>OLFZ01000986.1_pt1 | contig 27633 bp, 22 predicted proteins | sample 1604861 | NCBI WGS metagenome assembly OLFZ01 (sample SAMEA3888895, study PRJEB22519) | human gut metagenome | biome: human gut; feature: human-associated habitat; material: faeces | place: Denmark | collected 2011 | reverse complement strand
GGTACAAATTTTATAAAGAATTAAAGAATTTTCCCCCTGATTTATCGGGTGAGCCCATACTTGTCGTATACACCGATAACAGGAGGAGTAAGACGCACGCCTTTCTCCAAATCGCCAGGCTGGGCGATGTAGTTGTTGCGGGCATAGTCCATGATACTTGGTGTGGTGCCATACTGCTGTGTGAACTTAGGATCTCTCAGCTGCTCAACGTCGAAAGCATAGCTGGCACCCATGTTGTGCATCAGACCCAGGGTATGGCCAATCTCGTGGGCTGCTGCATAACGGATAGACTCGCACATCACATCATCATCGAAGATGTTCTTGCGGACTCGCTTGTCTACAGCTGCAGTCTGGATGAATCGCCAGTTGTGCAACAGCGATACGATGTTGTGATACCAGATGACGTCGGCAGTGAGAATCTCGCCGGTACGAGGGTCTTTATGACTTGGACCCATGGCATTGGCGGTAGATGTAACTGCATACTTGAAGCAGTTGTAGCGCATATCGTCAGGATCGAAGTCTGGATCGTTCTTGGGATAGTCTTTAGCAATGATGGCATTCTTGAAACCTGCCTGCTCGAAAGCCTGGTTCCAGTCTTCTATACCCGTCTTGATGGTTTCTCTCCACTTCTCAGGGAAGGCAGAGTCGACATAGAACACGATAGGTTTCTGTGGCTCTACCAGTTCGCCGGCAAAGTACTTGTCCATATCCTCGGGCTTGGGTTGCAGGCGCCATCTGTTGATGTAGGTCTTGCTCTCCACCTTGTCCTTGGAAGAACTGTATATGTTCTTGTTGTTATTGAAGAAACCCACTCGGTTGTCCTGGTATCTCATAGGCATAGGATCCTCGGGCAGGACAAAGAGTGAACGGTGAACCTTCACAGAGTAAGGCTTCTTGATCATTCCTGTGGTGTTGAACGACAGGGTGCTCTCTATCTCGATGTTCTTAGGGAAAGTCTTCACGAAGTCGATGCTGGAAGCATCGGCAGAGAAAGTACCCTTGATGGCATTGGCATCGCCGAAGAGTTTAGAAAAAACAGAAACCTCTTTCAGTGGAGAGATGTAAGCCTCGTTGGTACCGAAGAAAGAAGTCACGTCAATAACGACATTGCCATTATTGCGAGCCACAATCTTGAAACCTTTCATACGAGGATTCAAGAAATTCTTGTCGAAAGAAGCTGCGATAGGGTCGTTCTTGTCAACGACATTGTTGCTCTGTATGAGATTGATATATACGTTTCGTTCATCCTTTGAGAACTGTATGAGCAAAGGAGTGTTGATCATCTGCCCAGCCACAAAATCCTGTGTGTCGCTGGTGGCTGCCATTCTGTTGGCTAAGATATACTGGCGGTGGAAGGCAGAGTCGGGCAACTCAAAGTAGAGTTTACCACTTTTGTTGTTGTAGATAACAGTAAACAAGCCTGTATCTTTCTTTCCGCCCTTGGTGACTTTAGCATAGTCTGTTTTAGTGGAATCCGACTTAGCGGTCAGCAAGTTAAGGCTCTTTTTCTTGCTCTTGGCTTGGGTGTTCAGTGATGGGGGGGGCAAAGCAGATGCTTGCAGCCAATACCAATGTAGATAATCTCATAATAATTTTTTTCTTGTCGTTTTATTCTATACGTTAATTTTTAATGGCGCAAAGTTACGTATAAAAAATGAAAAAACAACCATAATACGGGGAAAAATATCGATTTGTAGCAGAATTAACAAAAAAAGTAAGCGAATTGATAGATTTTTTTTGATAAACCTTCTCTTATTACCCTATTTGCGAAAGTTGAGTATATATAATAAGGTATAGGGACGGGAAGAGGGATGGAAAAGAGCAGAAAGTGATAAAAAATAATCGAAATTGCAATTTTTATCGACAAAAAGTTTGTAGATTGAAAGAAAAAGTGTAAATTTGCAATCGAAACAATAACGAAACAATATTATTCATAAATAATAAGCAAATGACAACATTCGTATCTTCAACAGCATGGTGGTGGCGTATCTCAAGATTGAAACAGTCGTGAGTCGATAAGCCGTGTGTGGATATGAAAATCCTAAGAGAGATAGAAAAGGCCTGCCGTAACTTGCGACAGGTCTTTTTTCTTTAAGGTCTGTTACAGGTGGAAGGAGGGTTTGAACGAAGATAACAACAAAAAATATAGGAGACAAGACTTATGGAAATGAAGGACATTTTGAACAGAATGTTGAATCATGAGGAACTTTCCCGAGAGGAAACCAAGAACATCATCGTTGGCATCACAAAGAGTGAGTTCCCCGAAGAACAAATCACAGCCTTGCTTACAGGCTTGCAGATGCGTGGTGTGACCGTGGACGAGTTGTTGGGCTTTCGTGACGGAATCCTGGCGACAGGAGTTCCTGCCATCCTCGACTGCGACAGATATATAGACGTAGTAGGAACGGGAGGCGACCGTAAGAATACATTCAATATTTCTACCACCTCGTGCTTCGTCATAGCAGGAGCCGGATATAGGGTGGCCAAACATGGAAACTATGCTGCCACATCGGTGAGTGGAGCTTCCAATGTGATTCTGAATCATGGAGTACATTTCACTGACGATCTCGACAAACTCAACCGCTCCATCAATGAGGCTGGTATCGTGTACCTTCATGCACAGTTGTTTGCCAAGGCGATGAAGTTTGTCGGTCCTATTCGCAAGGCCTTGCAGTTTCCTACCGTCTTCAATCTCTTAGGTCCTTTGGTCAACCCCAGCCAGCCTTCGTGTCAGTTGCTCGGAGTTGCCAATCTCGACCAGATGCGCCTCTATAACCAGGTATATCAGAAGATTGGCATCGACTATGGCATCGTCAACAGTATAGATGGATATGATGAGATTTCGCTGACCAGTGACTTCAAGGTAACAACCAACGACTATGAGCGCATCTTCAAACCTCAAGACTTAGGTTTCGAGACAGCCAAACCGGAAGAGGTGAGAGGTGGAGCTACCGAAGAGGAGGCAAAGGACATCTTTGATGCCGTACTTGAAAACCGAGCACTTCCTGCCCAGAAGAATATCGTTTTGGCAAATGCAGCCTTTGGTATCCAGGTGATGGAGAAGGGCAAGAAGAGCATTGAGGAGTGTGTGGAAATAGCACGCGAGAGTATAGACTCGGGCAAGGCACTTGCCACCTTCAAGAAATTTGTGGAACTGAATAGTTAAAGGTAAAAAAGTAAAAAGGTAAAAAAAGTAGAACATGGCTGATATATTAGAAGAAATCGTAGCTCATAAGCGAATAGAGATGGAGCAGCGCAAGCGCTTCATATCTCCACGCCAGATGGTAACGCTGACCGACAGGAAGATAAAGGCTGACGAGGGACTTACCCCAGGAGGCAGCATGCGTGACGCCTTGATGTCATCATCCACAGGTATTATTGCCGAGTTCAAGCGCAAGTCGCCCAGCAAGGGATGGATCAAGAAAGAAGGCAAGGCGAGCGTTATTCCTTTGGGCTATCAGCAGAATGGAGCTTCGGCATTGAGTATTCTTACCGATATCGACTATTTCGGAGGCTACGACGAGTATATACAGGAGGCCCGCCATGTGGGTGTTACCTTACCTATATTATATAAGAACTTCGTCGTAGAGGAATATCAGCTTTTGCAAGCCCGCTATTGTGGTGCTTCGGCTGTGCTTCTGATTGCTGCCTGTCTGACAAAGCAGGAATGTAAAGATCTTCTGAATATGGCGCATCAGTTGGGACTGGAAGTCTTGTTGGAGATGCATAACGCCCAGGACTTCGAATATGCTGAGTTGGCCCCCGATATGTATGGCATCAACAACCGCAACCTCGGAACTTTCGTTACGGATGTGGAGAACAGTTTCCGCCTGGCAGAACAGTTGCCCAAGGATGTATGCAGAGTGAGCGAAAGCGGTATCTCCAATCCGGAAGTTGTCAGAAGACTTCGTGAGGAAGGCGGTTTCAGAGGCTTCCTGATGGGAGAGCAATTTATGAAACAGGCCGACCCGGGCATAGCCCTGAATGAGTTTATAGCCAATTTGTAATTTTAAAAGTAGAACCGTCTTTAAAGCATCATGATTATAAAGGTATGTGGCATGCGCGATGCCGACAACATTCGCGATATTTCTGCATTAGGAGTCGACATGATAGGACTGATTTTCTATCCTCCGTCACCCCGATATGTGCAGCAGTTCAGCAGTGGGGCTGGCATTATTCCCGACTATGCACCCGACATGGGAAAGACACCACTCAGGGTGGGTGTCTTTGTAGACGATATGCCTCAGAATATAGTGACAAGAGTCTATAATTACAAACTCGACTATATTCAGTTGCACGGCAACGAACCACGCGAGACATTGGAGAACCTGCGTGCCACTATCGACCCCGATATCAACCCCAAAATCAAGATAATCAAGGCCATCAGTGTAAGTTCGGCCGAAGACATTAAAAAATATAAGGAATATGTAGGAGCTGCCGACCTCTTCCTCTTCGACACCAAATGTAAGACTGTGGGTGGAAGTGGTGAGCAGTTTGATTGGCAAGTCCTGCAGGCTTATGATGGCGATGTGCCATTCCTACTGAGTGGTGGCATCGGACCCGATGATGCAGAGCGTATCAAGAACTTTCATCATCCCAAGTGCATAGGCATCGACCTCAACTCGAAGTTCGAGATTGAGCCAGCACTCAAAGATGTAGAGAAACTCAAGCAATTCCTTGTAAAGGTAAAAAAGTAAAAAGGTAAAAAAGTAAAAAGAGCCCTCTTGCTTTAGAAAGGTAAAAAAGTAAAAAGGTAAAAAAGTAAAAAGAACCCTCTTGCTTTAGAAAAGATAAAAAAGTAAAAAGGTAAAAAAGTAAAAAGAACCCTCTTGCTTAAGAAAGGTAAAAAAGTAAAAAGGTAAAAAAGTAAATAAAACAAACAATGAACAAGATAAATCAACTATTTGAAAGTCGTAAAGACCGCAAGCTGCTGAGCTTGTATTTCTGTGCTGGTTGTCCCACTCTCGAAGGCACGGGCGATGTCATCAAGGCAATGGAACGTCATGGCATCGATATGATAGAGGTGGGCATACCTTTCAGTGACCCTTTGGCCGACGGACCTGTCATTCAGAGTGCCGGAACGCGGGCTCTGAAGAACGGTATGACCGTGAAGACTCTCTTCGGACAACTGAAAGCCATCAAGGGCGAAGTAAGCCTTCCTCTTGTGCTGATGGGCTATCTCAACCCAATCATGCACTTTGGCATCGAGGCTTTTTTCAAAGAATGTGTTGAGGCTGGAGTGAGTGGAACCATTATTCCCGACCTGCCTTTCGACGACTATCTCAAGGTGGTGAAACCTATAGCCGACAAGTATGACATTCGTGTCATTATGATGATCACTCCAGAAACCAGCGAGGAGCGAATCCGTTTTATCGACGAGCATACCGACGGTTTTATCTATATGGTCAGTTCGGCAAGTATCACTGGCGCTCAAAGCAGTTTCGGAGATGCCAAGCTCGCTTACTTCAACCATATCAACGGCATGAAACTTCGCAATCCCCGAATGATAGGTTTCGGTATCAGCAACAAGCAGACTCTCACCAGTGCCCAGGACAATGCGGCGGGAGCCATCATTGGAAGCAAGTTTGTTACCTTGCTCAATGAGACACTCGATCCAGACAAGGCTCTCGATGAACTCTTTGAGGCACTGAAAAAATAAGTGAAGAGTGAAGAACGAAGAGTGAAGAATTCATCTGTTTCGTTTGTGGCACAAGGGCGAAAGTCTAATTTAATATTTAACATTTAACATTTAACTCACGATGTATCAAGTTGACGATAAAGGATTTTTTGGAAAATTCGGTGGCGCATACGTGCCAGAGATATTATATAAATGTGTGACAGAACTGCAGCAGGCCTACAAGCCTATCATTGAGAGCGAGGAGTTCAAGAAAGAATATCATCAGTTGCTCAGAGACTATGTTGGCCGTCCTTCACCTCTTTATTATGCCAAACGCATGAGCGAGAAATATGGTTGCCAGCTCTATCTGAAGCGTGAGGACCTGAACCATACAGGAGCACACAAGATCAACAATACCATCGGCCAGATTCTGATGGCAAAGAAGATGGGCAAGACCCGTATTATCGCCGAGACAGGAGCCGGTCAGCATGGTGTGGCAACAGCCACCGTCTGTGCCTTGATGGATATGAAGTGCGAAATCTTTATGGGTGCTACAGATGTGGAGCGTCAGCACACCAATGTGGAGCGTATGAAGATGTTGGGTGCCAAGGTGAATCCTGTGCGCACGGGCAACATGACCTTGAGTGATGCCTGTTCGGAGGCTATACGTGACTGGTGCTGTCATCCACAAGATACTTTCTATATCGTAGGAAGCACCATGGGTCCTCATCCTTATCCAGACATTGTGGCAAAGATGCAGAGTGTCATCTCCGAGGAACTGAAATGGCAGTTGCAGGAAAAGGTGGGTCGCGATTATCCCGATTACCTCATCGCTTGTGTGGGCGGAGGCAGCAATGCGGCAGGTACCATTTATCATTATATTGATGATGAGCGCGTTCAGATTTATCTTGCCGAGGCAGCAGGACATGGAATCGATACCAACTATACAGCAGCCACCATGCATTGCGGAACAGAAGGTATTATCCATGGGGCGAGAACACTCGTAATGCAGACCGAGGACGGACAGATAGAGGAAGCTTTTACCATCAGCGCAGGTCTTGACTATCCTGGTATCGGACCCATGCATGCCGACTTGGCAACCCGTGGCCGCAGTCATGTGCTTGCCATTAAGGACGACGAGGCTATCTATGCCGGTTATGAGTTAACACGTATGGAGGGAATCATCCCAGCCATAGAGAGTGCTCATGCTGTGGCAGCGCTGAAGAAAATGAAGTTCAAGAAAGACGATGTCGTTGTCCTGACAGTGAGCGGTCGAGGTGACAAGGATGTTGAAACTTATTTGTCTCATAAAGAAATGGCAGGAGAATATGGCAACTTTTAATTATACGACCCAAACACGTAAGATTCTTGCTGACCTCTATACACCGGTGGGAGTCTATATGCGATTACGAGATATTTATCCACAGTCGGCGTTGATGGAGAGTTCCGACTATCATGGTACAGAGAACTCGCGTTCCTTCATCGGTGTGCACCCCATAGCAAGCATCGCCGTAGGACATGGAGTGGTGACAGCCACCTATCCCGACGGAAGAGTGGAGGAAAAAGAGTTGCCCGCCTTCGGTGAGGGCAAAGGAGAAAAATGCAAACTCGCCATCTCGAAAGCCTTCAATGACTTTATCCAGGCTTTCCATGTAGAGGGGGAGGGCAGTGAGTGCTGCGGTCTGTATGGTTTCACAACCTTTAATGCCGTGCGCTACTTCGAGAACATTCCCGTGAAGGATACAACGATGGAGAAGAACGATGCACCTGATATATATTATATTATGTATAAGAATATCATCGTCTTCGACCATTTCAACAACACCATGCAACTCATCACCCTCGGTGAGGAGGCAGAGCTCGATGCGCTCATGAAAGCCATCAACAAGGCCAATGTGAAACCTTACGATTTCCATCCTGTAGGCGAGACTACTTCCACCCTTACCGATGAGGAGCATAAGGCCAATATACGCCGTTGCATACAGCATTGTCTGAGAGGCGATGTGTTCCAGATTGTGGTAAGCCGCAGGTTTGTGCAGAAATATGAGGGCGATGACTTCAAACTCTATCGAGCCCTTCGCAGCATCAATCCGTCGCCTTATCTTTTCTACTTCGACTTTGGCGGTTTCCGCATCTTCGGCTCATCGCCCGAGACCCACAACCGCATTGTCGGTGACAAGGCTTTCATCGACCCAATAGCAGGAACCACCAAGCGTACAGGCAACATGGAGCAAGACCGCAAGGCAGCAGAGTTCCTGCGCAACGATCCCAAGGAAAATGCCGAGCATGTGATGTTGGTGGACTTGGCACGCAACGACTTGAGCCGCAACTGTCATGGAGTAAAGGTTGATTTCTATAAGGATATGCAGTTCTACAGCCATGTGATTCATTTGGTGAGCCGGGTGAGCGGCACGCTTGATGAGCAGGCCGATCATATCAAGGCATTTATCGATACCTTCCCGGCAGGAACATTGAGTGGAGCGCCCAAGGTGAGAGCCATGCAGATTATCTCAGAGCTGGAGCCGCACAACCGAGGTGCCTATGGCGGTTGCATCGGTTTCATCGGACTCAATGGCGACTTGAACCAGGCTATTGTCATCAGAACCTTTATCAGCCGTAACGGTGAACTGTGGTTCCAGGCAGGAAGTGGTGTCGTGGCAAAGAGCAACGACCAGTATGAGTTGGAAGAATGTAACAACAAACTGGGAGCCTTGACCAAGGCAATTCATATTGCAGAAGAGCTATAGAATAGTGAATAGTGAAGAATTCAAATGCTTCAAGTAAACACTACACATTAAACATTATAAAGATGAAAATAGTAATCATAGATAATTATGACTCCTTTACCTACAATCTTGCCCATCTGGTAAAGGATTTGGGAGCCGATGTAACCGTTTACCGCAACGACCAGTTTCAGTTGCGTGAACTCGACCGGTTCGACAAGATCATATTGAGTCCTGGCCCTGGCATTCCTTCAGAGGCAGGCCTGCTGATGGATGTCATCAAAACCTATGCAGGCAGAAAGCCCATGCTGGGAGTCTGCTTAGGGCATCAGGCAATAGGCGAGGCTTTTGGTGCCAAACTCACCAATCTGTCGGAGGTTTATCATGGTGTGGCAACACCTTGCACCCAGTTTGGCAACGACCCTATCTTTGCCGATATGGAGAAGCGTATAGAGATAGGGCGTTATCACTCGTGGGTGGTTGACCGCAGCGGTTTCCCCGATTGTCTGGATGTCACAGCCGTGAGCGATGATGGCTGTATCATGGGATTATGCCACAAGAACTACGACATTCATGGCATCCAGTTCCATCCAGAGAGTGTATTGACACCCCAGGGAAAAACAATCGTCAAGAACTGGTTGGAGATGTAAATGCTTAGTGGAATGCCACCTATATAATAAGGGTGCCAAACGTGTTGATATATGACACGATCGGCACCCTTATTATGTTGTCTTTATAGCCTTTTCTTTTATTCCTTTTTGCTGATATTGACATTTTTGCAGATGGTGTTTTCTATTATATCTGCAGAAAATGCCATTTTCTTGTCGGTACAGGATATGTTTTCGAAGGTGAAGTGGGAGAGGCGATACTTGTCGCTTGTGCCCACATCGAAGAAGTTGTCGCAGTCCATGCGGATGTTCTTCATCGTGATGTTGTTGCACTGGCTCAGAGGCATGTCCTCTCTGTCGCCAGGCTTGAAGAACTGAGTCCATGGACGAATGGTAAGGAAACTTCCTGTGGTTCCGCTGATATTGTCGACTGTGACATACTCGTAATGTTGCGGTGTGTCGGGACGCAGTTTGAGCCATAACACGCGCTTGGCATTCTTTACGGTGATGTCGCGAAGCACGATGTTGCGGTCGCTCACGCTCTCGCTTCCTAAGGTGAGGCATCCATGAACCTTGCCGTAGTTGCAACGTTGTATCAAGACATTGTATACCGGTCCGTTCTCGGGTGACTGGTCTGCCCATGTACCTTTTCCTCCCTTGATGGCAATAGCATCATCGTTGACACTCATGTAGCAGCCTTCCACCAGCACATCATGACAAACATCTATATCAATGGCATCGCTGCTGGGAGCCCTTAATCCCTGAGTAGGAGCGAAGATGTAGCAGTCGAGAAACCGCACATGGTCGCAGCGATAGATGTGATTGGTCCAGAAAGCGCTGTTCTGCAAATGCACGTCCTGAAGAGTCACGTTCGAGGAATTGCTGATGTATACGAGTCTTGGACGCTGTGCATCCTTGTTGGTGCAGCGGCTGTTCCACTGACGTCGAATCCAGAACTCTTCCCAATAATGTTTGCCATTTCCGTCGATGGTTCCCTTTCCGGCAATGGTGAAGCCATCGCAGTGGTCGGCATTGATGAAGGCGGAGAAGTATTTGCAGGTCTCGCCTTCGATGCGTGTCGTGAGTATGGGGAAGTTGACGATGCGGTCGCTTGCCTTCAACTTGCCTCCTTCGGATAGGAGCAGATGAGTCTTGGGACGGAAGAAGAGGGCGCCACTGAGGAAAGTGCCTTCCGGAATGACGACGACGCCTCCTCCATTCTTTGAGGCGAGGTCGATGACTCCCTGTATGGCGCTGGTCTGCAACAAAGTACTGTCATTCTTAACTCCGTAATCGGTGATGACATACTGTTTGCCCAAGGTGTCTGTATTCACTTTTTGGGCCTGCAGAAACCAAGTGTCCATCTTCGTGCCGTCGGGCCAGAGCTCCGTCTTAGCCTTCTTTGCCTTCTTCTGCTTCTTGGAAGCATTGGCGCTCAGTGGCATGAGTGCCACCAAGCAAGCCAATACATATAGATATACTCTCATGTATTTTACCTTTTTTACTTTTTTACCTTTTTACTTTTTTACCTTTTTACTTTTTTACCTTTAAAAGTTTGTAGTATTCAGCAGCACCCAACAGGAGGCATCCTGTGCCGTAGTCCTCGAAATCGGGAACAGACGTATAGGTGACAGGCTGTCCAGCCGATGGGTCCTTGCCAGTGCCCTGGTTGTAACCGATGAAACCATCTTCATGAACCGATGCAGCCAGCGCCTTCCATGCCTTGTCCATAGCTTTCTGATAAGTGGCAACAGGCAGAATGCCCTGTCTCACGCCCCATGCCATGCCGTAGAGGAAGAGACCTGTACCCGTCATTTCAGGGCCGCCATAGTTGGCAGGGCAAACGAGGCTTACATTCCAGTATCCATCCTCGCGCTGGCATTTCAGCAGAGCTTTGCTCATGTTGATGAAGTCTTTTTTCAGATATTGGTAGTTCTTGTCGTTGGCAGGCAATGTCTCCATCACGCGAACCAAGGCTGCGTAAACCCAGCCATTGCCACGGCTCCAGTAACAGTTGCTGCCGTCTTTCTCCTTGTAGGGAGGAACGTAGTCTTTGTCTCTCCACCACAAACCTTCCTTCTCGTTGAACAGTCCGCCTGCCAGTGTGTCGCGTGTCCACTTGTAGGAGTTCATGGCATAGTCGAGATACTTTTTCTCGCCGCTGACTTTTGCATATTTTGCATATATAGGCATAGCCATCTGTATGGCGTCGATCCATGTCCAGTAAGAAACACGGTTGGATGCAATCTGATGGTCGAGGTTTGCCTTCACATGACTTAAGTCTTTCTTTCCTCCGCTCTGTACGTAGCGGTCGATGTAAACCTGCATGCAGCACTGGTTGTCGGCATTGTCGTTGGTCTCTCCGCTGCGAGCCTGCCACTTGTGATAGTCAGCCCAGCGATCTGTATAGTCGAGATATTTCTGCTGAGGGTCAATCTCGTAGAGTGCCATGAGTCCCTCGTAGTACACGGCGCGTGTCCACAGGTTGCTGGTACGTACTCGTTTGACAAAGGTATCGAGTGTAGGGTCGCTGTACTTTGCCATGAAATAGTTGTTGGTGCGATGAGCCACCTCCATGATTTCCTTTTTCAGGTTTGTTACGTTTCTATGAACTCTCTGGGCTGAGGCAAAGCTCATACCCATGAGTACACAGAGTGATGTTAAGATCAGTTTTTTCATTTGTTGAGTTGTTTATTTGTTTTGTTGTTTATTCAGTTTATGTCTGTTTTTACTTCCACCAGCTTGACGGTGCTGTTGAGTCCGCTTGGCACAGGTTCCCACTTGTTGTAGGTGGTTTTCTTGTAATTGATGTCTACGACGTTGATTTCCTTCATCTTGCGCCATTTCACACCTTCGCGGTCGAGTGCAGCAATGCGGTTGGCAGGCAGGTTGGTCACTTCTATGCGGATGGTGTTCTTGCCCTTCGACAGTGCATCCTTGCAGTGGAGAATGTAAGGCACAGCCCAGGCGCAGCCTATGTAACGGCCGTTGATGTAGACGCGGGCACTTTCGCGCACGTCGCCTAAGTCGATGCTCCATTGTTTCTTGGCTTGCTCTTTCGACAGCTTGAACGTTGTCTCGTAGACACCAGTTCCCATCGTCACCTGGGCCTTGTCGCTGAGGCTCTCCCATGTCTTGAGACCCTGCAGGCTGAAGGTTTCCTCTACTTTGGGTGCTTCCTCTATGAAGGAGAGCTTCCAGGTGTTGGCGGTGAGGTCGATGTTTTCCCCCTTGTCTATGGTTTGAGGTTCGGTCTTTGCCAGGCGCAGTTTCTTGTCTTGCAACCAGGGTGCCGATTCTTTCTGTGCACTGAGGAGGATTCTGCTTTCGCCACTTTTGAGGTTGATATCCAGTTCTCCGTGTTCGTTTATCACAGCAGCATGGTAAGATTCGTTCATAGGATTGTACCACAGCGCAGCGTTCTCTCCTGTAGCAATAGGCACTTGGGCCTTGATATCGTGGTCGGTGAGGTTGGCGATGAAGTAGTGATGGCCGTACTTGTTGTTGCGTCGTATCAGCTTCAGTCCATATAGTTTTCTCATCATTTCAGGGTTGGCAGCCTTTGCCATCGCCTCAATGTTGTCGCCCTTGATAATCTTGGCTCCTTGCGCCTTCAGCTGCGAGATGTGCTGTATCACGTCGCTTGGCATGATGTTGTTGCCGGGAATGACCAGCGCCTTATATCGTGTTCCGGCAGCAGTCTCTATCATGCCGTTCTTATAAGAACACGATCGCAGGTATTGGTCGCTGATGTAGTCGCAGTCGAATCCGGCCTTGTCGATATCGAGGATGCACTTGATAAACTCGGGAGCCTTCTTCGCCATGCTGTGAATGTCGAACATCATGAGCCATTTCTTGGTATTGGTGCGCCACATGTCTCTTACGGGCAGATACACCAAGAAGTCGTTGTCGGGCTGTCCCCATTGCAGATAGGTTTGACAGTGGGTGATGTATTTCATCAGTTCGGGCGCATCGCGCCAGATGCTGTTGGTGGGGCTCATGTCGATGGAAGCATAGAATTTCCATCCTGGCCATGGATCGTTCTTTGGCGAATAGGCTGTGCCGTGGAAGAACATGTGGTTGACGCCGGCACAGAACATCAGGTCCATATCGGGTTTCATCTGACTCAGTGACGTGCGGAAGTGCTCGGTGAGCCAGGTGAAAGTCTCGCTTGATGTATATTTCTTGCCCGTGATGTGGGCAGCCGAAGGAGCATATTTCAGCATGCTCAGGTCGCTGAAGTTGGGACGAGTCTTCCCCGGATCCTTGCGCAGGCCCTTGATGCCGAAGTCGGTCAGTCCGAAGCCTTCTATCTCAGGAATGTCGACAGCCGCATAGCAGTCAATGAGGTTGGCGGGTGAGCCGTGCGCCTGGTTGCGTGTGATGGCTCCGTGCTTGTGTGCCCATGCAGTCCATTGTTTGGTGAAATTGTGCAGCAGCATCTCTCCCAGGGTCTCGCGATAATCGCTCACAACGATTGCGTCGCCATCCAGGAACTCGGGGAACTTGTCCTGCAATTTGTAGCCGTGCATATTTTCGAACTCAGTCAGCAGGGTAGGAGTCCAGTTGGCGCCATACACTTCGTAGCTGTCGTTGAAGAAAGTATGTGGAAAAGGTGTTCCCGAAGCCGTAAAGGCGCTGTCGATGTGTGCCAGATAATGGGCTACGGCAGTAGAGTCGAAGTGGTCGATGACGTAGCCTTCGCCTCCAGGCGCAGCACGCTTCACCATCTGTCGGGTGCGGCTCTCGTAGAGTGCGATGACGCGTTTCTTCTTGGTGGTTCCTGCCACAGGATAAGCCTTGATGACTTTCAGTTTGGCGAAGTTGCGCTCTTTCTCGGGCAGGGCGAAGTTGATGTCCATGAGTTTCTTCTTGACATCTACAATGGTGTCGACGAAAACAGCCTTGCAGGCAGCCTCGCTCAGTGGAACCCAAGGTCCGCCGAAAGGCCATCCTGTTCCAGTAGCCATATCGGTCTCAATGCCCAATTCCTTGTCTTTTTTTTCCACGAATCTGAGCATCTCCATCCATCGTGGCGAGAGGTAAGGTATGTCGTTCTTGTCGTTTCCCTGTACGCCATAGAGTGGAGTTATCTCCACTGCGCCTATGCCAGCCTTGGCATATTGGTCGAGATTCCATCCCAAGTTCTCCTTGTCGACGGCCGATCCCATCCACCACCATCTTATACCAGGTTTGGCTTCCTGTGTGGGGGAAGGCAAGAACTGAGCCTGTGCGCTGACTGCTGTGAGCAGTGCGCAGGTGAGGCATGTTGCAATAAGTCTTTTGCGTTGTTGTCTGATCATATCGATTATAATAGCCTTTAAGTTTTTATTTCTTTTGCAAAGATAATGCAAATCGAATGCAGAATATCAAGCTTGCTTGAATATTTTGCTGAGATGCAGCTTATCTTCTGCAAAGATAGGTATAATAGTTCAATAAAGCATAAGAAATCGTCCATAAAGATGTAAAACCGTACAAAAGCGAGAGGTGTATGATTGTGCTGTCGGAAATTTTGCTTATCTTTGTACACACCAGCTTGGGATGCCTATATTAATAGGTACGCGAGACACAGGCAAGCCATACGGCTTGGACGAGACAGAAAGTCGTAAATCCAACAGAAAAGAGACTTAACCAAGGCTTGAATAAAATATAAAACTTGAATAATAAGAAACCATCAACCAACATGAAACAAACTAAATTAAAAACTATCGCAGTCGTATCGGCTTGTATGATGGGAATGTTGTCCTCGTCAGCGCAAGGAGTGATGCAGCGTACTGCCAACTACTACCCCGACGGTAGAGGTTTTAGCTGTGTGAATGGCAACAATCGTTATACACGCGCCCTCTATGGCAGTGTGGATGAATGGCGATTGGAAACCAGCGACCGTCCTATATTCGCTATCTTTAAGAAGAACAATCATCGCAACATCCGTTTCGTGATAAAATGCAACGGTCAGGTTTTTCAGCTCGACTCGGTGGAGTACTGCAGGGCAAGATATGAGGCTGGAAAGCGTGAGTATCTGATGAAGGACAAGCGATGGGGGAGCGGTGTGCTGAAGCTCTCGGTGTTGGCTTATCCGCAGACGGAAGGTGCTGTCTGGAAATTCGCTGCCGAGAATTTTGGCAAGGCGAAAATAGAGATTGTGGGTATGATATGCGAAACCAGGGTGAGCAAGTTTAAGAGAGCCGGCGACATCGGCAAGTTCGACGGTCCTGAGGCCTTCGATGCGCCTGCCCAGCCCAAGATGCTCTCTACCGTTGCAGGCATGATGCCTCAGAAGGGCGCTGCCGAACTGTATTTCTCGGTCGACAACACCGTCTTGTCGACAGGCAAGAACTCAGAGATGTGCAAGCGTTATCAGGCAGCAGAGCAGTGGCGTTCCGACTTGGCTTCTTCCGTCATCTTCAATACTCCCGATGCTTATCTGAATCCAGTAGGCGGAACCATGGTCATGGCAGCAGACGGAGCCTGGAACGGGCAAGTGTGGACGCATGGCGCTGTGGGCTGGAGAATGCCTCTGCCAGGCTGGCGTGCAGCTTATATGGGCGATTTCCTGGGTATGTTCGATCGCCAGCGCATTCATTTCGACGCCTATGCCAAGAGTCAGGTGACCGACATCCCTGTGACCCGTCCTCATGTGATGGACAAGGAGCACAATCTCTCGCGTGGCGCCTATGAATGGGGCACACCGATGTACAGCAATGGCTACATCTGCCGCAATCCAGAGAACAACAAGCAGTTCCACCATTACGACATGAACCTGGTGTATATCGATGAGCTGCTCTGGCATTTCCAGTTTGACGCCGATACAGCCTATATGCGCAAGATGTGGCCTGTCATCAAGAGTCATCTCGCCTGGGAGAAGAACACCTGGGATCCCGACAACGACGGACTCTACGATGCCTATTGCTGTATCTGGGCAAGCGATGCGCTGCAATACAACAGCGGTGGCGTAACCCATTCATCGGCCTATAACTACCGTGCCAACCTCTTGGCTGCCCGCATGGCAGAGATGATAGGCGAGAATCCAGCGCCTTATCGTGAGGAAGCCGACAGGATACTGAAAGCCATGAACAGCCGACTGTGGCTGAAAGATTTCGGTCACTGGGCTGAATATCAGGACTTCATGGGACTGAAGCGAGTTCATAAGGACGCAGCGCTGTGGAGCATCTACACACCGATAGACTGTGGCGCAGGAACTGGCGAACAGAACTATCTGGCAACGAAGTATGTGGACAGGCACATTCCGCGCGTACCTTATATATATGATGGACAGGAATATCAGACGGTGAGCACATCCGACTGGTCGCCTTACGAATGGAGTATCAACAATGTGGCGATGGCAGAGGTGATGCATACCGTGCTGGCTTATTATCAGGCAGGAAGAGCGGAGGAGGCTTACCGACTGCTGAAAGCCAATGTGCTCGACTTCATGTATCTTGGCAGCAGTCCGGGCAACTTCGGACAGTTGTCGACGATGGACCGTGCCACAGGCGAGGGCTATCGCGACTTCTCTGATGTGACGGGCATCTCGTCGCGTGCGTTTATCGAAGGTCTTTATGGCATCACGCCCAATGCTTTAGAGGGCAAGTGCATCATTCGTCCTGGTTTCCCCGCAGCATGGGACAGCGCGTCGGTGCATACGCCTTATTTGGACTACTCGTTCAGGAGAGTGGGCGACAAGGACATCTTCGATATAGAGCAGAACTTCGCCCGTCCGCTGCAGATTGTGATACGTCAGAATATGGGTGGAGGAAAATACAAAGACACCGCGCTGACAGCCGACAAGCGTCAGCACGTGGAGCTGGCAACCATCAAGCCCGTAGACAATGATGAGGTTGAGGTAAAGAAGACTTACACCTTGGCTGATGCCGTTGCGGAACAGACGGCCGACCGATGGGGAACGAAGACAGGTGTGGGCAATGACTTCGACCAGTTGAACGACGGAAAGCGAAGAATGGTGAACATGGATGCTGCCTTCAATTCGGAAGTGAGCGACATCTTCAAGAACCAATACCTCACACCCCGCTCGCCTTATACCACACTCTGTGTGCCTACGCAGGGAATGGGCGACTGGTGTTCAACGAAGAAACTCGCCAAGATAGACGACTCCAAGTTGCGCAGCATGGTGAAGGACGGATCTTTCGAGACCTTGCCAGGCTTGTCGTTCCGCACACCTGCCGAGGGCAAGAATATTGCCTATACCAGTTTGTGGGACAATTATCCCGACAGCATCACCATTCCTTTGTCGGGCAAGGCTTCACATGCCTATCTGCTGATGGCTGGCTCTACCAACCCCATGCAGTTTGCCATAGAGAATGCCGTGGTGAGAGTGGAATATACCGACGGCACGACAGACGAGCTGATGCTTGTTCCACCTGTCAACTGGTGTCCTATCGAGCAAGACTTCGTGGAGAACGCTGTGGCTTTTGCCATGCCTGCCGTTCGTCCTTACCGCATAGGTCTGAATACTGGTATTGTGAGCCGTCATCTTTTCCGCGACTCTCACTATCAGGAGGCAGCCACTGCCGGTGATCTTCCCGATATGAAACTGGCGATGTGTGCTCTGCCTGGTGGCGCTGCCACGATGCTCGACATGCCTCTCAACGCCAAGAAGAAACTCCGTTCGCTGACTCTCCGCGCCTTGAGCAATGAGGTGGTTGTAGGACTGATGGGAGTTACACTGCAGAAGTAAAAAACAGCTTTCGCAAATGGGGAAGTTAAGTTAAAGGAGTTAAAGAAGTTAAAGCCATATGCTTTATGGCTAAGTATTCAATCAAAAAAGGCTGTGTCTTTGGGAAGAATCCCTTTGACACAGCCTTTCGTTTTTGTATGTAGTATTGTAGTAGAAGATTACTTAACCATGATCTTCTTGACAGAACCGTCGCTCATCTTCACGATGTTGATTCCCTTGTTGAGCTGGGCGTTGCGAACACCGTTCACGCTGAAAATAGCTTCAGTCTTGGCTGATGAGTTGGCATTGATGTTGTCGATACCTGTTGGAGTGCTATTGAGGTAAGTCTTGATATCCTCGATAATGTTCTGCAATGTGGTCTTGTTTGCAGAATATGTGCCGTAATTGGCAGCAGCTGTAGAGGTGAGGACTTCTTTCAGCTGGCTGAGCAAACTTGTAGAAATTTTCTCGTTGGTTGTCAATTCACTTGCCTCTTTGTAGAGCGCAGAATATGTGCTGTAAGCCTCTTTCTGTTCAGGAGAGATAAAGAGGAAGTCGTTGTATTCGCTCTTGGTTTCGGCTGCTGTGTATTCGTTGTCATCAACGTTGAAATAGCGAGTAAATAAAATCGTAAGCCAGCCTTCTGTTTTAGATAATTTATAAGAAAAGCCTCTGTTTTCTGTATTTCCTGCTATCACTTTGTATGTAGTGGCTTTGTCTGTGTTTATAGCAGTATGCCAATCTCTTCCTGCGCCAGCAGCACTCCGCATATTTATATGGTATTTCCCACAGCTGAACTGGTTGTTAGAAAGTGTCCAGAGTGCAGCATTGTCGATATTTTTCTCAGAGGGAGTGTCGTCGGTAGTTACGAAAATGCCAGCGCCAACATTATATACATAAACTTGCTGTTCTTCACCTGTTACCTCTTCGCCTCTCCACCAGCTGTTGGCTTCTGCTGGAGCATAGGTAGTGTTGTCGGCTTCTTGAGCATTTACTGTAGTCAAAGCGCTTGCTGTCATTACAGCTGCGAGCATGATGCTTTTGGCGTATTTAGCCACTGTGTAAATCTTTTTCATTTTACTTATTCTTTTGTGATTTTTAATTAAATGCGATTCTTAACTTGAAATGATGTTCAATACAATCGTATGAGAGTGCCGGACGACTGTGATGTGTCATGTTATCTTGTTTACAATCCTGTCCGCACCTTTGTTTTGGGTGTGCAAAGGTACGAAAAAACTATAAGAACGAGCGAGGTTTTGAGAAAAAAGTGCGGAATAAGAGGAAAAATTGATTTTCGTCATGTAAAAAGCGCTTGAAATGTAGATTTCTGTCACGATTATGCAGCAGTTCTTTTTAAAAACAATGCTTCTTTTTCTTTAAAACAATGCAGCAGTTCTATCAAAACCAATGTGTCATTTGTCACTAAATACATCTGTGATAAAAACGAGAATGCCTCCGAAATCACTTCGGAGGCATTCTGTATGTTCCTGGAACGATAAACAAAAAGTCCAGGATTTTTGTAAAGATGATGACAAATTACATATCCCAACCCACAGCGCTTGCACCGAGAACAGCTGCAGAGCTGCCGTCGAGAGTTGACACAAGGAACTTAGCCTTGCCCTTGAAGGTAGGAAATACGGTATTGTCGTATGACTCCTTGAGAGGTTTCATCAAGAGATCGCCAGCCTTGGTAAGACCGCCGAAGAAGACGAAAGCCTCAGGTGAAGCGAATGCTGCGAAGTCGGCACAAGCTTCACCCAGCATCTTGCCAGTGAAGTCGTACACGCGCTTAGCCAGGGCGTCGCCCTTGCCGGCAGCAATACTTACATCGTAAGAGGTGATGTCCTCTGGCTTGATTTCGCGGAGCAATGAAGGTTCATCGCTCTTCTCGAGGAATTCGCGTGCAGTACGAGCCACACCTGTTGCAGAGCAGTAAGCTTCCAGACAGCCAGTTCTGCCGCAGCCGCATTTACGGCCTTCCTTGCCACGAACCATAACCACATGGCCCAGCTCGCCTGCGAAACCATCGCAGCCATAAACCATCTTTCCATCAATCACGATGCCAGAGCCTACGCCAGTACCCAAAGTGATGTCGATGAAGTTCTTCAGTCCACGTGCTGCGCCATAAGTCATTTCGCCCAGTGCTGCCGCATTGGCATCATTGGTAAGCGCTACTGGGAGTCCGCCAAGAGCCTTGCTGAAGAGGTCTGCCAAAGGAACTACACAAGTGTGAGCCCAGGGCAGGTTGGGAGCGTACTCGATAGTTCCCTTATAGAAGTTGCCATTAGGTGCTCCGATACCCATAGCCTTGATTTTCTCAATACCACCAACGGTTTCGATAATAGGTTGTAGTGCTTCGACAGCTGCCTTTACGTAATCATTCACGTTGTCATAGCCACCGGTCTTGATGGCTGTAGTAGCCTTGATATCACCACGTGCGTCCACGATACCGAAAACAGAGTTGGTGCCGCCAAGGTCCAAGCCGATTACATACGGCTTCAATGCATTTTCTGTCATAATTGTTTATGTTTTTTAATAAGTTAGAATTTTTAAAATTTGATGGCAAAGATAAGAAAAAAAATGCATCGGACAAACTTTTAGACGGAAAATTTGCATTGTATGATTAAAAAATTGTATCTTTGCACCTCGTATGAATTCATTGTTTCCAATAGAGATAAACATCCTTGATTTTATTTTCAAGGGTATTGTCATAGGTATCATTGCCTCTGCTCCCATGGGTCCAGTAGGTATTTTGTGTATTCAGCGCACGTTGAACAAGGGGCGCTGGTATGGTTTTGTGACAGGCATCGGCGCTGCTTGCAGCGACATCGTGTATGCCATGTTCACGGGTTTGGGTATGAGTTTTGTGATGGATTTTGTCAACAATGCCCAGAACAAGTTCTATCTTCAGATTTCGGGCAGTCTGTTGCTGCTTGTCTTCGGAGTGTATTGTTTCATGAGCAACCCGATGAAGAATATGCACAAGAGCAGCAACAAGCAGGGCACATTGTTCCACAACGGCCTGACGGCCTTTCTCGTCACCCTCTCCAATCCGCTCATCGTGTTCCTCTTCATGGCCACATTTGCGCAGTTTGCCTTTGTGGTTCCCGACATGCCTATTGAGATGGGCGTGGGCTATCTCAGCATCGTGTTTGGCGCCTTGCTGTGGTGGTTTGGTCTTACCTGGCTCATCGACAAGATACGCGGCAAGTTTGATACCAATGGCATTCTTATTATTAATAAGGTGATAGGCAGTGTGGTGATCATCTTCTCGCTGATAGCGCTGATAGGCACGGTGTTCAACCTGTATCATCTGCCCGAGTTTTAGGCTGTCCTACGGGGCGTGTGCCCGGAAAGATTATATGAGAATATTATTTTCACAAAATATATGTTTGTAGCACAAGAGTTAAGAAAGAAAAGTATCGCCGAATACCTGTTGTATATGTGGCAGGTGGAGGACATTATCCGTGCCTATGGCTGTTCGCTGCCCGTTATCCGCAAGCAGTATATCGACCGTTTCGACTATACCGACGAGCAGAAAGCCGAGGAGCTGGACTGGTTTGGCAACCTCATCCGCATGATGAACGAGGAAGGAAAGCGCGAGTATGGACATCTCGATATCAACCGCGTGTTGCTCAAGGACGTCATCGACTTGCACGGAATGCTGCTGCAGAGCAGCAAGTTCCCCATCTATAATGCCGAATACTACAAGGTGTTGCCCTACATCGTAGAGCTGCGCAACAAGGGCGACAAGGATGTGAACGAGATAGAAACCTGCTTAGATGCACTCTATGGCGTGATGATGCTCCGCCTGCAGAAGAAGGAGATAACGCCCGAGACAGCCCGTGCCGTGACCGAGATCAGCACCTTCGTGGGAATGCTGAGCGATTATTACATCAAGGACCGTAAAGAGGGCTTGAAGTTTGACGATGACATGTAGTGTTTAATTTTTAGGATATACATATTTTATAATAATATACAGAACTTGAGAAAAGTTCAAAATATATATACAACGAGATGAAAGAGATTGAAAGAAGAAGAACGTTTGCCATTATTTCTCACCCTGATGCAGGTAAGACCACACTGACCGAGAAGTTCCTTCTCTTTGGTGGACAGATACAGGTGGCAGGTGCCGTAAAGAACAATAAGATACGCAAGACTGCCACTTCCGACTGGATGGATATAGAGAAACAGCGTGGTATTTCTGTTTCCACGTCGGTGATGGAGTTCGACTACTTGCCCGATGGCGAGCATGGCGATCCCTACAAGGTGAACATCCTCGATACTCCTGGTCACCAAGATTTTGCCGAGGACACTTACCGCACGCTGACAGCCGTTGACTCAGCCATCATCGTGGTCGACTCAGCCAAGGGTGTGGAGGCCCAGACCCGCAAGTTGATGGAAGTGTGCCGTATGCGCAATACGCCTGTTATCATCTTCATCAACAAGATGGACCGTGAGGGCCGCGATGCCTTCGACGTGCTCGATGAACTGGAGGAAGAACTCAAGATCAAGGTTCGACCCCTGAGCTGGCCTATCGGACAAGGAGCTCGGTTCAAGGGCGTGTACAATATCTACGAGCAGCAGCTCAACCTCTTTACTCCCAACAAGCAGCGCGTGACCGAGAAGGTGGAAGTGGACGTCAACTCCGAAGCGCTCGATCAGCATGTGGGTGAGCGCGAGGCTGCCCAGTTGCGTGAGGATCTGGAGTTGGTCAACGGCGTTTATCCAGCCTTCGATGTGGAGACTTACCGTTCGGCCGAGGTGGCACCGGTGTTCTTCGGTTCTGCGCTCAACAACTTCGGTGTGCAGGAACTTCTCGACTGCTTCGTCAAGATAGCACCGTCGCCCAAGCCCACTCAGGCCGAGGAGCGACTGGTAGAGCCAGAGGAAAGCAAGTTTACTGGCTTCATCTTCAAGATCACCGCCAATATCGACCCCAACCACCGTTCATGTATTGCCTTCTGCAAGATTTGTTCGGGCAAGTTTGTGCGCAATCAGCCTTACCTGCACGTACGATTGGGCAAGACCGTCCGTTTCTCTTCGCCTACACAGTTCATGGCGCAGCGCAAGAGCACCATCGACGAGGCTTATCCAGGCGACATCGTAGGTCTGCCCGATAACGGCATCTTCAAGATTGGCGACACGCTCACCGAGGGCGAGCAGCTGCACTTCCGTGGTCTGCCATCGTTCTCGCCTCTGCTCTTCAAGTATATCGAGAACGACGACCCAATGAAGAGCAAGCAGTTCCAGAAGGGATTGGAGCAGTTGATGAACGAGGGTGTGGCACAGCTGTTTGTCAACCAGTTCAACGGCCGCCGCATCGTGGGAACCGTAGGACAGTTGCAGTTCGAGGTCATCCAGTATCGTTTGGAGAACGAGTACAACGCCAAGTGCCGCTGGGAACCTGTCCACTTGCACAAGGCTTGCTGGATAGAGGCCGACGATGCGCAGGAGCTGGAGAACTTCAAGAAGCGCAAGTATCAGTACATGGCCAAGGACATAGAGGGCAGAGACGTGTTCCTCGCCGACTCGGGCTATGTGCTCAGCATGGCACAGCAGGACTTCGAACATATCAGGTTCCATTTCACTTCGGAGTTTTAAGGAATGATGAGGCGCGGACAACACAGAGGCTGATGCCATATTCCTTGGTGAAAGCGTTGTGGCAGTCAGAAGATAAAATCCGTGTAATCCGCGTAATCTGTGCCAAGATAAAATAATAAAGGATAATATATATATTAATGGATGACGATATTTTAGAAGCAAGGAAAAGTTGGGTCGACAAGATGGTGGCCTGGCAGAAGGAACATATTTCCGACCGCCAGATGACACTCATCCTCGCCTTTGTCATCGGGGTGCTCGCCTCGGTGGCAGGCTATTTCCTGCATGGAATCGTGCACGAGATACAGATTCTGCTCACATCGGGATTTGTCAAGAACACGTACAACCTGCTCTTCCTGCTCTTCCCAATCGTGGGCATTTACCTCACGTCGCTCTTTATCAAGTATGTGGTGCGCGACAATATCTCGCATGGTATTACCCGCGTGCTCTACGCCATCTCTACCAAGAACTCCAAGCTGCGCGGCCACAACTGCTGGTCGTCGGTGGTGGCTTCTGGCATCACCATTGGCTTCGGTGGTTCTGTGGGAGCCGAGGCGCCTATTGTGCTTACCGGTTCGGCCATCGGTTCCAATCTGGGACAGATCTTCCGCATGGACAAGAAGACGATGATCCTGCTGGTGGGCTGCGGAGCCAGTGCCGCCATTGCCGGAATCTTCAAGGCACCTATAGCCGGACTCGTCTTCACGCTCGAGGTGCTGATGGTCGACCTGTCGATGGCTTCGCTTCTGCCCATCCTCATCTCGTGTGTCACAGCTACCTGTTTCACCTATATTCTGATGGGCTCGAAGTCGCTCTTCGACTTCACGCTCACCTCGCCCTGGGTGCTCGACCGTGCGCCGGTATGTATCCTGTTGGGTATCTTCTGCGGCTTTGTCAGCCTTTACTTCATGCGCACCATGTCGGCTTGCGAGGGCATGTTCGCCCGTCTGGGCAAGCATCCTTATGCCAAACTCCTCTTGGGCGGACTCATCCTGAGCAGCCTTATCTTCCTGTTTCCTTCGCTCTATGGCGAGGGCTACTCGGCTGTCAACATCCTGCTCAAGGGCAGGACAGAGGCAGAGTGGGGGCAGGTGATGAGCAACTCGCTCTTCTATGGCAACAGCCATCTGCTGCTCGTCTATATCGGACTCGTCACCCTCACCAAGGTGTTTGCCACATCGGCAACCAATGGCAGTGGCGGTTGTGGTGGAACCTTCGCCCCTTCGCTCTTTATCGGCGGTTTTGCGGGTTTCTTCTTCTCCCGCTTCTGGAATGCCAACGAGATAGGTGTCTACGTGCCCGAGCAGAACTTCACGCTCATGGGTATGGCAGGCGTGATGACGGGTGTGATGCATGCGCCGCTTACGGGCATTTTCCTTATCGCCGAGCTCACGGGAGGCTATCAGCTCTTCATGCCGCTCATGATCGTCTGCATCTCGTCATACCTCACCATCAGCATCTTCGAGAGCCACAGCATCTACGCCCTGCGACTGGCAAGAGAGGGCAAACTGCTCACTCATCACATCGACCGTGCGGCCCTCACGCTGATGAGCATGCAGAGCGTCATCGAGAAAGACTATCATCCCATTCATGCCGATCTGCCTATGGGCAAACTCGTGGCTGAGATAAGCCGCAGCAACAACAACTTCCTGCCAGTGGTCGACAAGGGAGGTGTACTCTTGGGAGTGATAGATATCACCCGTATCCGTCACATCATCTTCAGGTCAGAGCTTTACAACCGTTTCACCGTGCGACAGCTCATGTTGCAGCCATCGGCAGTACTTTCCGACCACGAGCCGATGGACGAGGTGATGAAGAAGTTCGACCAGACCGATGCGGCCCAGCTGCCTGTGGTCGACACAGCCGGAGTGCTCGTAGGCTACATCAGCCGTACCAAGGTGTACTCGGTGTATCGCAAGATTGTGGCCGATATGTCGGCAGAATAACTTTAACCCAACTGTTATGGAGAAGAAAGATTTAAGAATCGTTTTTATGGGAACACCCGAGTTTGCGGTGGAATCCCTCAAGAGCCTCGTAGAAGGCGGATATAATGTGGTGGCTGTGGTTACTCAGCCCGACAAACCCGTAGGACGCCATCAGGACACGTTGCAGGCGCCTCCTGTCAAGCAGTATGCCTTGGAGCAGGGCTTGCCCGTGCTGCAGCCTGTCAAGATGAAAGATCCCGAGTTCGTGGAGCAGCTGCGTGGCTTCCGTGCCGACCTTCAGGTGGTGGTGGCTTTCCGCATGCTGCCCGAGGTGGTGTGGGCCATGCCCCGTTTCGGCACGTTCAATGTGCATGCCGCCCTGTTGCCTCAGTATCGTGGCGCAGCGCCTATCAACTGGGCTGTCATCAATGGCGAGACGCAGACTGGTGTCACCACCTTCTTCCTCGATCACGACATCGACACCGGACGCATCATCATGCAGGAGCCTTTCGCTATTCCCGACGATGCCGATGTGGAGTATGTCTACGATGGACTGATGCACCTCGGTGCCGGTATCGCGCTCAAGACCATCGACAAGCTGATAGCTGCCGATGGCAACATCGACTCCATCTCGCAGGACGAGTTGGTGGCAGAACAGCAGGAACTGCATCATGCACCCAAAATCTTCAAGGAGACCTGTCGCATCAGTTTCGGCCAGCCAGCCAAGAAGGTGTACGACTTCATCCGCGGTCTGTCGCCTTATCCTGGCGCATGGACCGAGATACAGAAGGAGGGCGGCAAGGCTCAGGTGCTGAAGGTTTTCAAGACTACGAAGACCGGTAAGGCACTGGCAGAAGGCGTCGCTGTGGGCTCGCTCCGTGTAGAGGGCAAGAGCCTGCTCGTGGCTTGTGCCGACGAGTGGCTGCAGCTCGACACCATTCAGATAAGCGGCAAGAAGCGCATGGAGGCACGCGACTTCCTCAACGGTATGCGCGACATCGAGCAGTATAAAAACATTTAGAAACATTATACATATTATAATATCAGCATTATGACACAGCAAGAAGACATTAAGAATGCAGTGGAGTGCATGCGAAAGGGTGGAGTGATACTCTACCCCACAGATACGGTATGGGGCATCGGCTGCGATGCCACCAATGCCGAGGCAGTAGCAAAGGTTTATCAAATCAAGCGTCGTGACGATTCCAAGGCGCTCATCTGTCTTGTAGACAGCGCTGACCGTATGGCGCGTTATTTCCGCAATGTGCCTCAGGTGGCGTGGGACTTTATCGATGCAGCCATGCCTGTGAAGCCTACAACCGTCATCCTCGACGATGCTACGGGCGTGGCCAACAATCTGGTGGCAGAGGATGGCAGTCTGGCCATGCGTGTCACCTTCGAGCCTTTCAGCAAGGAGTTGTGTTACCGCTTCCAGAAGCCTTTGGTCAGCACCAGCGCCAATGTGAGTGGTGAGCCTGCGGCACAGAATTATCGTGATATTTCGCCCGAAATCCTGGAGGCTGTCGACTATGTTTGCTGGAGTCGCCGCCAGGAGCACAAGCCCCACACGCCTTCCAGCATTGTGAAACTGAGCAAGAATGGCGAGGTGAAGGTGATAAGATAATCGCTTCTTCATCTTCAGTTATTTCCCCATTTGCGAAAGCTGAGGTGGAATTTACTGTCAAGAATTAGAGAAACATCGCTCGATGGCCGTGGAAATGGCTTCTCTAATTCTCTAATTCTTAACTAAAATTTTTCGACCTGTACGGTTGGCACGCCCTGAAAGGGCAGAAGCTCTTAGCCCATGGCAACGCCCTGGGTTATTACGGACGCAAACCTGTCGCCCTGTAAGGGCAAAAGCTTTAAAACTCCAAACAAAACATAAGGCTTTTGCCCTTACAGGGCGCCTTGCTGATTGCTATTATACCCAGGGCGCTGCCCTGGGCTAGGAGCTTTTGGGCCTTCAGCCCGTACTTAAACTACATGCGAAAATTCAGTTTTTTGACAAATAGAATTATTGATGGGAAAATCTGATTTGTCACGATTGTTTACTGTCTTTTCTGCCTTTGAATTCTTTTCGTTTTTTGAGATGTATATTTATACATTTCACTCCTATCTGTAGTTTTACATATTTATGCATGTTGCTTTTTAAGTGTGGTTAAATAAATATGCAAGTTTCTTCTCTTTAGAATCAGGAAATATGCAAAAATTTATGCAAAAATAGGATAAGGTATTGACTTGATATTTTGGGGCTTTTATGCATAAAATCGCAAGTTCAAAATGCTTTCCTTGTTATGTTTGTACTCAATATTTTGTAAGTTGCAATATTGTAAAAAATGTAATATAGTTTTACTGGGTATTAGCTTATCTGAATCTTGTCATTTTTGTCAAAGTCATTTTTGTCATTTTCGATTTTGGAAATAGAAAAATAGTTCTATAAAGAATATATATATAAATATATATTTATATATATATTCTTTATAGA
>OLFZ01000981.1_pt1 | contig 27719 bp, 22 predicted proteins | sample 1604861 | NCBI WGS metagenome assembly OLFZ01 (sample SAMEA3888895, study PRJEB22519) | human gut metagenome | biome: human gut; feature: human-associated habitat; material: faeces | place: Denmark | collected 2011 | reverse complement strand
CCCACCACCTTCGAGCTGATCTCCGAGGGGCGCAAGCTGGCCGACGAGCTGGGCGTCCAGCTGTCCGGCATCCTGCTGGGCGACAACGTGGACGGCATCGCCGCGGAGCTGGGCGGTTACGGCGCGGACAAGGTGTACGTCTACAACAGCCCCCTGCTGAAGGACTATACCACCGACGCCTATACCAAGGTCATCACCGACGCGGTGCACGAGTTCAAGCCCGAGATCCTGCTGTTCGGCGCGTCCCACATCGGCCGCGACCTGGCGCCCCGCTGCGCCGCCCGTCTGCACACCGGTCTGTGCGCCGACTGCACCCATCTGGACGTTGATCTGAACGGCTACATCAACTTCCTCCGTACCGGCTCCTCTCTGGACGTGGACTCCATGAACTTCGAGACGAAGCTCTTCGACGTGAACACCAACCTGAAGATGACCCGTCCCGCCTTCGGCGGCCACCTGATGGCCACCATCGTCTGCCCCCGCTTCCGCCCCGCCATGGCCACTGTGCGCCCCGGCGTCATGAAGAAGCGCGACTTCGATGAGGCAGGCGTGAGCAAGGTGGAGATCGTCCATCCCGCCTTCACCCTCACCGAGGCCGACATCCACACCAAGGTGCTGGAGATCGTTAAGGCCGCCCGCGCCATGGTGGATCTCACCGGCGCTGAGGTGGTGGTCTCCGTGGGTCGCGGCATCGCCAAGGACGTGGAGAAGGGTATCGCCATGGCCGAGGAGCTGGCCGCCCTCATGGGCGGCGTGGTGGGCGCGTCCCGCGCCGTGGTGGACTCCGGCTGGATGACCGCCGACCATCAGGTGGGTCAGACCGGCAAGACCGTCCATCCCCGCATCTATGTGGCGCTGGGCATCTCCGGAGCCATCCAGCACAAGGCCGGCATGCAGGACTCCGAGTGCATCATCGCCGTCAACAAGAGCGATGTGGCCCCCATCTTCGAGGTGGCGGACTACGGTATCTGCGGCGACCTGTTCAAGGTCGTGCCCATGATGATCGAGGAAATGAAGGCGCTGAAGAAGTAAGATATTCTCCCTCCCCACAAAGGGAAAAGCCCGGAGCCGCCGGCTTCGGGCTTTTCTCGTCCCGGCACTTGCCATTTGCGCCGGAATGCGCTATAATACTGCCCATATTTTTTCGGAAAGGGGGGACGACCCATGCCGGAAGCCGTACATATCGATTGGCAGCCCATAGGAGATAGGCGCGCCAGTGAAGCCATCTATGAGCAGCTGCGGGAGCTCATCACCTCCGGCACACTGCGCCCCGGCGACCGTCTGCCCTCCGAGCGCGCCATGATGGAGCAGCTGCACCGCTCCCGCCCCACCATCCGGGAGGCGCTGCGCATGCTGGAGCAGGGCGGCTATGTGGCCTCCACCCACGGCGCCAGCGGCGCGGTGGTGCAGGAGCTGACCATCGACGGGGTGGAGCAGCCGCTGACGGCCATGCTCCGGCTGAACCAGATCTCTCTGGAGGAGCTGGGAGAATACCGCGCCGTCAACGATGGTACCATCGCGGGCTGGGCGGCGCTGCGCCGCAGCGAGGCGGATCTGGCGGACATGGAGGCGTGTCTGCTGGCGGCGGAGCAGGCGCTGGGCGACAGCCGCCGCTTTGCGGAGCTGGACGTAGGATTCCACAGCCTGCTGTCCCGCGCCACGGGTAATCAGGTGGCCATGATCGTCACCGAGGTGCTGGGCAAGGTGGAGCAGCATGTGCTGCTGAAGAAGATGTCCACGCTGAACGATGTCCAGCAGCTGGCGCTGGCGCGCCGCATCCTCGGCCGTCACCGGGAGATACTGGACGCCATCCGCCGCCGGGACGATGCCGCCGCGAAGCAGGCCATGCGGGAGCATACCCGCGCCGCCGGAACCGACCTGAAGGTATAAGAGAGATATAAAAAAGCATGAAAAAAGACCGCCCCCGGCGGTCTTTTTTATACCTCCCCCCGTGCCAGCATCCCTGTCGGTGAAAGCGATATACCCTTTGCAGCCCTCTCTGCATAATACCCCCGGCTTTTGGCCATCCTTCAGAGAGAAAACAGGCTGCATGGGCGCTCTATCCACGATTATTATACACGATTTCCGGCATGAGGTCAAGTGACCTCATAGAAAAAGGCCGCTCCTGTTATCATAAACGCAGCGGAGGTGGTCGAGTGGTAGATGCAGTATTGGTAGGGCGGGTCTTGCAGACCTATCGGACGCGCAAGGGAATGTCGCAGGAGGTGCTCAGCGGACTGGCTGGGTTGGACAGAACACATTACAGCAAGCTGGAGCGCGGCTTGCGCAGCCCCACGCTGGACACGCTGTTCAAGCTCGCTCAGGCGCTGGATGTGCCGCCCCACGAGATCATTCAGGCCATCGAAGTACAGATGAGAATATAAAAGAGACAGCCCGCCGGCTGTCTCTTTTTTCATTCCCCAAAATACCGTTCTGTCTCGCGGATGTTGTGCTGTATCTCTTGCCGCAGTTCCTCCAGCGAGGCGAATTTCTTTTCGCCCCGGAGACGGCGGCAGAACTCGATGCGTATCTCCTGCCCGTACAGGTCGCCGTCAAAGCCCAGCAGGAACGTCTCCACCGACACGGCGTCGCCGTCGGTGACGGTGGGGCGGGTGCCCACGTTGGTCACGCCGTGGTACATCCGGCCGTCCGGCAGGTACACGCAGGTGACATACACCCCATGGGCGGGCGCGAGCACATGCTCCGGCACCGCCAGATTCACCGTGGGGATCCCGATGGTGCGCCCGATGCGCTGACCGTGCTGCACCGTCTGGCTCAGGCAGTGGCGGTGCCCCAGGAATTCCGCCGCCCGCTCCATGTCGCCCGCCTCCACCAGCGTGCGGATATAGGTGGAGCTGACGGTGATGCCGTCCCACTGCACCGGCGGGATAATGTCGCAGCCGATGCCCAGCTGGGCGCATTTCTCCTGCAAAAGCTGCACGTTCCCGGCGTTCTTATGGCCGAATCGGTGGTCGTGCCCGGCCACGAAATGCACCGCGCCGTAGTCCCGGAGCAGCATCCCGATATACTCCTCCCACGGCATGGTCATCATCTGCCGGTCGAAGGGGGCGAACACCACCCGTTCGATGCCGTACAGCCGCTCCATCAGCCCCTGCCGGTCGCGGCTGGAGTTGATGAGATACACGGGCTGCCCCGTGACCACCTCCTTGGGCGGCCTGTCAAAGGTGAATGCCGTGGGCACGGCCTGCAATTCCCGCGCCCGCTCCGCTGTTTTTTCCAGAAGGGCGCCGTGCCCCCGGTGTACGCCGTCGAAAAAACCGAGGGCTATGACTGCTTTTTCCAAATCCTTCACGCTCCGAAAAAGTTTTTCTCCGAGGTCAGCACCCCGTTTTCCCACCGGCTCAGGCACAGAAACGTCCCGTCCGTGCCGTAGACCCGGTACAGCCCCGGCTGCAAGCCCTCCGCTGTCAGCGGATTCCCGCAGCGGCAGCGCCTGTCCGCCTGCTCCGAGGGAATGCGGTACGCCGGGTACTGCCGGAACAGGGAGTCGGCGGGTGCCAGCAGGCTTTCGCCCTGCCGCTGCACCTCCTCGATGGTGCGGCACTCCGCCAGTGTGAACCCGGCGGCCATGGTGCGCCGCAGGCTGCTCATGCAGCCGCCGCAGCCCAGCGCCCGCCCGATGTCGTGGCACAGGGTGCGCACATAGGTACCCTTGCTGCACCGGACGCGCAGCCGCCAGTCGCCGCCCGGCTCCTCCGGCTCCAGCAGCTCCAGCCCGTGGATGGTCACGGTGCGGGCGGGGCGCTCGATCTCCTGCCCCTTCCGCGCCAGCTCATAGAGCCTCTGCCCGCCGATCTTGATGGCGGAGTACATGGGCGGCACCTGCTGTATCTCACCGGTAAACCGCGCCAGAACCGCCTCCAGCTGTCCGCGGGTGATGCCCTCCGCCGGGTGCTGCTCCAGCACCTCGCCGGAGGTGTCCTGGGTGTTGGTCACAAGACCCAGCCGCAGCCCGGCGATATACTCCTTGTCCCCGGCCTCGGCATAGGACACGGCGCGGGTGGCGTTCCCCACGAACACCGGCAGCACGCCGGTGGCCATGGGATCCAGCGTTCCGGCGTGACCGACCTTTTTTGTTTTCAGTATGCCCCGCAGCTTGCCGCACACGTCCATGCTCGTCCAGCCGGCGGGCTTGTCGATAATGATGATGCCGTTCGCCATGGCTCAGCCCACCACTTCCCGGTAGGCGGCCAGTATACCGGCCCTGACCTCGTCCATGGTGCCCTCTACTGTGGCGCCCGCCGCGGCCTTGTGGCCGCCGCCGCCCAGCACCCGGCACACGGCGCAGGCGTCCACACGGGGGCCTGTCCGCAGGGAGATCTTCACCCTGCCCGGCTTCAGCTCCCGCAGGGTGATGCCGCAGTCGGTGCCCTGCACCAGCGCGGCCAGACTGCTCAGCTCCTCGATGTCCGCTTCCGTGGCGTGCAGCTCCCGGCACAGGGACAGGGGGATGGACATGACCACCACCCGCCCGTTGTCGTACAGCTCCATGTCCGCCACCATCCGGGCTTCCATAGCCAGACGGACGGCGCTCTTGGTGCGGAACAGCGCCTTGTTCACCGCGCCCACGTCGATGCCGCAGTCCATCAGCTCCGCGGCGATGCGGTGGGTGCGGGCGGTGGTGTTGGTGTAGACAAAGCAGCCCGTGTCCGTGGACACGGCCACATACAGCGCCATGGCGATCTCCGGCGTCACGGACGCGTCCAGCGCCCGGATCACGTCGTATACGATCTCGCCGCAGGCGGCGGCATCCGCGTCCAGACAGGTGCGCGCCGCGAAAAACTCCTGGGAGCCGTGGTGGTCGATGGCCAGGCAGATGCCGCCCTTATAGGGCAGCGCGTTGTCCGGCAGCAGATTGGGCGCGGCGATGTCCACCGACACCACGCTCTGCGGCACATAGCCCTCCGGCGCCCACAGGGACGCGGCGTAAGGCTCGTAGGTGCCGGTGATCTCCGGATTGGGCAGCAGATACGCAGCCTTGCCCATGCCCCGCAGGGCGCGGCACAGGGCGGCGGCGCAGCCCACGGTGTCGCCGTCGGGACGGACGTGGGTCAGTATCAGCACCTCATCCAGCGTCCGCAGGAAGTCCGCCGTCTCCTGTACGGTCAGGCGGGCGCTCATTCCCGATCCTCCGGCAGCACGATGTCCGCGTTGGCGGGGTTGGCGGGCTTCACATGGTTCAGAAGATCCAGAATGTGCGCGCCGTGGGCGATGGAATCGTCCATGAAGAACTGCAGCTCCGGCGTGTAGCGCAGGTCGATGGCCTGCCCCAGCTCGTGCCGCAGATATCCGGCGGCGGACTTCAAGCCCTTCATCAGCCCCTTTTCATCCGTGCAGTTCAGGGCGCTGATATACACCCGCGCGTAGCGCAGGTCGCTGGTGGTGTCCACCCGCGTGATGGTCAGCATGCCCTCCGACACGCGGGGATCCTTCACGGTGCGCAGCAGCGCGCTCAGCTCCTTGCGTATCTCCTCATTGATGCGTCCGATGCGGTTTCCGGCCATAGGGCGCTCCTCCTTTCAAGAAAAAGATGGGTGGGCGCTCGCCCACCCATCGGCTGTTTGTTATACCTCGATCTGCTCCATGGTGAAGGCCTCCACGATGTCGCCTTCCTTGATGTCGTTGAATTTCTCGATGCTCAGGCCGCATTCGTAGCCGGCCTGTACCTCCTTGACGGAGTCCTTGAACCGCTGCAGGGAGGCCAGCACACCCTCGTGGATCACGATGCCGTCCCGCACCAGACGCACCTGGCAGTCCTTGCGCTGCAGCTTGCCGTCCTGCACATAGCAGCCGGCCACGGTGCCCACGCCGGACACCTTGTAGGTCTGCCGTACCTCGGCGTGACCCAGCAGCACCTCCCGGAACTTGGGAGCCAGCATGCCCTTCATGGCGGCCTCGATCTCGTTGATGGCGTCGTAGATGACGCGGTACATGCGCATGTCCACGTTGGCGCGGGCAGCGCTCTCGCGGGCGGCGGCGTCCGGGCGGACGTTGAAGCCCACGATGATGGCCTGGGATGTGGAGGCCAGCATCACGTCGGATTCGTTGATAGCGCCCACGCCGCCGTGGATCACGCGGACGCGCACCTCCTCGTTGCTGAGCTTCTCCAGCGAGGCCTTCACCGCCTCCACGCTGCCCTGCACGTCAGCCTTGACGATCAGGTTCAGGTTCTTCATTTCACCGGCCTGGATCTGGCTGAACAGATCTTCCAGCGACACCTTGGTGACAGGTGCGTTGGCCTTGGCCTTTTCCTCGGCCTTGCGCTGCTCCACCAGCTCGCGCGCCAGCTTCTCGTCGGCCACGGCGTTGAACGTGGCGCCGGCAGAGGGCGCCTCGGACAGGCCAGTGATCTCCACGGGCACGCTGGGGCCCGCCTCGGTGATGCGCTGTCCCTTGTCGCTGACCATAGCGCGGACACGACCCACGGAGGTACCCGCGATGATGATGTCGCCCTGATGGAGCGTGCCGTTTTGCACCAGCAGCGTGGCCACGGGGCCGCGTCCCTTGTCCAGACGGGCCTCGATAACGGTGCCCTGCGCCGCGCGGTTGGGGTTGGCCTTCAGCTCGCCCACCTCAGCGGTAAGGGTCAGCATCTCCAGCAGATTGTCCACGCCCATGCCGGTCTTGGCGGAGATGGGGCACACAATGGTGTCGCCGCCCCACTCCTCGCACACCAGCCCGTACTCGGTGAGCTGCTGCTTGATGCGCTCAGGGTTGGCCTCAGGCTTATCCATCTTGTTGATGGCCACGATGATGGGGATACCGGCGGCCTTGGCGTGGTTGATAGACTCCACCGTCTGGGGCATGATGCCGTCCTCGGCGGCCACCACCAGAATGGCGATATCCGTCACCATGGCACCGCGGGCGCGCATGGAGGTAAAGGCCTCGTGGCCGGGGGTGTCCAGGAACGTGATGGGCTTGCCGTGGATCTCCACCTGATAGGCGCCGATGTGCTGGGTGATGCCTCCGGCCTCGCCGCTGGCCACATGGGCGTTGCGGATGTAGTCCAGCAGACTGGTCTTGCCGTGGTCCACGTGACCCATGACCACCACCACGGGGGCGCGGGGCACCAGATCCTCGTCCTTGTCCTGATGGTCGTCGATCAGGCGCTCCTCGATGGTGACGACCACCTCCTTCTCCACCTTGCAGCCCAGCTCCTCGGCGATGATGGCGGCGGTGTCGAAGTCGATCATCTGGCTCAGGGAGGCCATGATGCCGTTCTTCATCAGGCACTTGACCACCTCGGCGCCGGTCTTCTTCATCCGGCTGGCCAGCTCGCCCACGGAGATCTCATCGGGGATCTGCACGGTGACGGGCGTCTTCTTAATGACCTCAAGCCGCAGCTTGCGGAGACGGTCGGCCTCCTCCTGCTTGCGCTTGTTGCTGTTGAAATTGTTGTCCCGGCGCTGCTTATTGCGGAACTTCTCCTTGCCCTGGGGCGCCTGCTGGTCGCGCTTGCCGCTGCTGCGGGCGTCGGCCATGTCCTGCAGCTTCTCGTCGTACTTGTCCAGGTTCACATTGGTGGCCTTGCGGGTATCCACCACCTGACGCTGGGGCACGCGGGACATGGGCTGCTTGGGCTGCTCGGCGGGTTTGGCGTTCCCGGCGGCAGGGGTCTGCTGCTGGGGCTTGCCGCTGCTCTGGGCAGGCGCGCTCTGGGCGGGCTTGGCCGCCGGCGCAGGCTTCTTTTCCGCGGCTTTCGCACCCTCGGCATAGATCACCGCGATGCTGCTCACCGGGTTGTGCTGGGTCAGATACTCAAAGATGAGGCTCAGCTCCCGATCCTCCAGCACCTGCATGTGATTCTTGGGCGTTTCGGCGTACTTGGTCAGGATCTCCGTGATCTCCTTCGTGGACACGCCGAAATCCTTGGCCACCTCATGCACTCTGTATTTGTTAGCGATACTACCCAAATAAAGCCACCTCCATCTCAGTTGATCGCGCCGCTTTCGCGCCGCGCTGTGTTCTTCCTTACTTGCCGGACGGCTTCCGGCTTCCCTTGCCCTTCTTCACCGGCAGAGCGTTCTCATACCGCTGTCCGGGCGCTTCCTTCCTCTGCGGCCGTCTGCTTTTCGCATCGCGGCTGCTGCGTTCCTTATATACCCTGTCCGGGCGGTCAGCCCGCCGGGGCGGCCTGCGCTCCGGCTCCGGACGGCCTTCCGGCGGGTGCGCCGGTTCCTCCGGCGGCTTGGCGGCGTGAACGCGCCGCTTGCCCTGCCGCAGGTTCTTCTCGTGCTGCACCTGCTCCTCTTTCCGCTCCCGGGCGCGCTTGGCCTTGATGGCCAGTGCCTGCGACGCCGCGCCGTAGGCCTCGCCGTCCGCCGCCGCCAGCTTTTTCACCAGCGACTGGGCGAAGCCGATGTCCGTCACTGCGCACATGGCCACGCTGGTGCGTCCCAGCGCCCGGCCGAAGGCATCCTTATCGGCAGGGAAGGGGAGGCACAGGCAGCTGCCCGCGTGGGCAAAGCTGTACGCCCTGCGGACGGAGGACGCTGCCGCGTCCCGCGCCGTAAAGATGACCCGCGCCTTCTTGCCCCGTGCCGCCGCGCCCACAGGCTCCTCGCCCACGGCCACCGCGCCGGCGCGCAGCGCCAGTCCCAATGTGGATAACAAATGCTCTGTCACAGCGCCACCATCTGCCCTTCCAGCGCGTCATAGACCTCCGCGGGGATGGCGGTGTCGAACGCGCGCTCCAGTGCGCGGCTTTTCCGCGCCTTTTTTAGACACTCCGGATCGGGACACACATACGCGCCCCGCCCCGACTTCTTGCCGGTGGCGTCCAGCAGGATCTCGCCCTCCGGCGTTTTCACAATGCGCAGCAGCGCCTTCTTGTCCTTCATCTCGCGGCAGCCTACGCACTGCCGCTGCGGTATTTTGCGGGGCTTCTGCATAGCTGCCGCTCCTTTCTTACTCGGCGTTGGCCGCCTTGATGTCGATCTTGTAGCCGGTGAGCCGGGCGGCCAGACGTGCGTTCTGACCCTCCTTGCCGATGGCCAGACTCAGCTGGTCGGCGGGCACTGTTACGCGGCAGGCCTTGCCCTCGTCGGCCAGCTGCACGCTGACCACGTCCGCCGGCGCCAGCGCCGCGGCGATGAACTCGGCGGGATCCTCGCTGTACTTGATGATGTCGATCTTCTCGCCCCGCAGCTCATCCACGATGGCGTTGACGCGCTGCCCTCTGGGGCCAACGCACGCGCCGATGGGATCCACGTTGGGATCGTCCGACCACACGGCGATCTTGGTGCGGTTGCCCGCTTCCCGGGCGATGGAGCGCACCTCCACGGTGCCGTCGTAGATCTCCGGCACCTCCAGCTCGAACAGCCGCTTCACCAGACCGGGGTGGGTGCGGGAGATCAGCACCTGCGGGCCGCGGGTGGAGCGGCGCACCTCTACCAGATACACCTTGACCATCTGCCCCTCGTGCAGCTCCTCGCCGGGCACCTGCTCGTTCATGGTCAGCACCGCGTCGGTGGCCTCCGCGCCGGTGCCGATGCGCAGCATCACGTTGCCGCTGCGGGGATCGATACGGCTGACGGTGCCGGTGAGGATCTCGTGCTGCTTGCTGCCCCACTCGTCGTAGATCATGCCGTGCTCGGCCTCCCGCAGACCCTGAATGATGACCTGCTTGCCGTTGCCGGCGGCGATGCGGCCGAACTCCACGGACTCCACCGGGAAATTCACCATGCCGCCCAGCTCATTCTTGGCGGAGATACGCTTGGCATCCTCCAGCGAGATCTGGCTGGCGGGGTTCTCTACCTCCTCCACGATCTCCTTCTGGACGTACATCTTCAGATCCTTCTTCTCCTCGTCCACGTCCACCACCACGTACTCCACGCCCTCGTGGTCACGCTTGTAGGCGGTGGTCAGTGCCTGAATGATCTTGCCCATCATGAAGCTCTGGGGAATGCCCCGCTCCTTTTCCAGCATGGCAAGCGCCGCAAAAATTTCGTCACACTTCATGTCGTTTCTCCTTATATCAAGTCGTCTTAAAATTCCACCCGCAGGCGCACCAGCGCCACCTCGTTTTTCTCCAACCGCACCGGCTCCGCCGTGCCCATGTCCAGCAGCACCGCGCCGTTGTCATAGCCCGCCAGCTTTCCGGCGAACTCCTTGCGCCCGTCCTTGGGCTGATAGGTCTTTACCAGCACCGGGCTGCCCATGAACTGCTGAAAATCGCCGGGGCGCTTCAGCTGCCGCTCCAGTCCGGCGGAGCCCACCTCGAACACATAGCTGCTCTCGATGGGGTCGGCCTCGTCCAGCAGGTCGCTGACCTTGCGGCTGATGGCCTCGCAGTCCAGAATGTCCACGCCGCCGTCCTTGTCCAGATACAGCCGCAGGTACCACTGCCCCGCCTCCCGGACGTACTCCACGTCCCAGATACGGCAGCCCTGCTCCTGCACCGCCGGCTCCGCCAGCTCCCACACAATGTCGGTGATCTTCTTCACAGGTGTCCCTCCTGATTTTAACAGATGAAAAATGCTCAAGAAAAAGAGCGGACACATCGTCCACTCCCAGTCAATACCTTACTTACACGCACAGCATACCATATAAATGCGCAAAGTGCAAGCCTTTTTCTTGAAAAACTCCCGTGAAATAGGTGGAAAAGGGTCAATTCCGTCCCGCCGTCATCCCATGGGTGGGTGGTTTGTATAACCCCCGCACCTGTAGGGCGGGGCCCGCGTGCCCCGCCGCGAGATCTGAGCTGCTTCCGGCGGGACACATGGGTCCCGCCCTACAAAGTACAGCGGCTGCACAGGGCGGACAGAGTCGTCCGCCCCTACAAAACTTCCGCGAAAGACGGCGAAAAAAGGAAAAGAGCGCCCTTCAGGACGCTCCCTTCACATACATGGCCAGCCGCGACAGCAGAAACGCCGCCAGATTTACCAGTACCACCGTGGCGCCCACCGGCGTGCCCCACAGGTACGACCCGGTCAGGCCGATGCAGAAGCACACCACGCTCAGCCCGGCGGCGCACAGCACCACGCCCCGGAAGCTGCGCAGCAGCCCCATGGCCGTCAGCGCCGGGAAGATCACCAGACTGGAGATCAGCATGGCGCCCATCATCCGCATGCCCAGCACGATGGTCAGCGCCGTCAGCACCGACAGAATGGTGTTGTACAGCCCCACCCGCACGCCGGTGGCGCGGGAAAAGCTCTCGTCAAAGGTGATGGCGAACAGCCGGTGGTAGAACAGGATATACAGCACCAGCACCGCCGCGCACAGCACCACGCTCAGCGCCACATCCGCCCGATCCATGGCCAGAATGGAGCCGAACATGAAGCTGTCCACATCCGTGGTCATGCCGGTGGTCAGACTGGTGACCACCACGCCGATGGCCAGTGCCGAGGCGCTGACCACCGCGATGGCGGCGTCCGCCCCCATGCGGCTTTTCTCCGTCATCCGCAGCAGCCCCAGCGCCGCCAGTATCACCACCGGTATGGACACCGGCAGCGGCGCCCAGCCGCAGGCCAGCGCGATGCTCAGCGCACCGAAGGACACATGGCTCAGCCCGTCGCCGATCATGGAGTACCGCTTCAGCACCAGCGGCACCCCCAGCAGCGCGGCGCACAGCGCCACAAGAATACCCACCACGAACGCCCGCAGGATGAACGGGTAGGTGAACATCTCCCACAACAGACTCATACGCCGTCACCTCCGAACCGCTTCCCCCAGGGGGAGGCCAGATATTCCGCCGCCGTGCCGAAGAAGTACGTCCCGTGCCCCGCGTGGAGGATGTGGGTGGCGTACCGCAGGGCGCTGCGGATGTCGTGGGTCACCGTCACGATGGCGATGCCCTCTTTTTCGTTCAGATAGTCCAGCGTGCGGTACAGCTCCTGCGCCGCCGCCGGGTCAAGCCCCGTCACCGGCTCATCCAGTATCAGCAGCTCGCCGGCGGCGCACAGCGCCCGCGCCAGCAGCACCCGCTGCTGCTGCCCGCCGGACAGCTCCCGGTAGCAGCGATCCTTCAGCTCCAGCACGCCCAGCTTGCCCATGTTCATCAGCGCCTCGGACTTCTCCTTGGGCGTGTAGAAAAACCGCATGCCCCGGCTGCTGAGAAAGCCGCTGCGCACCACCTCCGTCACCGTGGCGGGGAAGTCCTTCTGCGCCTTCGTCTGCTGGGGCAGATAGCCGATAGCGCCGGAGCGCAGGGAGGGCGCGCGCACGATCTCGCCCGCCATGGGGCGCAGCAGCCCCAGCAGGCTCTTCACCAGCGTGGACTTGCCGCTGCCGTTTTCACCCACGATGCACACATAGTCGCCGCTGTGCACCTGAAAGCGCAGGTGCTCCCACACCGGCCTGCCCTCGTAGCCCAGCGTCACGTCCCGGCAGTCCAGCAATATCTTTTTCTCCATCAGGACAGCCCCTCCTTCAATACCGCGGCGTTGGCGGTCATCAGACTGATATAGGTCGCGCCGCCGTCAAACTCCGCCCGGCTCACCGTCTGGCAGGAGTGGAACGTCCGCACCTGCGCGCCGGTGGTCTCCGCAATGGCGTTGGCCACCTTCTGGCTGCTCAGCTCAATGGTATACACCACCGGGATGTCCTCCGCATCCACCAGATCGATGAGATACTTCAGCGTGGCCAGCGACGGCTCCGTGTCCCCGGCGCAGCCGTGGAACGCCGCCCGGTAGTCCAGATCATATTCCTTGCAGAAATACAGTAGCGGGAACCGGTCGCCGAACACCACCAGACGCCGCGCCGCGCCGTCCACGATGTCCCGGAACGTATGGTCCAGCGCCTGCAATTCGCCCAGATAGTCCTCCAGCCGCGCCCGGTAGCCGTCGGCGTTGTCCGGGTCGGCCTCACACAGCGTGTCGCAAATGGCGCGGCACAGCGCCAAGGCGTTCACCGGCGACGTCCAGATGTGCTCGTCGTACTCGATGTCCTCCTCGTGGCCGTCGTGCAGATGGCCGTCATGGTCGTCGTGGTCATGGTCGTGGTCATCGTGGTCGTGGTCGTGACCGCCCTGCATCCCCTCGGCGTACTCCTCCCGGTATGTCTCCACACAGTCCATCATGGCCAGCCGGTAGGGGATATCCTCGCCCGCCGCGTCCAGCACATCCTCCACCCACAGCTCGCTCTCGCCGCCGTTCCAGATGAACACATCCGCCCGGCTCATGGTGATCACGTCCAGCGGCGTGGGCTCGAAGCTGTGCGTCTCCCGCCCGGCGGGTACCAGCAGCACCGCGTCCACCGCGTCGCCGCCGATCTGCCGCACGAAATCGTAGTAGGGGAACAGGGTGCATACCACCTGCAGCCGCCCATCGTCCGCCGTATCCGTCTGCCGCCCGCAGCCGGCCGCCGTCAGCAGCAGCACCGCCGCCAGCAGCGCCGCCGAAAATCGCCGCATGCGCCCCACCTCCTTGCACATAGTCTGCGTCAGTATACCACATCTATCGGAAAAAGGGAAGTGGGAGCCTTTGTCGAAGCGGGGAAAAGAGCGCTCCACTGCGTGGACGGCGTCCCCAGCGTCCCGTTGGCCTCCGGACTCTGTAGGGCGGGGCTCGCGTGCCCCGCCGAAAACGCATTTCCCGGCGGGACACATGGGGCCCGCCCTACAAAGGGAACAGATTCCCGCACCAGTGACATCGGTCACTGGTTCGGCCTGTCAGCGCGGCCGCGCTGTCAGGCCGTCCGCCCCTACAGACAAAGGAACCGCCCGCGGGCGGTTCCTTTTCAGCCTTATTTCTTATAGGGCACGTGCCAGATGGTGTCGGCGTACTGGGCGATGGCGCGGTCGGCGGCGAACACGCCGCTGCGGGCGATGTTGGTCAGACTCATGCGGTTCCACGTCTCCCGGTCGGTGTAGGTGTGGCGCATGCGGCTCTCCGCCTCGCAGTAGGCCGCAAAATCGGCCAGCACCATATACTGATCCGCCTGTCCGTCCACGCCGGTGACAAGCCGCTGGAACAGATCCTCGTAGGTCACGCCGTCCCGGAAGCCCACCTTCAGCTGGTCCAGTACCCGGCGCAGCACCGGGTCGCGCTGGTACAGCAGGTTGGGGTCGTAGGTGTGGCGCAGATGCTCCACCTCGTCGGCGTGCAGACCGAACAGGAACATGTTGTCGTCGCCCAGCAGGTCGTGCATCTCCACGTTGGCGCCGTCCAGCGTGCCTACGGTCAGCGCGCCGTTCATCATGAACTTCATGTTGCCGGTGCCGCTGGCCTCCTTGCCGGCGGTGGAGATCTGCTGGCTGACCTCGCTGGCGGGCATCAGCACCTCCGCCAGCGACACGCGGTAGTTCTCCAGAAACACCACCTGCAAGCGGTCTTTGCACAGCGGGTCGCTGTTCACCTGATCGGCCAGAGAGTTGATCAGGTGGATGATGCGCTTGGCCACGGCATAGCCCGGCGCGGCCTTGGCGCCGAACAGGAACGTCTGGGGCGGGATGTCCAGCGTGGGATCGTCCTGCAGCCGCTGGTACAGATAGATGATCTGCAAAGCGTTCAGCAGCTGGCGCTTGTACTCGTGCAGCCGCTTTACCTGCACGTCGAAGATGGCGTCGGTGTTCAGCACCACGCCCTGATGCTTCCTGGCAAAGGCGGCAAAGGCCAGCTTGTTCTGCTTCTTGATGTCCTCCAGCCGCGCCAGCACCGCCTTGTCCCCGGCGTACTGCTCCAGCTTTTTCAGCTCCTGCGGGTGGGTCAGATAGCCCTCGCCGATCAGGTCGCGGATCAGCCCGTCTAGACCGGGGTTGATCTGGGACACCCAGCGGCGGTGGTCGATGCCGTTGGTGACGTTCTTGAACTTATCCGGCTGCATCTGACAGGCGTCCTTGAAGAGATCCTTCCGCAGGATCTCGGAGTGCAGGGCGCTGACGCCGTTGACGGCCATGCTGCCGGCGATGCACAGGTTGGCCATGCGCACGCCGCCGTCCCAGATAATGGCCAGCTTCGCGGTCTTGGCCGGGTCGTGATAGAACTCCTCCACCTTCAGCTGCCAGCGGCGGGAGATCTCCTGCAATATCTGCCATATACGGGGCAGCAGCGTCTCAAACAGCTGCTGCGGCCACACCTCCAGCGCCTCGGCCAGCACGGTGTGGTTGGTATAGGCCACGCAGTGGGTGGTGATGTTCCACGCCTCGTCCCAGCTCATACCGGCGTCGTCCACCAGAATACGCATCAGCTCCGGGATCACCAGCGTGGGGTGGGTGTCGTTGATCTGGATGACGTTCTTCTCGTGGAAGTTCTTCAGCGTGCCGTACTGCTGGATGTGCTTGCGGGTGATGGACTGGATGGTGGCGGACACGAAGAAATACTGCTGCTTCAGCCGCAGGGACTTGCCCTCGTAGTGGTTGTCCTCCGGATAGAGCACCTGACTGATGGCGTCGGCCATGGCGCGCTCCTCGGCGGCGTGGAGGTACTGTCCCTCGCTGAACAGCTTCATGTCGATGGGCTTGGGGCTGCGCGCCTGCCACAGGCGCAGGGTGTTCACGTGGTCGGTGTCGTAGCCGGCGATCTCCATGTCGCAGGGGATGGCCAGCACGCGGGTGTAGTCCTCGTGCACCACCATCAGGTGCCCGTTGTCCCAGCGGGTGCGCACCTTGCCGCCGAAGTGTACCTCCTCGGCCTCCTGCAGCTTGGGCAGCAGCCACGCGTCGCCCAGCTGCATCCAGTCGTCCGGCAGCTCCACCTGCTGACCCTCCACGATCTTCTGCTTGAAGATGCCCAGCTCATAGCAGATGGAATAGCCCGCCGCCGGTATCTCCAGCGTGGTCATGCTGTCCAGATAGCAGGCGGCCAGACGGCCGAGGCCGCCGTTGCCCAGACCGGCATCCGGCTCCATGTCGAAAATGTCCGCCGCCCTGAAGCCCAGCTCGCCGATGGCGGCGGTCAGCTCGTCCAGCAGCTCCAGATTGAAGGCGTTCTTCATCAGGCTGCGCCCCATGAGGAACTCCAGCGACAGGTAGTGTACCTTCCGCTTCTCCTCGTGGGCCGTCTCCTCGCGGGTCTGCACGCCGCGCTCGGCCATGATGTCGCGCAGCACCATGGCGCAGGCCTTCATCATCTCGCCGTCGGTGGCCTGCTGCTCAGTGCAGCCGTAGTTCAGCCGCAGCTTCTGGACGATGGCGTTCTTCAGCGTTTCCTTGTTGTAGGTCATGTGTGGTGTATCCTCCTATGGTCAAAGGTTCTCATAAATATGGCGGTAGCTGTCCGCGCTGCGCGTCCAGCTGAAATCCTCGGTCATGCCCCGTTGCCGCACGGTATCAAAGCCCGCCCGGTCGCCCCGGTACAATCCGGTGGCCTGCCCGATGACGGACAGCATGGCGCCCGCGTCGTAGTCGCCGAACAGATAGCCGGTGCCGTCGCTCTGTCCCACCTGACAGGACTTCACCGTGTCCGCCAGGCCGCCGGTGCTGCGCACGATGGGCACCGCGCCGTAGCGCATGGCGATCATCTGGCTCAGACCGCACGGCTCGCTGCGGGAGGGCATCAGGAACAGGTCGGCGGCGGCGTAGACGCGCCGGGACAGATCCTCGGCGTACAGGATCTGCGCCGACAGGCGTCCGGGGTACTGCCCCGCTTTCCAGCGGAAGAAGTCCTCATACTGCCTGTCGCCGGTGCCCAGCACCACGAACTGGCAGCCGGTGGCCATGATGCCGTCCATGGCCTGCTGCACAAGATCAAGCCCCTTGTGCCCCACCAGCCGCGTCACCATGGCGATCAGCGGGGTGTCCGGCTCCTGATGCAGCCCCAGCGCCCCCTGCAGGGACGATTTGCACACGGCCTTGCCGCCCATGTCCTCCGGCGTATAGTGCGCCGGCAGCGCCGGGTCGGACGCCGGGTCGTAGCCCACGGTGTCGATGCCGTTGACCACGCCGTGCATTTTCCAGCCGATGGCGTCCACCACGCTCTCCAGCCCCTCGGCGTACCGGGGATCGTGGAGCTGCGCGGCGTAGGTGGGGCTGACGGTGGTGACGGCGTCCGCCATGAGCATGGCGCCCTTCATGAGATTCACGTCGCCGTCCATGCGCAGGGTGCCGTCGTCATACCAGCCGCGATCCAGCCCGAACAGCTGATCCGCGCTGTCTGCACCGTAGCGCCCCTGGTACTCGATGTTGTGGATGGTGAACACCGTGCGGATGCCCCGCACCTCCGGCCAGCGGGTGGCCACATCCTTGAGATAGATGGGCACCAGCGCCGTCTGCCAGTCGTTGCAGTGGAGCACGTCGGGCATCCAGTCGAGGCTGGGCAGCAGGTCGATGACCGCGTGGCTGAAGAAGGCGAAGCGCTCGCCGTCGTCAAATTCGCCGTACAGCCGTCCCCGGCGGAAGTATTTCTCGTTGTCCACGAAATACCACGTCACGCCCTGCCGCTCCAGCGAGAACAGGCCGCAATACTCGTGCCGCCAGCCCAGATCCACGTAGATATACCGGCGGAACGTCATCTGCCGCCGCCACTGCTCCCCGATCCTGTCGTACAGCGGCAGGATCACCGCCGCCTCCACGCCGGAGCGTGCCAGCGCCGGGGGCAGGCTGCCCGCCACGTCTGCCAGACCGCCGGTCTTGCAGAAGGGGTACGCTTCGCTGGCCACATACAGAACTCTCATGCCGTACCTCCTTGCCTTACACCGTGGCGCCCTTGGCGATCACGATGGGATAGCGCTCGTGCCCCATCAGCGTCACATTTTCGCTGATGGTCACATACTTGTCCGTGATAACGCCCCGCAGCACCGCGCCCCTTTTCACCACCGTATCCTTGAACAGAATACAGTTTTCCACACTGGCGCCCTTTTCAATGCGCACGTTGCGGAACAGCACGCAGTTTTTCACGCTGCCCTGGATGTCGCACCCGTCGGCCACCAGCGAATTCACGCAGCCGCCCTCGGGGTCGATGTAACTGGAGGGCGAGTCGTTCTCTTTGCCGTACACCGGGCGCTCCGGGCAGAACAGCCGTCCGCGCACGCCGGTGTCCAGCAGCTCCATGCTGCGGTCGTAGTAGTTCTGCAATGTGCTGATATGGGCGGCGTAGCCGTCGTACACATAGCCGTACAGCTTCAGGCGATTCCCCATCTCCTGCAATATGTTCCGCCGCAGGCTGTATCCGTTGCGGCTGATGCACTCCGTCACCAGCTGCACCAGCAGCTCCGTCCGCAGGACGAAGATATTCAGGCAGCGGTAGCCCGACGGGGTGTGGAGGCTGTAAGCCGTGTCGGTGATGCGTCCGCCGCCGTCCAGCCGGAAATAGGTGTCCCGCCCGTCGCCGCCTGCGGCGGTGCACACCGCCGTGATGTCCGCGCCGGTGGCAATATGCCGCGCCAGCACGTCCTCCAGCGGCATGTTGATGATCGTGTCGCTGTCTGACAGCACCACATAGTCCTGCCGGATGCCCTTGAGATAGTTCATCACGCTGTACAGCGCCTCCACCCGGCCGCGGAACTGCCCGTCGCCGTGGCTGCGCTCGTTATAGGCGAAGGCGGGCAGCAGCGTCAGTCCGCCGAAGTTGCGGCTGAGATCCCAGCTCTTTCCGCTGCCCAGATGATCCAGCAGCGACTGGCACTTGCCGTGCATGATAACGCCCACGTCCGTGATACCGGCGTTGACCATGCTGGAGAGAATAAAGTCGATGATCCGGTAATCGCCGCCAAAGGGGACGGAGCCGTGTACCCGGTTTTCGATCAGCTCCCGCAGTCCGTTCTCCTTTTCGTAGGAGAAGATGATCCCGTGCAGTCCCTTCATCTCCGTACCTCCTTGCCGTCCTCACCCAGCATCATGTTCGGCTGGATGACCTGTCCGTCGCGTACCTGCGCATGGGGCCCCACCACGGCGATGCCCCAGTGGTCAAAGTCCACGCTGCCCGGCGCGCCGCCTACCACGGCGTTCTCTCCGATGCGGCAGCCCTCGCCGATGATGGCGTAGGATACCTTTGCGCCCTTTCCGATCACCGCGCCGGGCATCACCACGGAGTAGGACACCTCCGCGCCCTCGTCCACGCAGGTGCCGGTGCTCAGCACCGAGTTCTTCACCTCGCCCAGCACCGTGCAGCCCTTGGCGATGGCGCTGTTGCCCACGTCGCCCTGCGCCCCGATGTAGGTAGGCGGACAGGTGGGCGTGCGTCCGTAGATGCGCCACTTCTTGTCCAGCAGATTCAGCCCCGAGCCGGGGGACAGCATGTCCATGTTGGCGTCCCACAGGGAGTCCAGCGTGCCCACGTCCTTCCAGTAGCCCTCGAAGCGGTAGGCCGCCATTTTCTCGCCGTTTTTCAGCATGGTGGGGATGATGTTCTTGCCGAAGTCGTTGTCGCTGGCGGGGTCGGCCTCGTCCGCGATCAGATACTCCCGCAGCTTCCTCCATGTGAACACATAGATGCCCATGGACGCCAGATTGCTTTTCGGCTCCCTGGGCTTTTCGGCGAACTCCGTGATGTTGTCCTCGCCGTCCACGGACATGATACCGAAGCGGCTGGCCTCCTCCCAGGGCACCTCCATCACGGAGATGGTGCAGTCCGCGCCCGTCTCCTTGTGGCGGCGCAGCATGTCGGAGTAGTCCATCTTGTAAATGTGGTCGCCGGAGAGGATCAGCACATACTCCGGGTCGTACAGATCCACGAAGCCGATGTTCTGATAGATGGCGTTGGCGGTGCCCTTGTACCACACGGCGCCGCCGGCGCTCTGGTAGGGCGGCAGGATATGTACGCCGCCGTTCATGCGATCCAGCTCCCAGGGCTGGCCGCTGCCGATGTAGGTGTTCAGCTCCAGCGGGCGGTACTGGGTCAGCACGCCCACCGTGTCAATGCCGGAGTTGGTGCAGTTGGACAGGGGAAAGTCGATAATGCGGAACTTGCCGCCGAAGGGCACGGCGGGCTTCGCCATGCTGCCGGTAAGCACATACAGGCGGCTGCCCTGACCGCCGGCCAGCAGCATCGCCACACACTCTTTCTTCATCGTTGTGTACCTCCTGCTTCATCGTTGCGCCGCTTCTTTGTGTTCGCCCGCCGCAGCAGCACCGCGCCCAGCGGCGGCACCGTCAGCGACAGGGACTGCTCCCGCCCGTGGGAGGGTATATCGTCCACGTTGATCCTGCCGCCGGCGCTCAGACCGCAGCCGCTGCCGCCCCAGCAGGTATCGTCCGTGTTGAACAGCACCTCGTACCCCGCAGCCTTCGGCACGCCGAAGCGGTAGTTGTCCCAGGGCACCGGCGCGAAATTCACCGCGCAGATCATCTCGTGTCCCTTTCTGTCCCGCCGCAGGAACACCAGCACGTTGTTGTGGTTGTCGTCGGCCACCAGCCACTGGAAGCCCTCCCAGTCCCGGTCGTTTTCCCACAGGCAGCGGTTGCGCCTGTACAGCCGGTTCAGCTGGCGGATGCACTCGTGGGTGGCGCGGCAGGCGGGGTCGTCCAGCAGATACCAGTCCAGCTGGCCGCGGAAATCCCACTCGTGCCACTGTCCCAGCTCGCTGCCCATGAACAGCAGCTTCTTTCCCGGATGGCACAGCATGTAGGTATAGAAGCCCCTTACACCGGCCAGCTGCCGCCAGTTGTCGCCGGGCATCTTGCCCCGCAGACTGCCCTTCATGTGCACCACCTCGTCGTGGGACAGGGGCAGTACGTAGTTCTCGGAAAAGGCGTACAACATGGAGAACGTCACATCCCGGTGGTGGAACTGGCGGAAGTAGGGGTCCATCTTCAGGTAATGGCACAGGTCGTTCATCCAGCCCATGTTCCACTTCAGGTTAAAGCCCAGACCGCCCTGCTCCGGCGGGTATGTCACCAGCGGCCACGCGGTGGACTCCTCCGCCACCATCAGCGCCGCGGGGTCGGCGGCGAAGGCCGCCCGGTTCAGCTCCCGCAGGAACTCGATGGCCTCCAGATTCTCCCGCCCGCCGTCCTTGTTGGGACGCCACGCGCCGCCCTGCCGGTCATAGTCCAGATACAGCATGGACGCCACCGCGTCCACCCGCAGCCCGTCGATGTGGTACTCCCGCAGCCAGTACACGGCGGAGCTGAGAAGGAACTCCTTCACCTCCGGCTTGCCGAAGTCGAACACACGGGTGCCCCAGCCGGCGTGCTCCCATTTCAGCGGGTCGCCGTATTCATAGAGGCATGTCCCGTCGAACTCGATCAGCCCGTGGCTGTCCTTGCAGAAGTGCGCCGGCACCCAGTCCAGTATCACGCCCAGCCCCGCCCGGTGCAGCGCGTCCACCAGCGCCATGAAGTCGTGGGGCGTTCCGTAGCGGCTGGTGGGGGCGAAGTAGCCGGTGCACTGATAGCCCCAGCTGTCGTCCAGCGGGTACTCCGTCACCGGCAGCAGCTCCACGAAGTTGTAGCCCATGGACTTCACATACCCCGGCAGCTCCCGCGCCAGCTCCCGGTAGCTCAGGGACGTGCCGTCCTCATGGCGCTTCCACGAGCCCAGATGCACCTCGTAGATCAGCAGCTCGCCGTCCACCGGCGGCTTTTCCAGCCGCTGCTGCCGCCATTTCTCATCCCGCCACGAAAAGCCCGCGATGTCGTATACCTTGCTGTCCGTCCCCGGCCGCGTGGCCGCGTGGAAGGCATAGGGGTCGGCCTTCCACACCACCCGGCCGTCCGCGCCGGTGACGACGTACTTATAGGCGTCGTACACCCTGGCGTTCTCCGCCGCCGCCTCCCATACGCCGCCGTCCAGCCGCGTCATGGGGCAGGGCGCCCAGCCGTTGAAGTCACCGGCCAGCGCCACAGCGCGGGCGTTGGGCGCCCACACCCGGAAGGTATAGCCCTCGCCGGTCGGGTGTGCGCCGAAGTAGGTATAGGCGTCATGCGCCGGATGCTGCATCATGCTCTCCGCTCCTTTTTCACTGTGTCAGTATAGCACTCCTGCCGCGCCGAGAGCGGCGAAACAGGTCGTTTTCGCTGCCCGGTATCGTTACCGAACATTGTACCTCTTTTTGTCCGTTCCGTCAACACGCAACCCCCGCCGTGTGTGAAAAACGCGAAAGGGAAACGCAGAGCACCTGCGTTTCCCTCCTCATTATGACTCCTTCTGCTGAACGGCGCTTCCTCCGTTCAGGCCGAAATCATCCGCTACGCTGGCGGTGTCGCGCCGCAGCATAGTCTCCATCACCCGTATATCACTGTCGATGTCCATGGCGTCCGTGCGGTACAGCTCGTCCAGCTGGTGCTCGAAGCCCGCCACAATGCTGTCCATGGTCTTTTCGATCTTGGCCTTGGCCTGACTGAGATTCTCGCCGCTGACGCCGGCCTCCTCAAAGGCCGCGTAGTTCTCCAGCAGCTTCAGCGTGGTGGGCAGGTAGTAGCTCAGGAACGTACCGGCGGCCGCCCGCTTGTTCTCGTCCTCCTCGATGAGCCTGAAGATGCGTCCGGCCACCTGCTCCATGCGATCCATCTGCGCGCTGAGGTGCTCGTCGGCGATGCGGTCGTTGAGATCGCGTATCTGCGCCAGGATCGCGGCGTAGCCCTCCGGCGCGGCCGCAGCCTGTGCGGGCTGCTCCTGCTCCGCCTTGGCGCGGTGGGCGGCGTCAAAATACGCCGTGGCCGCCTCCTGAGACTTGAACAGCATCCCGCTGCCCAGATCGATGTAGGCCTCGTCGCCCCACATGCCCTTTTCCAGCATCAGGTTGACGTCCTTTTCCACCCGCTTCCGGGACACATCGGCGGCTCTTGCCAGATAATCCAGCGGCACGGCAGCCTTCTGCCCCGCCGTGCGCAGATAGGTGGCGAACCGCCGCTGGCGGCGCTTCATGGCGCCGCTGCCCAGCAGCAGGGACACGCCGCCGGCCATCATGCCCATGGGGTAGAACACCTGCCGCAGCAGATCCATCCAGTCATGCCATTTGATGGCGTAGCGCAGTTCAAAGTAGTCCACCTGCTGCACCAGAAAAAACGCGCCCAGAATGGCTACCACCGCACCGATGATCTTCATGGTTTTGGCGCCCTTATCGGAGTAGTTCGGCGTCTCCGTGACCTTGCGCACGGTGTTCTTCGCCGCAGAGGCGCGCGCCTGCGCGGGCTTCGCCTCGGCGCTGCCCGCCGCCGTCCGCTGCCATGCCTCCCGCGCCTGCTGGCGCATTTTTCTGCCGCCGCCCTCGCTGAGCTTGCTCAGCAGCAGGATCAGCCCCACCGGCCACGCCACGGCGAACATCACCGCGATGAGGATCCACGAGCCAAGGTCGTTGTTGTTGTTCTTTTTCGGAGGCTGCGGCTGCGGGCCGCCGTTCCCGTCGTATTCGTAGCTCATTTTTCCGGCTCACCCTTCCCCTGCAATTTCCGCTTGTTGCCCTTTTCGTCCACGATATAGGTGTTTTCCAGCACCGCGCGGGCGTTGCTCATCACCGCGTTCAGGTACTCCTGCCGCAGCACGGCGCGCTCCTCGATCTCTGCGTCCGTCAGCCCCTCGGCCTTGGCCTTCCGCGCCAGCTCGTTGATGCGGTCGATCCTGCTCTGTTCCATACGTTCCACCTCGTTTCTCAGATGTGCGTCTATATGCGTCTGATCATATCATGAATACCGCTGTATGACGATGGGGAGCCGTCCCTTCCGGGTAGGACTTCCCACGCTGCCCAGCACGCAGCGTCCCCAGCCCCGGCAGGTGATGACATCCCCCGCCGCCACCGGCTTGTCCGGCTTCAGGCACACGGTGTGGTTCACCTGCACCGCGCCCCGCTGGATGGCCTCCGCCGCCTTGCCCCGGCTGACGCCGAAGCCTGCGGACGCCACGCCGTCCAGCCGCAGGGAGGCCACCGTGTCCCGCACCTCGGTAAATACCGGCGCCTGCGGCGCAAGGGCGGTGAGCGATGGCAGCGCCGCCACGGTCAGCCGTTCCCGTCCGGCGGAGTCCCAGCTCTGCACCAGATGCTCCGCCACGGACGGCTCCACGATCACCTGGCAGCCGCCCTCTGTCAACAGTATATCCCCTATCTTTCCTCTGGTCAATCCCAGAGCCATCAGACTTCCCAAAAAATCCCGGTGTGTCAGGCTGCTTCCGCTGCGGCACCGCGCCTCCACCGCCGTGATCTCCTGCTCGTCCGGTGCGTCCTTCCAGTCCGGCAGAAACACCAGCCGCCGCCGCTCCGCACCCTCATAGCCGCCGGAGAAGGCGTAGCCCTCCCGCATGCCCAGCGCGTTCAGCAGCCGCTGCGCCGCCGCCTGCTCCTGGGGCGACAGGAAGTCCGTGGCCGCGGGGATGTTCCTCTGGCGGCACTGCTCCCGCTTGTCCCACACGCGGCTGAGCAGCAGCCGCTCCTCCGCGTCCTGCGCCGTTTTGTCCAGCAATTCCCGTCTGTCCATGGTCACTCTCCCAGATTCTGCGTGCGGTACAGCCGGGCGTACACGCCGTTTTTCGCCAGCAGCTCCGCGTGGCTGCCCTCCTCGGCGATCACGCCGTCCTGTATCACCAGAATGCGGCGCGCCGCCCGGATGGTGGACAGCCGGTGGGCGATGATCAGCGTCGTCCGCCCCTGCGCCAGCCGGTCAAAGGCGCCCTGTATCCGCGATTCCGTCACGCTGTCCAGCGCCGAGGTGGCCTCGTCCAGTATCAGGATGGGCGGGGATTTCAGGAACACCCGGGCGATGGCCACCCGCTGCTTCTGCCCGCCGGACAGCAGCGCGCCCCGCTCACCCACATAGGTGTCGAACCCGTCGGGCATGGCGCAGATGTCGTCATAGATCTCCGCCTGCCGCGCCGCCTGCTCCACCTCCGCGTCGGTGGCGTCGGGACGGCCGTAGCGGATGTTCTCCCGGATGGTGTCGGCAAACAGGAACACGTCCTGCTGCACGATACCGATGGCGCGGCGCAGGGAGCGCTGTGTCAGGGAGCGCACGTCGTGCCCGTCCACGGATACGCTGCCGCTGTCCACGTCATAGAACCGGGGCAGCAGCTGGCACAGGGTGCTCTTGCCGCCGCCGGAGGGTCCCACCAGCGCCACCGTCTCCCCGGCGGGGATGTGCAGCGTCACGTCGTGGAGCACCTCGGCCTTTTCCCCGTAGGCGAAGGACACATGCTCCACGTCCACGTCGCCCTTCACCTTCCGCAGCTCCACCGCGTCCGGCGCGTCCTGAATGGACGGGTCGGTGCCCATCAGCTCGATGAACCGGTGCAGACCGGCGAAGCCGTTGGAGAACATCTCCGCGAAGTTGGCCAGCTTGCGGATGGGGCTGACAAAGGTGGTGACGTACAGGGAGAAGGTGATGAGATCCACATAGTCCATCTTCTCCTTCATAATGAGCCAGCCGCCCACGGCGATCACCGCCACCGGCAGTATGCCGGTGCAGAACTCCATCACCGCGTTGAAGCGCCCCATCTCCTTGTGGAAGCCGCGCTTGGCGGTCTTGAACACCTCGTTGGCCTCGTCGAAGCGGCGCTGCTGCGCTTCCTCGTTGGCAAAGGCCTTGGTGGTGCGGACGCCGGACAGCCCCGACTCGATGGCGGCGTTGATGGTGCCGGTCTTCTGCTTGGCGGCGCGGGACGCGGCGCTCATCTGCCGCCGGCGGCGCAGCGCCACGGCCAGCAGCACCGGCAGCAGGAGCAGCAGCACCAGCGCCAGCTCCCAGCGCAGGCAGAACATCACCGCCAGTGCGCCCAGAATGGTCACGGCGGAGATGAACAGATCCTCCGGCCCGTGGTGCGCCAGCTCCGTCAGCTCGAACAGGTCGCTGGTCAACCGGCTCATCAGCTGGCCGGTGCGGTTGCGGTCGTAGAAATCGAAGCCCAGCTCCTGAATGTGGTGGTACAGGTCGCGGCGGATGTCCGCCTCCACCCGGATGCCGAAGGTGTGACCCCAGTAGGCCACCACGAAATAAAGCCCCGACCGCAGCAGATAGGCGGCCACCACCACGGCCATAACGATGAAAAACGTCCGGAACTGCCGCTGGGGGAGCCACGAGTACATGGCGGCGCGGGACACCAGCGGGAACGCCAGGTCGATGCACGCGATCAGGAACGCGCAGGTCATATCCAGCGCAAACAGCCTCCGGTGGGGCTTGAAATAGGAGAGAAATATCCGCAGAGGGCTGCGGGTACGGTAGTCTTGGGTAGTCATAGCACGCCTCGCTTCGTAATTTTGAGCATATAGTATAGCACATTTCCGCTTCTTTCGCAACGGATGTGAAAACGAAAACCGCCGCAGTTTTTTATCCTTTGCCGCCGGTCAGCCTTCGTGCCGTAACTGAGCCGGCAGGGGAGGGGACAGCCTGTCGATAAACCTGCACGGTCACGCATATCGGAGGGAAGGATAGTGTGAAAGGGAACCGTCAGGGTTCCCTTTCGCGTTCAATCACCCGCCGCAGCGACCAAAATCGCGAAATAAAATGCAGTTTTTTATTTTGCGATTTTGCAGGCAGCTTGTCAAAAAAGTCCATCCGGACTTTTTCGACAAGCTGGGGAGAGGTCTGCCTTTCGACAAAAGCGGTTTCCTGAAAAGAAAATTTCCATCGAGGTAAAACGCCGATTTATGCATCCTTTATAACGGATGGATAAAGAAAAAGCGGCGCAGCGCCACCGGCACGTTAAGGAACGTGTGCCCCCATTTACACCGCCTTTTTTTCACGGTAAGATACAACCACGCCCGCCGGGTGCGGCGGGAAAAATCTGTGAAGGAGAGAAAACAATGGAAGAAAGAAAAGGCTTTGGAACCAATTTCGGTTTCCTGATGGCCGCGGTCGGCTCGGCGGTCGGCCTGGGCAACATCTGGGGCTTCCCCAATAAAATGGGCGCCTCCGGTGGCTTTACGTTCCTCATTATTTACCTCATTCTGGCGGTCTGCTGCGGCTTCATCGTTATGGTAGGCGAGCTGGCCATCGGTCGTAAGACGGGCAAGGGTGCTGTGGCGGCGTACCATGCCATCTCCAAGAAGTTCAAATGGATGGGCTGGATGGGCATTCTGTCCGCGTTCCTGATCCTGTTCTTCTATTGCGCGCTGGGCGGCTACTGCATCAAGTACACCGTTGTCAACATCGGTGACCTGTTCAATGCCTCCTTCGGCTCCGGCGCAGCCGCTGAGCTGGCCGCGGCCAACGACACCTCCGTGGGCGCTGAGGTGTTCGGAGCCTTCCTCGGCAACCCCACCGAGGCCATCATCTACGGCCTGATCTTCGTGGCGCTGACCATGCTCATCGTTCTCGGCGGTGTGGGCGGCGGTATCGAGAAGGTCTGCTCCGTGGGTATGCCCGCACTGTTTGTGGCGCTGCTGATCTGCATCATCCGCGCCTGCACCCTGCCCGGCGCTGTGAACGGCCTGAAGTACATGTTCGTGCCCGGCTGGGCGGTTGCCAACGGCGTTATTGAGGAGGCGCCCGACTTCCTGACGGTGCTGGCCACCGCCGGCGGCCAGATGTTCTTCTCCTTGTCTCTGGGCATGGGCGCCATGATTACCTACGGATCCTATCTGCAGAAGAAGGAGAACATCCAGAAAAACGCGCTGTTGATCGTGGTTATGGATACGCTGGTGGCTCTGATGGCCGGCCTGTGCGTCCTGCCCGGCCGCTTCGCTCTGGATCCCAACGGCGCTCTGGGCGGCCCCAAGCTGCTGTTCATCACCATGCAGAACGTGTTCGACCGCATGGATGCCGTGGGTCCCATCTTCGGCATTATCTTCTATCTGCTGGTGGTCTTTGCCGCCATCTCCTCCTCCATCTCCCTGCTGGAGGTCATCGTGGCGCACTTCGTGGACAAGGCGCGTGACGAGGGCAAGGGCGACAAGCGTAAGGCCTACACCCTTATCGCCGCGGCCTGCGTGGGTCTGGGCTGCATTCTGGTCTGCGC
>OLFZ01000974.1_pt1 | contig 27903 bp, 14 predicted proteins | sample 1604861 | NCBI WGS metagenome assembly OLFZ01 (sample SAMEA3888895, study PRJEB22519) | human gut metagenome | biome: human gut; feature: human-associated habitat; material: faeces | place: Denmark | collected 2011 | reverse complement strand
ACCTCTTCTTTTTATGAGATAAAAACTTATCTCATTCTCAATCACTTATAAAAAAAACGTACTTTCAACACTCGAAAAGCTATGAGTTACGAGGAAAGAAACTATGCTTTCTGGATGAAAAGACTATCATACAAGCATCATCAGGAGAATGCTTTCTTAATGAATAAACATACCATCAAAAAGCGGATATTTATGAGAAAAACTGCATAAAAAAGAAACACGGACAAATTGAATTTGTCCTTGCCTTTTGTCTCAATAGAATTAACATTCTGTCAGACAGTCGATTATCTACTGCGAGACAAATCTCCGAGACAAATTCAATTTGTCCGTGTTTATTTTTTTCTGTATAAACTTGGGGTTGTTCCATTCATTTTCTTGAAGAACTTGGTGAGATGCGCTTGCGATGAGAAGCCGAAGCTATTGGCGATTTCCTGCACCGTATGCGTGGTGGTCGTCAACTCTCGTTCGATTTCCTTCACGATATACTCATCTATGATATTCTTCGGAGTCTTGCCAGAGATACGGCGAGTAACCTGGGCGAGATAACGACTGCTCACATTCAGTTGGTCGGCATAGAAATGCACATCGCTATAGGTACGACAATAGTTGACCACCTGCGAGATAAACTGACTATACAAATCCGAGCTGCGACCTTGCAGATTTCGCTCCCTTGCCCATTCGACATTGATGAAATCCTGCGCCATCGCCAAAGCCTCTTCCATCTTCTTGCCTTGGGTAAGATACACCGAGAGAGCGGAAGAGAAACGGTTGATGAGACCATGCGAGTTGGCATTGTCAAGCATGAAGACACACAAGCCACCATCCTCTGCACGGCGCAACAGTTTGCTATCTTGCAGCATGATGTCGTTCTCTTTCTTCCTCGCCACCACCGCCGAACAGAGCGGCAAGAGGCGATACTTGATCTGGCTCACCACATCCTCCGTCATCAGCGCATCGCCATTGCTCGACCAGATAGCCGGGGCATAGACGATATAGTCGGGACGATACTTGGTGAGGGCATCGATGATAACATCCAAGGTCTCCACCTTACGTATCATGCCCACCTTGACCACACTAGGCTGAATATCGTTCATAATCGCCTCTATCTGTCCCGACACAATCTCTGCCGGCACATCAAAGAACTCCTGGATACCCAGGGTGTTCTGTACGGTGATACTCGTAATCGCCGAGACGGCATAGCCTCCCAGTTCCGAGATGGTTTTGATGTCAGCCTGGACACCCGAACCACCCGTACTATCCGAACCCGTAATGGTCAATATCGGTTGTAATTCTCTCATACAACTAAGCTATTGAATTCTTCACTCTTCGTTCTTCATTCTTCACTTAATCAGCTCTTCACTTTCATAAATTCCGTCGGTGTCATGCCATACTCCTTGGAGAAGCACTTCGAAAAGTAGCTGCTGTTGGAGAAGCCCACGGAGTACATCACCTCCGACACGCTGAACTTACCTTCCTTGAGCATCATCGCCGCCTTGCGCAAGCGGATGCCACGGATGTATTCCACTGGAGTCTTGCCTGTCATCGCCTTTATCTTGCGATAGAGTTGTTTGCCACCGATGCCGATGATTTCCTGCAAACTCGTCACATTGAAGTCGGAATCTATCATGTGCTTCTCTATCGCCTCGTTGACCTCACGCAACAGGCGCTGGTCGGCATCGCTCAGCGTCATCGGCTTCTGCAGGCTAGCCTCTTCTGCTGGATTTTCCGATTCAGCTGCCACCTCTGTCGAAGGCGTGCTATCCGATGAAGGAGCACCCTGCGCTACTTCATTTGGCAAGTCAGCCATAGCCGTACTGTCCACCACCAAGGAACTATCCACGAGTTGCGTTACCTCCTCAAAGGAGCGATGGCTCACCGCCGCCTTCAGTCGCTCTGCCAAACTAGCGAAGAACTTCATACGGGCATCCACCTGTTCGAGGATTTCCGCCTTCTGTCGCTGCTCCTCAGCCAAGCGTTCTCTCACGAGATAGAACTTCATACCTCCCCAAACGGCACCGATAGCCAAGGCGAGATAGAAGAGTCTAGCCCATATCGAGAGATACCAAGGTGGCAATATAGAGATGTCGAGCGAATAAACCTCCTCGCCGATGTTGCCCTCGCCATCCAAGACATGAACGGCTAGTTGGTAATCGCCGTATGGCAAACCGTTATAGACAATATCGAGATTGCCTTGGTTAAGATAATGCCAATCGTGGTCGATGCCTTCCAAGCGATAGGCATAGACACGGGAAGGATGGTCGCCAAAAGGAAGGTCGGAGAGTTGAAGCGTGAAGTTGTTCTCATCGCTCTCCAACGTGAGTTTCTTCAGATACAGCGGAGCCTCATCAGCATGACCTGCGGATGCTTGTGCCCCATCCATCACCTGCGCTCCATTGACGATGACACCGGTCAAGAAGAGTTGCATCTTCTCCTTCTGCGATGCGGCAGCCGATGGTTCTGCCAAGTCGGCACGGACTCTCACCACACCGTCGTTGCCACCCATCACGACTACGTGTTCAGACTTGGAATAAGCCATCGTGAGTGGAGAGAGGACTGGAATGATGAAACGGAAGCTCTTGCCGTTCTTATCGAGCACACAACATTCATCGTCGCTCACGACCCATATCTTGCCTTCCACATCGCACATCGTGCTCACCTTGCCTCCTATCTGCCATTCATGCGACTGAATGTCGGCGAGACGAGCCTCACGTCCCTTACTGGCTGCCACATCATAGCACTTCACGCTACTGTTGTCGCCTACCCATACATTACCATGGGAGTCTGCCATCAGATAATTGATAGCTCCCACGTTGGCGGTATGTTCCACGGTCATGCGGACAGGGTCGATGCGGTCGAGACGATTGTAGGTGGAAGCCCAAATCATTCCTTTGCCGTCCATCACCATCTGTCCTACGTGGATGCCCGAAAGTGCATTCTTGCCTTGGTCGGTGAAATGCGCATCGGCGATGCAAGAAGCGGTGGCTGTGATGGAAGAGGTACGAGAGTGAGCAATGGCAGTCACGAGTTTCTGCTTGTTGATGACGAAGATACCGCCCATATAGGAAGCCATCCAGATACGTCCCTGTCGGTCTTCCAAGATGTCGTAAGCCCAGGCGGTGGAATACTTGCCACTCTTGTCATAGACGATGAAGTTCATCATCTGTTGGGAAGAGCGTTGTAGCAAGTTGATGCCATGGTCGGTACAAGCCCAAAGGTCACCCTCATGGTCCTCATATATCTTGCGCACTCGGTTGTGGGTGAGCGGATATTGCTGGTTGTTCTGCTTATACCATACGCAGCCTTGCCATATCAGTCCGTTGGTACCACCCAACCACCAGTCGCCATTCTTCGTCTGGAGGATGGCATGCAGGCAGTTGCCCTCGCCCGTAAAGGTAAGTTTGTCAAGCGGCATATATTCATAATAGGTATGGGTGGAGAGACGGGAAAGACCATTGTCGGTGCCTATCCACACGTTTTGCCACTTGTCCACGAAACAAGCCCACACGATATTGTTGGGGATGGAGGCAGCATCACGAGAGTCGTGTACATTGTGTTCGAGTACATTGTGGATAGACAAGCTATAGAGTCCGTTGTCGGTACCGATATAGAGTTTGCCCTCGTTGTCCTCAGCCAAGCACTTCACCGAGTTGCCATTGAGTTCCTCTATCTTCGAGAAATGGCGGAGTTGCAAGTCGGCACAATACAAGGCTCCCTCCGTACCGACCCAATAACACTTACGCTTGGCATCGTAAGCCAAGGCATTGACGAGCGGTTGCTCCCCCTGGCGCAGAGGAATCAAGCGCTGGTTCAAGCGAAGACCGGAGATGGAACCTATCAACAATCCCTTCGGTGTATGCAACAAGGCATAGACATCGCTGCCCAAGGTCGCCTTTTCGTTGCGCACATCCAGCACTCGCTGTTCCTTCAATAGCTTACGTTGGCTCTCATTATCAAAATGCTCCTTGGCAGGTGCCGATACATAACTATATCTCTGGGTATCGAAAGCCAAGATGCCACTGCCCGTAGCGAGATAGAGCATACTGCCCTTGAAAGCCAAGGCATTGACACGGGTGTTGGAAAAAGCGTGGTCGGCATAATGGCGATAGCTATGATAACCATCATAACTATAGAGTCCATTCTCGGTGCCAAGCCATATCACGCCTTGTTTGTCTTGTGCAATACTCGACACGGTTTGCGCACCATCCAAGGTGATATTCACAAAACGCTGGGCTTGGATGGCACTGACTATCAGCGTCATCAACAAGACCAGCGTTATTTTGTATGGGAGTTTACAAGATTGTTTCATGTGTGCAAAATTACACATTCTTGCGCAATACTCCAAATTTTTTGAATACTAATTTGCGAACAAGGTGAGTTCTTTCTCCAAGCCTCGCTTGGCATCCTTCACCTTCAGCGTGATGTTGCCCTTCTGCGCCTTGCTCTGTACGATGACGACGAGTTTGCCTGAGAAGAGTTTCATCTGTGGCTGGGTGAATGGTTCCAAGGATGTGGCATCGCCATTGCAAGCCGCCTTGAAGGTTCCTGCGCCAGAGACCTCGAAGGTCATCTCGTCATCGGCAAGCGGACATTCATTGCCATCCTTGTCCAAGAGGTTCACGGTGATGTAAGCCAAGTCGTTGCCATCAGCCTTCAATACCGTATTGTGCTCATCGGTACATCCCTCCACCATGCAAGCGATGCCCTCATGATCAGGGGTCTCAACGCTGAGTTTGATTTGGGTCGGCTCACCAGCGGTACGTCTCACATCCTCTCCTACCTTGTCGCCATACTGATTGTAAGTCACCACACGAATCTCGCCTGGCTCATACTTCACGTCATTCCAACGGAGGCGATAGCGATCCAATCGGCTCGATGGGTCCTTGCGTACTCGTCCTTGACTCTTGCCATTGACAAACAACTCACCTTCCACGCCATCGGTATAGCAATACACAGGAGTCACCTGCCCCTCACGTCCCTGCCAGTTCCAATGAGGCAAGAGATGGGTGGTGTGCTGGTGCTCGTTCCAACGGGCACGATACATATAATAGCGATCCTTAGGCAGACCAGCCAAATCGCAGATGCCGAAGTAACTGCTACGTGATGGCCAATACTCATCATAAGGTGTCGGCTCGCCGAGGTAGTCATAACCAGTCCACACGAACTCGCCGATTACCCAACTATAGTCGTCTTGCATCTTCCAGTCGTCATCCGGTAGGTTGCTCCACGAACAATACTCAGTATCATAGCTGGAGCACTGACCATCAGGGTAAGGATTCTTATCCTTGTTTTGCACCACTACAGGGAACTTATACACGCCACGGGAACTGACCGTAGATGCAGTCTCACTTCCGAGCAAGAAGCCCTGAGGGAGCTGCTCGATATTCTTATAATATTTATGTACACGATAGTTGAATCCCGGCACATCCATTGCCTGTGCGAAGCCCGACTTCAAGGCAGCCTCAGCCCTATCCATACCCTGGGTGACAGGGCGAGAAGGGTCGTACTGATGGCAGATGTCTTGCAAGTGCTTGGCGATTTCGACACCTTCCTTGCTCCACTGCTCAGGAATCTCATTGCCGATGCTCCACATGATGATGCTAGGATGGTTGCGGTGGTGCTTCACGAGATTGGTGATGTCCTTGTCGCTCCACTCCTTGAAGAAGCGAGCATAACCATTCTTGCACTTAGGATAAATCCACATATCGAAGCTCTCTGCCATCACCATCATACCGAGTGAGTCGCAGAGTTCCATCTGCATCGTGGAAGGCATATTGTGGGCGGTACGAATGGCATCACATCCCATCGCCTTCATCATCTTGATTTGTCGGATGAGCGCAGCCTTGTTCTCTGCCGCACCGAGCGGACCGAGGTCGTGATGCAAACAGACACCTTTTATCTTTCGGGTCACGCCATTGAGTTGGAAACCATAGTCCTTCGATACCGATATGGTACGGATTCCGGTCTTCAAAGTCTGCACATCCGCTACCTTCTTGCCCTCATATCGAGTGAGTTTGAGCTGGTAGAGATACGGATGTTCAGGCGACCAAAGCTGTGGATTAGCCACCTTGAGTTGAGTCTTGATGGTAGGATTGGCACCATTGATAGTTTGCTGTGCCACAACCTTTCCCCCTTCATCAGCCAAAGCTATGACCGTGCGACCATTCTTGGCAAGTTTGCCTTGCAAGAGCGCATCCACCTCCAACTCAGCCTCAGCCTTGTCAGCCTTGAGTGTACGGGCGAAGGTGTCCCAAGTAGAGAAGTTGACATCGCCATAAAGCTCCACTTTCACGGGGCGATAGAGTCCACCACCTGGATACCAGCGGCTGCTCTCCTCCACATTCTTGAGGTGAACCTCCACAAGATTCTTCTTGCCACCAAACTGCACGTATGGGGTGATGTCGATGCGGAAGGCATTGTAGCCATAAGCCCACTTGCCTGCCTCCTTGCCATTCACGAAGACGGTGGGCTCGCTCATCGCACCATCGAATACCAAGACGGCACGTTTGTAGCCCTTTGGCAAGGTGAGGTTCATGCGATACTCGCCCTCGCCTATCCAAGGAAGCGCACCCGAACGACCCGACTTCTCAGATTTCTCCTTCTCGCCATTCTGTTCGATGGCAACCATCTGGAGGTCCCATTTCTTGTCGAATGGTCCGGCGATAGCCCAGTCATGAGGCACTTGCACCTGTGTCCACGACTTGCCATCACGAGAGAAATCCCACGATGGCAAGTTGATAATCTTTCGACTTTGCGCCATGGTCATCGCAGAGAGAGCCAAGGCGAAAGTCGCCAATGTCAATTTCTTTTGTCCTATCATTACTATATATATAAATAATGTATGATGTCTTTAGCACATTCCTTACTTGAAGGCATCGAATACGGCTGTTGGCTTGCCACTCTTGTCGAAGGCTCCCTTCTGGTAAGCACCCCATCCCAATGTGGTATAGTTGGCAGGTTTCCAGTCGTTATATACCTCTGGTTCCCAATAGAAGATACCCTCGCAGGTAGAGATGGCCTTGCAACCATCCACCATCTTCTTCATCATTGGGGCTGCCTGATCGGAATTCCAATTCATACCAATCTCGGAGATAACCACATCGCAGTTATACTTGTCTGACAAGGTTTTGATGTTGGCGAGACAGTTGTCTGTCAACTCGGTCCAGTTACTGTCCTCAGGATAGAGCGACATACCGATGACATCCCACTTGCCGCCGTGGTTCTTCAACTCATCGAAGATCCAAGTGTAGCGACCGAGGTTGTTGCCCTCGTCGATATGCACGATGACCTTAGCCTGTGGATAAACAGCCTTGACAGCATCATAACCTGCGGTGATGTAGGCAGAGAAGTTGGAAGCGTTCTTGGAGCAACGACCTGTGACACTCACGTCATCATCGTTCCAAAGCATACCGTCACGAGTCTCGTTTCCTACCTGTACCCACTCCACGTTGCTGACACCTCTATCCTTCAAGGCAGTCAACACCTCGGTAGTATGACTAGATACGGCTTGCTTCATCTGCTCGAAAGTATAACCTTGCCAAGCGGCAGGTACTGTCTGATGAGCAGGGTCTGCCCAAGTATCAGAGTAATGGAAGTCGATCATGAGGCGGAAGCCCAACTGCTGTGCTCGCCAAGCCTTGGCCACGACATCGTTCTTGTTGCACAAACCGCCATCTGGATTTACCCAGACACGAAGGCGGATGGAGTTGACACCGAGGTCACGAAGCAAAGACAAGCACTCTTGCTTCTTGCCACTGGCGCTATAGAAGTTGACACCATCGCCCTCCATCTCAGTGAGCCAACTGACATCGGCTCCCTTGGCGAAACCACTCATATCGTAAGTTTTCTCCTTTTCTGGAGTCGTGTTATCATCGTTGCTGCAACTGGTTCCCGTGATAGAGAACAAGAGTGCTGAAGCCAGCAACATTGCTTTACCTAATATATTTTTCATTGTTTTTTGTTTTGGTTTGTAGTTGTCTTTTGCAAAGATAGTGCAAGGCGAACGTTATGAAGCTTGATTGCTAAGCTGAAGCCTATCTAATGCAAAGATAACATTATTATTATATGTTTGCCACATAAAAGTTTTCCTTTCTCAAGTTATTCTGTGCAAAGGTTTGCACAGAATAATTTCAAGAGTCGAAATCCTTTGTTTTATTCATACTTCCATGTCATGGTGTTGAGGTCAATGGTGATGGTCACTTTCTCCTTTCCATCCACATCATCATTCAACCAGATGTCCCATCCTTGGAATTTATCTTTTTCCGTTGTAGTTTCCTTATAAAGAGTGAACTGACCATCACTAGTTGGAGCCGCCCCATAGCAAACTTGCTTGTCTGCAACACCATCACCAACATAGTAGAAACGCATATTCCATTTATTCTTCAAGTCATAAGTGCAAGAATAAACGTTATCGCTCACCTTTTCAAAAATAGCATAAAGTGTACTTCCATCGTTAGAGAACATTCCGATAGTATTATGTATCTCTGGCTCTGGAGAAGTCTGGTCGCCGGCTACGATAGAGTAAGCCAACTCGCCATTCTCTCCCACCTTCACAGTAACAGTGTATGTACCCGCCTTTGCAATATTCACGCTACCAGCAGTCTCTGCATCCGTCATCTTGCCATCAGCGAGAGTATAGTTCATTGTCTTGGCTACAGCCTTGGCATCATCAGTACCAGTTGACTTATTATATTCTGCACCTGTAGCTGCGATAGAGATAGGGGCATTATCGGTAGATGTAGTAATGACCTTCACCCAAGCATAGTTAGGAGCATCGTATGTCATCGCCTCACCATTAAGCTGAAGTTCCTTCAACCAAGTAGCCTTCCACTCCTTAGCCTTCGTATCCAGTACCGCATAATAGATACCAGCAGGCTCTGGGAACCAGCAGCTCCAAGCAGTCTCTGTATTATCAATAGCGAAGGTTCCTTCCTTAGAAGAGTTACCCCAAATGGAGCCATCATTCTCCTTACCCCAGAAGTTCAACCAAGATGATACATTCATATAACCTGTATAAATGCCATCTTCATTAGGAGAATAAAGATAATCCACGACTTTTGACTTATCCTCCTTCTCCACGAGCGTCAACTTATTCATGTGTATCATATAAGGTGTAACGTTCACCTGACATACATTGCTATAAGCTGCATCGAGGTTGGCACCCATCTGACTCTTGACACGGAAGTACACAGGAGCATTCTGCTCTGGAGTCATCTGCAACTCCTTGGCAAGTGCATTGAGATCGGCACCAGTGAAAACCTTGGAGAGAGTTGACACGGTGTAATCCTTCGTTGTGGCAAAATCCTCGGAAGTGGATGCTTGCAAATAAGTGAGCAAATTACCATTAGCAGCAGGTTTGGTCTCGTCGCTAGAGAGCAAAGTAGGATTCTTCCATGCAAATGAGACCACAATGTCCTTGGTGTTGTCAACTGACAAGAGGACATCCGAAGCCGAAGCCATCAAACCGGAAGCCTCGAAGCCATTCAAGTATATCTTGTCGCCACTCTCATCGCAACTCACCAAGGCGGTGAGTGCGCAGAGAAGCATCATTAGGTTTCTAAATATCTTTTTCATTGTCATTATTCTTAATAGTTGTCGTTATGAAGATTTGGATTTGCGGTAAGTTCGGTATTTGGAATTGGATAGATGTTGTACTTACTATCGACAGCCTGTCCGTCGTGCGTGCCACCCTTCCATTGCCAGATATATTTGTTGGTCGTGAATTGTCCGAAGCGAATCAAGTCGGTACGGCGATAGCCCTCATGGTAGAGTTCACGAGCTCGCTCATCGAGGATGAACTGGAGGAGAGCATTATCATCGGCAAAGTTGCTGCTCCATACATCCGATGCTCCGGCACGCTCTCTGACGAGATTGATCCAGTAGATGGCTCCCTTCTTGCGAGAGGCGATGACCGCAGGGTCGCTGGCATCCGTGCCACCATTCCAATCATCCCAGCTGGTTCCCTTGATACGAGCCACGCACTCGGCATACATCAGATAGACATCAGACAAGCGGAAGAGTGGATAGTCGGTCTCGGCACCATCATTGGCTGTATTGGAAGCATCTGTGCCATCGTCCTTTTTATTGGACCACTTCTCTGACAGGTAACCAGTAGTCTCATCTGTCATGCTTGCCACGTCCTTACTCTGTCCATTGGTGAAGAACTTGGCACGTACATCTCCCTTGGCATCCTCACCCTGTGAATAGATGTCGCTCTCCTCAAACTTATCCACAAACTCTGGACGAAGTCGGAACTCACTCCAACCGCTTGTGGCACCGAAGTCACCAGGAGTTTGGTTGGCATTCGACATACTCAACTGTCCACAAACCATATAGGTGGAAGAGCCCCAACTAACGGTATGGGTAGCAGATACTGGCAGAGCGAAGATGATCTCGTTGGTACGCTTGTCATTATCGGCATTAAAGAGTTTGCTGTAATCGCTCTCCAAAGAGTAGCCCATGTTCATCACCTGCTCGCAAGCCTCCTTGCACTCGGCATACTTTGCCACGCCGGTATAAACCTCACTGTTCAAGTAGAGTTTGGCAAGGAGTGTATAGGCTGCGCCCTGGGAAGCCTGACCGTAAGGACAAGTGGAAGCAGGAAGCAAGTCGTTCACGCAGTCTTTCAACTCACTCTCGATATAGTCGAATGTCTGCTGAGGAGTATAGCGAGGAGGAATGAAACTGCCCACTGGGTCGTTCTCCGTCACCATCGGGATATTGCGATAGAGGTCGAGGGCGTGGTAGTAGAACAAGGCACGCATGAAACGAACCTCAGCCTTGTACTCCTTCATCTTCACCTCATCCTCGCCAGTGAAACTAGCAGCATTGGCATTGCGGAGGAACTCATTGCAAAGGGCGATGTTGTAATAGATGCGATAGTACATATCAGATACCCAGGCATCGTTGGCATCCCAAGTGAGATAAGTCAAGCCTGTGGTCTGCTCACCTGTCAACCAAGTGGAAGCAAACTCATCGGTACCACACTCCTGGAGGTTGATGAACATACGCATGTAGTCGAATCCATTACCACTATTCAAGACTGATTCCATGTCTTTGTTGTCGCCACCCTTGCCCTGACCACTGGTCACCATGGAGGCGTAAATCTTGCCCAGCACAGACTCATAGTTGGCGAGGCTGGTATAAACATCCTTAGAGGTAGTCTCCGTCTGAGGATATTGGTCGAGATCGGAAATACAGCTAGTGGCACAGGTCAGCACCGCTGTTCCCATCATCATTGTATATAATATATTCTTGATTTTCATTGTTATCAGTTTTTATGTTTGATTGAAAACATTCTTCGCTCTTCGTTCTTCACTCTTCACTTAAAATTGGAATCCAAGGCTCAATGAGTAAGTGCGAGGACGTGGATAGAAGGAGTTGTCCATTCCGTTAGGAACCTCTGGGTCGGTGCCAGAGTAACCTGTGATGGTGAACACATTCTGTACCATCGCTGATACGGTGAGCGAAGCCCACTTGCATATCTTACCCACATTGTAGCTCAGGCTCAAGTTGTCAAGCTTCAGGAAGGAAGCATTCTCCACATAGTAGTCGGAGAGATACTGACGAGTCTTAAAACCAGTCTTGAGGAAGCTGGTGTTGAGGTTGTTGAGCTGTGAGTTGTTGTAGCTCACGGTTTCCCAAGCACCAGTGCTCATGCCCATTCCATTATATACATAGTTGTCGATATTGGCACGGAAACTCATGCCGAGCGTAAACTGCTTGTATCTCAAAGAGGTGCTCAAACCCATGATGTACTTAGGGGCTGGAGAATGATAGCGATAGAGGTCGACATCATTGATCTCGCCATCGCCATTGAGATCGGCGTATGCGCCCTCGATTGGCTTGCCTGTCTGTGGGTCGTAGAGCTGATGATATACATAGAACATGTATGGCTCGTAACCCTCGGAAAGTACCTGGAACTGATATGCGTCGATGCTAGGACCTACCTTCACATTGGTCTGGTTGCCACCCTTGACGAGCGAGAGGTTCTTCACCTTCATGTTCTGCCAAGTGAAGTTGTAGCTCAGGTTCCACTCCCAGTCCTTGGTTTGGATAGGAGTCGCATTCAAGGTCAACTCGATACCCTTGCTATCCACATTACCCACGTTGGTCAAGATAGTCTTCGAGAAGTTGGTACCGGCTGCGGTAGGAACGGAAGCCAAGAGGTCCTTGGTCTTACGGGTATAGAAGTCGAGCGAACCACCGAGGCGACCGCCCAAGAATCCGAAATCGACACCGAAGTTCCAAGAGGTGGTGGTCTCCCACTTCAAGTTCTCCACGTATGCCTCAGGACGGTAAGTCATGATGTAGTTGCCATTGATGAGAGCCTCGGCACCTGTCACACTGGAGGTATAGACTGGCAAGTAGTTGTAGTTGCCGATACCATCCTGCTGACCTGTCACACCATAGCTGGCACGGAACTTCAAGTTGCTGACCACCTTGCTGTCCTTCAACCAAGGCTCCTGTGTCAAGGTCCAGCCCAAGGCTACAGATGGGAAAGTACCCCAGCGGTTATCCTTGAAGAAGCGGGAAGAAGCATCTCGACGAACTGTAGCCGTCAAGAGGTACTTTCCATCAAATGAATAGTTGACACGACCGTAGTAAGACAACAGTACATGACGATAATCTGATGCCTTCACAGTTGACAGGACTGTGCCTGCCGCACTCTTAGTGAAATATTCTGGAGTAGAACTCTTCCAATACTGATAGTCGTAACCTGCAGTGAGATCGACATTGCTCTTGATATTCTCGAAATACTTGGCGTAGTTGGCATAGAGTGTCAAGAGTCGGTTCTCATTCTTCTGAGGACCATACTTATAGTCGTTACCGCTCAGGGAAGCATCCTTGTTGAAGGCAGAGGCTGCCTCAGCAGGAACATATACTGTACCATCGCCCTTGGCATAGTCGGCACCGAGGGTGGCATGGAGTTTCAAGTCTGGCAAGAAGTGAACTTTATAATCTACGTCCATCGAACCGATGAAGCGGCTCACCTTACTCTTGGAGTCATATTGGTCAACGATACCACGTGGGTTTCTCACACCGGCATTCACTGGATAACCATCAGCATCGAGTGCCTCATTGTAACCACCATAGTTGCTATTGCCAGAATAGACAGGGAGAGTTGGATTATAGGTAGCGGCTGCCCAAACGGCACCACCTGCATTGAAGGAGTTGTTGTTGAGTGTACCCTTGGCATTGATGGTCAACTTCAAGTGGTCTTGGAAGAAGCTAGGAGTCAAGACGATGTTACCTGTCCAACGCTCCACATTGTCCTTGCGTACTAAACCGCTCTGGTTGTAGTAACCTACGGAAGCACGGAATGGCAAGAACTTGCCGATGCTACCGGAAAGGCTGAGGTTGTTGTCGGTACCGAAGGCGGTGCGATATACCTCGTCATTCCAATCGGTATGCGCTGTGCCGAGCAATGACTTCTGATTGTCTGTACCATATTGATTGATGACTTTGACGAAATCGTCATATCCGAGCATATCCACCATCTGAGCACGAGTCTGCACACTGTTGGTGGTATTGAAGTTGACCTTCAATCCGCCTTGCTGACCTTTCTTGGTGGTGATGATGATGACACCATTGGAAGCACGAGAACCATAGATGGCTGTAGAAGAAGCATCCTTCAAGACAGTCATGCTCTCGATGTCGGCAGGGTTGATCATAGAGAGGAAGTTGCTGGAGTTACCAGAGATACCACCCTGTTCCAATGGCACGCCATCCAAAACGATCAAAGGGTCATTGCTGGCGTTGAGGGAAGCACCGCCACGTACACGGATGGTGCTACCGGCAGATGCAGAACCACTGTTTGACATGATTTGCACACCTGATACCTTACCATTGATGAGTTGTTCTGGAGAAGAAACCAAGCCCTTGTTGAAGTCCTTGGAGTTGACGGTGGCAACAGAACCTGTCAAGTCGCTCTTTCGTGCGGTACCATAACCGATGACCACGACATCGCCGAGTGACTGGCTCTCAGGTTCGAGCTTCACCTTCATATTGTCGGAAATAGCGATTACCTTATCTATATAACCGATATAAGAGATTTTGACTTTCTTGGCAGAGGAAGTCACTTGCAGTTTGAAGTTACCATCGAAGTCGGTAACCGTACCGCCCTTCTCGCCTTCCACCATGACGGTTGCACCGATCAGAGCCTCACCATTTTGTGCATCTGTCACCTCACCTTGAATGGTACGAGTTTGCGCCACGAGCTGCAAACATCCCATGAGGAACAATGTCACGAGAAGAAAACTTCTCTTCGTATTACACAAGATTGCATTCATTGTTTAGCTGTTCTATTAGGTTATTATTTTTCGATTGAATATTTCAAATGATTGAAAGTTTCGGTTGCAAAAGTAGGGAAACAACCGAAAAGTGCTAGATAAATATCAGACAAAGAAGAATAAAAAAAGGACAAAAGCCCATTTTATCGAGCATTTGTCCGTTTTATTGTTGACTTATACTAGGAAAAGTCATCCATTTAAGACAAAAACATCGTCATTTCTTTGGCGATACGGAAATAAAAGCGTAACTTTGTCAATCGCACCATCTATTATGCCAGCAAGGCGATTACTAACCAACGAGAGAAGGAGAAAGCTAAGCTGAAGATTCCGCTCTACGACTTGGTGCCAGTATATGTCATCAGCTTCATGAACTTTCCGCCACGAGAGGGCGACGAAGTCAAGAAGTTCAAGACCGACATCATGCTGAGAGAAAAGAATAGCGAGCAGCCCTTCACGGACAAGCTTCGCTTCATCTATTTGAGTCTTCCGCTCTTCGATAAGAAGGTGGAGGAATGTGAGACAGATTTCGATAAATGGATTTACGTATTAAAGCATATGGCTACACTAGAAAGAATACCGTTTGCAACGCAAAAGAAGATTTTCAAGCGACTCGCTGACATTGCCGACAGCCGTTGCTTGAGCAAGGAGGAAATGGAGAAATACGAGGAAAGCCAAAGAGTAGTTGACAACTACAACCTTGGCATGTATAGCGCATGGTATCAAGGCAACGAGGAAGGCATTGAGAAAGGTAAAATTGACACTCAGATTGCCACTGCCAAGAACTTTCTTGCCATGAAGTTGACACCAGAGCAAGTGGCTGCAGGTACCGGGCTGTCACTCGAAGAGGTGCTAGCACTCATGAAGAAACAATAAGGAATAGAAATTACACATTATTATATAATATAGCAGGCGACTTGTCGATAAGACGAGTCGCCTGTTTTTTTATTCTTCTCCCCCCTACGCTCAAAGTAAGGCAAGACTAAGAAAACTAACAAGGGAGCCGAGACTCTCGTCCCGGCTCCCTCTATAGATTTGTTTTTGTTAGATGGCAACTAATGGACAACTCCATTAGCCCCAAACCCAAAATAAATGTATGTATCTTTTATTGATGCCAACATTATTGAGCAACGTTACCAATGTTCTTGTCAATCAAAGTTTCATTGGTAATAGTGAAGTCACCATTTGCTGCGTCCTTGAAACCTGGGTCAAGAGTAAGACCTGAAGTATCATACGTATCCTTCTTAGGGTCTTCATCGCCCACAACTTTCTGCAAATTAGATGCATTATGATAACAGTTGTTGCTGAACTTCAAGTTGTCCGACTTAGAATCTTGGCTGAAGAATACAGCATCACTTATCTCTGCAAAGACATTATTTTTAATGTTTGCCGTAAAGAATCTGTCACCTGCCTTATTTGAACGGATGTAGAACAGACCCTTAGAAGTAGCCTCAACCTTATACAAAGTATTATTAGTAAAGTTTACTTCAATTGGCTGCGCAGCATTATAATCAAAACGCAAGAAATCTGAACCTTGACAAGAATTAGCGACAGTGCAATGATTCATATTGAACTTCAAAATAGCGCATTTCTTCTTCTGTGAATCCACAAAACGCTTACCTTTGCACATATCATGGAAATAGCTGTTTGTAACAGTAAACTCGTCAACAGTACATACATTCTCACCTGGATCAACAACAAAGTTTCCATATCCATCAACTTCAATATTGTTTACATTGATAGTTCCAGAACAATTACTTGTCTTAATCAAAGCATCACCAGTTACTCCAGTAAATTTAATGTTCTCAAGAACGAAATCCTTGGCTCCATCAAGAACAAACTTAACACGAGCAACAACTGGTTTTGTATCCATACACTTAATAGTTATCTTCTTACTGATAGTAAGTTCTTTAGTAGAAGCAGAACCATCATCACCATTGTAGATGAACTGATTTGAGGAACCATCCTTAGCAGGAAGCAACATCAATGTGCCACCATCTTCAGTAGCATCAATCAACTCTTGCAAATCTGAGCCAGGATATGCAGCTGTATAATTTGGCATAGTTGTCACAGTAACCTTACCACGTGCCTTGACAGCATTCTTGATTGTAAATGTATATTGAGTATCTTCTGTCAAGCCAGAAATAGTAGCAGTGCCATTTTGCTTTTCCTCATCAGAAAGTGTATAGGTTTCTTCCTTACCACCTGTAATTTCAATAACAGATACATCTGCACCAGCTTCCCAACGCAAAGTTACAGTTTTTGCTGTAATATCATCATCTGTTACCTTTTCAAAAATTTGCTCTGCATCTGTTGTTACGAAAGCTGTTGACCAATGTGATTCCTTTGAAGAGCCCACAGCCTTGATACGAATCGAATATGGAGTTTCGTCATTCAAGCCCGTCACTGTATATGGGCTTGAAGCCACATCAGTAAACTCTAAAGTAGGCTCACCTTCAAATTTCATATCCTCATCGTTTGCAAACAACTGAATCGTATAAGAATCTGCTTTTGACAAGCATTCCCAAATAAGGCGAATATTCACTTTATTTTGAACTTTTGCCTCGAATGATGTTGGCTTGAAAAGTCTATCATATTCAACGCTTGTCAACTCATCATCTGGGTCTGAGCAACTGGCAGCGGTAAACAATACCGCTCCCAGTGCCAAGATATAAGTTATTTTTTTGATAATATTCATAATCTTATTATCTAATAGTTAGAATTAATAATCATAATCGTTTTTTAGCAAGCCATTACTGCTGTCGATAAATACCTTCCAGATAGGCCAGAACATCTTCTGATCAGGATCATTTACATAGAGATACTGAAGATATTTATCTATCTTATTGTTGTTATCATCTATGCTCTTTTTATCAGAATCTTTCTCACCATCGACATGCTCTCGATAGCTAAACCAGTTGCTGCTAGAACTATAAAGAGCCTTGCCTTCATCATCGGTTTGTCCTTCCTCCAAACCATATACTTCATAAGTATCTGCGTCAGTGTTTGCTGCACCTAAGCCCTCATTATAATAGAGCTTCTTTGGATAGTTGGCATATCTACCTGTACGGTTTGACAATTCTGTCATCTTTTCCTTTGTTTCTGCCAAAGTTGAGCTCAACTTACCCCAACGCATCAAGTCAAGTTTGCGCAAGCCTTCACCAGCAAACTCGAACTTACGCTGATCTTCGATAGTGCTTTGGAAAGACTCCTGGGAAGAAGCTGCTGCAAGAATACTATTTGCCTTATCTGCTGGATATGCACGGTCAAGGATTGGCTTGAGATATTGCTTTGCATTAGCAGGACCATTCAAGGCATTTTCTGCCTCTGCTGCCATCAAATAAATATCTGCATAACGGATTACTTGATAGTTGATACCATCATCATTGGTTGATGTTACCTTACGGCTCATCCATTCAAAGCGAAGTTTTCCGAAGCTCCAGCCGCCACCAGATGCACCAGATATAGTCTTCTCTCCATTATCCCACGTGTATGGTAAACAAGTGATATTACGACGAACATCATCCTTATCAAAATCATACCAAAGAGTAGGAGTAGGACCATTTACACCACCTTTTGCCAAGCCAGTCCACTGGTCTGTTGTCTTATGCTTTCCACCCCACGTATAGAGTACACGACCACGACCATCAGAGAATGGAATTTCAAAGATAGACTCTTTACCTGCAGTCACATCCTCCTTACACAGGTTTCGGAAGTTTTCATCAAAGGTAGCACCCAACTGATTGCAGTGCTGATTAATGATGCTAACACATTCATCTCTAGCAATAGTGTACATAGCCTTTCTTTCACTTTCATCTGTGAGGTTATAACGGAGACCTTCATTAGGCCATTCCGATTTACCAGCTAAGAAAAGAGCTATACGTGCACGAAGTCCTTTGGCAAATGATTTACTTGCACGCTCTGTACTTACAGTATATTTATTTTCATTTGGCCAACCGAGATACTTCTCTGCAGTTTCCAAATCTTCCATAACTTTCTTCAATACTGTAACACGATCGGTCTTTGGCAAATACAGCGTCTCAGAAGTAACAGGCTCAAAACGATAAGGGACATCACCCCAAGCCTTCACCAAGTCAAAGTAAATGAAACTTCTCAGTGTAAGAATCTCACCATAAAGCTGACCTAGTCCTGCATCACCTTCAATATCAGCATTCTTTTCCATTGCACTAATCGCCTTATTAGCACGTTCAATCGCCTCATACAACTTTGCCCAAGCATTATTGCTTGTATTCATATAGGTATTAGTTGATGAGGTCGAATAACAAGCCAAAGAAGCTTCCTTGTCTGTCGTTGGATCAGAAACGCCACCATAATTATTAAAAATCTCACAATCGGTATTCGTACCATAATAAGGTACAAATCTTCCGCGATAGGAGTTGGTTTCACCAAAAGATTGGTGAATACCCATAATAGCCGCATCTGCAAGTTCCTCAGTTGAGAACACGATATCCTCTTTGATGGTAGACTTGGTTGGGGCATCCAAATCGCAAGAGGTTGTTGCTAATGTTGCAGCCAATATGAATGAAAAATATATTGATTTCTTCATTTTTGCTATTATTAAAAGATTAGAAGTTGAGGTTCAAACCAATCACAAACTGACGGCTCTTAGGATAAGCTGAATAATCAACGCCAGGAGTCAAGTTTGTTCTGCGGATAGCAGATACCTCAGGGTCAAAACCTGAGTAATTGGTTAAACAGAATACGTTATATGCTGTAACATAGAAACGTAAGCTGTTAATACCTACACGCTTGGTAAGAGTTGTTGGCAAAGTGTAACCCAATGTCAATGTGCTCAAACGAAGGAAAGATGCATCCTCTACATAATAATCTGTCAATACATACTTGCCTGTATATGGAGACCACATAGTCGTATTGGCATTCAAAGCTGCCAACTCTTCTGCATTATTCCAATTAAGCAGATTGCCATTTGCATCAATGTTTGTCCAACGAGAACCCATTGCCATTCTGTCTATCAAGTTACGATACTGATATTTAGATGTTTGAGTATATTCGATAGCGTTAGCATTATACACATCGTTACCGACACTCCAGTTGAAATTGGCAGTCAAGTCAAATCCATAAACTCGTGCATTGATGTTGAAACCACCAGTGTGAGCAGGGTTTGTATCACCAATTACCGTACGGTCAGCTGTAGTAATAGTACCTGTTTTATTCTCCTTGATTTCAGCCAATTTCATACTACCTGGACGAACTGATGTACCAAGAACGGTACTACAATCAGCAACTCCATCTTTGAGAATCCACTTACCTTTTTCCTGAGACTTTGCTATATCAAAGTCATCTACCTCATAACGTCCAGCGCTCTTATAACCCCAAATCTGACCAATTGGTTCGCCTTTCTTAATAACAAAGTCCTGATCAATTTCAGAAGATGCCCATTGTGTACTAATGTTGTCAATAGACTCAATCTGACCCAAAGAGAGAACCTTGTTCTTATTGAATGAAATGTTAGCACCTACTGTCAAACCAAAGTTTTTCTTGTTGATAGCATTCCATGTCAAAGCAAATTCAAGACCCATGTTACGTGTCTCACCCATATTGCGATACTGGTAATCGTAACCTGTACCAGCTACAGGATACTGAATCAACAAGTCCTTCGTATTATTCCAATAAGCATCAATACTACCTGTCAGCTTACTTCCAAACATAGTATAGTCAATACCCACGTTACGAGTAATGGTAGTTTCCCACTTCAAATCTGGGTTTGCCATTGTCTTAGAAGGAGAAATATAAGAATTATATCCATTAATCCAACTAGTCGCATTAGCTTGGAACTCTTGCGTCAAAAGACCAGAGGATATGTTATTATTACCTGCAGTACCGTAAGACAAACGGAGTTTCAAATCATCAAGCCACTTCTCAGCACCCTTCATGAATGGCTCTGACGAAATACGCCAAGCAGCAGCTATTGATGGGAAGAAACCCCATCGGTTACCTTTGGCAAACTTAGAAGAGCCGTCAGCACGAGCTGTGGCACTCAAAAGATACTTCTCCTTATAATTATAATTGATTCTACCAAAATAAGAATTCAATATATCATCAGGATCATAGAAGTCATTGATTTCGAAAGGAGTTCCCTGAGTTGTAAACTTCCAAGCTTCTGCTGAAGTAAAGTTTGCTGGGAAACCATGAGCTGTATTCGTCATCAGTTCATTCTTCATAACAATATACTCCTCTCCCAACAACACATTCAGACTATGGTCACTATTCTTTCCAAAGATGTCCTTGAAATCATAGCTTATAGTATTCGTATTACGGAATTTAGTACGATACTGATTAGTCAATGTGATAGCAGGCTTTCCTTGATTGGCAGAAGCTGGTACGTTCTTGACATAATAGGTTGTTGGACCATAGAATCTCTTGGTATCCACCTTATAAGTATCATAACCAAACTCCGTTTTGAACTTCAAGTTCTTATAAAGTTCCCAAGTAAAAGCACCAGACATATTGAATGTAATACGTGTTCTCTTCTGATCATTGTCCTTCAAAGAAGTAACAGGATTATAGAAAGAAGAGTTTGTGGTATCATCATCATCCGTGTCTGTTGAAAGACCTGGAACAGGATAAGGGGTATATTGGATAGCATAGCGCAAACGCTTATCAGTATTATAGGTACTGCTCTGCTCATTTGCACCACCACCATTAATCTTAGTCTTAGACCAACGAGCTTGGAAGTCCAAGCTAACTCTCTTGGTAGGCTTAGCGTTCAACTTCAAGCTTAAGTTATCACGTACGAAATCTGACATCTGCATGATAGCCTTATCATCCATACGAGCATAACTGAAGGCATACTTAATCTTATCGCTACCGCCATTGATATTCAAGTTCTGATTGAATGTATGACCTGTTCTACCATAGACAATATCCTGCCAATCATTGGTTGCTACATTATCATACAAATCTATATCATCATAGCTACCAAAGTATTTTTCATAATTGTCCGTTTTATCGAGAAGATTAGCCAACTCATACTGCCACTCCGTATAATCTCTAGCACCGAGCACATCGAGCTTCTTGGCAATCTTCTTCCAAGAATAGTAGGCGTTGTAAGACACGCTTGTCTTACCCTCTTTACCACCCTTAGTAGTAACGAGGATTACACCATTAGCACCACGAGAACCATAGATAGCCGTAGAAGAAGCATCCTTCAATACGGTGATATCCTCAATGTCAGAAGCAGGAATATCACTGATAGTTTCTACAGGGAAACCATCTACAATGTAGAGAGGGTCATTGCTCTGAGTGATAGAACCACCACCACGTACACGAATCTTGACATCAGCATCAGGAGAACCTTCTGTCGTAGTGATTTGCACACCAGGCATCTTACCTGTCAAAGCCTCAGAAGCAGAAGCTACTGGCACTTGCGTCAAAGCCTTGTTATCAACTGTGGCAACGGCACCTGTCAAGTCCTTTTTCTTGACTGCACCATAACCGATGACAACGACGTCGTTCAGACTATTGGAGTCATCTTCGAGCTTGACATTGATGGTTGATTTACCTGCAACGTTTACTAATTGAGGTTTCATACCAACGTATGAAATCTTCAGTTTCTTACTGTTGCCCGTGAGAGTGATTGTGAAGTTACCATCGAGGTCGGTCACACCGCCCGTATTGGTACCTTGCTCAATTACGGATGCACCAATAATTGGCTCGCCGGTATTGTCGGTGACATTACCTTTAATCACTGTTTGCGCAAAGCCATTGGCAGACATTGTCAATGTAGCTGCAACAAGCGCAAATCTCAGATTTTTAAATTTACCAGACATACACTTTAGGTTTGATTATTTATTTTAAATAGTTGTTTTGGATCTATCGTAATGATCTTGTTCCGTATTCTCGTTTATATTTAAGAATTTTGGTTTAGTGCTGCAAAGTTAGAAAAAATTATTTAAATAGGACGAAAATAGAGGCAAATAATTACGCAAACGTTTGCAAGAATAAGTTGAAAAGCCCCTCTTACAAATAGGGCAAATATAGCAACAAAACATGAGAAATCCCTTCTATCTTAGACCCATGAAGCGATAAGGGAGCACTGCCATTTTATTCATTTCAATCGCCGTATTGAATAAAAACCATACTTTTTTATTCAATACAACGTAATTATTGAATATTTTTCGTAATTTTGCAGCATTATTGATTTCACGTTACGTAAAACTCATAATAGAATAGTTATGGTAGAAACGAATCCTTTCATTATCGAAGGCTACTTCTCGCTATGCGACAAGTTTCTGGAGCAAAGCCTGAAAGAGAAAGAATAGATTTTTGTCTCGAAAGGAAACAACGGAAATCGGTACAAGCAACAACAAAAAAGGTCGTTTAGAAAACGACCTTTTTTGTTGTTGACTGCCCATTAGCATGGATACTCTTCACGATGTTGACACCACGCTGAGGGGATGAGAGGCGAGAGCCTGCTAAGTCATAATACTCTGTGCGGATGATGGCGGAAGAAACCGAAGATGTCTCGGCGATGGAGATGCCAGTGGTAGCACCTTTCAGTTCGTTGCCCTTCGCATCGTAGGTCTTCGCCGTGCTATAGTTCTTGATGGCATGGTCGAACTCGTCGATGTCCTCCGTAGGGATGGCATCGGTGTATGCTTTCCATATCTCCACCTTGCCTGCACCTGAGTATTTCTCGCAGAGGGATGGCACATCCACCGTCTTGTCGAGGTAATGCTGGGTGTAGGCGGATGCCGTCTGGGTAGGAACCCAATCGGTGGAAACTACAGAATACGACTTGCTAATTTTAGCGCCATCAATATTCGTATATCCCGCCATCAAGTTGTTACATCCCTTGTAGATGACACCGTAACCTTCAGTCTTATTGATATTGAGCGAACCGCCACGATCGGAGCGAATGGGCGACTTGCTGTTTTCAAAATAACAAGCTTCTTCATACGCTATGGCTCCTGGGCGCACATCCCAACCATCTTCACAACCTTTCATATAGTTATTATAATAATGTACGTGACCGCCACGCTGAAGAGGAAGGCGAGAACCTTGGATATTATCGAAGAAATTATGATGGAAAGAAATGGTACGGCAGTTGTCAAACACGTCGCTATCACCCTTTCCCCACAGGCAACTCTTGTCATGGTCGTGGAAGTAATTATAGCTGAAAGTGAGCCACTGCACATTGTTCTTGCAGTCGAGCAAGCCATCATAGCGATCCTTGTTGGCAGCATCGCCATTGAAAAACTCACAGTGGTCTATCCAAATATGACCGCCCCAATCTGTCTTGGCGCTTGTCTTGTCGGCTTGGATGCCGATGCAATCTGGGTCGCCGACCTCCACTTGCGCCCCATTGCGAAGAGCGACAATCTTGTTCTCACCCGTCTTGAGCACTGGCACTCCCTTCATCGTAAAGCGGCAGTTGCGGATGATGATGTTATCCACCGACTGCATCACAAAGGTGATGTGGGTGAAGAGAGGAGCTTTGCCTGTGGCAGGGTCAACGACTCCGATGAGAGTCTTGTTGGAAGCTACCAAGATGCGCTCGCCGTAGGTGGTTTCGACACCGCTGGCTCCGCTCTGGTCATCCAGCAACTTACCCGTATTGATACCATCGACATAGCACTTGATACCAGTTGAGATGTCGTGGTCAACAATCACCACGTATGGATCTTCTGCCTGGAGATAGGCTTGAAGCTCTGAGAAAGTATTGGCTTTTACCACCTTGCCACCTGCGCCTCCGGTAGTACCGCCAGCACGATACCAGTTGGTGCCTGGCGTACCTTCGTAAGCGGCAAAGCCATCGATGGAGAAGTCACGACCATCCTGTGTCTGTGCCATCACTGTGGAAGCAAAGGCAGATGAAGCGAGGAGAAATGATGCAAGGATTGCCTTGCGAGATACCTTGTTTAGTAGAAATGTTTTCATTGATTCAGTTTGTTTGATAAGTAGATATAGTTCCTAAGTTTTGCTTTCAGGCTAAGAAAGCCTCTAAGCAAAAGGGCTGTTTCTCACGAAGATAACAGCCCTTTTTAAAGTTATGATTATGATAGTTACTTTTTTGAGAGTCTATCTCTCTTATTGATTGATTCTATCAGATTGTGGTTACTCGGTTGTTACAGGGACAAGCTTGATGAGAGCCACTGTTGTAGCAACTTTTCTAGCGATTTTATGTGTACCTGCCTCAAGAGTAACAGTAGTAGGGTCACCAGTACACTCTGCACCATCAACCAACACAGTCTTACTTGTACCAGAGGCACCATAGTAAACATACAATGTCATCTTCTGCTTTGTAGTGAATGTAACCTCTGTACCACTTTCCATCTTCAGACTTGTCTTATAGGTTACACCATCTATGGTTGTATCCTCAGTCTTTGCATTGTGCTTTGTACCTGTAAAGGTAAATGCGCTGTTAGATGCAACAATGTTGCTACTTGTACCAGAGAATGTACATGTTACAGTACCCTCAATCTCAGGAGTACTAGGAGTAGGGTCTGTACCAGGATTTGGATCTGGATCTGGGTCTGGAGTTGGTGTTGGATCAGTGCCTGGAACATCAATGTTCTCACCACCGAAGATCTTAACCAAAGAAGTCTTGTAAGCAGAAACGGCTGCCTTCAAAGCCTTGTTCACCTCATACTCTGCATCATCAACAGAGTTGTTGAATGTCCATTGGAAGTCACCGTGCTGAACACGACCTGCACCAAACTGACCAGCTACAACAGCTGGAACATCCTCCGCCTTGTCAAGTACGTAAGAAGAGTAGAACAATGAAGAGTTTGTATCGAAGTTATTATACTTGTTACCACCCTTCTTAGATGTAACAGAAGCTGGAACCTGCTCGCCACGAGAAGAAGCTACGTATGCATCAAACTCTGTCTGATTCTCGCTATAAGGAACGAAGCGCAAGCTCTTCATATCAGCAAATACATTGCCGTAAGCCTTGATGATACCACCATCCTCGCCAGAGAATGTTCCCTTAGGGTTGCCCTTGATATCAGTACCCTGCTGAGAAATCATCATAGGCTTGTTGGTGTTACGGAAGTAGTTGTTCTCTACAAATACGCTAGAACCCAAAGTAGAACCTACACCATACTTGGCGTTACCGTCATAATAGTTGTTATAGACGTGAGCTGAATAATAGCGAACACGTGGGTGACGGCTATCAGAGTGGTCATACCAGTTGTGGTGATATGTGATGTAATAGTCTGTACTACCCTCAGAAAGACCGAGGAGGTTACACTTACCATTATCCCAGAAGTGGTTGTAAGAGAATGTCACGTAGTTAGACTTCTTACAATCGAGAGCACCATCGCCCTTTATCTGGTCGGCATCAGAACCAGCATCACCATAGAACATATCGCAGTTGTGAACCCATATATGCTCATTGTCTTGCTGCAAACCTACATTGTCACCTTCGCCACTATTACAGTTGAAGAAACCTATGTTGCTAACCTCTGCATAGCGAGCGCCCTTCAAGCGGATACCCCAACCATCAGCGACAGCATCATTGCCGACACCTTCGATAGTTACACCAGCAGAAACATCCTTGCCATTCATATCAATGACAATGTCACCCTTGTCAGCAACAGATGGAGTCTTGATTTGTCCAATCATACGGAATACAAATGGACGAGTGTCAATACCCTTCTTGATACCATTGTTGATGATATTCTGCAAACCTGTGCAAGTAATCTTATCACCCTTGTTAGATGTTTGCACATCAAGAGTTACCTTGTCGATGTTGTCATTTGTCAGATAAACGACAACTGCACCCGATTTCAAAGTACCATCAGCATTGTAAGCACCTGGAGTCTTAGAAGTATTGAATGCGAAACCAGAGCGGTCGTGAGCACGAACCTTCAAACCAGTAGCGATGTTGGCTGCCTCAGCCAGCTCCTTATCGTTGACAACAGGAACAACCTTCAACTCATACTCGCCTGCCTTCAAGCCGAGTGCATCAGCACGACCGTATGAACCATAGTCACGTACCAACTGATAGTCAATCTTGGTAAAGTCACTATACTGACCACCTTTTACATATACATTATAAGTGGTAGCACCCTCGTATGGCAACCACTCTACGAATGCTGACTGGAACCAGCTCTGAGCAGTCTTCAAAGAAACCTTAGCCTTGTCAGTGTTGTCAATCTCACCATCCTCAGTTTCCAACTGAGCCTTGACGAAAGATACATTAGAAACCTTGCCTACGTATGTATCAAACCAAGCATTATCCTTAGAAGACACGGTGAATGCACCAGAAGCCTGGTTGATGCTAGCCTTTACATCAGAAGTATTGTAATACTTGGTATCGCCATCAACGGTCAATACCATCTGGTTCTTCAACTTAGAAGCAGAAACATTGTGGAATGCGCCTGGCTCATCAGGAGTCTCCTGATTAGGGTCGATAACCTCGATGCTATAGATATAGATACCACCAGTATTTGACAAAGTTATATTACCATCAGCGCTAACTGTACCTGTATTAGTTACCAAAGACTTGCTACCTGCTTCCGCAAAATCAGAAGTTGTTGCAGGAGTTACGTTTGTTGCCGTAATGGCACGAGCATTATCCTTATTACTTGACTGACACTTCACCTTTACGACGAAGTCTTTCTTCAAATCTTTAATCGTAATGGTTGACTTCTGATTCAAAGTCAAACAAGACTTACTGAAATCAAGACGAACCGCATCAGATTTAGTTACCGTAAAGAACAGTCCATCCGTAGCATACAACGCCACACCATTGGCTGTAAGCGTACCAACCGTAAGAGATGTAAACTGGCTACAAAAACGATTCTTAGCAGAATCATATGTCCAATTGACAGCATCAGCTGCCAAATTAGCCTTGTCCGTCTCTGTGAAACCTTCTTCCGAGAAGTCCCATGTCTGTGCCAAAGCTGCACTGACACTCATCAAGAGGAGTGCCAAACTAAAAATAAGTTTCTTCATGTCTTGTCCCTCCTTTTACTTGATGATTACTTTCTTTCCGTTGACGATATACACGCCCTTAGCCAAGCCCTCGGTAGAAGTGCCGACGTATTGACCATTGAGGTTGAATACCTTACCCTGCAAAGCTTTCTCGGTGGTCTCCACCTGGTCGATGCCAGTGGTGCCATCGTATGTGAAAGCGAGGGAAACGAGTGACATATCCTTTGTATCAGAGGTATTGTCACTATAACTCAGGATGACATTATCACCATCAAAGGTGATCTCCTTGACAGTCTTGCCTACGGCTTGACCATCAATCGTAACGGTCTGCTTGTTCTCAGCGAACGCATTGACAGAAAGCAATCCCGCTAACAGTAAAAAGTAGAATTTGTTCATTTTTTTGTTAAGTGTTTAGTAGATTTATATTCTAGATTGATTCGTAGTTGCGATTGTTTATTTTATCTTCGTTTGCAAAGGTAAGGAAATAATCAATAAGTCGGCTACATTTCTGTTGACTTTCTCACGTAAACGTTTTCGCATACAGAGGCTTTGCAGCGATATAGTAAACAACTGATACGGAAGAGGCTGAAAATGAAAAAAAGCCAAACCTTGTTACGAAGGATTGGCTTTCTTAGAAGATAAGTGGTACCACCAGGAATCGAACCGGGGACACAAGGATTTTCAGTCCTTTGCT
>OLFZ01000973.1_pt1 | contig 27919 bp, 21 predicted proteins | sample 1604861 | NCBI WGS metagenome assembly OLFZ01 (sample SAMEA3888895, study PRJEB22519) | human gut metagenome | biome: human gut; feature: human-associated habitat; material: faeces | place: Denmark | collected 2011 | reverse complement strand
AAATACAAGGCACATATTTCAAAATATGTCTGACCTATTTTAAAATATCTCAGACCTTTTTTTCGCCCTCTGAAAACCCGTTTGAATCTTGTACGAAAAACGCAGACAATTTCGGACCGCGGCTTTTGCCGCGGTGGAGAGGGGTATGAAAATCCCCGGAACTGAGGTCCCGGGGACAAGCTTTATTTATAAATCAAGGTGGTCAGCCGCTCGGGGGCGAATATATCGTTTGCCACGGCCTGTATGTCGTCCGGCGTTATTGCGTCGATACGGCGGCACATTTCGTCAACATCGCGGTGGCGGCCATATTGAGAGTACACTTTTCCCATGCTGAGGGCGTAGCTTTCCAGGCGGTCGCGCGAAATTTTTATCTGTCCTTTTATCTGTTTCTTTGCGGCGTTCAGACGTGTGGGCGTGAGCGGCGTGTCGGTAAGGCGCTTTAGCTCGCGTGCCACGATACGCCGGCAGCGGCTTATGTCCTTTTCGTCGCAACCGAAGTAGATTCCCCACAACCCGGTGTCGGTGTACGAGGCCATGAAACTGTCCACCGTGTACACAAGCCCGTTCTTCTCGCGAAGCGATGTGTTAAGGCGTGAGTTCATGCTCGGCCCTCCGAGTATGTTGTTCAGCAGGAAGAGCGGCGTCTTGCGCTTGTCGTTAGCGCTGAGGCCTCGTGTGCCTATTATTACGTGTGCCTGGTGGGTGCCCTTTTCTACGATTCTTTCTACCGGCTCGTATTCGGGCAGGGGAGTGACTGATTTTTCGGCAGCAAGCGGCGACAGCCCCGCAGTGGCGTGTTCGAGCATGCGCACGGCCCGCCCGAAGTCTATGTTCCCGTACAGGAAGAACGTGGCGTTCGACGGCCGGTAACACTTTCCCGTGAACGCAAGTGCGTCGGCAGTGGTGAATGTCCTCAACCGTTCGGCCTTGCCAAGTATTTTGCGCCCCAGGGCGTGGTTCTTGAATATGGTTTCCTCGAATTCATCGAAGATAAGGTCGGACGGCGAATCCTTGTAGCTTTGTATCTCGTCGATTATTACCTCTACCTCTTTGTCTATCTCGCATTGCGGGTATGTGCTGTGGAACACCATGTCGGTCAGCACGTCTATGGCACGCTTCAGCTCCTCGCGCGGCAGCGCGGTGTAGAATACGGTTTCCTCCTTGCTCGTGTAGGCGTTGAGGTCGCCGCCCACGCTCTCGAGCGCGTTGCTTACGTGCCAGGAACTGCGGTGCTCCGTGCCCTTGAACGACATGTGCTCTATGAAATGCGCCATTCCTTCGCGGTCGGCGGGCTCGTGGCGCGTTCCGGCGTTTACTACGTATCCGCAATAAACAACTTCGGTGGCCGAAGGTTCGTATATTATCCTAAGGCCGTTTGCAAGTTTTTCTGTTTCGTAAGTGTTCATAGCGGCGCAAAATTACTATAAAAACACCAGCACTCAGGCCGGGATACCCAAAAAAGAGCGCAAAGTGACGCCACGCACGGGAAAAATCATTATTTTTGGTTTTTAAACCAAAACTGACGAATATGAAAAAGGAAATTTCAACAACGAACGCTCCCTACGCTATCGGGCCGTACAGCCAAGGCGTAAAAATAGGAAACATGGTTTTCGTGTCGGGCCAGCTGCCCATTGACCCGCAAACCGGCAAGTTCCCCGACGACGACATTGCCGTGCTTACCCGGCGTTCGCTCGACAACATAAGTGCAGTGCTTTACGAAGCCGGAATGACAATGCGGGATGTTGTGAAGACAACAATCTTCCTTGTCGACATGAACGACTTCAAGGCTGTTAACGAGGTATATGCAGGCTATTTCGACGATGTTGCGCCGGCGCGTTCCGCCGTTGCAGTGGCCGAATTGCCAAAAGGAGCACGCATAAAAATCGAAGCAATAGCAATAAGTGAGTGACATGAAGAGAATTGGGGTTTTCTGTTCCTCGCACACCGACATCAATCCCGAATATGTCAGAGCGGCGGAGGCTTTGGGCGGCGAAATAGGCAGCCGCGGGGCATACATGGTTTACGGAGGCTCGGCATGCGGCCTGATGAAGGTGACAGCCGACGCCGTGCGCCGTGCCGGCGGGCAGACCATAGGAGTAGTGCCGCGTATTCTCATGGAGAAAAACCTTGCCGACGACTCCGACGTGATGTTTTACTGCGAGAATCTCGACGACCGCAAAAGCACGATGGTGCGCGAAGCCGATGTTTTTGTGGCTTTGCCCGGCGGGGTCGGCACTTTGGATGAAATATTCACCGTGGCGGCAGCAAACTTTATAGGTTACCATAAGAAGAAAGTCATATTATATAATGTGAACGGTTTCTGGAATCCTTTGGTCGACCTTCTTAAACACCTCGGGCAGGAAAGAATGATAAATTCCAGGATAAATGGGATAATTGAAGTGGCGGATACGGCCGGAGAATTGTCAGAAAAGCTTTTCGGATAATAAAAACGGAGAAAAATCAACTTTTTCCGAAAAAAATATCGCACTGCCTGTAACTTTTTTCCGGTATAACCGTCTATTGATTGAAAGAACGATGAAAAAGCTCAGTTTTCGCGATGATGTATTGCCGCTAAAAAACAAAATTTTCCGGTTGGCTCTTCGTGTTACGCTGAACAAGGCAGAGGCTGAAGACATCGTTCAGGATGTACTGATACGCGTTTGGAACAAGCGGGACGAACTTGGCGAGGTGGAGTCGATAGAGGCTTACAGCCTAACGGTATGCAAAAACCTGGCTCTCGACCGCATAGCAAGGAAGGAAACTTCGAACGTAGCGCTCGACGACGCACCCCAAATGCTTTCCAACGAAGCGTCTCCCGACCAGAAACTCATGCAGAGCGAACGCCTGCGCATGGTTGAGAAGTTTTTCAACACGCTTCCCGAGCAGCAACGCATGGTAATGCACCTGCGCGACATAGAAGGGAAGTCCTACAAGGAGATAGCCGGGATAACAGGGCAGAGCGAAGATCTGGTGAAAGTGAACCTTTTCCGCGCACGTCAGCGCATTCGGCAACAAATTGAGAAAATAGAAGCGTATGGACTGTAAATACATAGAGAATCTTTTGGAACGTTTCTGGAAATGTGAGACGTCGCAGGAGGAAGAAGGCATACTTCGCGCATTCTTCCGCCAGAAAGACATCCCGCAGAGCCTGGAACCGTACAGAAGCCTATTTGTTTACGAAGACGAGGCCAAGGAAACGAAGCTGGGTGCCGATTTCGACGAAAAGATGCTGAAACTCGTCGAGCAACCTTCGGTAAACGCGCGCCGCATAACGTTAGCGTTGCAGTTGCGCCCGTTCTTCAAGGCCGCGGCGGCAGTGGCAATCGTGCTTGTTTTGGGAAACGCGGCGCAGCACTCGTTCAGCCGCGAGGGCAGCTCGGCTCCCGATTACAACTATGCCACATATAAGGATACCTACAAAGACCCAAAGGCAGCTTACGATGAAGTTTCCGAGGCATTCCACAACATGTCGGAAGAATTGCTCGAGCAGCAGAGAGCCGATTCTCTGAGCATTAACGGCAAGGAAAAGAAAATGCAATGAGGAGGTTGGTAACGCTTCTTTTGGTGTGCCTGGCAATGCCGCTTTGCATGTCGGCCCAAACAGCACAGGACTTCGCTTCGAGGTTCATGGAAGACAACTTAGACGACAAGAACCTGGAATGCGTTACGGTAGGACCGAAAATGCTGCGCGAGATAATGAAACTGGCTAAGGAATACGACAAGCAGGACGTAATGTCGTTCTTTTCGAACATAAACAGCGTAAGGATAATAAATTCCGGTTCTTCGGCGGAGGAATACAGGAAAGAAGCCTTGGAACTGCTCGAGAGCAGTGGCAAGCGCTACACAAAATACGGCAAGGGTGATTCTTCGGAAGACTATGGCGATTGCGTGTGGGTGCGAAGGCGTTCCGACAAGATAGTGGAGCTTGTATATGTAAGTATGGCTAAGGAAAAAGAGTTCATGGTACTCGACATTACCGGCCAGCTTGACGAAGATTTCGTCGACTCGCTCCTGAACAACAGTAAGAAACACTAATTTTTTCATTTCAATACAAGCATATAACCGTTGTGAAACGACATGCGTTTGCTCTATTAAAACAATCAATCAAGAAGCTGTGAAGTTTCAATTCTCTCATTAAAATCCAATGGATTTTCAACGATAAAGAGGGGGCTCCCGAAAGGAAGTTCCCTCGTTTCGTATCCCGGCGGCAATATACCGGCAGGCTTTCCGCCACACTGCCGGCATGTGCAGAACTGCATTCCGTAAAGTATGCCTGAAGCCACGGAAACAGACATACTCGGACGCGGAAATAAGAAAACTGTTTTTCAGTATTTTATATACCCCTTTGAGCAAATAAAAAATATGTGCCTTGTATTTTAAAATATGTCTGACATATTTTAAAATATCTCAGACCTGTTTTTCCGCCCTTGAAAACCGGGGAAAAAACCGTGCCTCGGAATGCAGACAGTGCCCGACGCGCGAACGTTCCCGCACGGTGTGCCCTTGGAACATCCGTTCGGAATCTTTGCCGCGCCGCACGAAAAATGCAATCCCCTGATATGTTTGTCGGCATTTTTCCGTATTTTTGTCTTGTTCAACAACATAAATTTTACTGTTCAATGAAAAGGATTGTATTTGTCTTGCTGCTTTGCGCGGTTGTGCTGCCTTCTGCGGCGCAGGAGCTGTATGAGAACAAGAAAATAGACTATCGCTTCGACAACCTGCTGGCCGAAGCTGAAAAAGGCAACATTGTGGCGATATACGCGCTCGGCAATACTTACCGCTACGGCAGCAAGTATTCGGCTACATACAAGGGCGAGCCGGACTACCAAAAGGCATACGGATATTTCAAGAAAGCGGCCGATTACGGTTACCCCTGGGCTTCGTGGGAATTGGGTCGCATGTATAGTACTAACCAACTTGATGATCCAAACGGGACTGAAGAGAAACGCTGGAATGAAAAGGCACTGAAGGACTGTAAAACTTATGCCGATCGTGGCGACCCCGAAGCAATGAATCTTCTCATTGAATACTACAAAGGGTATTGCGGCGATGAATACGAGGACCAATTGAAAGCAATTTACTGGTCGCTTTGCGCCCTCGACGCGGGTTCTTCGGTTGCAGCGTCCGATATTTACATGTCTTACAAATTCGGCAGTGGCGTTGAAGAAAACCCGGATTATGCTTTGGCATGGGCGGCGCGGGACTGTATAGAAAGAGAAAAAACAGGCACAGCGTTAGCTCTTTTCCCCACTTACGAATACCTTGTAAAGGCCGGTTACACCAAGAACGACTGGAAGTTCCTAGCGGGGGCAACATACGTCAGTGTCCCTCGTTATGCCACGCAGGATGAGGACAGTATTGTCGACGCTGCCCTTTTGGCCGTCGACTTGCTAAACCAGAAGGCAGAGGACTTTGCCGTGGAATTGAAAGTGTACAAGCAAAACAAGTCGTTAGCCGCCTCGTCGGCGCAAAAAACGCAGGGCTCGTTCTCCACGAACCTCATACCGCAAGCTCCGCAACAGGCCGTAGCCGCACAGCCAAAAAAGAAAACCAACTGGCTCTCGGCCATAGGCCGCGCCCTGAACGTGGCGAGCTCGGCGGGAGGCGGAAACAATTTCATTTCCGGCCTTGTGCAGGGTCTTTCTTCGGGTTCTGTTGCCACGGGTGCAGGTGCTGCGGGCGGTGTGAACGCAGCCGCGCTTGATGTGTTCGAATACACCGGCACACAGCGTCAGGGGCAGACCGACGCGAACGGGCGCGTGATAAAAAGCGAGTACAACGCACCCGTCTCCATGGGGCAGGCACATTACGTGTTCTATGAAGATGGCTACTGCCTGGCCACTACGGCAACCACCTGCGTATGCTGCTACGGCAAGAAGGTTTGCCCCGTGTGCCAGGGCAAGGGCGGCGTTTACAATTCCTACACCGGAATCTATTACCCGTGCAAGGCCTGCATGGGCACAAAGGTATGCAAGTATTGCAACGGCACGGGCGGGCAGACCACGTCGAAACTTTGGGCGCCGGGCGAGGCCGAAGCCTACCGCGATGCCATGCGCGAGGTGGAAAGCGAGGAAAGCTCCGCGTCGTCCTCGTCGGGCACGGGTTCGTCATCAGGCGGCGGGGTGTGCCCCAAGTGCGGCGGTACGGGCTACGACCCGAAGTCGTATGAGTATGCCGCGCAGTCGAGCCTTGCGCCGTTCCATAACAGCGGCGGCAACCAATGCCCCATTTGCAGCAAGTCCACCGACCACTACCACTACCGCTGCCTTGAGTGCAAGAGCCATTGACGCAAGGCAGCGCTCCGGCGGCAGGCCGTGGCGTGACTAAGTAATACAACCGTTGCAGGTTACAGATAACCGGCAACGGTTGCTTTTTTGTGCGCATGCGCTGGCGTGAAACAGATATGCGGCGACGCGGAAAAAGGGTGCGAAAACGCCGTTTCCCGAGGAAGAAAAACAGGCGTTGGCTTTCAGATGGTTACAACAGGGTTTGAGAAAGGAGAAAATTCGAGCCACTAATTTCGAAATTAGTGGCTCGAATTTTAAAATTCCTCGGACATATTTTCCCACCCACGGGAACAGGGAACGCGCAAGGCAGACAAATCCGGAATGAAACTGGAGCACGTTACGGGAGTTCCTTTGACACGCGCGGGAGCGCGCCGTATGTGGCGCAAAAAAACTACTTTTGCAGCCGTGGAAGTTTTTATAGACTATGGTTATTCCATTTCGACCGACATTTTTACGGTCGACTTGAAGGAAGGCACGCGCAGCGGGTATTTCATGCGGCAGGCGCCGGGCCATGCAACCGTAGTATGTCCGCCGGGAACTGATTTTTACCGTGCCGAAAGGCAGGCAATGCTCGGTCGCGCAATAGTCGAGGCCATGCGCAAGGAGGTGAAACGCGCGGTAGTGCCTCGTTTGCAGGAGTTTTCGGCTCGTACTGGCATTACTTACAGCCGTTCGTTCGTGCGCCAGAGCCATACCAATTGGGGCAGCTGTTCGTCGAACGGCAACATCAACCTCTCGGTGTTCCTGATGGCTCTGCCGTCGAGGTATATCGACTATGTTTTGTTGCATGAACTTTGCCACCGCCGCGAAATGAACCACGGCCCTAAGTTCTGGGCATTGCTCGACTCTTTTACGGGCGGGCAGGCCAAACGCCTGCGCAAGGATATGAACGAATACGCCCGCGGGGTGTATCCGCTCTTGCTGCCGCTTGTTAAGGCCTTGCGTTGACTTGTGTGCCCCGCAGGTGTACCGTGCTTAGGGGTTTTATTCCTTGAAATTCTTTGGTTTGCGTGCCGTTGTGTCGATTATAAGCTGTTGCAGCGCCTTGTTCTGTTCCGGCGTGGTGATTAGGTAGCGGTGCTTGCCCGTTGCCGACGGCGTGAATCGGGTGGTGCCGTTGTCGTTCACCGTTATTGTGCCCCGCGGGCTTGTGCCGAACATGTCGGGCTGTATGAGGTATATAATCGACAGGATGTCCCATGTACACTGGTCGTGCGGGTTTGGGTTGTGGGTGTTGTAGGCTTTCACGAGCGGGTGGTTCTCGGTCCACGAAAGCCGTTCGTTGAATATTCCGGAGGGATAAACAACTTTCTCGCCTACCTCGAATGGATTCTGCATTATCTCGCCCGGCCATTTGTCTGTGGTTTCCTGCATTGTCTTTATGTCGCAGGCTACGTTATACTCGGCGTGGTCGGGGTTCTGGTTGTTGCCCATCATTATGGAAAGCAGCTTCACTTTTTTAGCCACGAGCTCGCGCCCGGTGAGCTTGGAATATTTGTCGGGCTTGCTGTTTAAAAGTGCCGCAAGGTTTGTTCCGAAGCCCACGGAGACTATCACCACCGAGTTGTCGGGCTGGCGGCTGAGTGTCTTGCGGTAAAACTCTGTGCTGTTGATGAAATCTTTTTCCTTTTTGCTGCGTTTGTATAAAGGTTTCCCTTTGTCGTCGGTCTGTTCTACCACCACGTCGGCGTAGCGGTTGCCGTCCTGTGGGCGCGACACGGGTGTGGCGCTTTTTGCTATCGGAACTTTAGGGTAGCCGTACCATGTGAGCATGGCGTCGACAAACGGGCAGATGTTGGCGCCCTCCTTGTGGGTGCTTACTCCGAGAAGGTCTATCTTGCCGTCGTCCATGTATTTGCAAATCACGTCGAGGGCGAGTGCGTCGTCGATGTCGTTGCCCATGTCGGTTTCGAAGATAATGCGCTGTTTTTGCGCGTTTGCCGTTTGCAGCAAGGCCGCAAAAAGGCACAGCATGAGGAGAATGGTTTTTTTCATGGCAGTTTGTTTTGGGTGGAAAACAAAGATAACGAAAGAAATGAACCGGACAAAGCGAGCGGCTTCATTTTGTGCGGTAGAGAGTTTTACGTGCGGGTTTACGGCACAATGTGATTTTTCATGGTATTGCGGCCATTTTTGTCTGCATTTTCGGGAAGGCTTTAGGAGAGGCAAAAAAATATGTCCGACATAATTTAAAATATGTCTGACCTGTTTCAAAATATGTCCGACATAATTTACAGGGCGAGCCATGTTGTTTTTCACCTTTTGCAGCGGGCGTTTCCGAAGGGGCGAAAAAGTGTTAAATAAAGTTATGCAGGGATTCTTTTCCCGGCTCTTTTTATGTCTGTTTTGCAATGTCCGAATGCTTGTCCCGAACGTGCTCCCCACGTGCCGGCGGGGCTTTGCGGCAAAATAAAGTTGTTGGTTCACAATTGCTTTGTTTTTCAGCAAACTGCGCTTTTTCGAAAATAAATTAAAAGAAATGGAGTATGGTGGTGAATTGTGGAGAAAAATTGTTACTTTTGCCCAATAAGTATGAACCTATAACACTGCCATTAGAAAAACATGCGTTTTACGGGTACAATCGAAGCCAAAGCCGACACGAAAGGCAGGGTGTTTTTCCCGGCCGCTTTCCGTCGTGTTTTGGGCGATGGCGAGGACGAAAGGCTTGTGCTGGCCAAAGATGCGTTCCAGCCTTGCCTTGTGGTGTATCCGTGGAGCGTGTGGAATGCGCAGGTGGATGAATTGAGCGGCAGGCTCAGCCGCTGGAACGCAGCCCACCGCTCGCTGTTCAGGCAGTTCGTGTCGGATGTCGAGGTCTTTACGCTAGACACCAACGGCAGATTCCTTATACCCAAACGCTACGCACAGATGGCCGGAATAAGCCAGGACGTAGTGTTCCTCGGGATGGACGATACTGTAGAGGTGTGGTCGAAACCGCAATTTGCGGCGCACAATATGCCGGCCGCCGATTTTGCCAAGCAACTTGAGGAAATAATGAGCAGCCAGCCATGAACGTTCCCGAAACCGTTTATCACGTACCCGTAATGCTCAACCAGAGCGTGGACGGGCTTTCTGTTCGCAAGGGCGGCGTGTATGTGGATGTCACATTCGGCGGCGGCGGACACTCGCGTGAGATTTTGCGGCGCATGGACAGTGACGGCCGCCTGTTCGGCTTCGACCAGGACGGCGACGCGGCGGCCAATGTTCCGCAGGACGGGCGCTTCACGTTTGTGTTGTCGAATTTCAGGTATATAGAAAACTGGATGGATTATTACGGCATAAGCGGGGTGGACGGCGTGCTTGCCGACCTGGGAGTGTCGAGCCACCATTTCGACGACGTGGAGCGCGGTTTTTCTTTCAGGCATGACGCCGAACTCGACATGCGTATGAACAGGAAATCGCACCTTACGGCCGCCGAGGTGCTTAACACTTACGACGAGGAAAGGCTCGCCTTTGTTTTGCACACTTTCGGCGAACTGAAAAACGCTCGGCAGATAGCCAGGGCTGTGATAAAACGCCGGAACACAGCACCATTTGCGCGCATATCCGACCTGCTGGAGCTGTTGCAGCCGTTTGTAGGCCGCGATCGCGAGAAAAAGGACATGGCCAAGGCTTTCCAGGCCCTGCGCATGGAAGTGAACGACGAAACCGGAGCCTTGTGCCGTATGCTCGAAGGGGCAATATCGCTGCTCGTGCCCGGAGGACGCCTCGTTGTGCTTACATACCATTCCATAGAGGACAGAATAGTAAAAAACTATATACGTTCAGGCAATGCTGCCGGCAAAGTGGAACAGGATTTCTACGGCAACCGCCTCGTGCCGCTAAAGGCCGTGAACAATAAGGTAATCGTGCCTGCAGAAGAAGAAATAGAGCGGAATCCGCGCAGCCGCAGCGCAAAACTGCGCATAGCCGAGAAAATAATTTGACGCAATGCCCCTGTATTCATAATCATTCCTGCAAAAAAAGAATGGAAGAACTGCCAGTTAACGAAGAACAGAAACAGCAAACCAGCGAAGACAAGGCCCTGAAAAGCCTGCGTGAGCTTACCAGCGAGCGCGACGCCCCGAAAAGGCGTATAACGTTGCACAGCATCCTTGGCGGTGATATACTGCAAGGCGAATGGGTGCGCCGCAACGTGGGGCTGATAATATTGATTGTGTTCTTCGCGCTGCTGTATGTGGGCAACGGATACGTAAGCCAGCAGGAGACGATAGAAATAGACAGGCTTAAACGCCAGGTGGACAGTGCGAGGAACATAGCACTGATACGTTCCTGCGAATTCCTTGAGAACAGCCGCCAAAGTTACGTGGAAGAATCCCTGAAGGAGAAAGGCGACAGCACTTTGCAGATGTCTACCGTTCCTCCGTACATAATAAAAATAGATACAGCCGAATGAAGTTTCCCGGAAAAAAGATTATGCCGCGCTACAATGTAATCGTAGCGCTCCTTATGCTTGTGGGGCTGGGAATTCTGGCCAAGACGGCATACATCATGTTTGCCGAGCGCGACTTCTGGCTGGCTGTAAGCAAACGTTCGGTCGTAAAGAATATACCTATACGGCCTGTGCGCGGCAATATATATTCGAGCGACGGAAGGTTGCTCGTATCATCGCTTCCCGAGTACAATATCTGCATGGACTATGTTTGTACCGAAAAAGATTCTGCCATAAGGGTAAGGACGCAGAACTGGCGCGATTCAATGATAACGGCAAAAGCCGACAGCATAGGCGAAGGGCTGCACAAACTGTTCCCCGAAGTGAGTGCGCAGGCTTTTAAAACGCGCCTTTTGCGCGGACGCCTGAAGAAGCGGCGTTATTGGAAACTTTATAACAAGCGTGTTTCGTATTCGCAATTCCAGGAAGTGAAGAAGCTTCCGCTTTTCCGCGAATCGCGCAACAAGAGCGGATTTTTCGGCGAGCCGTTTTACCAGCGTACAAAACCGTCCGGTTCGCTTGCCGGAAGAACTCTCGGCGAGGTGGACGGCCGCACGGACACTGCACGTTACGGATTGGAGCTTGCTTTCGACACTTTGCTTAGGGGTAAGTGGGGAAGTTCGCACAGGCGAAAGGTACTCGACCGTTATCTTAAAATAATAGACAGCCCGCAAGAGAACGGCTATGACATTGTGTCGACAATAGACGTTGAAATGCAGGATGTGGCCGAAAAGGCACTCGTCGACCAGCTAAAGGAAATTGACGCGCCCATAGGCCTGGCCGTGCTTATGGAAGTGAGTACGGGAGATGTAAAGGCGATAGTGAACATGACGCGCGGCAGCGACGGCAAATACCGCGAGACGCGCAATTACGCGGTGAGCAACCTGCTTGAACCCGGTTCGGTGTTCAAAACGGCTTCTTTCATGGTTGCCATGGACGACGGTTACCTCCACGTGGACGACATAGTAGATACCGGAAACGGTGTGAAGAACATGCACGGCCGGAACATGAAAGACAGCAACTGGCGTTCCATGGGAGGTTTCGGAGTGCTTACTGCTGCCGAATGCATAGAGAAGTCGTCGAATGTGGGAGTAAGCTATTTTATCGACAAATTCTATTATGACCAGCCCGAGAAATTCGTTGACGGGCTTTACAGGATAGGCCTGGCAGAGGATTTGAAGCTTTCCATTCCTGGCTACGCCTGCCCCCGCATACGCCGCCCGATGAAGAACCGCGAGAACTGGTCGAAAACGGCACTCGCATGGATGAGCATAGGATACGAGACGCAGGTTCCGCCTATAAGCACCCTGGCTTTTTACAACGGTATAGCCAACGGGGGAAAGATGTTGCGCCCGCGCTTTGTCAAGTCGTTGATGAAAAACGGCGAAGTGGTACAGGAATACCCCGTGACGGTAGTGCGCGAACGAATGTGCTCGCCCAAGACACTGAACGATATAAAGATGTGTCTGGAGCTGGTTGTAAAAAAAGGCACGGGCAAGAAGGTAAGGTCGAAGAACTTCCGGATAGCAGGCAAGTCGGGAACGGCGCAGATATGGACCAAGGCCGGGCGCACGTCGGAATACCTTGTAACCTTTGTGGGCTATTTCCCCGCCGACAATCCCAAGTACAGTTGTATAGTGTGCATACGTAAAAACCCGCCTGCTGCCGGCGGAACAAGTTGTGGCCCTGTATTCAAACGTATAGCCGAAACGGTAATGGCGCGCACCATGCGTCCTTCGTTGGAAGACCTGCGCGACACGGTGAACACGGTATGGCCGTATGCCATGCACGGAGATATTTCGGCCACGAAGAGCGTGCTCTCGGAACTCCACATCCCATACCGTCTTGAAGGTAGCGAAGGTATGTGGGGAGTGTCGGAGACCAACGAGTCGGGCCTTGTGCTCGAAAGGGACGAAACCGGCGAAAACGTAGTGCCCGACGTTGCAGGCATGGGAGTTCGCGACGCTTTGTTCCTGCTCGAGAGCAAAGGGCTGCATGTTAGCGTCTCGGGAACAGGGCAAGTTGTAAAACAAAGTATACCGGCAGGGTCTTCATTCAAAAAGAACCAGGAAATAAAGATATTCCTTGAAATACCCAAAAAACGTAAGCCTGTGAAGAAGGCAGTGCCTGTACCGGCTGTTATGCCCGGCGAGAAAAACGAAAAAACAACCCATGACAGTGCCGGCACAGCCAAAAAGGAAATGCCTGCAAATAAACCGGTAAAAACATCCGGGACGTAGCAAAAAATATGTCCGACCTATTTTAAAATATGTCAGACATATTTTAAAATATCTCAGACCTGTGAAAAAACTCCCCGTAAAGGCTCCCGTTAAACAGGGAAAAAGAACGATAGGAAAGTTAAATAAAAATAAATACGACAATGAAGCTTAAAGATGTGTTGCGCAAGGTAAAGCCTTTGGAGACAATCGGCAGTATGGAAACCGAAATAACAGATGTGCAGATTGATTCGCGCAAAGTCAAGAAAGGCTCTTTGTTCATAGCCGAACGCGGAACGCAGACGGACGGCCACGTTTTTATACCGGCAGCCGTGAAAAACGGTGCGGCGGCCGTGGTGTGCGAGACTATGCCCGAAGAAATTGACGGAAACACGGTGTTCGTGCGCCTTGAAAGCACGGAAGCAGCCGCCGGGCCTATCGCCACGCAATTTTACGGCGACCCGTCGAGGAAACTCAAACTCGTGGGAGTTACGGGAACAAACGGCAAAACCACGATAGCAACCTTGTTGTACAACATGTTCCGCAAATTCGGTTACAAGTGCGGGCTGTGTTCTACAGTTTGCAACTATATCGACGAGGAGGCCGTTCCGGCCGACCATACAACGCCAGACCCCGTTACGCTAAACTATCTGTTGGGGCGTATGGCCGACGCCGGTTGCCAGTATGCTTTCATGGAAGTAAGTTCACACAGCATAGCGCAGAAAAGGATAGGAGGACTGGTATTCGCGGGAGGAATTTTTACGAATCTTACGCGCGACCATCTGGATTATCACAAGACATTCGAAAATTATCGCGACGCCAAGAAAGCCTTCTTCGACGGACTGCCGAAAACGGCTTTTGCCATTACCAACGGCGACGATAAAAACGGCATGATAATGGTGCAGAACACTGCGGCAACGGTAAAAACATATTCCACACGCTCGATGGCCGATTTCCGTGCCCGGATACTCGAAATGTCGTTCGAAGGAATGCTGCTCGAAATAGACGGCCGCGAAGTAAGCGTGCCTTTCGTAGGAAAGTTCAATGTGTCGAACTTGCTTGCAGTCTATGGTGCGGCACGAATGCTCGGGCGCGAAGCAATGGAAATACTTACAACCCTGAGCACCTTGCACAGCGTTGCCGGCAGATTCGAGACATTGCGTTCACCGTCGGGATATACGGCAATCGTGGACTATGCACACACGCCCGACGCATTGGTGAATGTCCTTAGCGCGATACACGAGGTGCTAAAGGAAAGCCGCAGCCTCGAAAGCAAGGTAATAACCGTGTGCGGCGCCGGAGGAAACCGCGACAAGGGCAAACGCCCGATTATGGCCGCCGAAGCTGCAAATCGTAGTGACAGGGTTGTTATAACAAGCGACAATCCGCGTTTTGAAGACCCGCAGGCAATAATAAACGACATGACGGCCGGACTTACCGCTGCGCAACGCAGAAAGGTTGTAACCATTGCAGACCGGCGGGAAGCCCTAAAGGCAGCCTGCATGATGGCCGATAAGGGCGACGTGATACTTATAGCCGGTAAAGGGCACGAGGATTACCAGGAGATTTCCGGGGTGAAACACCATTTCGACGACCGCGAGGAAGTACGCAAGGTCTTTGAGCAGGAAAAGCAGGCGTGACAAGGCCGCTACATCCGGATAATACAATAACAATGACAATTAAAGGTAGAGATTATGCTATATTATTTGTTCCGATTCCTTGAAGATTTTGGCGTGCCGGGAGCAGGCATGTGGTCATACATATCTTTTCGCTCTTTGCTCGCATTTATGCTCGCATTATTGATTTCGGCGTGGTTCGGACAGCACTTTATAAAATATATGAGGCGCAAGAACTTCACCGAAACACAGCGCGACGCCAAAATAGACCCGTTCGGAGTGCAAAAAATCGGCGTTCCGTCAATGGGAGGTATAATAATCATAGCGTCGATACTCGTGCCGTGCCTGTTGTTCGGCCGCCTGCGCAACATATATATGCTGCTTATGCTCGTTACAACGGTGTGGTTCGGGCTGCTCGGCTTCCTTGACGACTACATAAAGATTTTCAAACACAACAAGGACGGCCTACACCCTAAAGCAAAGATAGCGGGGCAAATGGTGCTCGGACTAATCGTAGGGCTTACGCTTTACCTGAGCCCCGACGCGGTTATCCGCGAAAACATAACGAAAACCCGCACGGTCGACAAGTCGGAAGTGATAATCCACAAGAGTGAGCCGGTAAAATCAACTATTACAACGATACCTTTCTTTAAGAACAACAATCTGAGCTATACAGAAATCATGTCGTTCTGCGGGCCATACAAAAACGCAGCCGGCTGGTTGCTTTTCGTAATAGTAACAGTTTTGGTTATTACCGCAGTGTCCAACGGGGCAAACCTAAACGACGGCATGGACGGAATGGCCGCGGGAAATTCGGCCATAATTGGGCTCGTGCTGGGGTTGCTTGCCTATGTGTCGAGCCACATACAGTTTGCAAATTACTTGAACATAATGTATATACCCGGATCGCAGGAGCTTGTGATTTTTGCGTCGGCTTTCGTAGGCGCGATGATAGGTTTCCTGTGGTATAATGCTTATCCGGCACAAATATTCATGGGCGACACGGGAAGCCTTACAATCGGCGGCATAATAGGTGTGCTTGCCATAATAATACACAAGGAACTGCTTTTGCCGTTGCTTTGCGGCGTTTTCCTTGTCGAGAGCCTCAGTGTTATATTACAAGTGGAATATTTCAAGTTGGGAAAGCGGCGGGGAGTGAAACAGCGTCTTTTCAAACGCACCCCTATACACGACAATTTCCGTGTTTTGCCGTCGCAGCTCGACCCGGACTGCCGCTATGTGTTCGGAAATTGGCCGCGCAGTGCTACGCACGAAAGTAAGATTACGGTGCGTTTCTGGATTGCAACGATTCTGCTTGCAGCCCTTACGATAATAACGTTGAAGATAAGATGAAAGTTAGAAAAAGAGTAAGATATGAGTAAGATAGTAGTGTTGGGAGCAGGCGAGAGCGGTGTTGGTGCAGCGGTCTTGGCACAAAACAAAGGCTTCGAGGTTTTTGTTTCAGACATGGGTGGCATACAGCCCAAATACAAGTCGATGTTGGAAAAATACGGCTTGCGTTGGGAGGAAGGAAAGCACAGCGAGGACGAGATACTCTCGGCCGACGAGGTAGTGAAGAGCCCCGGCATACCCGAGGACGCACCGATGATTAAGAAAACCCGCGCCAAGGGCATAAACATAATAAGCGAGATAGAGCTTGCCGGACGCTATACCGACGCAAAGATGATTTGCATAACCGGCAGCAACGGCAAAACCACCACGACGTCACTTATATATCATATATTCAAGTCGGCCGGTTATAACGTAGGCCTTGCCGGCAATATAGGAAGGAGTCTGGCACTGCAGGTGGCCGAGGAGAATTTCGACTATTACGTGATAGAGCTTAGTTCCTTTCAGCTCGACAACATGTACGACTTCCGCGCCAACGTTGCCGTGCTTCTAAATATCACGCCCGACCACCTTGACAGGTACGGAAACAATTTCCAGAACTACGTAGACGCAAAAATGCGAATAATACGCAACCAGACGCCGGAGGACGCGTTTGTTTATTGGATGGACGACCCCGTAATCAAGAAAGAGCTTGAAAAATACGACATCAAGAGCCGCATGTGCCCGTTCTCGGCCATAAAAGAAGCCGGGGCAATAGCATACGTTGACGACGGGATGTACACAATAGAATCTCCCACGCCGTTCAATATGGAGCAGGAGTCGCTTTCGCTTACCGGCAGGCACAACCTGTACAATTCGCTTGCCGCCGGCATTACAGCCAAACTCGCCGGAATACGCAACGAGGACATACGCAAGAGCCTTTCCGATTTCCCGGGAGTGGAGCATCGCCTCGAGCGCGTTGTAAAGGTGCGCGGAGTGCAATACATCAACGATTCCAAAGCTACCAACGTTGATGCCTGCTGGTATGCACTCGAGAGCATGACTACGCCTACGGTGCTAATACTCGGAGGCAAGGACAAGGGCAACGACTACACGCCAATAAAGGAGATGGTCAAGAAAAAATGCCGCGCGCTGGTTTACCTCGGTGCCGACAACAGCAAGCTGCACCGCGAGTTCGACTCTCTCGGCCTGCCCGTTGCCGACACGCACGACATGAAGACCTGCGTGGCCGAATGCTACAAGTTCGCACAGCCGGGCGATACGGTGCTGCTCAGCCCGTGCTGCGCAAGTTTCGATTTGTTTCATAACATGGAGGACCGCGGAGAGCAGTTCAAGGCTGCTGCAAGGGCACTCTGAACATAACATGGGACAGATATGGGAAAGTTGAGCGGACTTTTCAGGGGCGACAGGGTGATATGGATAGTTTTCTTCGCGCTGTGCATTATTTCAATCGTTGAAGTGTTCAGCGCGTTGAGTACGCTTACATACAAGGACGGCGACTTTATCCGGCCTATTTTGCGCCATTTCGCGTTCCTTGTGGTCGGCTTGCTGCTTGTCCTTGTTGTGCACCGCATTCCGTGCCGCTATTTCAAGATTCTAATGCCCTTGGGCCTGCTTTTCTCGTTCGTTACGCTTATATGCCTTTTGATGGGCTGGGGCGTTGAGGTGAACGGGGCCGTGCGCTGGCTCAACGTGTTAGGCGTGCCGCTCCAACCGTCGGAGATTGCCAAAGGCTCCCTTGTCATAACTACGGCATACATACTCTCGTCCATGCAGACCGAAAAGGGCGCTGACAAGCGTGCCATAAAGTATGTGCTCATGTTCACTGTTACGATATGCGGGCTTATACTTCCCGAAAACTTTTCGACGGCTGTGATACTGTTCGGCGTGATAGTGCTCATGATGTTCATAGGGCGAGTGCCGTTGTTGCAGATGGGCAAAATGCTCGGCGTGCTGGCCATACTCGGCGGCTTGGCCATTGGAACGCTGCTTTCGATTTCCGACAGCCAGGCCGACTATATCCGCGACCATTTCGAAGGCGGAAGCCGCGTACCGGTATGGCGCGACCGCCTTGTGAAGCACACGCAGGAAAAGTCGATAGCCGAGATGTCGCCCGACAGCTTCGATATATTCAACAACGCACAGGTTGGCCACGCCAATATCGCAATAGCTTCGTCGGGTATCATAGGCAGCGGCCCGGGAAACTCTGTGCAGCGCGACTTCTTGAGCCAGGCGTACAGCGACTTCATCTACGCAATCATTGTCGAGGAACTCGGGTTGATAGGTGCGGTGTTCGTGGTGCTGCTTTACATAGTGCTGCTGTTCCGGGTTAGCTACATAGCCAAACGGTGCGACAACAGCTGCTTCCCACCGTTCCTTGCCATGGGGCTTGCGTTGCTGCTCGGCTGCCAGGCTATGGTAAACATGCTCGTCGCTTCGGGCATAGCGCCCGTAACGGGCCAGCCGCTGCCGCTCATCTCGCGCGGCGGAACGTCCACGCTCATCAACTGCGTGTACATAGGCATGATTCTCAGCGTCAGCCGTCTTGCAAAGAAACGGGACAAGCTGCGTCGCATGGCGGCTGTTACCGAAACTGACGACGCTGCCGAATACACCGACGAAGAAGAGCGCGAAATACCACCCGCCGAACAGACTGCAAAGGAAATCGAGGCCGGAAAATTCGATTGACTCCGAAATATTGCTTATTTACCCCGCCATGTTCCGGTAAAAGGAGCATGTTGCGGGGCTTGTTTTTTGCAGCGGATAAAGGCTGTCTGTATTTTGTCTGCATTTCCGGGGCACTTTTCGGACGGGTTTTCAGGGGGCAAAAAATATGTCTGAGATATTTTAAAATAGGTCAGACATATTTTGAAATATGTGCCTTGTATTTTTTATTTGCTCCCATGTAGGTAAAAAGTGCTGAAAATCAGTTTTCATTTTTCGAGTGTCCGGTAATGCTTTTTCCCGACCTTATTTTCTTTTTTTTATGTCTGCATTCGTGTTACGCCGCGGCGGTTGCGGAAACGCCCCAGACGGCGTGCAATTTGCCATGTGGGCGCTGCAAAAGCGGCGTTTTCGCTAATAAAAGTTTACAAATGGGGTGCAATAACATTTTTTAGCAGTAAAAAGGGCCTCCGCGCAAAAAACGTTTTTTTCAATGATGTATCTTTGCGGAGGAATTAGAAGACATAACAAAAAACGTATGGTAAAGGTAACAAGAGAAGCTGCATTGAACTACCATTCCGAGGGCAGACCCGGAAAAATAGAGGTAGTTCCCACCAAACCCTATCACACCCAGTATGACCTGTCGCTTGCATATTCGCCTGGCGTGGCCGAGCCGTGCCTCGAGATACAGAAAAACGCCAACGACGCTTATAAGTACACAAACAAGGGCAACCTTGTGGCCGTAATCTCCAACGGCACGGCAGTGCTCGGCTTGGGCGATATAGGTGCCATGAGCGGCAAGCCCGTTATGGAGGGCAAAGGACTGCTGTTCAAAATTTACGGCGGCGTGGACGCTTTCGACATAGAAGTAAACGAGAAAGACCCCGACAAATTCATCGAAGCCGTAAAGGCAATAGCCCCTACGTTCGGCGGCATTAACCTCGAGGACATCAAGGCTCCCGAGTGTTTTGAGATAGAACGACGCCTGAAAGAGGAACTCGACATACCGGTAATGCACGACGACCAGCACGGCACGGCAATCATATCGGCTGCCGGACTGCTCAACGCGCTCGAGGTGGCCGGAAAGAAAATCGAAGAGGTGAAAATAGTGGTAAGCGGTGCAGGAGCGGCTGCCATTTCGTGTACCAAGATGTACATGGCCTTAGGCGCACTCAAGGAAAACATCGTAATGCTCGACAGCCACGGGGTAATAACCTCCGACCGTCCAAACCTTACCGAACAGAAACGCCTTTTTGCTACCGACCGCAGGGACATACATACACTCGAGGAAGCCATTTGCGGCGCCGACGTGTTCCTCGGCCTTTCGAAAGGCAATGTGCTGAGCAAGGATATGGTTCGGAACATGAACAAACGCCCCATAATCTTTGCGCTCGCCAACCCGATACCCGAAATATCATACGAGGACGCACGCGAGGCATGCCCCGACTGCCTGATAAGCACCGGGCGCAGCGATTACCCCAACCAGATAAACAACGTGCTTTGTTTCCCCTACCTGTTCCGCGGTGCGCTCGATACGGCCGCAACGTGTATTAACGAGGAGATGAAACTCGCTGCCGTGCACGCACTTGCCGATTTGGCCAAGCGTCCCGTGCCCGACATCGTGAACCGTGAATACGCCGTAAACAACTTTACCTTCGGCCCGGAATACTTTATACCCAAACCTGTCGACCCGCGCCTTATCACCGAGGTGTCTATGGCCGTGGCCAAAGCAGCCATGGACAGCGGCGTGGCGCGCCGTCCCATCGCCGACTGGAAGGCATACAGGATACGGCTTAAAGAGCTTATGGGGCAGGAAAGCAAGTTTACACGCTCGCTTTACGAGACGGCCAGCCGCGACCCGCAGCGCGTGGTGTTTACCGACGGAACGAATCCCACGATAATGAATGCCGCCGTGCAGGCAAAGAAAGAAGGCATTTGCCACCCCATACTGCTCGGCAACGACAAGAAGATATACGAGATTGCAAAGGAAATGGAACTCGACCTCGACGGGATAGAAGTTCTAAACCTGCGCAACGACGACCAGGTGGAGCGCCGCGAAAAGTATGCGGCCATATTTGCCGCTAAAAAACAACGCGAAGGCTGCACGCTCCAGGAGGCTAACGACAAGATGTACGAGCGCAATTATTTCGGCATGATGATGGTGGAAACCGGCGACGCCGACGCTTTGATAACAAGCCTGTCGCGCAAGCACTGGAACGCTACCGATGTGGCAAAGGAAGTAATTGGAATCAATCCCAAGTTCAACCATTTCGGTACAATGCACCTTATAAACACAAAGCAGGGCACGCTGTTCCTGGCCGATACGCTCATAAACCGTCACCCAAGCGCCGAGACTATGGTCGACCTGGCTCTGCTGAGCGCGCATACCGTAAGGTTCTTCAACCGCACGCCGGTGATAGCAATGGTTTCGTACTCCAATTTCGGCACCGACCATGAGGAAGGACCCGAGAAAATGCACCGCGCAGTCGACATACTGCACGAAAAACATCCTTCGCTGCTCGTTGACGGGGAAATGCAGGTGAATTACGCCCTCAACCGCGAGTTGCGCGACGAGAAGTTCCCCTTTACCAAGATTAAGGGCAAGGAAGTAAACACGCTGGTGTTCCAGTGCCTGAACGCCGCTTGCACGGCTTACCAGATGATAAAGATGATGAATCCCGACGTGGAGGTAATAGGCCCGGTGCAGATGGGTTTGAACAAGCCTGTGCATTTCACCGACGCAGACTGCTCCGTGCGCGACATTGTGAACCTTACGGCCGTGGCTGTGATAGACGCAATGGTGGAGAAAAAGAAACTGAAAGACCAGTAAGCAAGTGGGTTTACGCTTGCATGTAATAAATCATAAGCGAAAATATGTTTCGGGGAAAGGGTAAAATTACCTTTTCCCCGAAATGTTTTCAGTCGGTAAGTTTCGGATTGCAGGCTGCGTGTGCTTAATCTGCGCCATGTTGCAAGCAAAGCTGAAAGAACTGCACACAGTGGTTTTGTTCAAGGTTGCAATACCGTGCGGGTGCGGTATTTTTATTATTGCCTGAGCAAGTTGCCCGGTATTGGTACGGTATCTTTCTGTGAGACATGGAACGACGTTGTGACGATGTGCCTGTTTTGTTATTAGGGAAGAGCAGAAGACGTTTATCGGTTCGGGTGATTGCTTGCGCGTCTGTTTCCTGTCTGCATTTTTGCCCCGGTTTCAAGGCGGGTTTTCAGGGGGCGAAAAAAAGGTCTGAGATATTTTAAAATTAGTCGGACATATTTTGAAATATGTGCCTTGTATTTTTTCTTTTCTCCCATGTGGGTAGAAAGTGCTGAAAATCAGTTTTCACTTTTTTGTATTCGCGGGCCGCTTTTTCGGTCATGTTTTTGCCTTCCGTTTATGTCTGCATAAAAAGGACGCGGCGGTATGTGCCGCGGGTGGATATGCGTCTGCCTATTCCGTTATTTTCGTGTCGTGCGTTGCGGCCAAGGGGGGAATTCGCCTTGACGTGGTATGAAAAAGTCCCGCATGTTTCCTTACATGCGGGACTTATGCTTGTTTGCCGCAGCGGCGGCGTTATTTGTCGGAGTCTTTATTGGCTTTGTGCAGGCTGTTTACATCGATTCGTTTGTTTTCTCCACGCCTGCTGTTTTTGCCGGATTCGTCATAATCGTCGGAGTTGCCGTTCTTCTTGAGGAAGCGCAGTGAGAACCTGCTGCCTTGCCTGCTTTCGCGCGAATCTCCATATCCGTATCCATAGCCGTATCCGTACCCATAGCCGTAACCGTATCCGTAGCCATATTTGTCGGGTACGCTGCCGTTGACGACGATACACATGTTGCGGAATTTCTTTTCCTTGTACATGCGTTCAATGTCGGGCAGCGAGCGCTTGTCTTCAACCCCAATGCGCACAACGTATATTGTCAGTTCTACAACACGGTTTATGATTCCTGCGTCGGCCACTGAGAACGCCGGCGTAGAGTCGTAGATAACGTAGTCGTAGCGCGCCTTGAGCTCGTCGGTGAGTTCTTCGAGCCTTGAGCTCATGAGCAGTTCGGTTGGGTTGGGCGGCGTCATTCCGGCAGGCAGGAAGTCGACGTTCTTGCCAATGGAGTCGCGCAGGATAATGCTGTCGAGGTCGGTTGTGTCGTCGCTCAGGTAAGCCGTAAGTCCTCCCGTGGAGCTGATAAGCTTCGACTGTGTGCGCTTGCGTATGTCGCCGTCTATGAGTATTACCCTCTTGCCGGCTACGCCGAGTATGAGCGCAAGGTTGCGCGAGACGAACGATTTTCCCTGTCCCGGTGTGGAAGAAGTGAACATCATTACGCCCGAGCGTTTTTTCATGAAGTTGAGGTTGTAGCGCACAAGGCGGAAAGCCTCGCTAACGGAATTGAAGTTCATTCCGCCATGGCCGCGGCTGAGGAACTTGTTTTGCTCCTCCTCTTCTTTCCAGAAGGGTATTACGCCTAAAATGGGCACGCTGCATGCGTCTTCTATTTCCTTGCGGTTGCGTATCTTGGTGTCGATTGTTATGCGGAGCCAGAATATCGCGCTCGGGATAAGAAGGCCGAGTATGAACCCGCCGAACAGGATGTAAATGCTTTTAGGAGATACGGGCAGGGCTTTGCCGAAAGGCGTGTCGACCGTGGTTACGTTGGCTTCGGTTACGGCAAGCTGCAATGCTACTTCCTCGCGCTTGTTAAGGAGGTATACGTAGATTGATTCCTTTATCATGCGCTGGCGCTCAATCTCGCTTGCCGACTTCTCTTTTTGCGGTACCGAGGAAATGCTTGATAGCAGCCCTTTCTCTATCGCCAGGGCTTGTTTCAGCTTGAGGTCCGTGGCTTCGATATGGCTGTCGAGAGATTTCGAAATTACCGTGTGCATTGTCTTGAGCTGGTCTAACGTTTCGCGCACTACGGGCGACGCTTCGCTTGCGTTTTTCGACAAGCGGTTGTAGGCGAGCACAAGCTCGTTGTATTTTGCTATGTTGTCGGTTATTCCCTGGTTGTTGATTATTCCCAGCGAAGGTACGGCTTCGTACTTTCCGTCGGTTTGCCTGAGGTAATCGCGCAGGAATTCGGCAACGTTTTTCTCGCTCTGCAGTTGTATGCTGTTGTTCCTTGCGTTGTCGCTCTGTTTTAGGAACAGTTCGGCGTTGGAATCGAAGTTCAGTATCTTGTTGTTTTCCTTGAATGTGGCCATTTGGTTCTCCGCGCTGCTCAGATCGCTTCCGATGAGTTGGATTCTTTGGTTCAGGAAGCGGTCGGCGCTTGTGGCCATGCGGTTCTTGTCGTCGATTATGTCCTTTTTGTACATCTCAAGCAGGCACGCCAGTATGTCGTCAGCACGTTCTGCGTTAGTGTCACGGCATTCTATGTTTATCAGGGTGCTTTCCTTGTCGGCTAACGACGCTTTTATGTTCTTTCCGAAATGAAGCGTTGCGTCCACTTCGTTACGGTGTGTTACCTTGATTGTGCTTTTTAAGTAGTCGGCAAAAGTCTCGTTGTTTTTTTCAACGATTATTGCGCCCATAGGCGTTTTTATGGGTTGGCCGAATTTTGCGGCTTTGTCGTAGGACACCGCTTCGTCATCAATCTTTATGTTATGTATCCTGTAGCTTTCCGCCGACTTTATTTCGATGTCGAATACCTGCGGGTCGTCAGCTTCGGCGAAGAAAGTTACTTTTATAGGGCTCTCCTTGTACAGCGATACAGTCTGAAGTCCTTCGTTTACCTGATAGCTTACGTTGAGGTTAAGCTCGTGCACTACTTTGCTTAACAGCCTGTGCGACTGCAGCACGAAAATTTCGTTTTGCAGGTTGTTGCCCACGCTGATTCCGTTGAGCGCCATAAGGGCATCGATGTTGCTGTTTTGCGTTCCTCTGTATTTCCCTTTCCAGGAATCGTCCTTTATGAGAATGGTAGAGGTCCTCTGGTATATCCGGGGAAGTTGTGCCTGGTACAGGTATGCCAGGAACGTGCATACTATTACCGACAGTAGGAACCACGGCCAGTGGGCTATGAATATGTTCCACGCCTTTATTATCACAGGAAGCCAGGTATTCTTTTCTTCCTCTTCCTGGTACGAGTTGTATGATGTGTTTTTGTTTTCTTCCATACTTTTATTTTGTTATGGCGAAGACTAACGATGTAATTGAAGTTACAAGTCCTACACCGCTGCCCAGAAGGCTCCAGTAAAGATAACCCGAACTTCCTTTGATTTTAACCGAACGGTTGGATTGCACGTAAACCACGTCGTTCTGACGCATGTAGTATGCCGGAGAGTTGAACACGCTTTCGGGGTCGGTCAGGTCCACGGTATAGGTTACGCGCTCGTTGTTCTCTTCGCGCACAACCAAAAGGTTCTTGCGTATGGCCGAGTTGTTAAGGTCGCCGGCCATACCCAGCACTTCGAGCAGCGTGAGCCTCTCGCCCGAGCAGGTCTTTGTGCCGGGCGTCTTGACGTCGCCTAAAACTGTAACCTTGAAACTCATTATCTTGGTCGTGACTTTCGCGTCGGTAATCATCTTTTCCGCAATCATGCGGTTTTGTATGTCTTCCGAAAACTCGTTTACCGTCTTGCCGGCCGCTTTCAGCTTGCCGAATATGGGGAAGTCCACATATCCGTCCTTGCCTACTACAAAGTAAGACGTCTTGTCGAGGTTCGTACCGTTACGCAGCGCCGTTTCGCCCTGGCCTATCAGCGTAAGGTTGTTGAAAGGCTGTATGAGCTCCTTGTCGCTCGAACTTACGTATATCGCAAGCTGGTCGTCGGGCTGGATTATGAGTTTGTAATCCTTATTTATATTGGTCGGATTTTTGTAAAGCTCTTCTGCACCTTGCAGATAAATCATTTGCTTGTTAGAGCCGCATGAAGTGATTCCCAGCAATATAAACGCTAAAATTGCTATACCATAAAAATTACGCATACTCTTACTTTATATTAAGGAAATAAATGCGAAGTTACGCCAAATGCGGCGCAAAGTTAGCTAATTATTATGATTAAAAGGCCAAAACTCCTTATAAATTGTATGGAAGGACGGCTATTTAAGCTCTTCAAGCCTTTGCCAAAGGGTTTCGCGGGTAACATTCTTCTTGTTGCGGGAATATTCTTTCAGCAGCAGGTCGAATTTCTCCTGCCCTTTAAGCGTGCAGCAACCTCGTATGCAAACGAATAGCATTGATTGCAACGCTTTCGTCACTACCGTGCTGTAAATCTTGTTGGTCAGGATATACAATGTCTGCCTCGAAAGCATGTCCCCGATTATGCCGTATTCTATGTCCGGGCGGAAGTAACCGTCGATAATGCAGTTCTTGAGAAACATGTCCCTCTCCTCTTTCAACTCCTTTTCACGCTCTTCAAGGAACTTCAGCACGCGCGGATACCTAATCAGGTCCATGCAGAAGCGCGGAGACATATACCCGGCCTCTTCGATGATATAATAAAAGAACAGTGATATTATTTCCAGGGAACTCGTCTCCTTGGTGCTGTTCTGGCGTATGTAATTATCGAGCAATTTCCTGCGCAAAACAAGGCTCTCGCACAAAAGCTCCTCCTTGTCCTTGAATATTTCGTATAAAGTGCGCTTCGACATTTTCAACTTGCGCGAAAGGCTGTCCATCGTTACGGGCCTGATACCGGTAGTAAAGAATTCAAATGTCGCAACTTTCAGAATACGTTGTTTAAGAGCATTGTCTTCCATCCTCCATGCCTTTTATACGTTAACCACAGGCAAATATATAAAAACTATTTAAGAGAATATATTTTGCAACGCCAAAAACTTCGTAAAAAATCCAAGTCGTAACTATTTTGTGTCGCGTACTTTGCGGCATAACGAACACCCGAGCCCGCAATCACCACGGAGGAGTCTTGGATTCCGGGAAAATCCGTGCCGCATTTGAGGAAACGGCACATACTCCCGCTGGTTCGGTAATGACATATTATAAATATAGGCAGCCCGGCGTGTAAACCGGCCTGTAGTTTTGATTATTTTCCGACAAGAATTAATAGTTAAAAGCCGGTTGTGTTTTTGTGGTTTTTGAGTGTTGCGTGTGATGGTAGTGTTAAAGGGCGTTTCGGCGCATGTGGGAGCAAATGAAAAATACAAGGGAGGAATTTTAAAATATGTGCCTTGTATTTTAAAATATGTCCGACCTTTTTTTCGGGGGGTCTTTCGGGGGAGTGTTAAATGCGGACAAACGCGTCGCGTCCGCGCGTCTTTTGATGTCCGTGCCGGTTTGCTTAGTGTTTTCTTCCGTGTTGTTTTTCGTTGTCCGCCGGCCGGGGTGTGTTTTTTCGTGTTTTTCCTGTAAATTTTTTGCGTGTGTTTATGTTTTTGTATTCCAGGGGCGTGCGGTCGCGAGGCGGGTGTTTTGCTTGTCGGTGGTATAAAAAAGTTTGAAAAAAGTCATGGAAAAGTTTGGCTGTTTGGTTTGTCGGTTGTACTTTTGCACTCGCTTTCGGGAACGAAACGCCGCCGCAAGGCGGAGCCCGGGGGCGGGAGTTCAATGATAGGATTACATAAACGATAAGTCAAGGGGAACAAAGACATGCAGTCCCGTTGCTTTATGTAACGGGTATATGCGTTGTTCCAACCGTCGTTCCTTTATATATGGAACAGAATATATCTTGATAGATACGCCAGGAACAGAGAAAAAAGAAAAGAAGACGGAAAATCGGACTGACGGCTGCACTGATCCTTCTGATGCTTCTAGCGATTGCATTTCTGATTGTCTGGAAAGTATTTACGGTGGAGAATGTCGTGGTGGAGGGAAATGAACTCTATTCTTCCGAACAGATCGAGCAGCTGGTGTTAAATGATGAGTATTCGTGGAATTCTCTGTATGTTCTTCTGAAATACCGCATCAGGGATACCGGCAAGGTGCCTTTTGTCGACACGATGGAAGTGACGCTGGATGATCCGCACACGGTGCATGTCCTGGTATACGAAAAAGGAATTCTGGGCTGCTTTTACATTGACGCCATCGGGCAGTACGCCTATTTTGACAAGGATGGATTCGTCGTGGAGACTTCTTCGGACGAGATTGAGGATGTGCCAAAGATCACCGGAGTGACATGCGATGAGGTCGTGCTCTACGAGAAACTGCCGCTGGATCAGCCGGATGTGCTAAACAACCTTCTGAGCCTGACGCAGATTTTGAAAAAATACGACCTTCTGCCGCAGGAGATTCACTACGACAGCAGCTTAAAACCGACGCTGACCTACTATGGCATACAGGTTTCGATCGGTTCGGACGACTATCTGTCGCAGAAGATTGTGCGTCTGTCGGCGATCCTTCCGCAGCTTGCGGGAATGTACGGAACACTTCATCTGGACACATGGACACCGGACA
>OLFZ01000965.1_pt1 | contig 28031 bp, 17 predicted proteins | sample 1604861 | NCBI WGS metagenome assembly OLFZ01 (sample SAMEA3888895, study PRJEB22519) | human gut metagenome | biome: human gut; feature: human-associated habitat; material: faeces | place: Denmark | collected 2011 | reverse complement strand
TGTAAAAAAAAGGGGATCATGTATGATGCTGGATCTTATCCCTATATTGCAATAAAAATATCTCATTTGCCTAAAAATCATAATAAAAACTGGTTTGCTCTGAGCTATAACGTGATGAGTGCTCCTGAGTTTTGGGTGTTTGGAGAGTCGGACGCTCAAATAATGGATGGGAATATATATGTGTTTAGTATTCACGGAGAAAAATCTAATAATGGAACAGAATTCTCAAAACGCCTTACTAACGTAACTTTATTAATGGATTTTGGTGAAACCGGAGGTGAAGGGGTAGATGTGGAATGGATTCGTTCGGTAGCGGATTTGGAGTTTTAATGCCGATAAGGTATAAAAAATAGGTTTTTGATTTGAGTGAAGAGGGAAGTCTTTTCGTTTAAGAAACAAGAGCGGCATAATGTTATTAACTTTAATATTTTAGTATTATGAACAACAAAGACAAATTTTTGATGTTTCTATTGTTGATCTGCTTGCCATTTGGTGAATTGGCTGCAGAGCAAATTGGAAACATGGAGGTATTTCCAATAAATCAGGAGATACAGCAAAATGTAAAAATCACAGGTCGTGTGATTGATGCTGGTGGAGAAGCGATTATAGGAGCTTCCATTGTGGAAAAAGGGACTACTAATGGCACTATTACGGATTTTGATGGAAATTTTATATTGAATGATGTCTCAAGTAATGCTTCTTTGATTGTCAGTTATGTGGGGTATGTAACTGAAACAATAAGTGTAAATGGAATATCTTCTTTCAAAATTGTGATGAAAGAGGATGCTAAAACCCTTGAAGAAGTGGTTGTTATAGGATATGGAGTAGTGAAAAAACGTGATTTGACCGGTTCTTCTGTTTCAGTTACCGGTGCAGATTTAGCGGAAGTTCCTGTTACTAATGCGGCTCAAGCGCTAGCAGGAAAAGCTGCCGGAGTGAATATTGTTTCACAGAACGGAGCTCCTGGGGCTGAAGTGAATATTACCGTTCGTGGAGGTACTTCCATTACTCAGTCTACTACACCTATCTATATTATTGATGGCTTCCAGTCGGAAGATGGTTTGAAGAATATTGATGTAAATGACATTAAGACTATTGATATTTTAAAAGATGCTTCGACAACAGCTATTTATGGAGCGCGTGGATCAAATGGTGTGGTTCTTATTACGACCAAAAGTGGAAGTCAGGGTACTAGTAGTATCTCTTACGATTTCCAGTATTCTATCAACAGCCTAGCACGTCGTCCTGAATTGTTGAATTCTCAGGAGTACCTTACACAGATGAAGGAAGCTGACCCTACTTTTACTGACGTTAATATTCGAGAGTTGATAAGCAATGGTGTATGGGATGGAGTGTCGTCAACAGATTGGTATGATGTGGCATTTAATGCTTCTCCTGCTTCCCGTCATACAGTCACCTTTCAAGGTGCCAATGACAAAGGCTCATATTTCTTGTCACTTAATAATTTGTATGATAATGGTATCATTCGTGAGGACCGTGATACCTACAAGCGCCTTTCTGTCATGCTGAATGCTGACTACAAGATCAAGCCTTGGCTGAAAGTGGGTACTACTGCCAATTATGCCAATTATACGAGCAAAGCCATCAGTGATGGTAGTGGTGGAACTTCTTATGTAAGTATGATAGCTACTGTTATGACCTTGGCTCCTTACATTGCTGATACTTATCCGGCTGACGCTTTGCCCACACAGATGCAAGCACAGATAGCTAATGGTTTTACACTTTTACAGAATGCCAATGGTGATTATTACAGCTGTTTGGGCACAATGGAACAAGTACATCCGATGGTGGCTATCCGTATGAACGACAAGAAGAATACGGGCAACAGCCTGATGGGTACCCTATATGCCAATTTTACTCCGATTAAGGATTTAGTGTTCACCACTCGTTTGGGTTATCGTATTGCCACGGATAATACTTACACTCACAACAATTTGTATTATGGTTCTGCCTCAGCTTCAAATAAAGACAGAAACGGCGTAACTCGCACCAGCTTATCTACTACTTATTACCAATGGGAGAACTTTGTCAACTATAATACCACCTTGTTGGATACACATAATATCTCTGCCATGTTGGGTATGTCTTATTCGCAGTCTGACCAGATTTATGTGTCTGCTGGTGTAGACAAGATAGCCAAAGATAACCTTTTGTATGCGGATGTGGACTGGCCGGCCGGCGATGCGGTAAAAAGTACCGGTGGACATAATTATATTTACCGCAAACTGTCTTACTTTGGTCGTGTGGGTTATGACTATAAGAACCGCTACATGGCTCAGTTTGCCATGCGTGCTGACGCTGCTGATGCTTCTGTATTGCCTCCGACGAATCGCTGGGGATACTTTCCTTCTGCTTCGGTGGGATGGACTATATCCAATGAAGACTTTTTTGCAGAGAACAATCACACTCCTATTACATTTCTGAAAGTGAGGAGCAGTTGGGGACAGAATGGTAGTACAAGTAATCTGAGTGGGTATAAATATTCTAATGCCTTGATTACGAATGCAGCTGGGTATCCTTTCAGCAATAGTAAAATAAATTATATGACATCTGCTCAGCCTTCCCAACTTTATAATCCTGATTTGAAGTGGGAAACTTCTGAGCAATTGAATATTGGTCTTGACCTTCGCGCTTTCAAGGACCGCTTTTCTTTGAGTATGGATTGGTATAAGAAGAAAACGAAAGATTTGATTGTATCTAACATTATTATTCCGTATGAGGCAGGAAATTCTGCTGCTCCTATGAATGCTGGTAATGTAGTAAATGAAGGTTTTGAGCTGGAAGCTTCTTGGCGCGATAATATTGGAGATTTTAGCTATTCGGTTTCAGGAAACATCGCTACGTTGAAGAATGAAGTTACTTACCTTGATCCACACGTTAGTGGTGGACGTATTGAAGGAAGTACTACAATGGCTTCCAATGGTTCATTCTCTGCTTTTGAGGAAGGTTTTCCGGTATGGTATTTCCGTGGTTATCAAGTAGACCATTTGAATGAAAACGGTGATCCCGTATTCAGAGATAATGATGGTAATGGTTCTATCAATGCCAATGACAAGGCTATGATTGGCAAACCAATGCCGGATTTTACTTATGGTCTTACGTTGACAGCCAGCTACAAAAACTTTGACTTGTCGGTATTTGGTAATGGTTCGGTAGGTAATGATGTGTTTATGTCCTACAGCTATAACCGGATTCTGTATTCGTTGAAAGAGATGTACGATCAGCGTTGGACGCCACAAAATCTTTCTGCCAAATATGCTCGTCCGCAACTGACGAATGCGGATAAATACGGTTTGTCTGATGCTTATGTTTTCGATGGCTCTTATTTCCGTATCAAGCAAATTCAGTTGGGATATACCTTCCCAAAACAATGGACAAAGAAAATCATGATAGACAACTTACGTGTCTATGCATCTTTGGATAACTTTTTCTTGTTTACCAAATATCCTGGACTCGATCCTGAAGTGTCTTCTACTACCACAAGTGGTATGGGGGTAGACTATGGTAACTATCCGACAACAAAAAAGGTAGTATTTGGATTATCGGTAACATTTTAATATATAACCTTTTGAATATTAATAAACTTATGAAAAGAGAAATATTATTGGGATTAATGGCAGGTGTGATCTCGTTTACATCTTGCGACGTTGACTTATTGGACATTCCACAGCAAGGTGTGACAAATGAAGAGGCTTTTTATAAAACTGACCAGGATTGTGAAGAGGCTATTGCTGCCGTTTATCGTTCGTGGCGTACGGCTTTCTCCGGAGGTCATAGAGGAGCTTCGCAATATGCCAACGGCTTTTTCGTGAAGAATCTTTTGGCAGATGATTTTAATACAGGAGGTTCACGATCAGACCAGACTTATGCACAGGAAATATTTGAAAGTGCAGCCATGCCTACTAATGGCTGGATAGAGACTTATTATAAGGATCTGTATACTACGATCTATTTATGTAACCTGGTGATAGAAAAATTCAATTCAGAGGACAGTGTCATTAAAGCTCGCAATATTGCTGAAGCTAAGTTCTATCGTGCGCTTTGCTATTTTGAACTGACTACTCTTTGGGGTAATCCTCCTTTGGTAGATAGGGTGTTGAAGAATTCGGAAGAATATAAAGTGTCTAATTCTACACGTGAAAAATTGTGGGAGTTTATTGAAACAGATTTGACGGAAGCTATTAATTCCGGTGTGCTTACTTCGAAAACTAGTGTGGATGATAAGGATGGATGTACCCGTGCTACTTTGGAAGCAGCCAAGACATTATTGGGCAAGTCTTACTTATACCAACAAAAATTTACTGATGCTAAAAGTCTGTTCAAGGATGTTATTGGTTCTGGTAAGTATGATTTGGAAGACGATATCAATATTTTCTATCATACAGCAGGAAATGGAAGTAAGGAATATGTATTGGAGTGTACCCGTCATTATGATACTGCTAATATGTATGCACAAGGTGGCTGGTATGGTATTTTGGCTAACTGGGCGTTTGGTTATGGGTTTATAGCAGGTCCGGAATCGTCCTCTCATTTTAGATTTAATGCAACCAGTGGCTATAGTTATTTCAATCCTACTAAATCGTTGTATGAGGCTTATGTAGCAGAAGAAGGAGTGGATGGGTATCGTGTAAGTAGCTGGATTCGTACCTTTGAACAAGTTGTAGGAATGAACATTGGTATAAATTCTACAGCAAATAGATATGGCAATGAGGGCTATTTCCGTTTGAAATGGTTGGCAAGCTTAGATGACGAAAATGTGTCATATTGGTGCGGTAATCAGAGCTGTACACCGGTTATTCGCTATGCTGATGTCTTGCTGATGATGGCAGAATGCTGTATTCAAACAAACGATCCTGATGCCGATATTTATCTGAATAAAGTACGTACAAGAGCTCAATTGCCTTCTAAGTCAAATGTTACGATGGATGACTTAAAGCTGGAACGTCGGTTAGAACTTGCTATGGAAGCAGTGCGTTTCCAAGACTTGATACGTTGGGGAGATGCACCTATTGTGTTGGCTGATAAAGGTAAGAAATTGCCAAACTTCCTTATAGTTCCTAAAGAAGGAAATGATTTGACTACTGCTAAAGGTATATATAATGCTCAGTATGATACTTCTGTATCTTATACAGAGAATGAAAGAGAATTGGCAGGTTGGACACCTAATCGTGATGAATTACTGCCATATCCGGAAAATGAGATTGAGGTAAATCCTAATATTGTTCAAAACCCGGGATATTGATGTGGATTGATGATATAGCCTCTCTCTTTTTGCTGGGGGGAGGCTGTCTCTAGTTTATATGAAAGTTGATTATGTAGTTTATAATGTATTATCTGTGTCAAGAGATTCTTAAATATATGATTATGAAGAAAGGTTTATTATTTATAGTTGTTCTATTTTCTTTTGTGGGAACATGGTCACAAGTTGTTTTCAAGAATGATGAGGTGACTGTATCTAAGCTGAAAGATAAAACATGGGTGTTTGAAACATGGGATTTTACTACTATGTATTTGTTGGAGGGTAATGATAAAGCTGCATTGATTGATGCGGGTACTCGTTGCGCTGATTTGGATAAGATTGTAGAGAGTATCACTAATAAACCTTATGATGTCATTATCACTCACGCACATCCGGATCATGCTGGGTGTATCGGCTATTTCGACGAGGTTTGGATGCATCGTAACGATAGTATACTTATCAAGGAACGAACAGTGAACTATACTGGTAAGGTACGTTATATGGAGGAAGGACAAGTATTTGATTTGGGAGGACGTAAACTGGAAGTTATGCTGATGGCAGGACATACACCGGGTTCTATTGTTCTTCTTGACCGTGAACAAGGAGATTGTTATTCGGGTGATGCTTTCGGCTCAGGAGAGGTATGGTTGCAATGTGTACCAATGTCTCCAATAGAAACTTTTTATCAATCTTGTTGTCGTATGGAGAAACTGATGACGGATGGAAGTATCAGTAGAATATGGTGTGGACATTATCCATATTTAAAGAATTATCTGTCTCTAAGCTATATTCAGACTATGAAAAAAATGTCCCGCCGGTTGGCTGATGGAGAACAAAATGGAGCCAGACCATACAATAATTTTGCAATTCCGCAACCCTCTACAACTCGTAGCATATCTGACGGTTTTTGCAAGATTGTTTATGATGTCAGAAACATTGTCATTAAAAGGAAAAGTATTGACTCGCATCATGCAATTATATTGGATCGTCTCCCCAAAGTAGAGCAAGAAGCATATATGTATCGTGATACTTGTACGCAGGTTGATGGCCGTTTTGCGGGCTTTTCTCCTTTTTTCCTTATATATCCGGATAAACGTTGTGACGTAACTCAAGCTGAATCCTTGATTAAGGAGATGGGGATGGATAGTATTCTACATAAATTTTCTGCATCGGTATGTGTTATGAATCCTTTGGGTAATACTTATGATATGGAAAAAGATTTGTCGGCTTTCCAAACTTTTTTTAAAGGTATGCGTGTTGTTAATAATCTAAAAGTTATAGGTATTGGACAAGGAGCAACTTTTGTGAACAAGGCCATAGCACGGAACGCTGAGGCTGTGGCTGGTATAGTTACTATTGGCGGTAATCCTGGCAAGTATGAACTAGATGATTGTCCTGTACCGACATTCGTTGCTGGTGCTAGAAGTAAACAGGTGACCAACTCTTATGTAAAACTTAATAAGGCTGTTAAGACTGCAGTAAAGGGCAACCTAACATTCTATGTCAATACAGATGAAGAACTGTTGCAAGTAGTTTCATCGAGCGATACAAGTGCGTCGTTGAAAGAGACTTTTTTGGAAGCTTGGGTTCAAGTGTTGTCTAAAAACTATCGTTTTAATAATTATAAACATACATGGTATATGGGAGGTACTCCTGAAAAGTATGGAACTTATGAGCTTGAACCATATATCATGCCTGAAGAGTGGGGGATAACTCGGCGGGTTATGGAAACGAATTTGCTGGGTACTGGAACTTTTTTGTGGTATGAATTTCATCCTGAAGCAACATTGAAAGCGCCTAGAGGAACTGTACCTTTATTGCTCTTGCTGCATGGCAATGAGAATGATCCGCGTACACAAGCTGAGACCTCTGGTTTCATTGAACTCTGCGCAAAAGAAAATTTTGTAGTTGTGGAACTTGAATGGCAGGGTAGTAAAGATTATGCCCGGATGGGTATGGATGGTATTGAACAGGTTGTATATTATTTGTTGAAGACTTATCCTCAGCTTGATGCTTCACGTGTCTACACAGAAGGTTTGTCTGCTGGATCTGCCACTTCTACAGGATTAGGAATACGAAAATCATATCTGTTTGCTGCGGTAGGTGGCTTTTCGGCAGGTATATTGCCTGGAAGTTACCGGTTTGATTGTGATCGGCAATCTTTGTTGGGTGAAGCGATCCAAAAGAGTGGTGCAGTAGAAATGCCCTATTTTTCTGCAACAGGAACCAGTGATACTGTAGTACCATTTATAAATAAAGATAATTGGCAGAAGAATGCTTTTTTTGCTGCATGGCAAATATATCAGATTATGAATGGTATGTCGGTTACAGAACGTCCAGATTTTAGTAAGGACACTATTTTTGGTATTACTCTTGAGAATCGTGAAACAATTTGGACGAATAAAGGTATTTCGATGGAAACTGGTGTGTTGAGTAAAAATGGGGTACCTCTTATTCAGATGGTTGCGGTCAATGATTATGGACATTGGAATTTTAAACCTGCAGCAAAAATGATGTGGGATTATTTTATGCAATTCTCACGTGATCCACAAACGAAGGAGCTTATTTATCATGGAAGAAAATAATAAAGTTGATGTCTTGATATAATATATAGTGAAGCATTAGAGATGTTTTATAAAAATGATGCGAAATAGGTATCTTTTTTATTGAAACAACGGTCTTCCCTCCCACCTAACTTAGATTGCTTGTACGTGAATGTATGGGTGACGGCGATGAACGATGGTACGAAGCTAAACTAATAATTAAATTAATTTGTAAATGAAAAAATAAAGAATATGAACTTGAGGCGGTATATGTTATTTGCCGTACTGCTTCTGTATTGTCTCTCTTTCAGTTAGGCGCAAACCTAAGCCTTGAAAGTGGCAGGTATAGTGACGGACAACCTAAATGAACAGATGATTGGTGTAAGTATTCTGGAGAAAGGCACTACTAACGCTTGTATTACCAATATTGACGGTGATTACTTTTTGAATGTGAAGAATACTGGTAAGCTAATGGAACGTGAAGCTGTATAGTTATATGTTAAGGCTCCCAAGAGTGGTATGGGCAAGCCTGCCAAGGAGTTGAAGGCCTTCGGCAAAACTGCCTTGCTCCAGTCGGGCGAGAGCCAGGCACTGATTCTGACTTGGAACGTGATGGGCATGGCTTCCTTCAACGATAAAATCAATGCTTGGGAATTGGCAAAAGGTGAATACAAGTGGATGGTAGCTGCCTCCTTTGCAGACATACGTTGTATCGTCACCCAAAAGGTTGCCAAAGCACGCAAGGATAAGGCAAACGATGCAATGAAGTTGCTGTTGTCTTGAATGAGGTTAGAGCTAGCGGTAAGTATAAACTTTATGATGGAAATTATGAGGATATCTTGACCTACAAGGTTGAGTATAATTGTGAAAGTATGCTCGAAAGTAACCGTATTTTTGATGCAAGTAATTCCATGGATGAGTTCAGTTTCTTTGAGGTGATGAATCATTGGCGCACTGATAAGTTGGATATGTCTGGCTCTAACAATCAGTTTAATGGTACCGGATGGGGATTTATGGTTCCTCAGAAAAAGTTGTATGATGCATTTGTTCAGGAAGAGGGTGTAGATGGTTATCGGTTGAATCAGACAATGAAAACCTATGACCAAATTTCTCAATTAGGTGTCAAGGTTGCCAAAGGGCAGAGTTTGATTAATGAAGGTTATTTCATGTGGAAGCGTCGCTTCTCGAATGTAGAATCTCCTGCTGGTTTTTGGTGTTCATATAATAACTATCGTTGGATGCGTTATGCTGAAGTCTTGTTACTGGCAGCTGAAGCAAACCTGAAGGATGGCAATCAATCCGAAGCTGATGCTTGCTTGAATGAGGTGCGTCAGCGTGCAAGATTGGATGCAAAGACGGCTACCTTGGATGCCATTAAATTGGAAAAGAGACTGGAACTCTGTTCTGAATATACCCGTTATCAGGATATTATCCGTTGGAAAGATGCGGAGGCTTTGCTTAAGGATCAGGGTGAAAGAACACCTATCTTGTCAAATAAGGCAGGAAAAGATGAGCCGGATAATGTAGCGGTAGAATACATTCAGTATAACAAGGATAAAACGCGTTATGGTTTCAAGGAAAGACATTATTTGTTGCCTATTCCGGCAAAGGAGATCCGTTTGAATCCAAATATGGAACAAAATGCAGGTTGGTAAAGCGTATAAAGAATCAAAATCTAACTTCGTCATCTGATGCAGATAGACAAAATTAGATTTTTCTAACTGATTAATTGTTTGTAGAAGAAGTCCCCCGTGGGAATCAGCTAATTGTACGGGGGCTTCTTTTGTGGCTTTTTAAATATAATATATATGAGAAGATTGTCAATTACTTTATTTTCACTCTGTCTGGCATCTGCTTTGACTGCACAGGTGACCGGTTCGAATCAGTCAGTCAGACTGCGTGCCGACAATGTCGACGAAGTGGTCAGTGCCATGACCCTCGAAGAGAAGGTACACCTCGTCATCGGTTGTGGAATGTCGATGGGAAGTGATACCAAGTTTCCAGGAACAGCGGGACGTACTTACGACATTCCCCGACTGGGTATCCCTTCCGCCTATCTTGCCGACGGACCGCACCGGTTGGCGATGGCTGCCAAGCGGGAATTCGACAGCCGTACTTATCATGCTACGGAATTCCCTTCCAGCACCACGGTGGCAGCTACTTTCAATCCGGATGCAGCCCATAAGGTGGGACGTACTTTGGGTATGGAAGTGAAGGATTATGGTTTGGATGTGTTGCTGGCACCGGGTGTCAACCTGATGCGAAATGTGCTTTGTGGACGTAACCATGAATATTATTCGGAAGATCCGGTGTTGGCTGGTAAAATGGCTGCTGCCTATATCAACGGAGTCCAGAGCCGGGGGACAGGTACCTGCCTGAAACACTTTGCCGTGAACAACCAGGAGACCAACCGCAATAACAACGATTCTCATCTGACACAGCGCCCCTTGCGCGAGCTGTATTTGAAGTGCTTCGAGATTGCTGTCAAAGAGTCTCAGCCCTGGAGCGTGATGACCGCCTACAATAAGGTGAACGGCAAATATACCTGCGAGGACCGCGAACTGACAGAGGACATCCTCCGCGACGAATGGGGATTCAAGGGACTGGTGATGTCCGACTGGAATGCCGGAAAAGATGCCGTGACCTCCATCGTAGCAGGAAACGACATGCTGCAACCGGGGCAAGACCGCCAGTATAAAGCTATTTTGGAAGCCGTAGAGAACGGTACACTGGATTTGGCACTCCTCGACCGCAGCGTGAAGCGTGTGCTGGAGTTTGTGGTCAAGAGCCATACCTTTGCCGGCTACGAGTATCCCAATAAAACCGATTTGGAGGCTCATGCGCAAGTAGACCGTGAGATAGGTGCGGAAGGTATCGTGCTGCTGGATAACAAGCAGGCGCTACCCATGGCTGCCGGCATCAAAAAAGTGGCCCTTTATGGAACTACTTCCTATGACATGGTTCCTGCCGGCATGGGCTTTGGCAGTACGGGCATCGGCTATTACACGGTTTCTATGGTAGAAGGTTTGCGCAATGCGGGTTACATCGTGGACAAAGAATTGCTGAATCGCTACAAGAAGCATATGGCGGACGAGCAGAAACGGCTTTTTCCTCACGGAAAACCGCCTTTCGCCTTTACTCCGCTGCCCCGTGCCGAGGAGTTCCTGCCCACTGCCGAGGAACTGGCTGCACAAGTGAAGGCCAACGACATTGCCGTGCTTACGCTGGGGCGTGTCAGTGGCGAGGGCTGTGACCGCCGTGTGGAAGATTTCCTCCTGAAGGAGAACGAATTGGCTCTGATTAAGCAAGTGTCTGCCGCTTATCATGCTGCAGGCAAGAAACTGGTGGTGGTTCTCAACATCTGCAGCCCGGTGGAGACTGCTTCTTGGAAGGGACTGGCAGATGCAGTGGTTTGTGCCTTCCAGCCGGGACAAGAGGTGGGTAATTGTATCACGGACATCCTGACCGGAAAGGTGAATCCTTCGGGCAAGTTACCCATGACGTTTGCCGTGAAATATGGCGATGCGCCGTCGGATGCTAACTTCCCTTTTGATTACGAGTTCAAGATGCCGTCGTTTGCTATGGGTACCGGCATGAACTTCAAGTCCGAAAAGAAAGAGGAGAAACCGAAGGAACCGGAGAAAAATGTGGATTTCACCAACTATGAAGAGGGAATCTATGTGGGTTATCGCTATTTCGACACTTTCGGTAAAGAGGTTTCCTATCCGTTCGGTCATGGTTTGAGCTATACTGCTTTTGACTATGCGGTAGAGAACGCCAAAATGGATGCCGATCGCTGTGAGTTGAAAGTGAGCGTGAAGAACATCGGCAAGGTGGCAGGGCGTGAAGCTGTACAACTCTATGTGAAAGCTCCGAATGGGGGACTTGACAAGCCTGCCAAGGAGTTGAAGGCCTTCGGCAAAACTGCCTTGCTCCAGCCGGGCGAGAGCCAGACACTGATTCTGACTTGGAACGTGATGGACATGGCTTCCTTTAATGAGAAAAACAGCTCTTGGGAGTTGGCTAAGGGTGAATATCAGTGGATGGTTGCCGCATCTTCGGCCGATGTGCGTTGCACAGCGGTACAGAGGGTGACAAAGGCACGCAAGCAGAAAGTGCATGATGCCATGCGGGCGCAAGTGCCTGTGGCTGTGTATCCGATGGTGAAGAGATGAGGGGGATATGCGTGAAAAAACTGATATATATCAATTAGTTTTAGAGTGGAAAACGCTTATTTTGTAGTACATTTTTAAATCGATACCATGAAAAGATTGATACTCTCTCTTTTTGCCGTCTGCTTGCTGTGGATGGCAAATGCACAAAATCCTGCATGGGGACCGCAAAGCAAGGTAGTGACCGACAGCATCTACAGCCAGGTATTGAAAGCACACCGTGCCTACACCATCTATCTGCCGCAAAGCTATAGCAATGAAACGGATAGGAAATATCCTATCCTCTATTTGCTGCACGGCATGTCGGGGGTGAATACCAGTTGGTTTACAGACCAACGTGTGAAGGACGTGATGGACCAGTTGGTGGCATCGGGCGAGGCTTGCGAGATGATTATCGTCAGCCCCAATGCAGGAGGCAATCCGGCTACTTGCTGGAACGGCTACTTCAACATGCCGGGTTGGGCTTACGAAGATTTCTTCTATAAGGAGTTCCTTCCTTATATAGAGAAGACTTACCGGGTGAAAGGTGATAAGCGGCATCGTGCCATTGCCGGACTTTCTATGGGCGGAGGTGGAACGGCAAGCTATGCACAGCGCTATCCGGATATGTATTGTGCTGCTTATGCTATGAGTGCTTTGATGAACATCCCCGTTAGTGGTGAGGAGGTGGGAAGAGACCCCGACCCCACAAACAAGATGGCTGTACTGACGCGTTCTGTGCAGGAGCATAGTTGCATCAGGTATGTGGCTGAGGCAGATGTTGCGCGTAAGGCACAGCTTCGTACTGTACAGTGGTTTGTGGATTGCGGAGACGATGACTTTCTGCTGGACCGTAATATAGAGTTTTTCCAGGCGATGCGTAATGCCGGTATCCCTTGCCAGTTCCGTGTGCGGGATGGCGGACATACCAGCGAATATTGGCATTCGGCACTTTATATGTGCCTGCCTTTTGTAAGTCGCAGCTTTGCTAAATAACAAGAAGCTAATTCATTTAATATAAGAAATTATGAAAAGATTATTAAGTTTGGCAGCGATGCTGCTGGTCTGCTGTGTCACCCTTTTTGCACAGCAAGCTCTTTGGGGAGGTGCGGCAGTTGTCTCTCCTGATATTCATGACGACAACACGGTTACTTTTCGCTTGAAAGCTCCTAAGGCTGTAAGGGTGCAGATTACCGGTGATTTTCTGCCTCCACAAACTATTAAGACTCCTCGTGGCGATTATGATGCACCGGGCATTGCCGATTTGACAGAGGGGAAGGATGGCGTTTGGGAATTTACTACTCCCGAACCATTGAAGCCGGAACTTTATGGATACTCCTTTATTGTGGACGGATTGAGAATGATGGACCCGAGCAATGTTTACATGATTCGGGATGTGGCTACCGTGACCAATGTATTTATCATCGGTGGTGACCGTGCCGATTTGTATAAAGTGAATAAGGTACCCCATGGAACGGTAAGTCGCATGTGGTACAATAGTCCTTCGCTGGGAATGGACCGCCGTCTGACGATTTACACTCCGGCTGGTTATGAAACCAGCGGCAAGCGTTATCCGGTATTTTATCTGCTTCATGGTGCAGGTGGTGATGAGGAAGCTTGGATTGCTCTTGGCCGTACTTCGCAGATATTGGATAATCTCATTGCACAAGGCAAGGCTAAACCTATGATTGTGGTGATGACTAACGGCAATGCTTGGCAAGATGCTGCTGCAGGTGAATCTCCCAAGGGTTTTGTTGCCCCCTCCATGCGTCCCGACGAAAGAGCGAAGGTGGCGGAAGGTGCTTTTGAACTCTCGTTCCCCGAAATCGTGAAGTTCGTGGAGAAGAATTTCCGCACTCTTGCCAATAAGAAGAACCGTGCCATTGCCGGGCTTTCTATGGGTAGTTTCCACTCTTGCAATATTTCCAAGTATTACCCGGACATGTTCGACTATGTAGGTCTTTTCTCCGGTGCAAGTACCGGAAACGATAAATCGACTTGTCCGGTCTATACCGACTTCGAAGGTAAGCTGAAGACTCAGTTTGCCAAGAAACCGGCTCTTTACTTCATCGCATGCGGCAAGACGGACTTTGTTTATAAAGGTGTGGCCGATTTTCGCAAGTTGCTTGACGACAATGGTTATAAGTACGAGTATCTTGAAACGGGCGAGGGACATATCTGGAGGAACTGGCGAATCTATCTGACGGAGTTCGCGCCGAAGTTGTTCAAATAAGAGGATTTGGTATAACTAATTTAATAACAAAATAACATACGTATCATGAAAAGAATTTCTATTTTGTCAGCTCTGTTGCTGATGTGTGCGATGACTTTCGCGCAACAAGCTCTCTGGGGAGGCGCTCCCGTGGTCTCACCTGAGATACACGACAACAATACAGTAACTTTCCGCTTGAAGGCGCCGAAAGCCGTAAAGGTGCAAGTAACCGGCGACTTCCTGCCTACGCAGAAAATCAAGACTCCTTTTGGTGAGTTTGATGGTCCGGGTGTGGCAGATTTGAAAGAGAACAAGGACGGTGTGTGGGAATTCACTACTCCCGAACCGCTGAAACCGGAACTCTACAGCTACACTTTCCTGGTAGACGGACTGAAGATTAACGACCCTGCCAACGTCTATATGATTCGAGACGTGGCAAGCGTGACGAATGTATTCATCATCGGTGGTGACGAGCGCATCGACCTTTACAAAGTGAATAAAGTTCCTCATGGAACGGTATCTAAGGTATGGTACAACAGCCCTACGCTGGGTATGGACCGCCGTCTGACTGTCTATACGCCTGCCGGATATGAGACAAGCGGCAAGCGCTATCCTGTCTTCTACCTGCTGCACGGCATGGGTGGCGACGAGAACGCATGGAGCGAACTGGGACGTACGGCACAGATTCTGGATAACCTCATCGCCCAAGGCAAGGCCAAGCCGATGATTGTAGTAATGACCAACGGCAATGCCGCATTGGAGGCTGCTCCGGGTGAATCGTCATTGGGTTTTGCCGCTCCCAGCATGAATCTGCCCAAGACGATGGAAGGCTCTTTCGAGACTGCTTTCCCCGACGTGGTGAAGTTCATTGATAAGACTTACCGTACGCAGGCCAACAAGAAGGGGCGTGCCATTGCCGGATTGTCTATGGGCGGTTACCACTCCATGCACATCTCCAAGCAATATCCGGATATGTTCGACTATGTAGGGCTGTTCTCGGCAGCCATCATGCCCAACAAAGATGTGAAGTCTCCGATTTATGACAACCTTGAAGCCAAACTGAAAACCCAGTTTGCCAAGAAACCGGCACTCTATTACATTGCTATCGGTAATAAAGACTTCTTGTTCCAAGCCAACAGCGACTACCGCAAGATGTTGGACGAGAAGGGTTACAAATATGAATATTATGAAACCGGAGAAGGTCATATCTGGAAGAACTGGCGTATTTACCTGACAGAATTCGCACCGAAGATATTTAAATAAGATTATGAAGAAGAATATCATATCCATGGCAGCAGCAATGGCTGTTTTGTCAGCTTGCGGACCGGGTGTGCCGCAGCTTGGAAAGTCCTCTCTGGATGAGGTGATTGGCGCCATGACCTTGGAAGAAAAGGCGCATCTGGTAGTGGGTACCGGTATGGCAGGCTTCTCGGGTGACAGTGCCGTAATCGGTGCAACGAGAAAGCTGGTGCCGGGTGCGGCAGGAACCACATACCCGATTGAACGCCTCGGTATTCCCGCTGTGGTGCTGGCTGATGGTCCCGCTGGACTGCGTATCGACCCCAAGCGTGAGGGGGATTCGGCTACGTACTATTGTACTCATTTCCCTATCGGAACTTTGCTCGCCTCTACCTGGGACCAGGAACTGGTGGAAAGTGTAGGTCAATCCATCGGTAACGAAGTGCTGGAATACGGTGCGGACGTGCTGTTGGCTCCGGCGCTGAACATTCACCGTAACCCGCTTTGCGGACGTAACTTCGAGTATTATTCCGAAGACCCGTTGGTGTCGGGTAAGATTGCCGCCGCCTACGTACGTGGTGTGCAGAGCAACGGTGTGGGTACCAGTATCAAGCACTTTGCTGTGAACAACCAGGAAACCAACCGTATGGCTACGGATGCGCATGTATCTCCACGCGCTTTGCGCGAAATCTACTTGAAAGGGTTCGAGATTGCCGTGAAGGAATCCGCTCCTTGGACCGTGATGTCCTCATACAACTACCTGAACGGTGTCTACACTTCGGAAAACAAGGAGTTGCAGACAACGATGTTGCGCGACGAATGGGGCTTCAAGGGCATGGTGATGACCGACTGGTTTGGCGGCAAGGATGCCGTGGCACAGATGGTGGCAGGCAACGACATGTTGCAGCCCGGTCTGCCCAAGCAGTACGAAGCCATCGTGAAGGGTGTGCAGGACGGAGCGTTGGACGAAGCCATCCTCAATCAGAATGTGAAGCGTATTCTGGAGATGATTCTCCAGACTCCCCACTTCAAGGGATATAAATACTCCAACAAGCCTGATTTGAAGGCGCATGCTGCCGTAACCCGCCAGTCGGCAACGGAAGGCATGGTATTGCTGAAGAACGATAACGGTGCTCTGCCGCTGGCTGCCGACGTGAAGAACGTGGCACTCTTCGGTTGCACTTCCTACGATTTCATTGCAGGCGGTACAGGTTCGGGCAACGTGAACCGCGCTTATACCGTTTCGCTATTGGACGGCTTGAAGAATGCCGGCTATGTGGTGGATGAAGCGCTGAAGAATAGCTATGAAGCTTACCTGAAAGCAGAGAAAGAACGTCTGGCCAAAGATAAGAAAGAGTGGTTTATGCCCGACGAGCGTCCTGCTGAGATGGCTGTGTCCGCACAAGTTATCCGCGAGCAGGTTGCCAAGGCCGATGTGGCACTGGTGACGCTGGGACGTACCTCCGGTGAGTTTCTCGACCGTATGGTAGCCGACTTCAACCTCACCAAAGAGGAGCAGAGCATGTTGAAAGCAGTGTCCGATGCTTTCCACGCTGCCGGAAAGAAGGTAGTGGTAGTGCTCAATATCGGTGGTGTGATTGAAACCGCTTCTTGGAAATCTGCTCCCGATGCCATTCTTTGTGCATGGCAGGCAGGCCAGGAGGGAGGAAACAGTGTGGCTGACGTGCTGAGTGGCAAGGCTTCTCCTTCGGGCAAGCTGACAATGACTTTCCCGGTGAAGTTTGAAGATGCCGCTTCTTCCGACAACTTCCCGATAGACATGCGTGTGAGCACCGACCTCATGAACAAAGGCGGGAAGAAGAACGACGTGAAGAACGTGGACTATACCAATTACGAAGAGGACATTTACGTGGGTTACCGTTACTTCGACACCTTTGGCAAGCAGGTTTCCTATCCTTTCGGTTACGGTCTTTCCTATACCACTTTTGCTTACGACAAGGCTGCTGTCAAGGCAGACAACGGTGTCTATACCGTGTCTGTAGAAGTGAAGAACACCGGTAAGGTAGCAGGCAAGGAAGTGGTTCAGCTTTATGTATCCGCTCCCGATGTTGCTGCCAACAAGCCCGAAAAGGAACTGAAGGCTTTTGCCAAGACCAAGGAGCTGAAACCGGGCGAAGCGGTTGTGGTGACGCTGAAAGTGAATGCTGATGACCTGGCTTCCTACGATGAGGCTGCATCGGCATGGGTGGTAACTCCCGGAAACTACAAGTTCCTCGTTGGGGCTTCCTCACGCGACATCAAGGCTACGCTGGAGGCTGAAGTAGCTGCCGCAACGCAGAAGACGAACAACATCTTGAAACTTCAGGAACCGATGAGCCTCTTGAAGAGATGAGAGTAGGATTGTCTGAAAAGATAACAAATCATACCCTAAAAAACATCCTGTTGTACCCTTTGGTATGGCAGGATGTTCTTATCTTTGTGCCTCGTATAAACAGATAGTGCAACTATTATAAACCAATATCACAACCATGAATAAAAAGTTAATCTTATCTTTAGCCCTATCAGGGTTAGTGCTTACTGCTACGGCGCAGACCACTGTTGCGCCTGCCATTCCAAGAGACGAGAAAATAGAACAGCAGATTGAGACTTTGCTGAAGAAGATGACGCTTGACGAGAAAGTCGGTCAGATGTGCGAACTCACTATCGACCTCCTGCAGAAACGCGCCAATCCCTTTGCCGGCCTCGACCCGAAGAACATCACGGTGAAGGACCTGCAAAAAATCATCAAGAGATACAAGCTTGAAAAGGAATTCAAGCTGGGCAAGGAGATGCCTTCGCAGGATGTGATGATGAAGCTCTATATGCGTATCCAAGGCATTGAGAATGCCAAGGGCTTCCAGTTGGATGAGGCGATGCTCGACTCTGTCATCGGAAAATACAAAGTAGGCTCCATCTTGAACGTGCCCAACGGTGTGGCACAGAGCGTGGAGAAGTGGCAGGAAATCATCAAACGCATTCAGGAGAAATCCATGGAGGTGATGGGTATTCCTTGTGTGTACGGTGTAGACCAGATACACGGAACTACCTATACGCTGGGTGGTACTTTCTTCCCGCAAGGCGTCAATATGGGAGCTACCTTCAATCGTGAACTGACACGTGAGGGTGCACGTATCTCTGCCTACGAAACAAAGGCGGGAAGCATCCCCTGGACGTATGCGCCGGTGACCGACCTCGGACGTGACCCGCGCTGGCCGCGTATGTGGGAAAACTATGGTGAAGACGCCTACGTCAATGCCGAAATGGGACGTGAAGCCGTTATCGGTTTCCAGGGAGAGAACCCCAACCTGATTGGCGGGAACAACGTTGCCGCTTGTATGAAGCACTATATGGGTTATGGTGTCCCCGTTTCCGGTAAGGACCGTACGCCGTCTTCCATCACCGAGCAGGATATGCGTGAGAAGCATTTTGCTCCTTATCTGGAAATGGTGAAGGCAGGTGCCCTCTCCGTGATGGTGAACTCCGCCATGAACAACGGCCTGCCTTTCCATGCCAACTATGAGCTGCTGACCAAGTGGCTGAAAGAAGACCTCAACTGGGACGGTATGATCGTGACCGACTGGGCGGACATCAACAACCTTTATAGCCGCGACCACATTGCCAAGGACAAGAAGGAAGCCATCAAGCTCGCCATCAATGCCGGTATCGACATGTCTATGGACCCGTACGACTGGAAGTTCTGTACACTCTTGAAGGAGCTGGTGGAAGAAGGTGAAGTTTCCATGAGCCGTATAGACGATGCTGTACGTCGTGTGCTGCGTTTGAAGTACCGTCTCAACCTATTTGAAAAGCCCTATTATGACTTGAAAGACTTCCCGTTGTTCGGTAGTGCGGAACATGCCGCTGCTGCATTGCAGGCTGCCGAAGAGTCTTTGGTACTCCTGAAGAATACAGACGGTATATTGCCGTTGGCAAAAGGCAAGAAACTGCTGGTTACCGGTCCGAATGCCAATTCCATGCGTTGCCTCAACGGTGGCTGGTCCTATTCATGGCAGGGCGACAAGGCCGACGAGCATGCAGGTCAATATAATACCATTCTCGAGGCTTTCACCAATAAATTCGGTGCGGACAATATCATCTACGAAGCCGGTGTCACTTATAAGCAAGGTGGCAACTGGTGGGAAGAAAACACTCCGGAGATAGAGAAAGCTGTAGCTGCCGCTGCCGGTGCCGACTACATCGTTGCCTGCATCGGTGAGAACTCTTACTGCGAGACTCCGGGTAACCTGACGAACCTCTTCCTCTCCCAGAACCAGCTCGATTTGGTGAAGGCTCTTGCCAAGACCGGGAAGCCCATCATTCTGGTGTTGAACGAAGGCCGTCCTCGCCTGATTGCTGACATCGAGCCTTTGGCTAAGGCTGTTGTCAATACTATGCTTCCGGGCAACTACGGCGGTGATGCGTTGGCAAACCTCATTGCCGGTGACGCCAACTTCAGCGGAAAGATGCCTTTCACTTATCCGAAGGAAATCAACTCTCTGATTACGTACGACTACAAACCGTGCGAACACATCGGCAAGCAGATGGAAGGTGCTTATAACTACGATGCGCAAGTATCTGTACAGTGGGCGTTCGGTTATGGATTGAGTTATACTACTTTTGCATACAGTAACCTCAAGGTGGATAAGTCGGACTTTACCGCTGATGATGTGCTTACTTTCACTGTAGATGTGAAGAATACCGGTGACCGTGTCGGCAAGGAGAGCGTGTTGCTCTTCAGCAGTGACCTCGTTGCCTCCCTTACTCCCGATACCCGCCGTCTTCGCGCTTTCGAGAAAGTGGAACTGAAACCGGGCGAGACAAAGACCGTGACTCTGAAACTGAAAGGCTCCGACCTTGCTTTCGTAGGCTATGATGGCAAGTGGATTCTGGAGAAAGGTGACTTCCGCATCCAGACGGGTGACCAAACGGTGAACGTGGTTTGTACGGATACCAAGAAGTGGGAGACTCCGAATAAGTGATACGACAAGGTCTTTTAGACCTTTAGAACCATAGTAAAAGGGCCGATAGCATGAAACAAGCTATCGGCCTTTTATTTTTCCGCGTTGTCTTTCAACAGTATCTTCTTTCCGCTTGTACCTCCTTACTTCTTTTCCTGAAGCAATAGAGATTATACGCATGAGATGTACATCTCATGTTGTTCGAGATGCGCATCTCGTTGTGCTTGACATGTGCATCTCATGCAGTATGGAACGTGATAATTCATTTCATAAAGTATAAGCTTCTGTCTCATAAGATTATATGTTTTACCCCTTATCTTGAAGTGTTGAAAGGGTGTGTTTGTAATATAATTCCCGTTTGAACCGTTAAATCAATCTTTTTTTCTCTAATATTTTGTAGTCGAACAGATTATTTATATCTTTGCAACCGAAAACGGATGAAAGGTGGAGGGGCGATTAAGCTCCTCTTTTTTGTTCCTAATGGTTAATCTATGATAGAAAAGAAAACTGTTTGTCAGATTGTTGACGAGTGGCTGGCAGGAAAGGACTACTTCCTTGTGGAGGTGACAATCAGCCCGGATGACAAGATTTTGGTGGAAATAGACCACAAAGAAGGTGTTTGGATTGAGGACTGCGTAGAGCTGAGCCGCTACATCGAGTCCAAGTTGAACCGTGAGGATGAGGATTATGAGTTGGAAGTCGGTTCGGCCGGCATCGGACAGCCCTTCAAGGTACTGCAGCAGTACATTAACCACATCGGCAAGGAAGTGGAAGTGCTGGCAAAGGACGGCCGCAAGCTCAGCGGCGTGTTGAAGGAAGCCGACGAACAGCATTTCGTCGTGACCATTCAGAAGAAAGTGAAAGAGGAAGGTGCCAAGCGTCCCAAGCTGGTGGACGAGGACTTGACCTTTACGTATGAAGAGATAAAATACACTAAATACTTAATCAGTTTTAAATAAGACTATGGCCAAAAAAGTAGAAACTGTCAGCTTGATAGATACATTTTCGGAATTTAAGGAACTGAAGAATATCGACAGAACCACGATGGTAAGCGTACTCGAGGAGTCGTTCCGTAGTGTGATTGCGAAAATGTTCGGTACCGATGAGAATTACGACGTAATTGTAAACCCGGACAAGGGTGACTTCGAAATATGGCGTAACCGTGAGGTAGTGGCAGACGAGGATTTGGAAAACCCGAACCTGCAGATTGCATTGTCCGAAGCACAAAAGATTGATGCTTCTTATGAAGTGGGCGAGGAAGTGACGGATGAAGTTATCTTCGCGAACTTCGGTCGCCGTGCCATCTTGAACTTGCGCCAGACACTGGCCTCCAAGATATTGGAACTGGAGAAAGATAGTATTTACAACAAATACATTGATAAAGTGGGTACCATCATCAATGCGGAAGTCTACCAGATTTGGAAGAAAGAGATGCTGCTGCTCGATGATGAAGGCAACGAACTGTTGCTGCCCAAGACCGAACAGATACCGAGTGACTTCTACCGCAAGGGCGAGACCGCCCGCGCCGTAGTGGCACGTGTGGACAACAAGAATAATAATCCGAAGATTATCCTGAGCCGTACGTCGCCCGTCTTCCTGCAACGTCTGTTCGAAATGGAAGTGCCCGAAATCAATGACGGACTGATTACCATCAAGAAGATTGCCCGCATCCCCGGCGAGCGTGCCAAGATTGCCGTTGAGAGCTACGATGACCGTATCGATCCGGTAGGTGCTTGCGTGGGTGTGAAGGGTAGCCGTATTCATGGTATTGTCCGCGAGCTTCGCAACGAGAATATCGACGTTATCAACTATACGTCCAATATCCAGTTGTTTATACAGCGTGCCTTGAGCCCTGCCAAGATTTCTTCCATCCGCTTGAACGAGGAAGAACGCAAGGCTGAAGTGTTCTTGAAACCCGAAGAGGTGTCGCTGGCTATCGGTAAAGGCGGTTTGAATATCAAGCTTGCCAGTATGTTGACTGAGTACACCATCGACGTGTTCCGTGAGTTGGATGAGGCCATAGAGGATGAAGACATCTACTTGGACGAATTCCGTGATGAAATAGACGGTTGGGTTATCGATGCCATCAAGGCTATCGGTATCGATACGGCTAAGGCTGTGTTGAACGCTCCCCGTGAGATGTTGATTGAGAAGACGGACCTCGAAGAAGAGACGGTGGACGAGGTATTGCGCATTTTGAAACAGGAGTTTGAAGAGGAGGAGCAGTAATGTGGTAATGTGGGTAATATGCTAATGTGCCAATGCAGATAGCATATCGGATGAAGTGCACACTCCTTTTTTCTCAGCCAATTAGCACATTAGCATATTGGCACATTAATTCATTAAATTAGTATGACGATAAGGTTAAACAAAGTAACAAGAGATTTAAATGTAGGGATTACGACGGCTGTCGAGTTCCTGCAAAAGAAGGGATTTACCGTTGAGGCAAATCCGAACACAAAAATTACGGATGAACAGTTCGAACTGCTCAAAAAGGAGTTTAGTACAGATAAGGACCTTAAGATAAAGTCGGAGCGTTTCAGCCAGGAACGTCAGAGCAAGGACCGCAACAAGGCGTCCGTGTCTATTGACGGCTATAAGGAAACGCAGGAGAAAGCGAAGCCCGAGGAGATTAAGACGGTTGTTCCGGAAGACGCACGTCCGAAGTTCAAGCCGGTAGGCAAGATTGATTTGGACAAACTGAACCGTAGACCTGCTCCTGCTCAGGAAAAAGAGAAAGAAGCGGAAAAAGCGGTAGAGGAGAAGAAGGTGGAGGAACCGGCAGTTGTAGAAACGCCGAAACCGGAACCTGCTCCTGCTCCCCAACCGGAACCACAGCCGCAACCGGAGGTACAGCCGGCATCTGAGTCCGAGCCGCAGCCCGTTTCGGAACCGCAGCCACAACCCGTTGTCAAGGAAGAGCCTGCTCCGGTTGTAGAGGCTCAACAAGAATCTAAAAAGGAAGAAATGATAGAAGCGCCTGCTCCCGTACCGGTGGCTGAAGAAGCACCGGTTGAAAAAGAGGGGAAAGAAGAAGGAGAAGAAATCTTCAAGATACATCAGCCTGAGTTTGTTTCGAAGATTAATGTCATCGGACAGATAGACCTGGCGGCTCTGAACCAATCCACACGCCCGAAGAAGAAATCGAAAGAGGAGAAACGCAAGGAGCGTGAAGAGAAGGAAAAGATTCGCCAGGATCAGAAGAAGCAGATGAAGGAAGCTATCATCAAGGAAATCCGCCGTGATGACAGCAAGTTGAAGGATACCGCTGCCGGCGATGCCAACGGCAAGAAGAAACGTGTCCGTATCAATAAGGAGAAAGTGGACATCAACAATGCTTCCAACTTCCAGCGTGGTGGCAACGACCGTGGACACGCTGGTGCCCAGCAAGGTCAGGGTGCCCGCCCGCAAGGTGGAAACCAGCCTGGTGGAAACAATGCCAATAATAACCGCAACCGCAATAAGGACCGCTTCAAGAAGCCGGTCATCAAGCAGGAGGTTAGCGAGGAAGATGTAGCAAAGCAGGTAAAGGAAACTTTGGCACGCCTCACTTCCAAAGGAAAGAACAAAGGTGCCAAGTATCGTAAGGAAAAACGTGACATGGCTTCCAGCCGTATGCAGGAATTGGAAGACATGGAAATGGCAGAAAGCAAGGTACTGAAGATTACGGAATTCGTGACGGCCAACGAGTTGGCAAGCATGATGGATGTTTCTGTTACTCAGGTCATCGCCACTTGTATGAGCATTGGTATGATGGTATCCATCAACCAGCGTCTGGATGCCGAGACCATCAACTTGGTGGCTGAGGAATTCGGCTTCAAGACAGAATATGTAAGCGCAGAAGTGGCGCAGGCCATCGTAGAGGAAGAGGATGATGAGGAAGATTTGGAACCTCGCGCTCCGATTGTAACGGTGATGGGTCACGTAGACCACGGTAAGACTTCATTGCTCGACTATATCCGTAAGGCGAATGTGATTGCCGGTGAAGCGGGTGGTATCACACAGCACATCGGTGCCTACCACGTGTCGCTGGACGACGGACGTAAGATTACATTCCTCGATACTCCGGGCCACGAGGCGTTTACCGCCATGCGTGCCCGTGGTGCCAAAGCTACGGATATTGCCATCATCATTGTGGCTGCTGACGACAACGTGATGCCGCAGACAAAGGAAGCCATCAACCATGCCATGGCTGCGGGTGTTCCTATTGTATTTGCAATCAATAAGATTGATAAACCGACTGCCAACCCCGACAAGATTAAGGAAGAGCTGGCTGCCATGAACTTCTTGGTGGAAGAGTGGGGCGGTAAGTATCAGTCGCAAGATATCTCTGCCAAAAAGGGTATCGGTGTACCCGAGTTGATGGAGAAAGTGCTGCTCGAAGCAGAAATGCTGGAGTTGAAAGCAAACCCGAACCGCCGTGCTACCGGTTCCATTATCGAGTCCTCATTGGATAAGGGTCGTGGCTATGTGGCTACGGTACTCGTTTCCAACGGTACCTTGAAAATGGGCGACATCGTGCTGGCGGGTACCAGCTACGGTAAGGTGAAGGCTATGTTCAATGAGCGTAACCAGCGCATGCAGGAGGCTGGTCCTTCTACACCTGCCCTGATATTGGGCTTGAACGGTGCACCTGCTGCTGGCGACACGTTCCACGTAATCGAAACGGAGCAGGAAGCACGCGAGATTGCCAACAAACGCGAACAGTTGCAGCGTGAACAAGGTTTGCGTACGCAGAAGATGCTGACGCTCGACGAAGTGGGCCGCCGTCTGGCGCTGGGTGACTTCCATGAGCTGAACGTGATTGTGAAGGGTGACGTGGACGGTTCTGTGGAAGCGTTGAGCGACTCTTTAATCAAGCTGTCTACGGAGCAGGTGCAGGTAAACGTAATCCACAAGGGTGTCGGTCAGATTTCCGAATCGGATGTCTCGCTGGCTGCCGCTTCGGATGCGATTATCGTCGGTTTCCAGGTACGTCCTTCGGGTGCTGCCGCCAAGATGGCAGAGCAGGAGGGTGTGGATATCCGCAAGTACTCCGTCATCTACGATGCCATCGAAGAGGTGAAGGCTGCCATGGAAGGTATGCTGGCACCGACATTGAAGGAGCAGATAACGGCAACCATCGAGGTGCGCGAAGTGTTCAACATCACGAAGGTGGGACTGGTGGCAGGTGCCATGGTCAAGACCGGAAAGGTGAAACGCAGCGACAAGGCCCGTTTGATACGCGACGGTATCGTAATCTTTACGGGTGCCATCAATGCCCTGAAGCGCTTCAAGGACGACGTGAAGGAGGTAGGTACCAATTTCGAGTGCGGTATCAGCCTGACAAACTGCAACGACATCAAGGTGGGCGATATTATCGAATCTTACGAAGAAATAGAAGTGAAGCAAACATTATAATTGAATAATGTGCAAATATGCTAATGTGCCAATTGGCTGCGCGTACAGAAAATGCCGCAGGGCAATTGGCACATTTTGCATATTAGTTATTTGCTCATTGACCCATTAGCATATTGGCACATTAGCATATTGTCACATTGGTACATTAATTTTATGGCAATTATAGATATCATCATATTGGCTGCTTTCGGCTTGGGCGCAATCATCGGCTTCATGAAAGGTTTTGTGAAGCAATTGGCCTCTCTGCTGGGGCTGATTGTCGGTCTGCTGGCGGCAAAGGCTTTGTATGCCTCGTTGGCAGTGAAGCTGTGCCCCATGTTGACAGACTCTATGACAGTGGCGCAAGTACTGGCATTTGTCTTCATCTGGCTGGCTGTTCCTTTGCTCTTCTCCCTGGTGGCTTCTCTGCTGACCCGGGCAATGGAGGCCGTCTCGCTGGGCTGGCTCAATCATTGGTTGGGGGCTGGTCTAGGGGCTTTGAAGTACCTCCTGCTGACGAGCCTGCTGATTGGTGTCATCGAATTTATAGACGGAGACAATACGCTGATTAGCAAAACAAAAAAGAAAGAATCAGTGTTATATTATCCTATGGAAGAGTTTGCCGGGATATTCTTTCCCGCAGCAAAGGCGGTTACGGAGCAGATTGTAAACGGAGACTTTGACTGATACCGTGAACCGTGATTTTGTAATTCATAATTTGTAATTATAGAAGTGATGCAACAAGAAGAACCCAATAAATATGTAAAGGAACTCACTCAGGAGAAGTATAAGTACGGTTTCACGACCGACGTGCATACAGACATCATTGAGCGCGGGCTGAATGAAGATGTAGTGCGGCTTATCTCTGAGAAGAAGGGAGAACCGGAATGGTTGCTGGAGTTCCGCCTGAAGGCATATCGCCACTGGCTGACATTGGAGATGCCTACATGGGCACATCTCCGCATTCCCGAAATAGATTATCAGGCCATATCCTACTATGCCGACCCTACGAAGAAGAAGGAAGGACCGAAAAGCATGGATGAGGTAGACCCTGAGTTGATAAAAACTTTCAATAAGCTGGGCATTCCGCTGGAAGAACAGATGGCGTTAAGCGGTATGGCTGTGGATGCCGTTATGGACTCGGTGTCTGTAAAGACTACCTTCAAGGAGACACTGATGGAGAAAGGAATCATCTTCTGCTCGTTCAGCGAGGCTGTACACGAGCATCCCGACTTGGTACAGAAATATCTCGGTTCGGTGGTGCCTTATCGTGACAACTTCTTTGCGGCACTGAACTCGGCGGTGTTCTCCGACGGTTCTTTTGTCTATATCCCGAAGGGGGTACGCTGTCCGATGGAGTTGTCCACCTATTTCCGCATCAATGCCCGCAATACGGGGCAGTTCGAAAGAACCTTGATTGTGGCGGATGATGATTCGTACGTTTCTTATCTGGAAGGGTGTACGGCTCCGATGCGTGACGAGAACCAGTTGCACGCGGCCATTGTGGAAATTGTAGTGCACGACCGTGCAGAAGTGAAATACAGCACCGTGCAGAACTGGTATCCCGGTGATGCCGAGGGCCGGGGTGGTGTCTATAACTTTGTGACGAAGCGTGGCCATTGTAAAGGGGTGGACAGTAAACTGTCTTGGACACAAGTGGAAACAGGTTCGGCCATTACCTGGAAGTATCCGTCTTGCATCCTTTCCGGCGACAATTCGACAGCGGAGTTCTATAGTGTGGCAGTAACCAATAACCATCAGCAGGCAGACACGGGAACAAAGATGATTCATCTGGGCAAGAATACCCGGAGCACCATTGTGAGCAAAGGCATTTCTGCCGGAAAGAGCGAAAACTCTTACCGCGGCTTGGTGCGCGTGGCACAGAAAGCGGACAATGCTCGTAATTACAGCCAGTGCGACTCCTTGCTACTTGGTGACAAATGCGGCGCGCATACTTTCCCCTACATGGATATTCACAATGAAACGGCCATCGTGGAGCATGAGGCCACTACCAGCAAAATCAGTGAGGACCAGATATTCTACTGCAATCAGCGCGGTATTTCTACGGAAGATGCCGTGGGGCTGATTGTGAACGGTTATGCCAAAGAGGTTTTGAATAAACTTCCGATGGAGTTTGCCGTAGAAGCGCAGAAATTGCTTGCCATTTCGCTGGAAGGAAGCGTGGGGTGATTTATAAATAGTAAATTGTAAATAGTCAAATAGTAAATATAAAGATGTTAGAGATAAAAGACCTGCATGCCAGCATCAATGGCAAAGAAATATTGAAAG
>OLFZ01000963.1_pt1 | contig 28072 bp, 29 predicted proteins | sample 1604861 | NCBI WGS metagenome assembly OLFZ01 (sample SAMEA3888895, study PRJEB22519) | human gut metagenome | biome: human gut; feature: human-associated habitat; material: faeces | place: Denmark | collected 2011 | reverse complement strand
TATTCTCTAAAATATACTTTATTCTTTGTTTTTCCATAACTATTAAGAATATCCAATTTTTCTCCCTTCAATAGCAGTCGACTTGCCGTCTTTATTTCCACTTTCAATAATTTTGCTGCAATAGAGCTATTTATTTCTTTATTTGTATCGAGATAGTGCAAAATAATCTGCATTCTTGTTCTTTCCAATTTGGACATTGATTCGGACATTGATTCGGACATTGATTCGGACATTGTCTCATTTTCTTCAAAATCGTGAGAAACATCATAGTTCAGATTCGGCATTACTACAGTAAACTGATATCTGTCCGAGCGAAATAATGGTCTTTTACTCTCATCATAATTAATTTGAAATTCATATCCACTAATAATCTTTCCAAATCCACTACCTTTACGTTCCATATATCCAAGCCTGTTAAACACATCGGCAAGCACCGGATTTCTTCTGGTTGAAGGTACCATAAGCGGATCTCTGTCCTGAATCATGGATCCATCCGGCATTCCTCCCGGAGAATAGATTTCCATTCTGTCATCATATATGTCAATATGAACTTCACTTCCATTTACCAGATAATCACGATGTGCCAAAGCATTTACAAGTGCTTCGTGATAGCTTCTCTCTACATACTCCGGCATTTCTTCTCTTGAATTTGCCGTTTTACGCCATTGCATTTTGCAATTACGTTTGATAAAGGCTTCTCCATTTTCAATCAATGAAATAACACTGCCCGAATACTCAGCATCATCCAATGCATCGACTGCACCACCACTTTTATTCAACCCATTCCATCTTGTACAAAACAGCCTTGAACAACGAATAGGACTTTCATCAGCAAGTAACGCTCCTGCATTGGTCAAGTTCCCCTGCTCATTTACCAAACCAAAAGAAATCAAATCTTTATCATCGAAGCTATTTCCAGTCCATTTTTTATATCTTTCTTTAAGCTTTGAAAATGCATAATCCTCCACCCTATAGGTAGAATTCTGCGAATCATATGATGTGTTCTTACCTCTAAGAACAAGACGTTTCAATTCAGTCGCAGTTGCCTTTACACTTTCATTTCCAACACGAACATAAGCTTCCAGTACACCATCTCCCGAATAATAATATGGAGTTTCGTCACCCTTATATACATCAAGTATGATCAAAATCTTACCATTTTCGTTTTGATAAAATCTAAGCTTAAATTCTGGCATTGGATCAAGTCGTGTCTTAATCACTTCACTAATCTTTTCTGCATCACCTTCCGGATTTTCAAGCCCGACAACCGTTCCCTCATTAGATATACCAAAAATCAACGCTCCACCAAATGTATTTGCAAACGCACTAACGCTTTTACACCAACTTTTTGGCTTCTTTTCCTCCAGTGCAATCTTTTTATCGTATTCGGTTGCTTCACCAATTAAATCTTTTATATTCATACCAAACATTCACTTTCTACTTTAGTTATAGTTTTTACACAATTGATGTTCTAATACAACTTATCTATGTATACACGAGTTCAATCCTTTTCTGTTTCGTCGCATATGTCTTTATATGTATATATTTCTGATGTAATCATTTCCGGATACAAATATATATACTTCCTGCATACCCGCTTAAATAATTCAAGCATTCTGTCGCTATTACACATTCCGACCATATAATCCAAAATGTGTTCAACCTCTGATTCTGACACCCTTCTTGTACATATGTCTTCAACTATTACTTTATATGTACTATATGCTAATCCATCAAGTTCTGTTATCATGCATGCAATTTTCTTAATATCTTCATCCATAGATTGCGCCATGTTATCTACTCCACTTAAAACTATGCACATTTCTTTATGCATAAACGATTCCAATATTCATATAGTCTTTTTTCACATAATGACTTTTCTGCATACTTTTCTATAATGCTACTATATTCACATTTAGGCGCAAGCAAATCTTCCATATGTATCTTGAACAATCTACTCAATGCATACAAATGATCTACTGATGGTAAAATACTACCCTTAAACCATCGATATATAGGTTGTGGGCATGATAGATGCAATATTATCTGGATATCTTTTACTGTATAACCCGATCTATCAAATAACTTTTTCAGTAATATTCCAGTTTTTTCCATATCAATATTCTCATACATAAGCCTATGCTCCTTCTAGCAAAACTCACCTTCCGTCCAATCAAATGGATAATCCGGATCTTCCCAATATTTTTCTTTGCAAAAAGTCTTTCATTCACATGAAAGCGTTCCTTCGCCAGTTTTTCCTTTTCGTTATATTCTCTATGACAGAATGGACTATATTATTGATTGTCTTATGTCTTTGGAATAGAGGACGCCATCCACAACTCAACTTATTCAGATGAATCTTATATCCAAGATAAGGTTCATCAACTATTGCGTATTCAATATCCTTTATGTAATATTCTGTTTCGACAGCAAAATGCTCCCTTATCAACTTTTTATTTCTGCTCATAAGATAAAAATTAGTTCCCATAAGATATCCTCCTAGCTTTTTATTTTATAATACCTTATGAGAGCTATCATTTCATTGGACTGTTAGTCCAAAATCATACTACTGTCTCTAAAATCATATACATCCCCTTTCATACTCCATCGAGGACTATAATTTTATGCCGTAATAACTATATCAGATTTATTAAATCTAATTTGGTCATCATCTATGAAATTAAAGTGCATTATTCTCCCCATCCAAATAATATTGTGAGCAAAACCTAACATTATATTATTACCTTAACACATTCTTTAAAAAATTGTGTACTTTATTCACATATAAACACATTCTTTGATTTAATAATGAATCTCAATAACTTTTTCACTTCTGTTTAGTACTCATTAATATCTGTGGTACTATCAAAACAGGTATCATATAGGTATCACAATAAAAGAAAAAGCCCCATAAATGGCTTGTTTACGCCATTTATGAAGCTCTGTTTACTATTCAAACTCGCAGAGTCTGGTTTGATTCAGGTTATTCTAATGTTGTTATCTATACTATTTTGTATTGATAACTAGTACCTTTTCCACACATTATTTTTCGTTTCACATATTTTAAGTACCAATCCAGTACCATTGCTATATTGTCATTATTGTGTGTAGTTCTGGTGGCTTGCAGGTTCGTTTACTATTCGCAGAATAATTTTCTGCTGGTTTGCTTGTCCACCTATGGAAATTATAATCTCCAAGCAATATTTCTGCAAGAAAAAGTTTTGTGGTACTAATCGTTAGTACCACGATGGCTTTCTATATACTGACTGAAATCAATTACCTTTGCTGGCTTTCTCTTAGCAGCAATCCCTAATCATTCCATGTCTAATTTAAAAAGTTCACTCGGATATCCATACGCATCAAATCCCTCTGGCTGGCAAATATCTCTGTTCAGATACTCACTAAGTTCCCATTGATACTTTGCTTCTTTCTCCAGCTTTTTACCAAAATACTGTGCATCCATTACCATTCTGTTAATGCCACCAACCGATTTCCTACCATGAGTTTTTGTTACAATTGTATCACCTGACATTTTAAAATACTGCCCTATCTGTTCCTCGGAATATCCCATTTCCTGCATCACGCCATGAATCACACTGCGGATATACATTGTATAGTAATTCCAGTTTCTTGGTTCAATATCTGTCATTGCTATTGTATAACGATTACTGGCATTCACAATAAACAAGACATTTCTTCCTTTTATTTTCGTCAAATGTGTGTCCCAGCAGAACACAAGTGAAGCACCTTTGCTTTCTTCAATCTTTGTTGTTTTTAGTCGATCTTGAACTGCTTTTGTTGCATCAATCTCCATATGTATCACCTGCTCATCTCAAGTATTCTTTTTACTTCATTCTGTAATTCATCACTAAAGTCTGATAAATCATCATATGTAATTACTTTCAGTCTAATGAGACGAACAATATCCCATATTGCCTCTGATTTACTCATCTCCATGATAACACCCGGATGTCGCTTATCTTCTTTTATCCGTTTTTCAAGTTCCCAGAATCTTTCTGATGCAGGCTTTTTATCATCATTCAGAAAATTTGCATACTCTTTAACAAGACCTTCCATATAATTTTCCTGCCATCCTGATAATCTTTCTCGAAATAATTTCCAATCCTTTTTGCTTATGTCCATGATTTTGAACCTCCTCAGCCTCATGTTAGTCTCAACAAACAGTGTCAAAAATGAGACTGACCTGAGACTGACTTGAGACTGTACTCATACAATTCAACCACCAATGCCGATTTTATCGCTTTTCTGCCATATTATGTAGTCTCACCAAGTCTCAAATCTCATTAGACTTCGTTGAGACTAACTCCAAAATATTCTTGGATGCCACCTGATTTACACATTTCGAATATTATTTCTTCGACTTATTTGTTTCACTCTTGAGCTAATTTCATCTTTAGTTCAAGAAGAAAATCCTCTGTATATCAGCATTTTCTTCTTTCATCTTGGACTAAAATATAATTACTTGAACTAATTTAGCTCAAAAACTATTATTTCTCTTTTCATAGCTTGAATAATATAATGCACTTTCTATCCGTTAATCTCCCAGTGTCCACTGTAACCACTTCCGACATATGATACATTAGACATTTTTTTGATTTTTCGTTTTACTGTTGCAATTCCAATTTTCAATTCCTTTGCCATATCTGCCGTTGATACTTGCGGATTATCCTTTATCATTTTGATGATTTTTTCTTCAGTATCATCTTGGGTATCACCTTGAGTATCATCTTGGGTATCACCTTGAATTTTCTCTTCGTTTGCATGTATTGCATAGTTAGAACCATAATTCAAATTATACAAAGTCAATGTAAAATCATCATTATCAGCCTCAAATACCGGCATCTTAGTCTCATCAAATTCAACCTGACCCTCGTAGTCTGCCAATATTTTCTTAAACCCACTACCTCTACGCTCCATGTATTTCAGACGACTGAATATATCAGCTAATATCGGATTTCTTCGCTTTGATGGAATTTTTAATAGAACTTTTCCCTCTAGAGATATTCCGCTTATCATTCCACCCGGTGAATATATTTCGATTCTGTCATCAAACATATCTATATGGACTTCACTGCCTGTCTCCATATAATTTCTATGAATCAATGCATTTACTACACCTTCCAGTACTGCACGATCCGGATAATCAGGCATTTCAATTCTGCCGTCACCTACCTTACGCCATGCTTTCTTGGAATTATTTCTGACAAAATCTGTTCCTGCCTGTAATAGTGTGACAAGACTTCCCGTATATTCCTTATCATCAAGTGCATCTACAATTCCAGATGCCTTCGTAAGTCCATTCCATCTTGTACAAAATAATCTGGAATGACGAACCGGAGATTCATCTGCCAGAAGTGCTCCTGCATTCGTCAGATTGCCTTTTTCATCAACCAGACCAAATGATTCATAATCTGTATCTTCAAATGTATTTCCTGATCTCTGCTTATATACTGATTTCAATTTTGTAAATGACATATTGTCAAAATCATATCTTGATTTCAAGCTGTCATAACTTTCACCGCTCTATAGTGGCTCAGTTGCCAAGACAAAAATCTAAGATTTTTTTCTTGGCAACTGAGCCACTATACTCATTCTATGTACTGTTATTCACTTAAGCTATTACTCAATCTTTACCTTATTGTTTCCATTAATATCTATTTTATATTTATCATTTCCTTTTTGATAATATATCCATCCGCCCTCAATTTTATCAATTTGATACCAGAAATCATCTACACCATCCAAAACCACTTGCTCTGTTCCATCCGGTTTAGCTTTTATTAGCATATTTGATGTGTAATATATCCAATCTTCATCTGTACTGTCTAGTAAAACCACCTTTTCTAATCCATCTGCCCGATTGCCAATTTGTATTTTATAGTTTGAATATATCGCCCATCCATCTTCTATACTGACGTTATAATGACTGCCCTGTAAACTTGGACTAGATAATTCATAAGCTACCGTAATTATATTATCACCATTTAAATCCATTCTATGTAAAGCATGTCCCTCCAGCCCAACTCCAACTGTATCAAAGCAATAGGTAAAATAAATATATTCATCATCAACTGAAAAATCATATAACTCCTCTTCCATAACTCTTTCATTCATTCCATCTGGTCTAGCAACATACAGCTGTCCATGGGAAGAATCTACCAATGTGGAATTCAAATATATAACACTATTTTTTACTACCTCAAAATGAGGACAAGCACCTTCACTTATACGTTCTGCTAATTTTCCTTCCTTCCATTTAAACAATGCCGGATATGTAATAACATCGTTCCCAATCATTTCTGTCATATTATATGTAAAAAAAGTAAAATCCCCTACCTTTCTCTCATTTAGGATATCTACGCCAATAGGATAAATAACTTCGTCCTGATTGTTCAATATTGCAATTTCCTGATATGGATTAGGCTTTTTAATCTGGTAACAAACTCCAAATACAAATACACAGAATATTACTCCTCCTACTCCAAATATCACCTTTTGCCATCCTTTTAAATTTCTTAAATCGTTCCAAAACTCTTTAAAATTTTCTTTTATTGTACTTTTTCCTTTTTTATATTTACCTAAAATCCATTTCACAATTAGGAAAATGATAAGCAACAATATTATTATTGCCATACCAATCCAACTTATTTTTACATTGCTTATAATTGATTTAACAAATTCAATTATCTCATTAATCAATGACACTGTTCTTCCCCCAGTCTATTTATTACTTCTTAATCTAACTTTGAAAATAATTATGTTTTCCGTCGCTTTTTTCGTCGTTTTTTTAGCGACGAATTATTTTAATTTGTACATTTTGCCTTTTGTTTTACCATTATCAACAAGCTTCTCAAGTCCAACCAATTCCTTTAACATTCTTTTGTTCTGGTATCCTTAAGCCCCAAATTTTCTGCAATTTCCGCAGTTTTATGCCAGTCGCCATCATCCATCAACTTTAGGATTTTGTCATACTGCTCCATCTTTTTCTTAGACAATTTATTCGTCGCTTTCTCATAACCATCCGATGCTGAAACTTCATCATTATTTTCTAAAAACGCTGAATGAATCGGAATCCTTATTCTCATAGCTCGTCTATCTTCATCGGTAAAGAATTCCGCTCTTGGTGAGCCATTCTTCTCAAGTTCTTCCTGTATTGTTGGAATGCCAGAAGAATGCCCCTCTGATAAATCCAGTTCTTTTAAAAACTCTCCGAGTCGTCTATTTCTATAAAACCTAGAAACAAATCTCTTTCCTTCAGCTATTGTCTTTTCTGAAATAGATCTGTCTATTCCCGGAAAATTCATTATATTTATGCAATCCGGCTCTATCTCTATAGTTACTGGTTCAAAAGACATATAATCTCTGTGATAAAAAGCATTTACCACAGCCTCTTCTATTGCCTGATATGGATAATTGAATATCCTTAATGCCTCCATCTGATTTGGTACTTTAATTACCTTTTCTCGAATAATCAAATTACGAAATCTTTCCATTGTTGCCTGAATCATCTGAGGCACCGAACCTGTAATATTAGGGAAATCTTCACTAATACTTGGATTTTCAATGCTTCCTTTAGGAAAAGAGGTCATCTGTACATAAGTATATCCAAAGAATTTTTCTGGATGCTCACAGAACATCATAATTGCCACATTCTGAATATATCTGAGTTCTGGAGGACCAACCAATAGCTGCATATCATTAAGTATTTCCTCAACACCACGTTCCCTTACCTGTTTAGCAAGCTTACTACCAGTTTTTCTCAAATGATCTTCTAACAGCACCGGTGAAATATCCTCAAATGTTGCCTTATGGTTTGCTCTGCAATCAAACGGAGTTTGATCTGACATATTAATCAGTTCTCGCTCCTGTTCACTATTTGCCTTAACAGAACTTGTCTGATAACGAATATAATAATTGTACTTCTTTTCTTTCTTACTTGTTACATGCTCTGGTGATTTATAAGGTCGCTACTGTCCTGTTCTGACAACAATTACAAAAATCCATTTTCCATCCACTTCTGCTGGTATCCCCTGTGGAAAGTAGGGTGGAGAAATCAAATTATTGCACCCCAACATATCTTTCTGTATTGAATCCAACATATATTCAGGTAAACCTTTTACCGGACGCTTGGCAACACCATTTTTTTCCTCAACGCCTACAACAATATAACCGCCGCCATCATTATTATAATCATTTGCAAATGCACAGACACTATGGTAGATATCATCAGGATTCCACCCCGTCTTAAACTCTATTCGGTCTGATTCTAATTTTCTTTTGTTTAATAAATCCTCTACATCCATTTCAAGTTCCATAGCGTCATCTCCATTCCTACACAAAACTATATTCTAAACATAATTATCATTTCTAATTTTCTTAATATCTTATTTGATTTTTATTTCCAAAACTTATATTTACTATCTCTTAACTCTCTCTGTCTCTTCTCTTCTTTTATTTGAAAATAATTATTTATATCGGCTTCGCAATACTCACCTTCAAGTTCAAAATTATATTCATGCATAGACATATCATAAACTTTAATATCTTTACGTTTTGCCAAACAATACAAATACTCTCTATTATCCCTATGCATTCTGCATCCAATATAAATTGCCTTTATCGGGAAGAATGGTATCATATTGTCATATATTTTACATATATCCACAGGCAGCAAAAGTCGCCATTCATTTTCATATTTCCACGATGAAGATTTTGTGATAAATGACAGCATTAAACTTTTATCAAGTTCCATCTGTTCATATGCTGTAAGCGGGATTTTGTTTATATACTTGTATATTTTTCTTTTACTTAAAACAATCTGTTTTGCTCCATATTCGCACGGCAATAATCCCCCTAAAATCATTGCATTTTCTCTTGAATCTGCAATAGGTTGTGTTAAATCGTACTCAACACAAAAACCTTCATGATTTTGTGCATAATGTGCCCATAATTCCATATAAGAAGTCAACTTAAAATCATTAATATTAGCAAACGAAGTTACTTGTATCTTATTTTTTCTTAGCTCTTTTAGTCCATTTTCATATTTTACCCTATCATAATATATTTTCCGACTAATTTCATCGCTTCCTTTACGTTCTTTTCTTAATTCAGGGTCATAACAGATATGAGTAACAACACTATCAAAAGTATTATATATACTTCCTCTATGCTGTTCCCAATAACCGCAAAAACTATATTCCAATTTATTCAATTCATCTTGTGATAATATCTCTCGTCCAACAGCGTCCGTTTCTTTCAGATAATCCAATAAACAGTATTTGAGAAATTCATTTTCATTTGCGCACAGTAAGCAATCAAATGGATCATTAAAATTACTAGGGTTATTCATGAAAACAGAATTGTTTTCAATGCATTTTAAACTATTATGATTAAATGGAAAAAATTTAAACAAACTTTTGGGCATATGTTCTGTTTTATCTATATAACCTTCCCACATCGATTCATATAAATCTATTTTTTTATCTGAAGCATATTGGATTCTATCTTTTATCCAAGCTTTTTCCCATTTACCCTTATAAAATTTACTCCTATAATCAGACTTATCGTATGCTGATGTTTCTCTTCTATACTCCCATCTTGGATTTTCTCTACGCATCAATACGTACTTTCCTTTCTATTTACTACAACTCTTTAACAATCCTCATAAACTCCTCATATGAATAAGCACCATTATATCCAGGATTCTTTGTTTCAAACACCATATAATACTTATACATTCTTCCAGCCATCTCAGCCCACTTTGCACCTGTTTCAGCTTTTTCTCTGGATTCAGAGTTTTCAAGCTGATCACCTTTAGTTTCTATCAGTAAAAGTTTACCGCTTTCTGTTCTCACCATAAGATCCGGATATGCGTTTACAGCACCATTTATGGCAAATCCTTTTCTTGCCATATTTCTATGCCACCATTTAATATTGTTTAATGAGGATAATTCCATGACAACCTTTCTTTCATATTCGGTATCAAAATTTTCCTCTTCGTTATATAGTGATTTTGGTATTGATGCTATTGTTTCTGTCGGGCTTATCTCTTTCGGCAGCTTATATGATGGCTGGCAAGAAATTTTGTCTTGTTCCACCCACTCATAAAACATTTTCTTAGCATATTCATTCAAAAGTGAATTAACTTTTTTATTAATTTTCAGAACATAGATACCTGGTGTCTGTTCCATATCTGTTAATTGATCCTCTGTAAGATTCTGAATAATCCTATCTACATATACCTCCAAATCTCTATCATTTATCGCATTATTCTTTGATAATTTCTTTATTATCATATCCTTGCACAGACGCATTTTTCTATCTGACGGCTGTTCATCAAACCACTGTTTTACATTTTGGCTATCAAAGCCCTGCAATTTCCATGCTTTTGGCAATGCATCTGAATCATCAATATCAATTCTTGCAATTTCTGAATCTATGCTGTCAAAATCAATTACAGTATCCTTATCTAATAATGAAAATCCTGCATACAGATTTTCTTTTGTTAATACCTGATGCTCATGTTCAGAAAACAGAGATCTGCCTGTTTCTATCATAAACTGAGGTATCTCTAACTGTCCGGCTTCACTTGCATATAACTGATTTATTTTGTAATGTTTCATCTTATTTCCAACCTCTGGTGGTACTGGCACGTATTCTTCTTCTGTTTCCTCAAAGTCTTTCAAATATAATTCATTCTGTGTTTTTGCACGGTCAAGCATATCTGTTACCGCATCACTAACCTCAGATTGACTCTGTGATTCCATATTTTCATTATTTACAAATGGTGATATTTGCTCCCTCACAAAATCTACATTTAAAGAATCTATCTCATCCGATACATTATTTGTATCATCAGTGTCTAACTTCAACTCTGTCTGTATATTACCAACTTGTTCTACTGAAAATTCAGTATTCGGCTCCACATAATCATCTATACGATAATCTTTACTTGTAAAGCCAGCCGCATTAAGTCCTGCTACTACCTTGTCGAGTGTTGCATAAAAGGCATTTGATGATGTAATAACATACGAAAGATTCAATACTTCTCTTTCATTCTTTCTCGTATTAGGAAGTCTGAGAATTCTTCCTAAAATCTGTTCTACATCTATGCTTGATGTTCTATTCGCAACTGTTGCCAATATATATGCAAATGGACAATCCCATCCTTCCTTTAATGCATTAACTGTAATGATATATCTAATACTACAATCATGGCTGCTTAAATCTATATTTTTCAACTCATCCTTATCTGCAGTCTTTATTGCAATTTCAGATTCTGGTATCCCCATATCAATAAGAGTATGCTTTATCTTATCATAGGTTGTACTATCATCATTTGTTCTAGGCTGAGCCTGAAATAAAACAACCGGTCTGATATACCTTCCACCATTTTTCTGTTCTTCAACAGCTTCATTTTCTAATTTTCTTCTTAATGAAATGGCTGATACAAAGACATCTTCTTGTGATTTTCTGTTATAAACAATTACAGGTAATTTAACCATATTTTCTGCTTTAAGCTGTCTTGCATCTACAAACGAGATAATATTACTTCCATTTTTCGGTGTAGCTGTCAAATCAAGCACAAACGAAGGATTGAAATTCTGAAGCATTTCTTTACTGAGCTTACTTGTAGCATGATGACTCTCATCAACAATAACAACTGGATTCAATTTACGGATAACTTGTATCAATGCTGTTTCATCAGTATCTTCCAACAAGGAACCACTATCCTGTTTAAATCTCACAAATGGCAACAAACTACCATTCTCTTGATACGCTTTTCTTCCATCCTTTTTGCTCGTCCGAAATGAATCATAGCTCAATACAAATACAGATAAATTATCACTAACCGAAGTCGGATTAAAATTCTGTCCATTTAACAATTGCTGCTTAGAATAAATCTCGACCTTATTACCAAAATCAACATCTATTTTCTTCCTATAATCATGATTCTTATCCGTTAATGTTCTATATGTCTGAGTAAGTATTGCATCTGATGGTACGAGCCATACTACAGCTTTTGGATGTATATGAGGCATAGAATCAAATATTGGCTTAATTGAATTTGCCGCCAAAAATGTTTTTCCACCACCTGTTGGAACTTTGAAGCATACTTGTGGAACCCCTGCTAATTCGGAATTGTATGGTGGCATTCCGTCGATTCCCACATTCACTCCTTTTTCATTCCATAAGGTGCTGTATGCTGAACTTATGCTCTGCTTCTCTATAAGCAGTTCTAAGAATCGTTCTAAATCTCTTATAACCTGTATCTGATAATTTTTAAGTTCCATACCTTGTCCTTTCTAGATATGCTCAATATCTCTTGGTATTTTCTTAAATGTAATATTCCACTTCTGTAAATCGATATCTGATAATGCGCAAGAATCAGCATATATAATATATGCCTGGTTCTTTACATTTACCGTTGCCAAGAAAGAATAGTCAAGTATTGTAGCCTTGTCCTTTTCATAATAAAAATAATATGCTGTATCATTATGAGAGCCAATATAATATTTCTCCTGTTTGTTCTCAACATACTCAAGCCCATTGGTTTCTGTATACCAGATATATTTTCTAATTTCAGCTGTATCTATATCATTGTTGATAGTTCCATCCTGCAAAAACAATGGACTTTCTAATTCATAATATGAGAAGTTACCACCTGTTCCATCTACTGCATTCTTTCCTTCCCCATAACCATCAATCACTCTTTTTACACGTTCGGCTGTTATTGTGTCAGCATAATCTCCCATCTCAACCAGAATAAATTTACGATTGCCACCATCTTTTTTATTCATGTTTAAAACAGCATGAGCGGTTGTACCTGAGCCTGCAAAAGAATCTAATATAATGTCATCTTTTCGGCAATAAAAACTAATTAAATATATTACCAAATCAACCGGTTTAGGAAAATCAAATTTCACACCCATTTTTGCCAACTCTGTACTCATATTTTGTGTGCTACCTAAGTTCTGTAAAAGCGAGAGAACATGACTAGCATCTCCTCTTTTTTTTATCATTTCGATATTTCCAGTTTTTGTAATTTCAAACACTGTATCTTGTCCCTTGGTATCCTTAACTGGGTTAAACCCATTATTAATATACTTCATTAATATGTTCTTTGACGACCAACCGCTTTCAACTTCTACCTCATTAATTAAACGTCCGCCTTCTATAATTGCATCTGCTCCATAATATGGAAATTTATCTTTCCTCGATTTTATTATCAAATCACTGACCGAGCACGGAAAACCTATTGGTAGCTTTATTGTTGACATAGGATTTTTAGGTCCGTTCTTGACAACTGTATTTCTCACTTCTTCATTATATATTTTACTATTTTCAGAAGCACTTGGATCTATTGCCTGAGGAAGTCCAACCTCATCAGCATTCTTTATATAACACAAAATATACTCATGAACATTCTTTATCTTCGCCTGATTATCAAAATTCCCATCCGATCTCCATATTAACTGTGCAACAAAATTTTTCTTCCCAAATATATCGTCACAAATTATTTTCAAATAACTACATTCATTGTCATCTATACTGATGAATACAATTCCTTTATCGGATAATAATTTATTTAATAATACTAGCCGAGGGTACATCATGCATAACCATTTATCATGTCTAGATAAATCCTCTCCTTCATCACCAACAGTCACACCAAACCACTTTTCTATCTTTGGGTCATCCACGCTATCTGAATATATCCATGCCTTATTTTTTTCTGAACTCTTCCTAGTGTTATATGGAGGATCAATATAGATACATTTGATTTTCCCCTCATACTGTGGCAAAAGAGATTTTAATGCTTCTAAATTATCGCCATGTATAATCATGTTCTCACTGTGAATATCATCTTTATGCTCACCATCTTCATCATAACTATACTTGCGTTCAAGAACTTTATATGGAACATCATTATGATGATTTATTACCTTATCTTTTCCTATCCAATCCAATGTAGGCATATTTACTTGCTCCTTATCTATAATTATTGCAGTTTTTCTATTGTCTCAATTATCATTTCAGCTTTATCCGCCAAAACATATTTGCCTCTTGTTTTTTGCTCTATATAATCTTGCTTTTGCAAAATACTAAACATACTGTTAATTTTCATCTTACTACATTTTAAAGTTGTCGCTATCTCCTGCTGTGTTAATGGAATCACTTTTTCATCCAGAATCACGACTTCATTATCATGCATAAACTTTAAAAGATCATAATAATCATTCAGAAATAATTTGATACCCATGTTTTCTCCCTACATTACAAATCATAATCTACTTGTAAATTATATCACATTTTTGTGATATTATAAATATCATTTTTTTGTTATCTATTTATCTTTAACAGCTAAAAGCAGAGGAATTACCTTCCTCTGCCCCTATTTCCTATCTTATCTCTTACCTTTTCTTTATCAGCATCTCTGCTAACCATTTCATCATAAATTCTCTGAAACTCCTCATAAAGTTCATCCCCATCCAGCTTCATTCCAATTTTTTTCATTACATCCGAAAACAGTCTTATACTTCCACTTACATCAGCAATATCAAATCCGAATATCTCTGCCTTAACAGAATTACTGACATTCTCATAACCACCAAGCTCTGATATTCTCCTGACAATCCAGTCAGCTTTGTCCACAGGTTCAGTTTCTTTAGTTTCCACATATTCACCTTTATCTGTTACGTCAGTAATATCTTCATCCATTCTTGCCGTATTTACATCAGACACATTACGAATATCTGGCATTACAGACGTATCATTCTGATTATTGTTAGGATTCATTACCTCAACATTTGTATCTGGCTCAACAACCGCTTCTGTTGTTATCTCATCAAGCATATCCTCTTCCATCCCCGGTATCTCAACATCCCTGTCAGCAACAATCTCCTCATCCTCTGACACCGCATAATATGCCGTATACAAATCTTCTTTCATAATGCCATCAGCAAGCTGCAACTGTCTCTTAATCTCCCTTTTCTCCTGCTTCAGCTCGTCCAGTTCTTCCTGCAATTCCACATGCCACATCTGATATTCACGATACTGCTTATCCATCTTAATCTTCCGTTTTCGGTTAGAGTTTTCTCTGTATATTTCATGCTGTCTGTCCTCAATCTGCTGAATCTTTTCTTCCTGCTCTCTTATGAAATCCACAAGTTCCACAACACTTTTGATGTCATTATTCACAAGCAGCAGATATTCATCCTGTAACTGATGAAACCTCTTCAAATCCTCTGCATACTTTGCTCCACCAACTACAAAACGCTTCTGTTCTACAACCCTTAATCTGTATAGCTTTGCATAAAACTCCTTCTGGAATGGTGACAGCTTCGCCCTGTGTAGTCCCCTGATATCCGACGAATAAAAATAAGGCTTTGCCATCCAGGGCATATCCACATAATGCCGTAACATATCTTCTGAAAACATCTCGTCCAGCTTTGCCAGTTTATGATAATACCGAAATCCCGGTGCCTGCACCTCCATCCACGCGTCTTTTTTAAATACATATCCCAGCCGTTTCATCAGATATTTAAAATGCTCCACATTTCCGGCTGCATATGCACACATCTTGGCATCCCTTAGAATTATTTCTTTCATTGACATTTCCTTTTCCCACTTATCCCTGCTGATATTTTTTGGATTCCGGCTGTACTCTGCCGGCATAATGGAAAGTCCAAGTTCATCACAATATTTATTTGTAATAGGCTGAAGATGATTCTTCCAGTTGCCTTTCGGTGAATTGTATTTCTTGCCAGTTGTCATGCTTACACTGTTCCAGATCAGATGCCCATGCATATGTTCCCTGTCAGTATGGACTGCATACACAGCTTCATAATCATCGCCAAGCACATCCTTCGCAAAGTATTCCAGAACATACATTGTCTGCTCTGCCGTTACTTTTTCTTCCGGCAAAAACGATATGATCACATGATAGCCCTGCCTTTTACCTGTCTTATGAAATATATTCTTTGTCTCCTCCATCTGCTCAAATGCCGTATCCGGCAGGCAGTTGATACCGCCCACCAGTACACATTCTTCTGTCTTATCCGGATTCTGTATATATTCCAAAGCATTCTTCAGGTGTGATGCCGGATTTCTGCCATCTGACTCCTGTATATTTAAGATCTTTGTAATCGCCATACTTCCAGCACCTCCCCGAATGTTTTCTTTATATCATCCAGACTGTTCTGCAATTTATCAATATCGCTGTTATACCATCTTCCCCGTGAATTGCCAAGCTTTACCGCCTGTACGAATTAATTCTCTTATATAGGCACTTGCTGTTAGTCCGGTTCGTTTAAGTGCCGCTTTCAGAATATCCACATCTTTTTCTGTCAGCTTCACCGATATCTTATAATCTTTCCTGTCAGACTTGTATCTTCTCTTTCCATCTGCCATACGTTTTTCCCCTTTCGTAATTTTCTAATGCTGTATCAAACCAATCTCTTTTTATCTGTACCATTGCTTTTTTCATCCTTTCTAAAAGTAGTGTTCACTGGTTTTGCAAGATGCGGAAAAGGTCGGACCTTTTCCCGAAAAAATATAAACGCCCTCAGCGTTTACATAATTTTTCGTCTTGGCAGGCACACCTGCACCCTGTATATGATATGTGGTGGTTAATATTCCACCACAATTACTGATATTGTGGCGCTTTTTGCCATCACTTTGCTGTTTTAGTGACGTTTTCCGCCACCACTTTTCCATTTTGATGGCACTTTCCGCCACCATGACTTTTTCTCGCTTATCTGAGTGGTAGCGCTTTTTGCCGTCACTTTACTGTTTTGGTGGCGCTTTTTGCCCCCACTTTTGCATTTTGACGGCACTTTTTGCCCCCACACTTTTTCGGCTCTGATTTGTGCGGAGGCGCTTTCTGCCCCCACTTTGTGGTTTTGGGGGCGCTTTTTGCCCCCATTTTCATGTTTTGACGGCGCTTTTTGCCCCCACACTAATGAAACTGCATTACCACATCCATAATAACGATTTCATCCGCCATCATCCTGGTCTGTGTTCTTAGCTGTAACTGTTCTGTAAAGGAATTTGGATTCTTTGGCTTATGCTTTTTCAGCCACTTAGCTTCAATATCATCGAGCAGCTCATATGCTGTATCATTGACTTCATCCGCTCTCTCTTCAAGCTCACCGAACCGCACCAGACTCTTATATCTCATTGGATATTCTTCCCTGATATATTTAATCCACATACGCCCATACTTTCCTGCATCTATATCTGCCTTCTCTGTTCCTGCGACAAGCACCGGATAAAAGATTCCATCCCTTTCTTCATATGGGATGCCAAGCTTTTCAAATGTTGTCCTACTCATAATGATTACCTCCTTTCTCATCACTCTGCAGAATATCAAGCACATGCTTTAATGGAACCAGCAGTTCTTCAACATCTATACCTCTGTCTGCTTCATCTAATGACTGTAATTCTTCCAGTATCGTATCAAGATGCACCTGTACTTTCTTTGCCACCTTCATTCCACCAACTACCCTGATTTCATGCTTCAGAAGACATTGGATGATATAATCCTGTTTTGAAAGTCCGCTGAGTGAAACCTTCACATTCAGCTCCTGTGCTTCCTCCGGCGACATACGAAACGCTACTACAACATTTCTCCATCTGTTCTTGGCATCCAGCCTTTTCTCGCTCATAATAATCTGCTCCTTCCGATATAAAATCTATTCTTTTAATTTCTGCTTCATATATCCAGCAAAACTTGTACCCGCATTATCAGACTGCCTTGTACTTATCAATGCTTATAATCTTTTCCGCAGCCGCATCCATATCAATCATAGGTGCTGTTTCCTCTGTCTGCATGATTTCTACATCATCATCCTGCTCTTCACAATCCTCAAAGCTTGCATTGACAGCATCAAGTCTGTCCGCCATTGCCACCTGCTTTGACGGAAACAGATGCGAATAACGATATGTGATATCAATGCTCTCATGACCAACCCTGTCAGCTATTGCAACTGCGGAAAACCCGAGGTCGATCAGATGTGAAATGTGCGAATGCCTTAGATCATGGATTCTGATTTTCTTCACACCGGATAATTTGCAACCACGCCCCATCTCATGATGAAGAAAGCTCTTTGTTACCAGAAAAATCCTGTCTGTTGGTGTCTGGTCATATAACATTGCAAAATATTCCTGCATTTCTTCGGCAAGGAACTTCGGTAGCTTGATTGTTCTGTTGCTCTTAGGTGTTTTCGGTGTTGTAATAACATCCTGCCCCTGCAGCCGCTGATACGATTTATTTATTCTGACTGTGTTCTTTTCAAAATCAAAATCTTTCATCGTAAGTGCAAGCAGCTCACCTAATCTCATTCCTGTCCAGTACAGCATTTCAAATGCATAAAATGAAACCGGCTTGTCAATCACCGCTTCTGAAAACTTCTTATATTCTTCAGTTGTCCAGAAAAGCATTTCCTTCTTTTCTTCCCTGCCCATATTTCCAGCCTGCCTTGCCGGATTTGATTTCAGATTATAAAACCTGCACGCATGATTGAATATCGCACTTAAGATGTTATGCATTGTCTTCTTATAAGTCTGGGAATAACTCTTCCCATTCTCATTACGGAATGCAACCATCTCATTCTGCCACTTGCGTACATCTCCCGGTGTAATCTCATTCATCTTAAGATTCTTAAAATATGGCGTTACTTGTAATTAGAAATGCAACATTTGTATAACCCAGCATTTATGCATGGTTAAATGCAATATATTTATAATAATTTATGCTAAAAACAGCCTAAAAATGGGGTGATTTTTATGTATGAAGACATCAGAAAACCGGAAAATAGCATTTTCTCGCCAGACTTAATGCCATTTTCCGTTATTTTTTTCATATTGTGCATTATATTTGTCAAAACATTTTTAGCTGTCTTTTCGCTTCCTGTCTCTTAATAAAAATGGTTTTAGAATCACATGATCAGCGTCTATCTTATGCATATGTAATTTACGAAGTATATCCTGGCCAAGAATGGCTTTTGCTAATTCATATGGCGTAGCTCCATTCAATGAGTTTCTTGGATAATTATTTATATGCATCATCATTAAATCTATATCATCCTGTTCGTATCTATCAAAAGAATAACCAGAAGGAATTATATACCTTATAAACTCATGATTTCTTTCAATCATACCTTTTTGATTTGATCTATAAGGTTCACAGTAAAATATGTTTGTTCGTGTATTACCCTCATTATCTTTTTCAAATATAAAAGGATTAGAAAACTCTGTGCCTCTGTCTGTCAGGATGCAACCAAATATTTTTTTGAAACTTTCCTTGCCAAATATGTCATATATATGATTAACAGCGTTCATAACAGATTCCTGAGTCTTATCAGGAAGAAGGATTGCTATCATAAAGTGGCAATTTCTTAATATAAGTGTAAGCAGCACTTTTTTAGAACCTTTACCGCCTACTACGGTATCCATTTCTACAATACTTGTTGTAGGATTCTTTATAATAAACTCTTTAAAATCATTGTATTTTCGCCCTATAAGATAATCTTTGTCCATAGTAGTTCTAGGATGAGAATACCTGACTTTAAATCTGACTCTTCTTTGCAAATCAATATTTCTTGCTGTTAAAACTCTTTTATCAATTAATCTGTAAATGGTTCTTTCACAACATGGTAATTCATTCTTATATCGTCTGCAGATCGAAGAAACTGACTGGCCTTTAAGCAGCAGTGGGGAAATGATAGCATCCAGCTCATCAATTTCTGATGGAAGAAGAGTTATTCCGCACCTGCTTTCCCTGGAACGTGAATCACTAGTTTGCTGTGCTAATGAAGCAGAATACCTGTATCTGGGATATATGCAGCGTGTTTTATTCTTTTCATTACAGCCATTGCAGCAATACGGTGCACCATCAATTCTTTTGCACTGTTCAGGTACATAATCCTTACATTTTTCTGTATGGCAGAATCCAGAACAATTACAACATAATCTGTTGCAATCTATATTATCGCATATATGCATTACAGAACAATTTGAGAATCGGTGCCTGCAGTAGTATACATCCAGCTGCTTTGTTGGCATTTTATATCGGTTTCTTTGGATTTCTCTAGCAATGCTAGAATCATGTTTGCCAAGATTAGTGGCAATTTGATGAATGGGAACACCATTATCAAGACACTTCTCGATGTATATTCTATCATCGAGATTTAGATGCTTTTTGCTTTTCATAGATACCTCCAAAATTGTTTTTGGACGCACTTTAATAAACCTATTGAAATATTATACCTTTATGGTATAATAGACTCATAGATGCGATGTGCGTCGAATAGTATTGCGTTGCTTACCGGGCTGGCAATACTATTTTTTTATGCTTTTTTATTATAAAGTACTCAAAATACGTAGTAAATAGCAGAAGACCAAGTTTGGATGTCTATATAAAAACCTTTAGTGTGACTAAAGATATTTAGGAAAAATCAATGAAAAAACAGATTATAAAATTGTCATATGAGCAGGAAAAGCGATTATCATATGATTTTCTCAACATGATAGGAAAAGTAATATTTAAAAACAGAGCCAAGCATAATATAAGTCAAAAGGAGCTGGCAGAATGCTTAGATGTTTCGGAGTCAAGTATAAGTAATTATGAAAACGGTAATCAGGATATGCCAGTATCCAGATTGCCACTAATAAGCACATATTGTGATTTTGATATTACAGAGTATTTTCAACCTGAAACAGTAAATTATGTCAAAACCTTCAAATCATTGATATATATTGAAAAGCAAAAAAACATGAGGCGCAGTGCAAAATCCGCTTCTCAAAAAGATAGAAGAGAGCTTGTATCACGAACATATTTAGAAAATGGAAAGCTTGTAACCCGAGAAGTTGAAAAGAAGGTTGTAAAGGTGCCTTTTAAAGATGAAGTCCTATCTGGGCATGTAGAAACTGCTGTAGAACCACTATCTGACAATGAATTACAAGTATATTTGGAATCATGCAATTGCGTTGAACTATTAAATTCAGTATCAAAGATTCTTGAATATACAGAATCTGCTAAAAATACAACGGCATTAAGTAATCAGATGGCAGATTTTGTATTGAATGAGATTTTTATTGAGAATTTAAAAGAAAACGATGGTATGGCAGAGAGAATATATGCTTACTACAAGAAATTATTGAATGAATGGCAGAAATAATTCGATAGCAACATACATGTCAGTTCTCTAAGATATTTCATAGTTACCATATTTTTTATAAAATATTCAGATAATATATAAGATTAAAGGTATCAATATTCAGATAAATGTGGTAATATAATAGTGTAATTAATTTTATTCTTTTTGAACTTATATAGTTCTGTTTAGCTCAACATTGATAATAACTCATATGTTGAAGCTATGGTGCTGATATTTTCTATATTGTTAAAGTGTAGGAAATATGAGTCTTTCGACTGTAGAAATACAGAAGAATATTGGCAGATTAATATTTTCTGTCGCATGGTGGTGCCTATGGCAAATAATTTAATAAGGATAAGCAATCCTTGATACTATAAAAATTTCAGGGATTGTGAGTGTGGCAGACTTTCCCTGTTTATATAGATGTAAAGATATAATTTGCTCATGCAGGGAAAGAAAAAGGGTATTAATTATGGAAAAAAGAATTAAAGAGTATAATGAGCTCGATTTCACTGATGATTTTATGTTTTGTATGATACTGGAGAATAATCTTGAGCTGTGTAAAGAACTTCTTGAACTTATCCTTGATATTAAAATCAAGAAAGTAGAATTAGCGAACAGCCAGAAAAGAATTGATCTCACATATGATGGTAAAGGCGTAAGACTTGATGTATATGTCAATGATTCCGAAAATACTGTATATGATATAGAGATGCAGACTACAAAACAAAAAGAATTGCCTAAAAGAACCAGATATTATCAGGGTATGATTGATTTGAATTTAATTCAGAAAGGTATGGATTACTCTGAACTTAAGAAGACATATGTTATATTTATATGTCTGAAGGATGTCTTTGGTAAAAATCTTCCAGTCTACACATTTAACAGTATTTGTGAACAGGATCACTCTATAAGACTTGGTGATGAAGCAACAAAGGTAATTTTAAATGCAGAAGGTTCTAGAGAAGGCTTATCTGAAAACATGTGTAAGTTCTTGGATTATCTAATCGGGAAGAAGGCAACTGATGGTTTTACGCAGAAATTACAGGACGCTGTAGATTCTGCTATTGCTAAAAAGGAATGGGAGGTGCAGTATATGACATTTGCAATGAAAATTCGAGAAGAAAGAAAAGATGCAAAGATAGAAAACACTATTGAGATTGCTAAGCAATTAAATGCAGAACCTAGCACAATAATTATGCTATTACAAAACAATTTCAAACTCACTCCAAAAGAAGCTGAGGAAGCCTTAAATGATTATGAAGCTGAAGAACAGAATGAATAATTATTAGTTTATTGTACTATTATTTATAAGTAATTATAGTGCTCTGCCACAAAGTAAAGAGTTGTTTCGTATGAGACAACTCTTTTTCTTTTAAGTATATAAATGACAGGCAAAATGCAATACCAGAAAAAAGTAGCATTAAATATGACAATGTTGCATTTTAGATTGCAATTAACGTTCTTAAAATATGGAAGTATCTTTGTATCCACAATGTGTTCTTTGGTAAGCCATGTGTTGAGTTTGACATAATTTTTCACATCCTCTGTATACAGCTTCCAGAACTCTCCAAATGTCATATCCAGATTATTCTCCTGCCGTATTTTGTAATTACGCTCATAATCCAACGCTTCTCTTTTTGTTGCAAATCCTCTCTTCTTTATCTGTTTATTTTCCCCAGTCCAGTCCTTACAATAGAATTTGACAAACCAGGTGCCTGTCCTACTGTCTTTATAAGCTGGCATATTCATCATCTCCTTCTTTCCATATGCAGAAGCAGATGCTTAAGCCCATATAGCTTTTGCACCTGCCTCTGTCTCAATATTCTTACCTGTTGCTTATCCTGCATCACTCATACCATAAATGCGTTCTTCAAAATATTTTCTGCTTACTTTTCCACGGATTACAATATAACCCTTCTTTTCAAGTTCACTGTTGATCTGTCTCATAAGCTTGTATGCTGCTGATCTTGAAATCCCAAGAATCTGCATCACATCTCCTACTTCTAAAAACTTTTCGTTCATGCCCTTTCACCACCTTTCCATTAAAATTTGTTTTGGCGTTTCTCCATACCAGTTCTGCTAATGTCACAACCAGTCTCCTTACCTGAGATAATCTCCTGTAATACCGCCCGCTCCTGCTCTAGGTACTCGGTCCGCTTGGGGGAGTGTCTACATTCGCTCGATTCCTATGAATGTCTTGGCAAATGCCTGTTAGATTTCTGGTACCGCTCATTTAGTTGTTTTTCAATACCATATCGTATAGATAATTGAATTGATATTATTCTATACCGTATGGTATTGAATTGTCAAGAAGTTTTTCTAATGTTCTCGTATAGAAAAACTTCCATTTTTATTTTTTACGTGTTATACTGTCTTTAACAGTCCCTTAGTGACAGATAAACGGAGGTAACTACACTATGACAATTGGTGAAAGAATAAAGAAAATACGGGTATTCCGTAAAATGACAATGGACGAGCTGGGCGGTGCACTTGGATTTGAAGGCAAAAATATGTCTGTCCGCATATCCCAGTATGAAACCGGTGCCCGCATTCCCGGTGAAGATATGATCCTAAAGCTTGCTGATGCTTTGCACTGCAATTACAAGGCAATCTCTGATTACAGCCTTGGTGCTGCTGAAGATATCATCGAAACACTTTTCTGGCTTGAAGAAAGTACAGCTTCACTTCCAGCAAGAGGAAAAGTTACCAGATTTCCTGAGTACACTGCTCCTGGCAATCTGATTCACTTAACTGCAATGACTCCAGCAAAGCCATCTAAAACAGCCAGAGCAACTTATAACGAAGATGATTATGACTGTGCAGGTGCACCTGTCACATTAACTTTTGAATATGGATTGGTAAATGATTTCCTTTCGGAATGGTGTGAAATGAAAACGAAATTAAATAGTGGAGAGATTTCTCCTAATGAATATTTTGAGTGGAAAATAACATGGTCTCAGGCGTAAATGAAACTATTCACGCACAGCTCACTTTCGTACCATTTTAGTACCACAAGGCAAAAAACAAGCTCGCAAATGCCCATTTTACTAGGCTTTGCGAGCTTTTGAAAATTATTCAAACTCGACAAAGCCTAATCAATTTTGTTTAGAGATTATTCTCTGTCGTATTCGTGGTGCTTTTGAATATTTGATGTATCCATATTATCCTGCCTATATGGGCTAATGTTATCAATTTGTTATCGGGGTTGATAACACTGGCTCTGAAACTGCGGATAATAACAATATGTTCTGGCTCACATTATAAGCGATTTTGTTTAGAAAATCAAGATATTAAAATCGTTTCCCAAAGACATCTATAACACAAATAGAGCTCTTTCATAGTCTTTAACATAGTATCTGATATTTTTCCTGCCTTTTTGGACAATCGTATGTCCTTCCGCTTCCAACTTTTCTTTCTGAGCTTCTATGCCGCCGGGATATTTGGCGTTTAATTCCCCATTCGCCTTTAAGGTGCGCCAATAAGGTGTTACATCCTTGGAACGCTGATAGCTCGCCCACGCAACAATCGAAACAAATATTCCTGCTGTAATCGGCTCTGTAAAATCGGCTCCATTTTCATTTGCAAAATATTCTCTTATCGCACCAACAGTAAGCAGTTTTCCATACGGCACAAGACGCATAACCTTATCATAATCAATCGGCGGCGCAAAATACATTTTGTTTCCGCCATACTTCTCTATGCTTTTTTCATCTGTGATCGTCTGAAATTTGGGCATATCCTTACTATCATGCAGCATCGCATTAAAATCTTTTTTATCTTCATTTGCCATTGTAAGCACCTCCTGTACACAAGTATAAGTCAATGAAAAAACCTATGCAATGAGACGGTTTTAAAATTTCCGTTTTTAAATTTAATACTCAGTTCTCCAGCTCTGCATCTTAGCTGATAGCAATTTAATCCCTGTTACCTTTTTCTAAATAATATAATTTAAGACTACCAAATATAAGGTATTAACCTGTATTTAACTTTCTTTTTATAATCTGCATATCCGTCAAGTTCGGTTTCAAGTACCTGTTCTTCGTTTTTTATTCTTTTTGCGATAATCAGAGGATAAAAGAGAAACACAACGAAAGAGAGTATTGATCCAAGCATCAATGGCATTGTAAGGAAAAGAATAATTGTTACACTATACATTGGATGTCTGACAATACCGTAAAGTCCTGTATCAATTACCTTTTGATTTTCCTGCACCTCAATCGTTCTGGAGAGATATGTATTTTCCCGTAAGACTTCTGCATAAAGCAAATACGCAATCAAAAATATAGCAGCCGCTATGTAAGGCACTGTTTTAGGAAGCGACAGCCAGCCAAAACGAAAATCAAGCCCTGCCAATACAAAGCCAACAACAAACATCAAGCCGCTAAGTTTTATTACAAGACTTTGCTCGCTTTGCTGTTCCTTAGCGTTAAGACGCTTACTTAATAATTGGGGGTTTTTGAACATCATCACAATACCGGCGACAAACATAGGAACAAACAAAACTCCCATAAGCAACCAACCGTTGGGATATTGCACTGTTCCCGCAGGCAGAAACAGAAGTAGCCCTACAAGAATAATTCCAAGCACAAATTTTATGATTGCATTGCAAAATAATTTTATTGTCATTGTACCGCCCTCCTTTGTCGGCTACTATTATTGTTTTTTCATCTGCCGCAAAAATAAAAGCACAGCCCCTGCAACAGCCACAATGGTATAACCGAGCACCCACCAAAGGTGCGGCAGGATACCCGAATAATCCGCACTAAAGACAGCCCGTTCCAATTCAACAGCATGGATGAAAGGCAAAGCATTTGCGATTTTCTTAAATACGCCGCCTACAAGGTCTACATCAAACCAAATCCCCGACATCCAAGCGGACAAATTGGTAAGTAACGCTCCACAGATACCGCCGACCTGCTTTGAATTAAAAACGCTTCCGCAGATAAGCCCCAAAGCAATATAAAACAATGCTACGGGAATGAGAAACAGCAAGGCATATAAAACAGTGATTGTCAGCTTCAAGCCGAGCAGAGCCGCCGCTATGTAGCAAATAACCCCCTGTGCTACTGCAATCGGTAAAATTGGCAGGGTATAGCCGAAAATAAAATCCGAAGCGGTAAGCGGAGTAGTATAAAGCCTTTGCAGCAATGCACTTTCTCTATCCTTTGAAATAAGGACAGCGGCAAACAAAGTCATAAAGGATAATCCAAATACCGTTATGCCGGGGGTTAGATTGTCAAGCTCAAACATCGGCACAGGAATATTTGCCTGTATTGCAGTAAGCAAACCGATAAGGACAAGAGGAAAGCCTAAGCCAAAAAACAGGTTAAGCGGGTCACGCAGTATTTCTTTTGCCGTTCTACCCGAAAATGCAAGCAATCTCATAATTTTTTACTCCCTTTTACAATAGCAACAAAAGCGTCCTCGAATTTTTCCGTTCCCGCCTTTGCTTTCAATGCCTCCGCTGTTCCGAGCGCAAGCAGCTTGCCGTCCTTCATAATACCGATACGGTCTGCAAGAGCTTCCGCTTCCTCCATATAGTGCGTGGTCAAGATAATGGTTATTTTCCCTTTAAGTGTACGAATGGTATCCCATAAGTCGCTTCGTGCCAGAACATCAAGCCCTAATGTCGGTTCGTCAAGAAAAAGTATCTGCGGCTCGCTGATAAGAGCCATTGCAATGCTTAACCTGCGTTGCCAACCGCCCGATAATTTACCTGCCCTTTTGCTCAAAATAGCGGTTAAATCAAATTGTTCGGAAAGCTCCTTGGTTTTAGCATGCATCTTCTCTTTTGTAAAACCGTGAACACCGCACATCAGCTCAAGGTTTTCCCTTACACTTAAATTTGGGGCAACGGCTGTCTCCTGCGGAGATACGCCTATGATACTTTTCACCGCAGCCACATCAGTAACAATACTGTTGCCGTTCACAAAGGCGTTGCCGCTGTCGGGCTTTGTCAAGCAAGTAAGCATTTTAATTGTGGTCGTTTTTCCTGCCCCATTTACGCCAAGCAGAGCAAATAATTCGCCTTGCCGGGCCGTCAAATCAAGGCCGTCTACGGCGGTTACATCCTTATATTTTTTTGTAAGCTGAACAGTTTTAATTGCCTGCATTGTCTTTTCCCTCCGTATAGCGGTATTTAAGTCCCATATAAGCATCGGTAAGCACTCTGCTGATAAATTCATCGTCCCAATCAAGATAGGAAGTGGCTATCATCGTAGCAATACCGTGAACATAGAGCCACATTTCCAGATGAAACAAATATGCTTCATCTTCACTAATCCCTAAATTTTGCTGTATTAACTGCATAAGGGGTCTGATTTCTTCTTTGTTTTCTTCTATTTTTTCACGGCTTCGGTCACGCATAAAAAGCAGCTTGAAAAGCTCCCTTTCTTCTTTGGCAAAGCGGATATATGCCATGCCGCTTGCCTTATAGGGGGAATATTTTCCCTTAGCCATATCTTCACGCAAATAATTCTGATACAGCAGGTCAGAAGCTATAAAAACCTCCTGCCCGACTTCCTCCATATTTTTGAACAGTCCGAAAATCGGTTTGACAGAGCATCCAAGCTCCGCAGCCAACGCTCTTGCGGTCAATCCAGATATTCCATTCTTCCGTGTTACATTCAAAGCGGCATTAGTTATTTCATCTCTTGTAAACTTAAATTTCGGGGGCATTTGTTCATCTCCTTAAGGCAACATTTATTACGCAACATCTGTTTCTTATTATATGGAAATAGCTGCTTTTTGTCAAGCAGCTATAACAGTGAAACGGAATATGTAACGCTTTTGGGTGTCAAAACGCCCTGTTTAAGCGTTTAAGAGAGCAAAAAAGACGGGTAAGGAGTTTATCCCTACCCGCCACAATTTTACAGTTGTATGCGTTA
>OLFZ01000959.1_pt1 | contig 28184 bp, 25 predicted proteins | sample 1604861 | NCBI WGS metagenome assembly OLFZ01 (sample SAMEA3888895, study PRJEB22519) | human gut metagenome | biome: human gut; feature: human-associated habitat; material: faeces | place: Denmark | collected 2011 | reverse complement strand
GTTGCTCAGGCACTTATAAATAATGTTAAACTATAGTGTTGCGGAATTAAGGTAATACTAAATCCCAAAATGCAAATGAGAATATTAATGAATGACATGTTTTTAATATCGATTATATATTTCTGAATTGGCGTGCTCTTTTTGAAGGTACTGATGATATATCTGGTTAATATTATAAACCAGATTACAGCTAAGAGTACCATAAAGAACCAATATGTCTTGAAACATTTTAATATGGGCTCTAATGCAAATAGAAAGAGAAATGGTATGGCACCAATATTAGCGATTTTAGATAATGTCATAATCTCATGTGTTAGATATAACAATTGTGTGAAATATTTGCGCAAATATAAGTGTTAAATGATAAAATATTGTGATTCTTTTACAGAGAAAACATTAATTAATAAATTTTACGTGTTTGAAATAGCTTTATTGAAATTTGCGAGTTTTAAAATGCCATTTTCATAATGAATCCTACTCATAGTAAATTTCTTGGCAATTGTTAAAAACGGGTTGTAAAACACATTTAAGTGCATAATGTTTCTTGTTTATGAAACATTATGTCTATCTTTGTACCAAATTGAAAATGTATGGCACTAAATATCTTCCGACTTGTCTTGACTGACGAGGCACAGAACTTTATTGAAAGTTTGCCCGAAGCGGTATCTTACAAAATCTACTACAACATCAATTGGTGATTGCCACTCACGGCATTATCAAGAAAACACAAAAGACCCCAAGTAAGGAAATTGCGAAAGCTGAAGCAATCAGAAAAGAATATTTCAAAAACAAATAATTATGGCACAGATGAATCTTACCCCTTTGGACGATGTGCTTGACAAGCACTTTGGAAAAGTAGGAACTTCGAAACGTGATGCTTTTGAAAGTGATGTTGATGAAGCATTGCATGCTTATCGTTTGGGAGAAGCCATCAAGAAGGCTCGTATAGAACAGAACTTGACCCAAGAACAACTTGGTGAACGTATAGGTGTGAAAAGAGCACAGATTTCTCGATTAGAAAGAGGTTATAGCATAACAATACCTACTATGCGAAGAGTATTCAAGGCTCTTGGTGTCGTAACTGCAACCATTGATTTGGGTGTTGCAGGAAAAGTGGCATTGTGGTGAAAATGCACCTATTGGACATAAAACAACAAGAACAACATTAATTGACTTTCAAGATAAAGTCCTTAATGTTGTTCTTGTTTTTTTTTACTTCTTAGCCTCTGGATACGATATACGTGTGTGGTATATTGCTTTGAGGCGTTCGATGAGTACGACTTTGGCGAGGGCTATGTCGCGGAATGTGATTGGGCAGTCCTTGAAGTAGCCGTCGGCAACATCGCTGTCGATGATTTTGTTTACCAGTGTGGCGATGTTCTCCTCTGTATATTCTGCTATTGAGCGCGACGCAGCCTCCACGCCGTCGGCAATCATTAGGATTGCCTGCTCGCGTGTGAACGGGTTGGGGCCCGGATATTCAAACGGTTTCTGGTCAATCTCTTCGTCGGGATGCTCGTTCTTATATTTAATGTAGAAGAACTTGGTCATGCCCGTGCCGTGGTGGGTCACGATGAAGTCGCGTATGATGGTGGGCAGATTCTCACGCTCAGCCATTTTCACTCCCTCGGTTACGTGATTGATGATGATGCGTGCGCTCTCCTTGTAGTCGAGGTGGTCGTGCGGGTTGACACCAGCCTGATTCTCGGTGAAGAAGACGGGGTCAGCCATTTTGCCGATGTCGTGATACAGAGCACCGGTACGCACGAGAAGCGAGTTGGCACCGATTTTATTGGCTATCTCAGCAGCCAGATTACCTACAGTGATGGAGTGCTGGAATGTGCCCGGAGCAATCTCCGAGAGGTTGCGCAGCAGTCCGCGGTTGGTGTTTGACAGCTCAAACAGCGTCACGCTCGACACGAATCCGAACATCTTCTCGACGATGTACATCAGCGGATAGGCGAGCAACAGCAGCACACCGTTCACCACGAAGTGGTAGTACATGTCGTGGTCCATGATGGTGAAGTCGTTGTCTTGTATCATCTGCAGCGCCAGATACACCAGTGCGCTGCCCATAGCCACGAGTATTCCCGTCTTGAACACCTGAGCGCGGCGTGTCAGTTCGCGCAGCGAGTAGATGGCTATCAAGCCCGCTACAATCTGAATGATGATGAATTCGTACTGGTATCTCACGGCGATGGTGCATATAAGCAGCATCGTGACGTGCGAGATGAATGCCGTGCGCGAGTCCATAAACACACGCACAAACATCGGAACCATGGCGAAGGGCACTATGTAGACGCTCATGAAGTTGTGGCGCATCATTATAGCCACTATCACAGGGAAGAACGTAATGAGCGAGTAGAGCATGGCGATGGAGCGCGGCTTGTTGAAGTAGTCGCGACGGAACAGTGCGAGGTATATGGTGAAGAGCGTCACCATAAAGGTCACAAGTATAATCTGTCCGATGATGGTGCTCGTTATCTCGTTCTGCGTAGCCGACCGGCGTTTTATCTCACGCTCGAACGAGTTGAGCACGCGGTAGGTGTATTCGTCGACAATGTCGCCACGGTCAATCACCTTCTGTCCGCTCATTACCATGCCGCTGGCAGGCGGTATGGACGACAGGAGGTCGTTGCGTTCGGTCAGCGAGCGTTCCTTGTCATATATAAGGTTAGGCTCGATGTAGTTGTTCAGATTGCATCGTTGAAGCAGCGGGCGTTGCTGTGCCACCACGTCGTCGAGGAATATCTGCTCGTAAGCCGACAGCGTAGAGTAGATTTCGTCGAGCGGCATGGTCTGTGCGTTGTTGCCTATGACGACGCGCACCAGCGAAGTGGAGTCGCGGTATATCTCGTTGTATTCGGGCGTGTCCATGATGCCCGTCTGATACAGTCGGTGCAGCTGTTTGGCTATGATGTCGATGTACTGATGTGGCAGTCCGGGAATGCCGTCGTGGAAGTCGGAGAGGAACTTGTTCACCTGCTTCTTCTCCACCGTCTTGTCGTAGTTGTAGTAGGGCTGGTAGGTCTGCAGCAGCGAGTCTTCTTGGGCCTTGATGGTCTCGTCGGTCTTGTAGATAGGGAAGTCGAACTTGGCTATGAACGAGCCGTACATCCACGGCTTGCCTACGTCGTATCTGAATCGCTGGCTCTCATTGCGGGGCAGCGACCACACGATTACAGCCACAGTCACCAATACCAGCGCCATACGTGTGAACATATTGCGCCAGAAATGTTTTCTGCTCTTCTCAATTCTATACATATATAGTCTTATTATGGGTTTGGACTGCAATATTACAAAAAAAATGTCTAAATTGAGAAAAACTTACTACCTTTGTACACAAAAATAAATAACATACTATAATATGTCAGATAGAAAAGTAAGGGTGCGCTTCGCGCCAAGTCCAACAGGACCTTTGCACATCGGTGGTGTGCGTACAGCATTGTATAACTATCTATTCGCCCGTCAGCACGGCGGCGACCTGGTGTTCCGTATCGAGGATACCGACTCGCACCGCTTTGTGTCGGGAGCCGAAGACTATATTATCGAGTCGTTCCGTTGGCTCGGTATCAAGTTTGACGAGGGAGTGTCGTTCGGTGGCAACCACGGCCCGTATCGTCAGAGCGAGCGTCGCGCCATATATAAGAAATATGTCGACCAGCTTCTTGCCGACGGCAAGGCTTACATCGCTTTCGATACGCCCGAGCAGCTTGAGGCAAAGCGTGCTGAGATTCAGAACTTCCAGTACGATGCCAAGACACGTATGCAGATGACCAACTCGCTCACTCTCTCGAAGGAGGAAGTGGAGCGTCGCATCAACGACGGCGAGCAGTATGTGGTTCGCTTCATGGTTGAGCCGGGCATCGAGGTGCATGTCGACGACATGATTCGTGGCGATGTGAAGATAAAGAGCGACATTCTCGACGACAAGGTGCTCTACAAGAGTGCCGACGAGCTGCCTACCTATCACTTGGCAAACATCGTCGATGACCACCTTATGGAGATTACTCACGTGATACGTGGCGAGGAGTGGTTGCCCAGCGCACCGCTTCACGTTCTGCTTTATCGTGCTTTCGGATGGGAAGACACCATGCCTACATTCGCACACCTGCCGCTTCTGCTCAAGCCGGAGGGCAAGGGCAAGCTCTCGAAGCGCGACGGCGACCGTCTCGGTTTCCCCGTATTCCCGCTTGAGTGGCACGACCCCAAGACCGGCGACATCTCTTCGGGCTATCGCGAAAGCGGCTACTTCCCCGAGGCTGTTGTCAACTTCCTCGCCCTGCTGGGCTGGAACCCCGGTACAGAGCAGGAGATGTTCTCGCTCGACGAGCTTGTTGAGCAGTTCGACATCCACAAGTGTTCTAAGTCGGGTGCCAAGTTCGACTATCAGAAGGGCATCTGGTTCAACCATGAGTATATACTGCGCAAGTCGAACGAGGAGATTGCCGACCTCTTCGCACCTATCGTAGCCAACAACGGCGTTGACGAGTCGATGGAGCGCATCACACAGGTAGTGGCTATGATGAAGGACCGTGTGAGCTTCGTCAAGGAGCTTTGGCCTCTGTGCTCGTTCTTCTTCATCGCTCCTACAGAGTACGACCAGAAGACCGTGAAGAAGCGCTGGAAGGAAGACTCAGCCAAGGTGATGGGCGAGTTGGCAGAAGTGCTCAACGGCATCGACGACTTCTCTATCGAGGGTCAGGAACCCGTCGTGATGAAGTGGGTTGAGGACAAGGGCTACAAGCTGGGCGACGTGATGAACGCATTCCGCCTTGCTCTTGTAGGTATAGGCAAGGGTCCGGGCATGTTCGACATCTCGGCTTTCCTCGGCAAGGAAGAGACAATCAAGCGTTTGCAGCGTGCAATCGAGGTACTGAAGTAAGCCTTTAGGCTACTAAAGTAAGACATACATGGGGGTATGACACCGCGTCATAGCCTCCTTTTTTGCTTTAAATACAAAAAAATCATACTTTTTTGTCGCTTTTCGGTTTTTTTTATTTAAGTTTGCACTCTATATAAATATATATGTATATGAAAATCATGCCTTGGCAAAGCCTTGGCATGGTGAGAATTTGAATTACCCTTATCATAAACTTAAAACAGTGAAATGATGGACTCTCAAGAGAAAGCCTTGAATCAAGGTACACAAGAAGTGGCGAATGTGGAGAACGTAGCTGAAGTTCAGAACGTAGACACTCCCGCCGAACAGCCGGTGGCTAACACCAAGGTATACAAGACAAAGCAGGAGGTTGTAGAACGCCTGAAGCAGATTGCACAGAGCGACGACAATCCTGACAAAGATGAGATCGACCTACTTAAGACTGTATTCTACAAGTTGCACATCGCCGAGCGCGAAGCACGTCTGAAGGAATACATCGAGGGCGGTGGCGATCCCACAACATACCAGATTGTGCCCGACGAAGACGAAGAAACATTCAAGGAGCAAATGGCTGTAGTGCGCGAAAAACGTGCAAAGGTGTTCCTGGAGCAGGAAGCTGAGAAGCAGGCTAACCTTGAGAAGAAACTCGCCATTATCGAACGTATCAAGGCTATGGCTACATCGCCCGATGAAGCCAACAAGTCGTACAACGAATTTAAGGAACTGCAGCAGGAGTGGAAGGACATCAAGGCTGTGCCGGCAGATAAAGCCAGCGAGCTGTGGCGCAACTATCAGCTCTACGTTGAGCAGTATTACGACCTGCTGAAGCTCAACTCTGAGGCTCGCGAGTACGATTTCAAGAAGAACCTTGAGATAAAGACCAAGCTGTGTGAGGCTGCCGAGAAGCTCGCCGACGAGGAGGACGTAATAAGCGCATTCCATCAGTTGCAGGAACTCCATCAGCAGTATCGCGAGACAGGCCCCGTTGCCAAGGAGCTGCGCGAGCAGATATGGACCCGCTTCAAGGCTGCATCTACCGTCATCAACAAGCGTCATCAGCAGCACTTCGAGGACCTGCGTGCCGGCGAGGAGGAGAATCTTGCACGCAAGACAGCCCTCTGCGAGAAGGTAGAGGAGATTGGCAAGCTCGAAAACAAGGGCGCTGCCGACTGGGAGAAGCACTCTAAGGAGATTATCGAAATACAGAACGAGTGGAAGACCATAGGTTTTGCACCGCAGAAGATGAACGTCAAGATATTCGAGCGTTTCCGCGCTGCCTGCGACGACTTCTTCGGACGCAAGACTGAGTTCTTCAAGCAGCTCAAGGCTGCCTATGCCGACAACATAGAGCGCAAGAAGGCTCTCGTTGAGAAGGCTAAGGCTCTGGCTGAGAGCACTGACTGGAAGTCGACAAGCGACAAGCTCATCGCCCTTCAGAAGGAGTGGAAGACCGTAGGCCAGGTGCCCAAGAAGCTCGGCGACCAGCTTTGGAACGAGTTCCTCGGTGCTTGCAACAAGTTCTTCGAAGCACGCAAGGCTGCCAATGCCGGCACACGTGGCGAGGAACGTGCCAACCTCGACAAGAAGCGCGAGCTCATAGCTCAGCTCAAGGGGCTCGGTGCTGATGCTACAAAGGATCAGGTTCAGACTCTCGTCGACGAATATAATAAGGTGGGACACGTGCCCTTCAAGGAGAAGGACACTCTCTATGCCGAGTATCACGAGGTGCTCGACGTAATCTATCGTCAGCTGAATATCTCTACAAAGCGCCGCCGTCTTGATGATTTCAAGTCGAATATCAAGAACATGGCAAAGCGTGGCGAGGAAGCTTTGGGCTCAGAGCGCTCACGCCTGATGCGTCGTTTTGACCAGCTCAAGCAGGAGATTCAGACCTACGAGAACAACCTCGGTTTCCTCAATGCAAGCTCTAAGAAGGGCAACAGCCTTATCGACGAGATGAACCGTAAGGTGCAGAAGCTCCGCGACGACCTCGAACTGGTTCGCCAGAAGATTAAGGCTATCGATGCTGAGAAGTAAGAAATGGTATTAATATATACAATTAAACAATGATAAGTTGCACAGCGCTGCAACGACAACTCGCACTGCCAGTGACTGGTAGTGCGAGTTTTTAAAATATACGCCCCTGTATTATTTTATTCATTTTTATTAATTAATTCATCTAAAAAAATCTATGTACAGACACAGATTTAACGACAGACAGGCTCTGCGCTTCAAGCATTTCTCGCGCCGTAGCTATGCTCTGTTCAGCTGTATCGGACGTGAGGTGCTCATCTGCACCCTTAGTGTAGCAACTTTGACCTATGCTAAGGCAGACGGAATCAGCACCAAGCCTGCTGCTACAGCAATGGCTGCCGACTCACTTGGCCGTCAGGAGGTGAAGCTCGACGAGGTGCTTGTCACCGGTTCGCGTGCTCCGCTCACTGCGTTGCAGTCGGCAAAGATTGTGACTGTCATCTCGCGCGACGACATTCAGCGTGCGGAGGCGTCAAGTATCAACGACATTCTTAAGTTAGCCACGGGCGTAGATGTCCGTCAGCGCGGTGGCTTTGGTGTACAGACGGACATCAGCATCAATGGCGGCACGTTCGACCAGATTACCATTCTATTGAATGGAGTGAACATGTCAAGCCCGCAGACCGGCCATAATGCAGCCGATTTCCCAGTTTCTCTTTCTGACATTGAGCGCATCGAGGTTCTCGAGGGTGCTTCGGCACGTGTGTTCGGTTCGTCGGCGTTCAATGGCGCCATCAACATCGTGACGCGCACCGACAAGGAGAGCAGTGTGCGTGTGTCGGCCGAAGGAGGCTCGTTCGGCACATTCGGTGGCGATGCTGGTTTGAGTCTTCGCACAGGCAATGTCAGCCAGCAGCTCAGCGGAGGCTATACGCAGAGCGACGGTGGCACAGCCAACAGCGATTTCAAGCGTCGTCGCATGTATTATATGGGAGCTTTGGAGTCGCGCTACGTCAATCTGTCGTGGCAGGGCGGTCTGTCGTCGCAGGATTATGGCGCATCTACATTCTACAGCGCCCGCTTCAACAACCAGTGGGAGGCAACACGCCGCTTCATGGCGTCGGCTCTTGCCGACATTCGTCCGTTTGCCGACGAGCGTTTGGTGTTCTCGCCCTCGGTATATTGGCACCGCGATGTAGACCATTATCAGCTCACTCGCGGCAAGGAAGGAGCACAGAACGGCGAGAACTATCACCGTATGGATGTATATGGAGCTGCTCTCAATGCCCATGCCTCGTGGTTACTGGGTAAGACAGCCGTTGGCGTCGACCTGCGCAAGGAGCACATCCTCAGTACTGCATACGGAACACTGCTCGACGAGAGCGAGTGGACTGCCATACACGGTTCCGACCGCCACTACGACCATCGTGGCGACCGCACCAACACGAGCGTCTTTCTTGAGCATAATGTAATTCTCGGTGGATTCACCCTGTCGGCTGGCGTGCTTGCCAACCGCAATACGGGACTCGACAACCGTTTTCGTTTCTATCCTGGTGTAGACATTTCTTATCGTCCGAGCGACAACTGGAAGTTCTACGCTTCGTGGAACAAGGCGCTGCGTGTGCCCACATTCACCGACCTCTATACTTCCAACTCGGCACAGCAGGGCGATCCCAACCTCAGCCCCGAGCGCAACTCTACCTTCAAAATTGGTACACGCTTCCGCACACGTGGCGTTGAGGCTGTGCTGAGCGGATTCTACTCTGAGGGCAAGAACATCATCGACTGGGTTTATCCTACAGCCGAGAGTCGCAAGTATCAGGCGATGAACATCGGCAAACTCGACAATATGGGCTATTCGGCTGACGTTACGCTCAATATGGACGAGCTCATCCCAGGTTCGTTCATCACACGCATCAAGGCTGGCTATGCCTTCATCCATCAGAAGCACGAGACCGACCGCGAGATATTCGGTTCGCTCTACGCCCTGGAATATTTGCGCCACAAAGCCACCTTCCAGCTCGACCACCGCATCTGGAGTCGTCTGTCGGCATCGTGGGCAGTACGTTGGCAGCAGCGCATGAACAACTATTCGCCTTATACCAAGGTCGACGTAAAACTGATGTGGACCGCTCCGTCGTACAGCCTTTACGTTAAGGCCGACAACATAACATGCCACAGATACTACGACCTAGGCGCAGTGCGCCAGCCGGGTCTGTGGATTATGGCAGGCGGAAGCGTGAGGATAGGGTTGTAAGATATAGAAGCCCAACAAAGCCCCACCCCCAGCCCCTCCCCCGTAGGGAGGGGAGCGGTATGCTTTGTAAACTTATATAGGAGGGTATGGCGTCCTCGCCATGCCCTGCGCAAGAAAACGAGTAGCGGAGGCCGGAGACCTCCGCTACTGTTTTTATCCTCCCATAGCAAACATTACATATTACTCCCCTCCCTACGGGGGAGGGGCCGGGGGTAGGGCTTTTCACTTGTATTTCTCCATCAACTCCCTTTCCCCTTCCTTCGCCTTTTCCAAGAACTTCTTGTATTCTTCGGCTTCCGGATTGAACGGTCGGTGGGCGAGGGCAGCCTTTATCGGGCGCCACTCTTCGAGAAACTTAACGGTTTGCTTGGAGAAGAACGTTTCGCCGAAGCGCTGCCAGATGTATTCCACAGCCTGGTCGGTAGGGTGGAGCATGTCTTCACGATAGAAACGGTAGTCGCGCAATTCGTCGTTGACAATCTCGTAGGCGGGGAAATACACCACGTTGTCCATCTCCTTTGTCAACTTGTCGGCAGCCAAAAGCAGCGTTGCCTTCGACAGCTGACTGCCGTGAAATCCGTATTTGGCGTAGCGGATGGGGCTTACGGTGATGATGATACGAACCGAAGGATTAATCTTCTGGAGTGTGGCAATTGCCTCACGCAGATAGTCGGCACACTCGTCAACGCTCAACTCGCGCTCGGTGAACAACCGCTGCGGACGCTTCCGGCAATTGTCCACTATCTCGCCCGTCTCGTTGAGGACGTAGACATGATTGGTGCCGAGCGTGAACACAGCCGTCTGAGGGGCTTCATCGGTTGCACCAAGCTCCTCGGTCCATCGCTTCACGGTGTGCATGATGCTTGCCGGATTGTACATCACGCCGTATGGATTGACCGTTGCACGAAACTTGTCATCCACAAATCGCCGTCCTATGTTGTCGGCAAAGCATGAGCCTACAAAAAGCATACGCTCGCGCGGTTCGATAGCGAACGGCGCGAGCGTAATGTTTACTGGTGTACGAAACTCCATATTTTTATTTCTTCAGTTCGTTTGTTTCATTCTTGCGTCTCTTCGTTTCGAAGAATACGCCTGCTGCAATAGCAAGTACGAGCAACAGATAAGCCACATAAGCAGCCGTTTCGGTGTTCTTCACAGATGTAGGCTTGAATGTCAGCACTACGGTGTGCTTGCCTGGCTTGACGTTGATGGCTCTAAGGATGTAGTTGACACGGCCTACTGGAGTGTCTGTGCCGTCGACAGTGGCTGTCCATCCGGGATAGTAAACCTCCGAGAACACTACGATGCCACCCTTCTGCGACTCTACAGTGTAGGTCAGTTCGTTAGGCTCATACTTCTTCAGAGTCACTACGGCATTTGACTGTTGTGCTACAGGCTCGCCCAGCGCATCCTTAAACTTGCTGTCGGCTACAGCCTCGTGGCGCAGATTGAGCTTTCCTACGGCATCAATCTCGGCGTTGGCATTGTCAACATAGCTTATACGGTCTACAAACCATGCGTTGCCGAAGGCGTACGGATTGAGCAGCGGTGCTGTCTGTCCGCCCTGCAGCGGCAGGATTACGTACTTGGTGTTGAGCATGTTGAGCACCGGATAGATTGAGTCGCCAGCCACACGGGTCATGTCGCCTTGTGCGTTGACGATGGCACCTTGCATGTCGCGCATCTCCTTACCTATATACTGGTCGATCATTTCCTGATAACGGCGCAGCTTGGCAGCGTGGTATCCGCCGATAGACTTATGATAGTAAGAAGTCTCGTTCTCGTTGAACGTGTTCGAAGCGAGGTTAAGCACACGATAGTCGGGCGCTTTGTCCTGAAGAATCTGGCGGTCGGTGGCTGTCTCCTGTTGCGGAGTCTCGCGCACGCTACGCTCTACGAACATGCCGTCGTTGAGATAACGCTTGTTGACCTGCCACATATCAACGAGGCAGAGCACGATGATGGCACCCACAGCATACTTGGGCTGTATCTTCTTCATGCGCAGCAGCAACAGCACAGCGGTGCCGAGCACGATGACGAAGAATGTGCGCCAGCAGTCGGCGGTGAATATCGAGATGCGTATCTCCTGCAGATTGCTGAGCAACGGACCCAGATATTCCGACGGAATCTGCTTCATTGCCTCCAGCTCTGAAGCCGAAACATAGTCGGGGAAGAATATCGACGGCATGATGGCAAACAGCAACGCCATGCCACCCGTAGCTATGAAGCTCACCCACAACCAGAACATATTGGTGGTGTTGTGCGCAATGATGGGATGTTTCGACGTGCCGAGGTATATGCGTATCTTCTGTGTGAAGAAGTCGGGAGTGTCGAATATCTTCTTAAGTGCCAACATTGCCAGCAAAGGAATGGTGAACTCGGCAATTACGAGTATCGAAGCCACCGTTCGGAACTTGGCATACATGGGTACATAGTCGAGGAATAGGTCGGTAAACCACATGAAGTTGTGGCCCCACGAAAGCAGTATCGACAGACCGGTGGCAAGGAACAGCGCCCACTTCATAGGTCCTTTGACGATGAACAGACCCAGTACGAACAGCATCAGTACGAAAGCGCCCACGTATACCGGTCCGCTTGTGCCGGGCTGGTTGCCCCAGTACTGTCCCAACTGTTGATAAATCTGATAGAACTGCGGGTCGGCTTTCTCCATAGCCTTCTCGTTCATGGCAAGCGGCATTGACGCTCCGCCCTTGGTGTTGGGCACGAGCAGTGTCCATGTCTCGTCGATGCCATAGCTCCACTGTGTGATGTAGTCGCGGTCGAGACCGCTGCTTGTCTGGTTGGCAGAGTTCTTCTTCACCAGTTCGCTCTTACCTCGCATCGACTCCTGGGTGTACTGCCAGGTGTGATAGAGGTTGGAGAGGTTGATGACAACGCCCAGTGCGGCTGCCACAAAGCACACGCCCGTAGCCTTGCCAAACTGTGCCAGACGATGATTGCGAACGGCGTCCCACAGATAAGCCAGCACCATAAAGGCGATGATGAACAGATAATAATAGGTCATCTGCACGTGGTTGGCTTGTATCTCAAGCGCCGTGAACAGTGCCGTGATGACAAATCCCCACACATACTTGCCACGATATGCCAGCACAATACCAGCTATCATAGGCGGCAGATAAGCCAGGGCTATCACCTTCCAGATGTGTCCGGCAGCGATGATGATGAAGAAGTAGCTGCTGAACGCCCATATTATTGAGCCGAGCACAGCCAGTTCACGACGGAAGTCGAATGCGCGTAATAGGATATAGAAGCCAAGAAGGTATGCAAACACATACCAAACATTCTCTGGCAACCAAAGATGATAGAACTTGCCCACCTCGTTCAGAACCTGCTGGCTGTCGTACGACGGTGCCATCTGATAGGTAGGCATTCCACTAAAGAGCGAGTTGGTCCAACGGGTGCGCTCGCCGGTGCGCTGATAATACTCGGTCAGCTCCTGACCTGAGCCTCGTCCAGCCGACGAGTCGTGGCGATAGAGAATGCGGCCTTCGGTATCTGCCGGGAAGAAGTAGGCAAATGCGATGACGGCAAACAGCAATACTACCAGAATGTCTGGCAGAAATCTTTTCAATGTCTTCATTTATATGATGTTTTGTTTTGTTACGAATGGTTCGTTGTTATGTCAGCTTCGATTGCTGGCTTATGTCAGCTCCAACCCCATAGCTTCGACGAACGAGCGCACTTCCTTCTGCTTCATCAGTTCGTCGAACACCTCCTTCTTGGTGAGTTTCTTGCTTATCTCCTCGGCTTTAGCCAGTCTGAGCGTCAGCGTTATGCTGCCGTTGTGCAGAGCCTTTGCCATAGTGGCACGTATTCGTCCCTTTATGGTATCCACTTGGTCGAGCAACATCTGGTTGTCAACGATTATCTCGATGGCAGGAAATTCTGCTATGCGTGGCCTCATGTTCTTCATTCGTGAGGCAAGGCTTATCATCTTCTGCGGCATTCGGTTGCACATCGAGAGCCATTGCAGTTCGAGGAAGTCCTGGTTGAACTCCTCGTTCTCGTCCTTGTTGGTTATTTCCGCCTCCTGCTTCTTCTCCGTTTGCTGCTTCTGCTGAAGGCTTTGGAATGTTATGCCGAGACTCGACAGCTTCATGGCTGGGCGTTTGGGTGCTGCCGTAGGGGCTGAAGCCGTAGTCGTAGCGGCTGCCGTGGCAGCTCCCGATTGTGTGATGTGTGCCGAGGCAGCGCCCATGGCAGCAGCCAGAGCGGCGTTATTCTCCGGAGCGGCCACCTGCCGAGCCGCTGCATTCCGGTTCATCGTTAAGTGCTTGAACAGGGATTTCAGACTTTTGGGGCTACGCCCCGCGCCATCGGCAGCATCCTCGGGCTGTGTCAACTGAGCCACCTGTATGAGTGTCAGCTCGACGAGCAGTCGCTTGTTGCTGCTCTGTCTGTAGGACAGGTCGCACTGATTGGTCAGCTTCAGTGTCTGATACAGGAACTTCGTGGGGCATCGCTGCGCCTGGTCGGCATACTTCTGCACCTGCTGCTGGCTTGCGTCGAGCAGTTTCAGAGTGCTCTCGTCCTTAGCCATGAGCACGTTGCGTACGTGCGACGCCAGTCCGTTGATGAGGTTGCCCCCGTCAAAACCCTTCTCTATGATGCTGTTGAGCAGCACCATTATGTCGCTCACCTTGTTCTCAAGCGCCAAGTCAACCATGCGGAAGTAGTTGTCAGCATCCAGTTCGTTGAGGTCTTCAATCACCTTGGCGTAGGTGATGTTGCCCTGGCAGAAGCTCGCCGCCTGGTCGAATATCGACAGAGCGTCGCGCATACCGCCGTCGGCTTTTTCGGCTATTATAGCCAGAGCCTCCTCTTCGTATGTGATGCCCTCCTTCTGTGCCACGTTCTTTAGGTGCGATATGGTGTTCTCCACAGTCATTCGCTCGAAGTCGTATATCTGGCAGCGCGACAGGATTGTAGGCAGAATCTTGTGCTTCTCGGTGGTGGCGAGGATAAAGATGACGTGTGCCGGTGGCTCCTCAAGGGTCTTGAGGAAAGCGTTGAAAGCGGCAGACGACAGCATGTGCACCTCATCGATGATGAAAACCTTGTACTTGCCCACTTGCGGCGGAATGCGTGTCTGCTCCATGAGCGACTTGATATGCTCCACCGAGTTGTTGCTGGCGGCATCAAGCTCAAAGATGTTGTACGAGCGCTGTTCGGCAAACGCCTTGCAGCTCTCGCACTCGCCGCATGCCTCGCCCTCAGCAGTGGGGTTCATGCAGTTGATGGCTTTGGCAAAGATGCGTGCGCAAGTGGTCTTGCCCACGCCGCGCGGTCCGCAGAACAGATAGGCATGAGCCAGCTTTCCGCTCTTCACGGCGTTCTTTAGGGTGGTGGTCAGAGCCTTCTGGCCAACTACCGAATCGAACGTCATCGGGCGGTATTTGCGTGCTGAAACTATATATTCTTCCATATTATATAATGTGCGATGATGATAATCAACTGCAAACTTACTATAAAAAATTCTATTTTCGTGTATGAATACGGAAAATTATGAGTAAGTTTGCATACAAATTAACTAACAATGGGTCGTCTTAAACTTATAATGGCTCTTGTGGGCCACTACAAATATGCTATTGTCATCATCGCCGGAATTATACTCGTAGGCTTTGTCGATGAAAACAGCTTTATGCATCGTGTCCAGTTGGAGATGCAGATAAGCGACCTTCGCCAGCAAATCGACAAGTACAACGCCCAGAACGAGGACGACATGCGCAAGCTCAGGGAGCTTAACCATGTGCCGGGGGCTTATCAGAAGATTGCGCGCGAACGCTATTTCATGAAGACCGACGACGAGGATATTTATGTATTGAGTGACGATAAAAAACCACAAACCGACAATAATGAAACAAATGAGTAGAGTACAGAGTATGCTGTTCCTTGTTGGCGGCATACTTATGGTTTTAGGAGCAGGATGTTTTGCGTTCATGTATGCACGCGAGGTGGCTTGCTGGATTTATCTTGTAGGTGCACTGTTGTTCGCCTGGATGCAGGTGAGCGAGATTTATGAGGGCAACAACCCCACCATCAAGCGTCTGAAGCGTATCATGACGCTTGCCGACATATTGTTCGTGTTTTCCGGACTACTTATGGTAGACACCGCTTTCCAGTTCCTTCGCGATACATTCACCAACTATACCACTTACATTGAGGTGGTTTACAACAAGTGGGTGTTGCTGTTGCTCGTGGCTGCAATTCTCGAAATGTACACTATGCACCGCATCAGCAGTTGCCTGAAGAAGGAAGAAAACACTACCAACGCTCAGTAGGAAGATGTATTAGGCGTGTCGAAAAAAATCTAAATAAGAATAATCTTAACTTAAAACTCGGCAAAAACGTCTTTTATTCAAATAATACATATTACCTTTGTCTTTATACAAATTTACAAGTAACCACATTTTATGAGTAAAATACTTTACGCTTTTATCACAATCATGGCGTTAGCGTCATGCGGCAATTCTTATAACATCCAGGGATCGTCAAACGTTTCTACACTCGACGGACGCATGCTCTATCTGAAGGTTCTACATGACAACGATTTCAAGACTATCGACTCGTGCGACGTAGTGCACGGACAGTTCCACTTCAACGGATCGTTCGACTCTATATGTATGGCCAATATTTTCATGGATGATGAAAGCGTACTGCCTCTCGTGCTCGAAAAGGGTGACATCACTATCAAAATAGACAATACTCAGCAAACAGTCAGCGGCACTCCGCTCAACGACGAGCTGTTCAAGTTCTTCAACCGCTACAACCAGCTGAAGAATCAGGAGGCGGAACTCGTACACATGCACGACCGCGCCATTATGGACGGTTCGGACATGAACGTCGTAAACAGTCGCATCAACGCCGAGGCTCAGCGACTGACTGAGCAGGAGGACAAGCTCGTCACTTCGTTTGTGACTGAGAACTTCGACAACGTGCTCGGTCCTGGCGTATTCTTCATGGTGACCATCGGCTATCGCTATCCCGAACTCACTCCGTGGATTGAGGACATCATGAGCAAGGCTACTGATAAGTTCAAGAACGATCCTTACGTAAAGGACTACTATAAGAAGGCACAGGAGAACCAAGCCATAATGAATGGAATGAAGACTCCTGAACAGGCAATGCCTGCTCCAGCTCCAGCCCAGGGTCCAACTCCCAATGAGCTGGCTGCGCCTGCGCAGTAGGAGTCGGGGTGTTGAGTTGAGATGTTGAGATGATGTGATTAAAAAACAACATAACAACCATTTTTTTGAAGAAAAAATGAAAACATTAATATTTGGAGGAACCGTTGTCAATGAGGGTGTAGCCCGAAAGGCTTCCGTGATTGTTGACAATGATGTTATAACAGAGATAGTTGAAGGTACAGACTCTCCCCGTGGCAACTACGACAGCGTCGTGGATGCTACGGGGTGTTTTGTTTTACCCGGTGTGATTGACGACCATGTGCACTTCCGCGACCCCGGATTGACACAGAAGGCCGACATCGAAACAGAGAGCCGCGCGGCTGCGTTTGGCGGTGTCACGTCGTATTTCGACATGCCCAACACCAATCCGCAGACCACAACGCTCGAGGCACTCGATGACAAATATGCGGACGCTGCACGCAAGTCGCACGTCAACTACGGCTTCTTCATCGGTGCCACCAACGACAACATTGATGTCGTTACGTCTGTCGACCCACATCGTGTGCCTGGTATAAAGCTGTTTATGGGTTCAAGCACAGGCAATATGCTCGTCGACCGCAAGGAGGTGCTGCAGCAGCTGTTTACAAAAGCGCAACTGCCCATCATGACGCATTGCGAGGACACCGACATAATCAATCGCAACATGGCTGAGGCTAAGGCCAAGTATGGCGACGACCCGGCTGTAGAGCATCATCCCGAGATTCGTTCGGAGGAGGCATGCTGGCAGTCTACACGCCTCGCTGTGGAACTTGCCGAGCAGACAGGAGCTCGTCTGCACGTAGCACACCTCACTACAGCACGCGAGTTGCAGCTCTTCGGCAGCAATCCGCGCATCACCGCTGAGGCTGTCATAGCCCACCTGTTCTTTTCGGATGCCGACTATGCCACACTCGGAACACGCATCAAGTGCAATCCCGCAATCAAGACAGCCGCCGACCGCGACGCTCTGCGTGCCGCACTCAACGACGGACGCATTGCCACCATCGGTACCGACCACGCCCCACATCTTCTTGCCGACAAGCAGGGCGGATGTGCCCGTGCTGCTTCCGGCATGCCTATGGTGCAGTTCTCGCTCGTTGCCATGCTGCAACTCGTCGACGAGGGCGTGCTCACCATCGAGCGTCTGGTGCAGTTGATGAGCCACAATCCTGCCGAACTGTTCGGCGTGTCGCGTCGTGGCTATCTGCGTCAGGGCTACAAGGCCGACATAGTCATTGTGCGTCCCGACTCGCCCTGGACCGTCGACAAGGACTGCATACAGAGCAAATGCGGATGGAGTCCGATGGAGGGACACACATTCGCATGGCAGGTGCGCACCACAATGTGCAACGGCAGCATAATATACAACAATGGAGCATTCGACACCACGAGCCGTGGTGAGGCATTGGAGTTCAGACTCTGATATATATGGATAATGTAACACAATTTGATTTCAACATAGCACAACTGCGCCCTTACATCAACTGGTTGTACTTCTACCATGCGTGGGGACTTGCCGGCAAGCCCCAATCCGAGAAGGACAAACTGCTCAACGAGGCAAACTTCATGCTCGACCAACTGCAACCGCGCTATCAGACGCATGCACTTGTAGGCCTGTTCGATGCCAATGCCGACGGCGACGACATCGTAGTAGGCACAGAACGCATGCCGATGCTGCGACAGCAGCGCCCCTCCGAGCCTGGAGCGCCTTACCTCTGTCTTGCCGACTTCGTGCGTCCGCTGTCGTCGGGCATAAAGGATAGGGTGGGGGTGTTTGCCGCCAGCATCGACGAGGCGATAGAACACGACTTCCAGCAGGACGATTTCCAGCGTATGTTAGCCCAGACTCTTGCCGACCGACTGGCTGAAGCCACTGCCGAACTTGTCCACTTGCAGGTGCGCCGAACCATTTGGGGATATGCTCCCGACGAAAATCTCGACATACCGCAGCTTCTGCGCGAGGACTTCCAGGGCATACGTCCAGCCGTGGGCTATCCGTCGATGCCCGACACGAGCATCAACTTCATCATCGACCGTCTTATCGACATGAAGCGCATAGGCATCCGTCTCACCGACAGCGGTGCCATGAAGCCTCATGCTTCGGTGTCGGGACTGATGTTTGCCCATCCCAAGGCACACTACTTTGACATCGGACGCATCGACGACACCCAGTTACGCGACTATGCGCGGCGCCGTCATGTGCCCGTAGAACTGATGCGGAGGTTTCTCGCCTCACGTCTGGCAGACTGATGTGTCTTCATTATTCATACAAACGATAAAAATAGATGATAGCCCGTATATTCATATTAATAATACTGGCAACGCTGTTGCCCGACCTCTACATTTATCGTCGCTACATACGCCACCGCTTCGACCTCTCGCTATTGATGCGTCTGTTGTGGTGGGTTCCGGGTGCTGCGATGGTGGCGGTGACGCTTGTCTACGCCATGATTGACGACTTTGCGCCAGCCAACCTCACGTTGTTCAACATCTATCTGTTCATGCTCGGACTGATAGTGGTGCCCAAGCTACTGTTCGTTCTGTCGTCGATAGCCGGACGGGGCGTGCGCCGTATGGTGGGAGGCACGCGCAATTGGGGCAACTACTTCGGATTGCTGCTTGTGCTGGGACAGCTTTACGTGCTGTTCACGGGTTCGATGACTGGCACCGACCATCTGCGTGTGCGCCGTGTCACCGTTCGTGTTCCCGACCTTCCTAAGTCGTTCGACGGCTATCGCATAGTGCAGTTCAGCGACATACATCTCGGTTCGATGCGCAGCGAACTGCTTGAGCGTGCCGTAGAACAGATGAACCGCTTGCGTCCCGACATGATAGCGTTTACTGGCGACATTCAGAACATGCGCCCCGACGAACTCACTCGCCACACGTCTACGTTGCGTCGTCTGCATGCCAAGGATGGTGTCTACTCCGTGCTGGGCAATCACGACTACTCGGAGTATGTGCCTAAGTTGCCCATGCAGCAACGCCGTCACAACGAGATGCTTACACGTGAGTTTCACGCCAACGTAGGTTGGCAGCTCTTGCTCAACGACCACCGCATCATACGACGTGGCAACGACTCCATAGTGATTGCGGGCGAGGAGAACGACGGGCTTCCGCCATTCCCCAGCAAAGCCGACCTCAAGCGCACATTGCGTGGAGTCAGCCCCCATTCGTTCGTAGTCATGCTTCAGCACGACCCCTCGGCATGGCGCCGTTCGATACTGCCCGGCAGCAATGTGCAGCTCACGTTGAGCGGACACACGCACGGCGGACAGATGAGTCTGTTCGGATTGCGCCCCACAAACCTGACGGGTCGCGAGGACGACGGACTCTACCAGGAGGCAGGCCGCGCTCTGTTCGTATCCACAGGATTGGGCGGTTTCGTGCCGTTCCGATTCAATATGGATCCGGAAGTGGTGGAAATTACTTTAAAAAGTAAAAATTAGAGAAAATGAAACAGAAATACAATAAACAAATAGCTAATGCGGTTAAATCTTTTTGGGAAACCAAAAAGAAGCAAGGAAATGTTTTGGCAGGTAAACAGCTTGATTCTTTTCTTGATATGTTAGCCAATGTTGCGGTTGATGCTGGTGTGCCACGTGAATGTATATATTTAAAGAATAATCATATACCTGGATATTATCGTGCTACCAAGGATTGGGATTTTCTAATTGTTTCGCCTAAAGGAAACCTTATATCTGCAATAGAGCTGAAGTCGCAAGTTGGATCTTATGGCAATAATTTAAACAATAGGGTTGAGGAGTCACTTGGCTCTGCTGAAGATTTTTGGACTGCCTTTCGTGAAAAGGCTTTTGTATGCAATCAGTCACCTTGGCTTGGCTATTTGATGGTTGTAGGTAAGGACGAAGGAAGTACTCATATAGTTAAAGTAAACGAGCCACATTTTCACGTTGGCTCTGAGTTCATTGACTCTACCTATCTTGATCGTTATCGTATATTGTGTCAACGTCTTGTGCTTGAGCATAAATATAATGCTGTTGCTCTTATAACAACAACAGGATGTGACAACTATGAAAGTCTTGCAGAAAATATTTCAATAGATACATTTATAAATTCATTTATTGGTTATCTTTTAGGTTTAACGGATGAGTTTAAATAGAGTCCAAGATAATAAAAAATATGGTGGTGGGCAATATGGGGTTGTTTACACCAAGCCTGAAGTCGTCAAGTTTATTCTTGATGAGGTTGGTTATTTGTCTTCGTTCAATCTTTCTTCCGTTAAGATAATGGAGCCATCATGTGGAGAAGGAGAGTTCTTGTTGGAAATAGTTAGTCGACTTAAAAACTCCTCGCAATTATTCAACTTTGATTTTAATCAAGCTTATCATAACTGTGTTTTTGCTTCGGAAATAGATGCGGAAAAGGTAAAAGTTTGTTGTGAACGCTTAAAAATAGAGTTTCCCGAACTTATCAATGTAGAAGAGAATATTATAGTAGAGGATTATTTGCTTGGTAGACATAATCAAGTAGATATAGTAGTAGGAAATCCGCCATATATAAGATACGAGGACATTCCAGAACAGAAGCTCGCTATTTATAAGTCGTTTCCAACCTTCTATTATCGTGCTGATATATATGTATTGTTTTATGAAAAGTCACTTTCATTATTAAAACCCAATGGTAAACATTGTTTTGTTTGTGCAAATCGTTGGATGCGTAATAAGTATGGCAAGTTATTGAGAAAGTTGGTGGCTGATAATTACAGTATTGATAAAATAATCAATATGGAGAATGTTGATGCTTTTCAGAAAAACGTGTTGGCTTATCCTGCAATTACATTGATTTCAAATAAAAATAGGAATGATAGTGTTCTTTATGCAAATATAAACAAGATAGATGACTTCTTAGATATTGAATATGAAATGTTGCCGTCACCAGAAGGAGAAGACTGGACATCAATGTTCAATTCTTTTGATAAAGGATTGAGTCTTATAGAAGAACAGGGGTTTAAAATAGGAATAGGTGTTGCGACGGGTGCTGACAAAATCTTTATCTCAACGGAATTAAAGGATAAAGTGGAAGAAGATTTGTTGTTGCCTGTTATTGGAGCCAGAGACCTTAGTGGTGACTGCATGAAATGGGGTGGCAAGTATTTCCTTAATCCTTATTCAAAAGATGGTCAACTTGTTGTCCTGGACAAATATCCCAGAGCAAAGGAATATTTAGAAAGTCACAAAGAACAGCTTATCTCACGTCATAAGGTGCGTAAGAATCCTTCACGTTGGTATGCAACAATAGATTCTGTTTCACCAACATTAATGACTAAGACAAAGATTCTTTTACCTGACATCTCGGGTAATAATTATGTGTTTGTTGATGAAGGAAATTTCTATCCTCAGCATAATATTTACTATATTATAGGAGGTAATCTGTCACAGATCCGTGTGCTTGCAGCTATACTTATGTCTGATTTCGTACGTAAGCAGTTGAATAATCTTACCAACCACATGAATGGAGGGTACGCTCGTTGGCAAAGCCAATATTTGCGTAAGCTCCGCATTCCAGTAATAAGTGCTATCTCAGACAATTTATCGGATAAAATAATGAAATATTATGAGAATAAGAACATTGAAGGTATAAATAACAGTGTGGATGAAATATTATCCAACGAATGTGACAACAAAGATAAAAGAGTGAAAAAACAGCCCAAACAACTTGTCTTTTCATTCTGTTAAATAAAAGTATAATAATTAAACATTAAAAGAATATGAAGTATATATATCGTATTTATCAGCTCTTCATAGCTCTTCCGCTGATAGCCATATACACCGTAATAACATGTCTGATGGTAATTGTCGGCTGCGCATTGGGCAACGGTCATTTCTGGGGATATTATCCCGGCAAGTGGTGGGCGCAGTTCATTGTGCGTGTGCTTCTGCTGCCCGTGAAGGTAGAGGGACGCGAAAACCTGCAGAAAGGGCAGTCGTATGTGTTCGTAGCCAACCATCAGGGAGCGTTCGATATATTCCTGATTTACGGTTTCCTGTGCCGCAACTTCAAGTGGATGATGAAGCGCCAGCTGCGTCAGATGCCTCTCGTGGGCAAGGCGTGCGAGTCTGCCCACCACATCTTCGTCGACAAGCGAGGTCCCAGCAAGATACGCGAGACCTACGACCGTGCACGCAAGACGCTGCAGGGCGGCATGTCGCTCGTGGTATTTCCCGAAGGAGCACGTACGTTTACGGGTCATATGGGCGTGTTCAAGCGTGGAGCTTTCATGCTGGCTGACGACATCGAACTACCCGTTGTGCCAATCACCATCAACGGCTCGTTCAATGTGATGCCGCGTATGCGCGACATGCACTGGGTGACATGGCATCCGCTGCGCCTCACTATCCACAAGCCTATCATGCCGATAGGCAAAGGTCCCGACAACATCAAGCATCTTGAGAGCAAGAGCTACGACGCCGTTATGTCGGGATTGGTGAAGGAATACCAGGGATTTGTGGAGAATCCGGATCAGTAAAGCCCCACCCCCTTACCCCTCCCCCGTAGGGAGGGGAGTGATATGAATTGTAAACTACGGGAGACTTCCGCAGCACCAAGTCTGATACAACAGATTATAGAAATAATTTGTTTTTTTCATAGACATGTCTGAACATATCTATTTCACGCTTACTTATTTCACTTTGGGCGTCACAGCCGTCTGTGAGTCCTAATAATGTCATAGCAGATGCGAAGTGTATTCGTCTTCCCTCTTCTGTGCGGTCAAAACGCCTTGAGAGAAGTGCATGATACTTTTCACCCGAATTAATCACCATTGTCACGGCAGCATTAACTCCCGCTTCCTTTGCCAACAAATGACTATGATGTTCCCAAAGAGCCATATGAATCTGAACCACGAAGAGATTCGTAGCCAAGTTCACCAATCAGAATTGCGGATTCCAACCAGTTGAAGTCGCCATATACAAATAATCTGTTCTTCTACTAAACCTTTTTAGATGCACGTTCACGATGTTTGAGTGAAAGGTCTTGAAGAGCTCGTCCCATCTCGTCTTTCTGTGCCAAGAGTAATATATCATCTTCCAGTTGCAAAGCATAGAGCACACGAAGATAGATGCCGATAGCTACAGTTGGTGAGCCTTTCTCCACTCTATTGATGGTTACGGGAGAACATGTTGCACGTTCTGCAACCTGAGCTATACTCAAGTTACGACGCAAACGGGCAAGTCGTATTTGTTCGCCTACCGTCTACATTTTCATTTCCAATTTGCGGGGGAGCTTTGTCCCCATAGTTGTTTTAACCATTAACACCAACATTTAATTAAGTATGCAAATATACCAATAATTATTCATTTTATGATAGGTTATAAAATAAAAATATATGTGGAGATAAAAAACGTCGTATCATGGCATGATACGACCATTTCATGCTACGAAAGAGTGCTTTATATCACGATGCAGACATTAGTGATACGATTGCAACAACACAACAACATAATAACATAACAACAAAACAAAAATAATGTGATGTTTTGTCATCTCATCCGACAACAAAGCGCCCTGTAAAGGCGAAAGCGTTAACAATTAGTGCTTTTGCCCTTGCAGGGCGCCAATGTAGTTTAAACCTTATCTATTAGAAGGTATAACCCAATTTATTGCGCTGTTGGATGAACTGTGTCTTTTGCAAATTAACTTCCCATTTCTTGCTTGTGAACATATCTGCTGCCAATTTAGCGTCATTATCGCTGTTTAGGCAAACCTTAAAGTCCTTAACATCCTGCAACGGTAGAGGAATTGCAACATACTTTCTTGTAGCTGGGATATAGCCACTTTTACTTCTTGTATCGTCTACATAAGAATAAACCTTGGCAGTACCATCAACTTTCTTTTGTATTGTTTTGGCTATTGTCTGCCATGCTATACCTGCATCCTTAGCACCCGAAATAAGCTCCAAAGTCTTTAGATTATCCATCTTTGAGAAGTCGTATTTCTCGTCACGGGTATTATACTGTAATACGAGATGTTCAACACTCTTTGCGTCAGAGAGGTCGTACTGGGTTCCGTAGTGTGTGAAGAAGAACTTGATTTCGCCTTCGATCTTAATCAAATCGCCTATATTACCTTCGAACATATAGTAAGCCAAATTCGAGTTAGCGTTTTCCTTTACCAAGACAAGCTTCACTTGTTTGCCGTTTTTATACACCTTCAGCGGATTAGTCTTGCTATGAGCAGCATTTCGGTCAACAATGAACTTAATCGTCGGTTCATATTTTTCCAAATATTTAATATTACAGTTAGGGTCTAAGCAAAGGATTTCACGTACATTAAATACGATAGAACTCTTTACACTCGTGTCCTCGCCACCGCTATTTTCCTTCAGTTCTTTCAGCAGCATAGCGATGTATTCCAGAGCTTCCTCTTGGCTCTTGTTGCCGTCTTCTACAGCCTTCACAAGGTTCGCAATCTCGTTCTTGATATTGTTGAATGCAGCAGTGTAGTCGGGCAGAGCCTTAATAGCCACCTTGATAGCATCGAGCTTAGCAGATATTGTTAGAGTCTGCAGCGCCAAAATACCATTAAGAGTATTGATCTTAGCCGATAGCGTTAGGGTCTGCGCTTTCATAGCTCCTTCAATAAATGCCAATCGCTTAGAGAGTTCCATAGTCTGCGACTTCATTGCTTTCTCGATAGCAGCGAGCTTGTCGTTGTAATCGGGCAGAGCGTCGATAGCGTTCTTGATAGCAGTGAGCTGGTCGGTGTAGTCGGGCAGATTGTTGATAGCATTCTCAAGAGCAGCGAGCTTGTCATCGAGCTTAAGAGTCTGTGCCTTCATAGCTGCCTCAATAAATGCCAATTTCTCAGAGAGTTCCATAGTCTGCGAGTTGAGAGCCTTCTCGATAGCAGCGAGCTTGTCGGTGTAGTCGGGCAGAGCGTCGATGGCAGTCTTGATGGCCTGGAGCTGTTCGGTGTAGTCAGGCAGTGCCTTGATAGCCTTCTCAAGCGCCGTGAGACGGTCGTTGAGCATGATAGACTGATTCTTCATCATAGCCTCGATAGCAGCGAGCTTGTCCTTCAGCTCCAGAGTCTGCGATGTGAGTGCCTTCTCTATAGCCTCAAGCTTCGATGTGTAGTCGGGCAGCGCGCTGATAGCCTTCTCTATAGCCTGGAGCTTTTCGGTGTAGTCGGGCAGCGCCTTGATAGCAGCCACGAGAGCGTCGCATTTCTTTTCGAGCGCGAGGGTCTGAGCCTTCATGGCGTCCTCGATAAGAGCCAGCTTGCCTTCCAATGCTATGGTCTGCGCCTTCATTGCAGCCTCAATGGCAGCGAGCTTGGCATCAACAGTAGCATTGAGCGAGTTGAGCACGTCCTTGATGGCCTGCAACTTGGTCTGCTGGTCGACGCTCATCTTGTCGATGGCAGCCGTGAGCTGAGCGATGGCCTGCTCGTTCTTGAGCGTACCATTATTTATGGCATCCACCACCTTTGTGAAGTCGTTGACCACAGTCACACTCATAGTGTAGTCAATCTGGGGAGCGTCTTCTTGACAAGAACTGAAGAACGCTGGTGTCGCCAGCAACATTGCGCCGGCTAACAGAATAGATTTTAATGTTCTCATAGTCGTATGTTTTTAGTTTTTATATTCTCAACTTTTTTACCTTTTTACTCTTTTACTTTTTTACCTTTATAGTAACGCGTCGTCCTTCGGCAGCCTTCTTTCCTTCCTTCGAGCCGATGGCTGTCTGCGGCTGGATGTCTTGCGGAGCGAAGCCTTCCTTGATAAGCACGTCTACAACGCGCTTCATGCGGCGCTCTGAGAGCAGCTGGTTGTAGTCGGAAGTACCCGGTGTACTTGCTTCAGCCACAACGGTGAGTTTCTCGCCCTTCACGCTGCGTGCGAACGAGCGTAGGCGGTCCATTTCCTCACGGCTCATATACGAACTGTTGTGAGCAAACTGCACGTAGTGTTCATGTGTAGCTACCACAGCCTTCTTGCTGTTCTGGCAGTCGTCAAGCTGTCGCTGCAGGTCGGCGTTCTGTTGCTGTGCGTTGCGGCGGAGCTGAGCCTCCTGGTCGGCGCGTGCCTTCTCTGAGTCAGCCTCCTGGCGCAGGCTGTTGGCTCGGTCGTTGAGAGCAGCAATCTCGCCGTCGTAGTAGTCGCGCTGCTTGCGTGCACGGCTCGGTACGAAGTTGTAGCGTACGGTAGCCAGAGCGTAGATAAGGTGCTTGGGAGCCACCTCCTTACGGTTGAGCAGCCAGTCCATCTCGCCCTTAACGCCTACAGTGAATCGGCGGCTCACGTCAGCCTCGATGTGCAGAGTGGCAGGTATGTATAGCTTGTCGAAGTTCTCGTGGCGGTTGCGTGTGCTCACGTTGCCCGTAATGGTGACAGTACCGTCGTTGCTGATGTTGGCGTCGCTGCCAATCGATGAACTTGTACCGTTCTCGGTCTTGGTGTTGTTGATCCACATACCGTACTCGTTGCCTCGTGCCAGAGTGCCGCCCAGTCCGGTGCCCAACCAGATGTTGAACCACTGAGCCTTGCGTGCTGGCCAGAACTCCATGAAGTTGAACTGTACGCCGAGCTTGATGTTGTGGGTGTTCATCATGTAGTTGCCGTAGGTCTTGACTGGCATCACCTTGTTGTCAATCACCGAGAAGCGTTGTTCGCGACGATAGCGCGACCAGAGGTAGTCGGCACCTACACGTATCCATGGGCGGATTGTGAAGTCGATGCCACCGCCTACAGCAGGCGACTGCTTGTAGCTCGACTTGGCGTCGAAGTTCTGATACCACACGCCGTTAGCCCATGAGAGTCCGCCCTGAACATAAATGCTCCACTTGTTGGTGCGCAGTTCCTTATTGGTATCGCGTGGCGGATTAGCTATGCCCTCGCCAGCTGTCTGCGCCTGAGCACCGACGAAAGCGAGCGTTGTAAGCAATACGCTGAGCCCTACTCTTGCCCATCTGCCACTGAATAGCGGAATGAGCGGTTTAGTTCGTCTTGTATTCATACTTTATTAATTTAGATTGTTTATATATTTTATATTATTCTGTGTTGTGTCGTTTATATCAAGTTTTTGAGCCATTGTAGGAAGGTAAGTTTTCGGTGTTCGTCTTCGGGTGGAGGTTTTTGGGGGATGGCTCCACCCTGCATACAGCCGCCACGCTTGTCTATCTCCACGTTTATCATCTCGCGGATAGTGTCGAGCAGTTGGGCGCGATCTTCTAGATACTGCTCGGCTTCGTCGGTCTTGTGTCGGCTGCTGTCATGCTGTATATATTTTTCCGTTTGATTCATAGCTTTAGGTTTATAAGTTTCACGTATGGCGTAGTCGTCTCTTTTAAAGTGTCAGTTAACAAGTGGAGGTGTCGGCGAGTTTTGTTGTTCTTGTATGGTGTTATGAAGAGAGTTATTATTAGCGTTTTATCACAAACTGCCAATTACCTCCACTTGTCAACTGACTGCACGCTTGCGTTAGTCTTGTTTAGTCTTGGTGTCGCAAATTTACGCATAAATTCAACTATGTATAGTGTGATAATTGGACAAAATTGTGTGATAATCGGACAAAATGATGTTCGCACAATTGTTCTAATCGGACATCGGAATGGTGTAAGTGGTTGAGAATCAGGGGAAATGTATGAACACAAAAAGCCAACATACACAGCCCCGCAAAGCCCCACCCCCAGCCCCTCCCCCGTAGGGAGGGGAGTGGTATGCATTGTCTGCTTAAGTAAGTGGCGGAGGTCTCCGGCCTCCGCTGTGCAGGGTATGGCGGGGACACCATACCCTCCTACACAAGCTCACAAGTCATATTACTCCCCTCCCTACGGGGGAGGGGCAGGGGGTGGGGCTTTTTTTTTAATCCTCAAATCCGCAACCTATAGGGTTTAGTGGGATTTTGCTTGCAAAGCGACA
>OLFZ01000951.1_pt1 | contig 28323 bp, 43 predicted proteins | sample 1604861 | NCBI WGS metagenome assembly OLFZ01 (sample SAMEA3888895, study PRJEB22519) | human gut metagenome | biome: human gut; feature: human-associated habitat; material: faeces | place: Denmark | collected 2011 | reverse complement strand
ATGGATATTTCCCAACAGACAGGAATTAAAAGAAAGTCTGTATCAGAGATCAAGAATATCTAACGTGCAATTCTGCACATTTTCCAATATGAAAAATTGAATAACACGACTGCTGCATATAGCAGTTTATTAGGGCTTAAGGGATAATTCCTTTGAGTTATTTGAACAGGTCTGAAAAATGGCTGGTTAATTATATTTCCACATCTGTGTGGAATATAGCAGTTTATTAGGGTGCGTCATTTATGTCGCACCTTTTTCTTGACCTCTGATTTGTTAAAAAGGAGGAAAATGATTAGTGAAAATAAGATTAAATGTATGTATTTCAATAAACGATTCAATGAGAAACCACAAGGAAAACAATGTGGATGGGTGCAGAAAAGTTTAATTGAGACAGAAATTGCAATAGAAGATTTGGCAGATGCTTTATGTCATGGAGCATCATTTAAGCCAGGAGTTTTAGTTGGCGGTATGAAAGCTGATAACTGGACACAGCAACAGTTATTTGGCTTGGATTTTGATAACGGAATGTGCATAGAAGAAGCATATAACAAGGTCATTTCTCTTGGAATTGTACCATGTTTTATATACACCACATTTTCACACAAGGAAGAACATCATAAATTCCGCATGATATTCTGCAATGATACAGTTATTACAAATGGCAGTATCAGAGATAAATTACAAGCTACACTTATGGGTGCGGTAGGTGGGATTGATGAGGTATGTTTCAATAGAGATAGATTGTTTTTCGGTGGCAAGGGGAATGAGGTATTATATCCATCTTATGACAGTAGAATCAATGCAGAAGCAGTTATTGATAAATACTGGAAAGATGAATATGAGCAATACATATCAGATGCACAACCAAAATCAAAGAAGAAACCTGCTGCAAAAAAGGAAAAATCTAATACAGAGGTAAAACCTGTATATGAAAACTTAAATGTCAAAGCAATTAAGGAACATGATGTTGAATATCTGCGTACAGCATTAGCACATGAACCGATTGAATTTGATACAAAAAATGAATTTTGGGATTATATCTATTCAGAACTGGATATTGCAGAGCTGATAGATATTGATAATCCGAGGTCTTTTTGCTGTATTCTGCATGAAGATCATAACCCTTCTGCAAACATCTTTACTACGAAAAATGGAGTTCAAAAGTATAGATGTTGTTCTGAAAATCTTACTCTTAACATAAAACAGTTGATTGAAATGTTAGGAGATTTCAAGTCTGAATTTAAAGCAATTCAATTCATAATGGATATTTATAATCTGTCCATAAAGGAATCACAATGGAGCATTGAACAGCGTGAAAACATAGACATGATGATAAGTAATATCACTCTGAATAAATTTCAAGAACTATGTCCACAGGCTGATAAAAATATCAAATATGCAAAGGACACATTTCTTATGATGCTGTCTATTGCACGAAACAATATTTATAGTGAGAAGTTTTCTAATGACGATGGAGAAATAATCTTCTTTGTTACAACGAAAAAATTAGCGGAATGTCTTGGCAAAGGTTACAGTCAGAATAAGATTGATAAGGTCGGCAAGTATATCAAAATGCTTGTATATCACGATTTAATTCGTATTCTTGATGATGACCAAATACCAAAGGAATTATTGTATAAAGCCATTAAATGTGCTGGAACTGATACAAGGGCAGGAAAACACGTTAATTTTTATGCTATTCCATCATGGGTAGTACAACAGTTGAAAACAATAGAAGATAATGGAATCCGTTGGAAAGATAAAGGCTATAGAATTGGCGGTGTATCGTTTGATATGTTCTATCGTTCTGAAGGTTTTGAGGTAGCCGCCTCACTATATCCACAATATAAGAAAAAGAAAAATGAATATGGTGAGATTGTCAACAGGACTACTACAAAGGCTAGTGACGAGCGTACATTGAAGATTTCAGAAGTGATTTTACATTGTATTCAAAGAAAAGGATATTGTACTGAAAAAGAGGTTGTATATATTCTTGGGAATGAATACCGATATGAAGTTACAGACACACAGATTAAGCGGTGTTTAAATGAGATTATGGATTGCTATGGATTAAAGAAAGTCAAAGCTAATAAGGTATTAAAAGAGCAATTTGACATTAAATCAGATGGTTATCCCTACATAATAATTGAAGATGAATATAAGGGTAGGTAAAAGGTGGGGGGTATATACCATATATATCTTAGTTATATTACCCCCCCTATTACCCCTTGATTGATATTGATTGACTGAAAAGACAGTATGAATTGATTCTGCTGTCTTATTTTTATGCAAAGAATAAGGAGTAAAAGGACAATGGATGAAACAAAAATATGTAAGAAATGTGGAAGAGAACTCCCAATAGAAAGGTTTGGAATAAACCATAATTATACAAGATGTGTATGTAAAGAGTGCTTCAATGAAGGAATGCGAGAAAAGCGTTATCAGCAAAGATTATCAGATGGCATAGAAATATATCATAAAGACAAATCTATGAAGATAAAACGAAAATACAAGAAACCATATCACTTCCAGATATTGTATAGGTCGGAATCTGGTATTCCGAATATTGCAAAAGATGAAGTGTTTGTGTGTTTATTTGACTATAAATCTGTATGGACTTCTAATTATGGTAGGATAATTCAGAGATTGAATGATGGAACATACCAGCTTGTAAAAGGTGTATATTCAAGAGCCACAAAGGAATTGACCTATACACTTGACAGGAATGTTTATTTCAAATCTAAGAACAAATGGGGATATAGGAAAGAGAAGGTAACTGCCAGTAGCCTTGTAATTAAGATGTTCATTGTCAATTATGATATGAAGCATAATACAATGGTTTGGCATAAGAACAATGATACAAAGGATAATTACTACAAGCATTTATTCCCAGTCACAGACAAGCAATATAATGAAATTTTGAGAGTGCATGAACAGGACGGAGCAATAACAGATAAGCAGATTATGGAGATTGTGAATGCTGTGGAGTTTAAACCCGATGATTGGAAACCTTGGCATAATAAAAGAACTTATGAAGGTGTCGGCTATGTCGGTGCTGATACTTCAGATATTGATTATGAATCATACTCATTTATCAAGTGGAAGAATATGATCCAGAGGTGCTACAGTGATGTTGTGCATAAATTGAAGCCTTATTACATGGATAAGGAAGTTTGTATTGAATGGCTAAACTACCAGAATTTCAAGATATGGTTTGACGCACATTATATTCCTGGAACTAAGGTCGATTTAGACAAAGATTTACTCTATAAGGAAGGTAATATCTACAGTCCAGAAACTTGTGCGTGTCTGACGCATTATCTCAACACAGTATTTGAGGATAGAGGAATTGAGAGCAACATCAAACAGAATGATGATGGTACATATTCAGTATCAATGATAGTTCTTAATAAGAAGATGGATATAGGTGTATTCGATTCAAAGGAAGAAGCACATACTGGATTTATAGATGGCAAGATTGATTATATTTGTGACCTTGCAGAAAAGTGTAAGGGCAAAGTGCCAGATTATGTGTATGAAGGTATGCTGAATTATAAGATTGAAATTGACTAATAATCGGAGGTGGCAGATTTAACCTTGCTGCCTCTTTGCAGTTTATAAAGGAGAAAAAGGAATTATGGCTTATATAAAGGTCAAAGATAGAAGAAGATTTGAACGAAAAGAGTTCAGAGATTACATAAGGTTATCAGATGATAAAGTGCTTGATACAAAAAAGAATAATATAGATTTACTTAGAGATGATGAAATATTCGTACAGGTGGATGAAACTAAACATTATTGGATTTCAAATCACGGCAGACTTACGAACAATATGAGGAAAGATAAAACATTCTTCTTTCATAAAACAGATAGTGGTAATCCAGAAAGAAGTGTTCATTGGACGATTGTAACATATGATATTGACGGAACGGCTTTACATGAAGAAACAAGTCCAGAAATTCTTGTTGCAAAGCATTTCTTAATCAAGCCGACAGGATGCAATAAGATATGGCACATAGATGAAAATATGAATAATAATTACTACAAGAATCTGATTTATGTATCTGCGGAAGAGTATGAGTTGTTGAGAAAGCATGTTAAAACAGTTGCAGAGCTTGGAAGAGAGCAGGAATATTATGATTACAATACCGTAAAGGGCAATCCAGCTTATAAAATTTATGAGGGGATTTATGCAAGATGCTATGGTGGTAGTTCATTATTGGTGAATCAATGCTACGATGATGCTTATATGTGTGACGATTGGAAGAATAGCAGAGATTCTTTTGCTGAATGGTATTCTGCTAACTATTATGAGTGTGACGGAGAACGCATGGCAGTTGATAAGGATTTATTATGTCGTGGCAATAAAGAGTATGCACCAGACAAGTGTTGTATATTGCCTGAGACTATCAATTCTGCCTTGGCAAGTGCTACAAAGAGAAGAAGCCGTTATAAATCAGCAAAGGTTTATGCTATCGGTGTTGATTATGACAAAGCAAGAGATAAGTTCTATGCAAGGATTACACCATTCGGGCATGACAAACAAGTTAAGCTGCATTATTGGGACACAGAGGAAGAAGCGTTTCAAGAATATAAGTTATTCAAGGAATCAGATATTAGAACATTAGCATTAAGGTATAGAGATAAGATACCAGACAGATTATTTGACGCATTGATTAAATATGAGGTACGTCCTTATAGTCCGTATGAGAGTTGAAATTAGGGTATATTGGATATTGATTTATCTGATATGCCCTATTTTTTTACCTTTTTTGTATGATGTATGGTATAATTACACAATAAGGGGAATTTGGTTTTGTGTGCGGTTTTATACTTGGAATAATTGGATTGCTGTAGAGAAAAAGGAGTAGTTGCATATATGGCTAAGAATTGTTTGTGTTGTGGTAAAAATATTGGATTACTTACAGTACGCATTCCTTTATTAGAAAATGAAGAGTTGGTTATATGCTCTGATTGCTTTGAAAAAATGCCTTCAGTGCTTAACGATTTATACCAGAAGAGAATACATCCGACAAAATCAGAACTGCTCACAATAAAAGAAGAAATAATTGAGCAGCTTAATTTAGGATGTTATAACAAAGATGTAATCAATGTGGTTACAAAGTATTTAGATAATAAAATTTCAAAAGCAAAAGATCCAGAGGTTAGTGAAGATTGGGCAATATTAAAGAAATGCCCAATATGCCAAAGCGAAAATATTCAAAAAATTTTTACTATGACAAAAGCAGGGAGTGTAGCATTATGGGGAATATTTTCGCAAAAGATTAAGAAACAATGGCATTGTAATTCGTGTGGAAGTAAATGGTAGAGGAGGTGTCAGTGAATGAAAAATAAAAAGGCAATCATTATATCATTTTTTGTGATGACCTTAATCTTAGTTCTATGTATTTTGATTATGGTAATATCCAATAAAAATGCTAAGTTCCAGAGCAAAGATGAAATGTCAGAAGTGATAAATGGTATATGGAGAACGGGTGTTTCTGAATATGATTTTGTTTTTACTATTGATGGCGACAGTGCATATTTGAGCAATGGAGATAAAGTCGATGATCCATCTAAAATAGTGTTAGTTCCTGAAAAGGGATATTTTTATTATGAATATAAAGGCGATACGAAGAAGTCCAGATATAATGTTGTTTACGAGGATGGAGAGTATTTAATTAAGGATAAATATTGGACATTTAAGAAAACGGAAGAGTAATTTTACAGGTACGACTGCTGCTGTTAGGTACTTAATAGGACATGGTTTAAGAGTACCCCCTCCCCCGTGTTATATGTTATTATCCTTTGTGAAAATAAGCGATTTTGAGGGCAAATTGGCTTTGTAATTGCGTAGCTGATAAAGTTTACATATGATGTATTTTTAAGCAGATTTGGTACGATTTTGATTGATTTTATCTAAGGATATGAGGGTAAAAAAATATCGAGAGGTAAAATTTTTAAGTCACTGTGTGAAACAACCAACTACAGGGCGGTAGAGAAAAACAATTCTCTTTTTTGGTTTTTGATACCCCGAACACACTATATCATACTAAACCGGTAGGAATTATATACAATAAAATATATCAATAAAACAGTATAAAAAATAAGGGTGTAACTTCATTGCTACACCCTTTTATTATGTCTTTCTGTATTCTGCTTGTTATGCTTCATTCAAAATATATTCAACTGCTTTTTCTGCTTTGCTGCTTGCCGATACAATAAACTTGTTATCATTTCTTAAAACTCTTAACCAACTTTGTATATATGCGGTTGAATTTCTGAAGCTTTTCTTTGTTTCAATTCCTATTATGTTCATAAGGTTAGCACTTCCAATTTCTGCAACAAGTTCTTCTTTGCTATATTCTTCAGATCCAAAAGCCACAAGTTTATTTTTTCGTTCTTCTGCTCTATTACATCGGCTTTCCTTCATTGTGCTATGTACTGATTCGTGAAAAGCTGTACTATAATATTCTTCTGACTGTTTGAATTGTTCAAACAATGGTAACTGTATCATGTCACGCATAGGACTATAAAAAGCCTTATTCCCTTTGATATGTTCAACTGTTATATGTTCTCTGTTCCAATAGTCTGTTAAAATCTTTTCAGCCTTTTCTATTGGCTCTATGTCGTGAAGTTCTTCTTTTTTCAATGGTTCTACTCCGTCAACTTGTGAGATATGAAACACATTTATATATTTTAATAGTGGTATATTTTTAATTGTCTTTGTTCCATCCTCTTGTATTTCTTCAATAGGGTATATCTTCCAAAATACAATTATTTCTGACTTCTCATCCTTGCGGATGTGACCACCTAACGCTTGCCACTGCTTAAAGGTTGCATACTCACCCTTATGTTTTAATAACATCTGATTAAGTATTGAATAACTCTTTTTGCTTACTCTGTTGTATGCTCCATCTCTTACACCAGTCCAAGGCTTTTCCCATGGGATAACTCCACTTTCTAACTGTTCTATTATTCGATTTGTAACCATTTCATATACATTTTTGCTCATATAAAAACCTCCTTTAAAAAATATATTGTTGATTGATTTGATACCATTATAATACACTAACAAGTGTACAGTATCAATATACAAGTTCACTAAAGAGTGTACTAAGATCTTGTGCAGTATGTACACTAAGTAGTAAACCTGCACAATAAAAACGACACTAACAAGTGTACATTTCGTATATTCTGTCAATAGATTTTGCACACTAACAAGTGTACAATACAGTTACAAGGTCAAACAAAACAGACCTACACAAAATCAATCAAACATATTTAAGGAGGTAGTCATTATGTGTATGACAAAAAAAGAATTAGAAGCAAAGGTTGAAGAAATCAGAAAGTACAAAGCAATGATTGAAGAAGCAAGCAACATTGAAAAGGCTCTTGAAGCCGAGGTTATTTCTTATATGAATGAAAACAACCTTACAGAAGAAATTACAGACACGGCAAAAATTACCTATAAGTCACAGACAAGAGCAACGCTTGACAAGAAAAGACTTGAAGAAGATTTGGGAAGTCTGGAAGAGTACACCAAAACAACGACATACAGCGTGTTACGAATCAAGTAACAAGTAGTTAGCAATCAGCAGGGCAAAGGGTGGAGCAATCCACCCGAAGCCTTAATGATACAGCGAAGGAGACAAAACTATGAAAAACATAATATTTACAATCCAAACAAGCTATAGTGAAGAAAATTATTTTCTTGCTGCAAATGAAGAACAACCGATTGAATCCCAAATTGATAACGCATTAGCCGAGATATGTTTCTGCGATGCTTATGAGATTATCTCATATAAAGAAGTATCAAATGAATACGTTGAGCAAAGGGGAAGTCTCATAAAAGAATATGAGAAATTTTCTAACGAATCGGTTGAAGATACTTTTATGAATTGGAAATATGCAACTTTAGAAGTAATTCAAGAAGATATTAAGTGGAGATTAAAAAAATGTAAGTGAACTTTTATAGTTTAATCAGGCAAGCGGTCAAGCCGTGGTATTCAATTACAACTTGCCTATCGGCTCAATAGTAGTCGTACAAAATCAATCAATCAAAATACATATTTTAGGAGGTAGCATTATGAACGCTAACAACAAGAATTATTCAATCAGACCATTAACAGAGGAAGAAAGAGTTTTTGCAGAGGAACACCACAATTTGATATATGGATATATCAGATCACACCAGTTAGACATTGAAGAATGGTACGACATTCTAGTTATCCCATATTTAAACTCTGTAAAAAAATATTTCACTTATGAAAAATTACAGAAATATAGCTTTAGTTTGATATGCTATAGAACTCTTGACAATGCTAGGAGTAATTATTTCAGAGATATGAACAGAGAAAAGCGTTGCCCTGAAGGTGGATTATTCAGCTATGACGCATCGGTTGATGATGGTTATAAAGAACATGAGTTAGGATTTGATCTTGTAGATATATATGTCAATGTTGAAAAACAGGTGATTTTAAAAGAGCTGTATAAGGAGTTTTATCGCAGGTGTACAGAATATAACGCAAGAATAGCAGGTGTCAGAAAAATCGAATTAGAAATGCTGCTTCAAGGTTATAGAATGAGTGAAATTTTGAACTTTCTATCAGAAAATGATATGAAGGTAAGCGAAAAAACATTATTTGCTAATAGACGAGTTTTTCAAAAAATTTTCAAAGAGGTTTTCGGTATTTAATCAATGACAAGTTGGGCGGTGTGTCAGAAATGGCACACTTGCCACCAATAGAAAGAAGGCTATCGCATGAAAAATAAAGAACTATTAAGACCATTGACAAGGGAAGAACGCAAGTTTTCGGAAGAGAATTACCATCTAATCATGGACTTTATGATGAAGTCAAAACTGGATACAGAAGAATTTTTTGATATTGTTGTGTTTGATTTCCTGTTATCAGTAGAAAAGTATTTGAATGATCCGCAATTACAAGCGAAATGCAGTTTTGAAGCAGTTTCCTATATGTACATGAAAAGGGCGGTATTTGTTCACTTTAGAAAACAGAAAGCACAAAAGAGAAGTACAGGAGTCGGATCAAACATTAGTTTAGATTCAATGGGCATGAATATTTCTAATCATTCCACAATGGAAACAGCCTCTAATATGGAATATAGGGAAATGGTAAAGCAGATTGAAAACGGATTGACAGAAGAACAAAAGAAAATATTTTCTGACAAGGTAGAAGGCTATTCACTAAAGGAAATTGCGGATAATCACGGAATCAAACAGAAACGAGTATATAAACAGTTTGACAAGGTAAAGCGAATTGTTACAGAAGTAATGGAAGCATAGAAAGGACGGAAAACAATATGTTTAATTTTAGAATTATCACAACGACAGACGGAAACCAGATCATAGATAGAAACTTAAAAACACCATATAACGCACTGACACCAACGCAGATGTTGGAATATACGGAAATGGATAACAGCCTTGCTTTTATGGACAGAATGGAACGCAAAGCAAGAGAGAAAGCGGAGCATATGAGGAGAGTTGCAAGGAATCCATTTTACAAATTAGCTTGTGTGATAGGTTTGATGTAAAAGGGAACTATAATGGATGGGACAGTCTGAAATATGGCTGTCCTTAATGGAAAAGAGGTTGATAATATGGCTATAGTAATCACAAATGGAGAGTATTATATATATCTGAATCAGAATGGAAAGCATAGAAAGACAAAGGATGTTGTACAGGCTTTACAGTACAATACAATAAGAGAAGCTATTGAATATATGCAGTACGCACCAGCAAAGACAGATGGATATTATGTATATGATACTTTTACTAATCATGTGATATGGAAGCGGTTGACACCAGAAGAGAGAATTGCACTACATGAACAGAAAAATGGAACTGTCAATATAAAAAGAAGAAACAACGGTAAAATCAAGCGAAAGAGGTATTCTCAAGCAACACGCAAACTAATATATAATAAATATGATGGTCGTTGTCAGTTATGCGGACGAAAGGTATTATTTTCTGAAATGTCATTAGATCATCATGTAGCTTTATCAATGGGTGGTGTGGATGATGTTTCTAATTTGACTTGTACTTGCCTGCCGTGTAATCAATTCAAATCAAATATTGCACCGGAACTATTTGAGGATCGAATCAATGACATTTTTATGTATCAGATGGAAAAGAAAATAAAAGAGCCGTGGAAATGGAAAGCTATACATAAACTGATCTTATCCTGCATCGAGTGAATTTTGCTGACCTTGAAAAAATAGGGAAAATCAAGTATAATTGGAGGTGAACATAAAATGAAAGGTTTGGTTGATATGTCAGCAACGACAGTAATTAAGGATATATTAGAAGCAAAGGGAAAATCTCAGAAAGAGCTTGCAAAGGAAATAAATGTTACTAGGCAGAATTTATGCAATAAAATGACAAGAGACAAATTTTCTTCTCTTGAATTAGTGGAAATTGCGGATGCTCTGGAAATGAATCTGATTTTGAGAGATAAAGATATAGATTCTATTATAAATGGTTATAAAAAATATATGAAAGACAATGAAATATCAGATGAAGATATTGAAACTACTATATCATATGTAAAGCCATTTGTTCAATTTCTGTTAGAAAAACAGGAACATATTATTGATTATCCAGAAGATGAAAAAGGAAAATCAAAGCGAAATATGACAGAGGAAGAGAAAAAGGCTGCACAGAAGAAGTCAGAAGCAACAAAGGAAAGGAACGCAAAGAAGCAAGCAGAATCACAGGACAATTAAAAAGGGCACTTGATTTCTCAAATGCCCTAGTGTATAATCTACTTAGAAAGTGAATCGGATATGACTCCGATTTGCCCTCAGTGTTAAAATGTTTATAAGAATAGCATCCTAAACTTTGGACGGTGTGGGATGCTATTTCTTTTTATTATTATGATCGTCTATGTAAGATAGAGCCGCAAAAATTACTAGCACTAAAGTTAAAACTTCAAGCGTGTTCATAGGGCATCACCCTCCTTTATAAACTAGAGGGCATCTAATAATCGGAAAATCACATCCTACTTTCGTTTCAATTACACAATGACAGTATAACATAAAGGGAACAGATGTTCAAACAAAAAAAGAGGTAAATCTACTATATTATATATAGAAGAAAGACCTCTTATTTTTATGACTGCTGCCTCTGGTGGATATTATCAACAGTCTTTTCTAATTCTATTGTCTGCCAGCGTTTGCGGATGATCTGACTTTGTAATTTTGATAATCTTTTATTGGTGTAATGTTCCATCCAATTCATAAGGAAAGATGGTATATGCTTTTCGGGTATCTTTTGAATGATAGCGAAAATTAAATCTTCTAAGTGATTATAAATTTTATGTAACAAATCTTTGAAGCGGTTCGGCTTCTGAATCTCAATGTAAATGTAAATCAACTCCTTCCTTATATAGTATAACGGAGATACGGAATATATACAAGGAATAAGGCAAAAATAACCTCAATTATTTTTTCAATATAAGGGGAATATTACTGAAAAATGTGTATTAGTAAGTAGAAGGACATATAAGATTTTCAATATTATTTTTAAAAACTTGCATGATTCTAATTCAATATTATTTTTTGGAGGTGTAGTTGATGGATGAACTGATAAGAGAGTTTGAAAACAAGTTGCAATTAGAGGGAAAATCCGATACGACAATAAAATCATATATAACCTCAGTAAATGTATTTTTCAGATGGTTCAATGATAGTTTCGGAGAAGTTGGCTTTAAGAAACTGTATAGGGAAAATATTCTGGAATACAAAAGTTATCTTAAAAATGTAAGGACTAGCAAGAGGACGGGGCAGAATCTAAACGCAAAATCTATAAATGTTATGCTATCTGGATTGATTAAATATAATGAGCTGATGCAACCAGATAACATTGTAATAAGCAAAGCAGACTTGATAAAGGTACAAGCGGAAATAATCAGTCCTACCAATATCACAAAAAAGGAAGTTGAAGAGTTCAGACAAAGAGTGTTGCAATCTGAAGGATGTTCCGCAAAACGGAATTACGCAATAGTTACCATTATGGCTTATGCCGGTTTACGAATATCAGAGGTATTGCATTTGAAAAAGGTAGATGTAAACACTGCTGCAAGCCAGATCAGAGTAGCAGACGGAAAAGGCGAAAAGCAAAGAACTGTCATTATCAATTCTAAGGTTATCTCGGCAATAAGGGAATACCAGAGATCAGATAATGTGGAATCAGATTATTTATTCCATAACAGCAAAGGGAAGATTTTGAATCCGTCTACTATCAATAAAGTATTTGATGAATTTAGTATTGATGGCTACCATATCCATCCGCATATGCTTAGACACTTCTTTTGTTATAATGCATTGGAGAGCGGAGCATATAGCATCAATGAGGTATCAAATCAAGCTGGACATACAAGTATAAAAACCACATTGAAGTATTTGAACCCTAACTTAGAGCAAATCAAGAAAAAGAGCGAATTATTATAAATTTTTTGGTAAGGTGGGGAAAATCATTTTCAAAATGTGCATTGTATATATGTAGGACACAAAAGGAAGGAGCGGTTGAGTGGACAAAGAACCGAAACCAATAACAAAGCAAACTATACTGCAAATTGTTATAGGAAGCATAATTGCTGTATTGCTGATAATTTACACATAACGGAGGTTGATTGAATATGGAAAAGGAACTTATTAAAGCTATGAGAGAAATGTCAAAGGAGATGGACAAGATGATGAACGGATCACAGGAGAATGCAGAGAACAGACAGGAGCTTTTTAACTTAGGATTTCAAGCCGGTATGCAGACTGGAATTAAGTACATGATGGATAAGATCGAAAAGCAGTATGAGTTAGGAAAGCCAATTCTCGCAAATGATAATCTGTATTGGTTAAAGGGAGCGAAAGAAAACTTGCGTGACATTATGGATGATATTGAAGCGGAATATAACGCAGAAATGAAAAAGAATGAATAAATTGGTTATCGTACACTATATCGTGTACAACGAAAACACTTGATTTTCCTATACCTTTTTGTTTAGGAAGTGCGATAACCTACCAATATAGTAGGAATTATCAAATATCGAGAATCATTCCTATGTAGTGAGTAATATTGAAAATGCGTACACTAATAAGTGTATTAACTTGCGACATTGAAAAAGCCTACTATATAGGGCATAAATAAGGAATTAAGCCAAAAAATAGCTTATCGCATATGGAAAGCAAGTTTTTAATGTAACCAGTATCATTACAACAAAACAATCACAACACACAAGAAAGAGGGGGCAACACAATGCAAATAAATATAGAAACAAAGTTCAACATCGGTCAAGAGGTCTATATCATCCAGAAAGCAAGGTCAAAAGAACCATGTGCAGCTTGCAATGGAGAAGGATATATTATTGTAGATGGTAATAGATTCTCATGTGATAAATGTTTTGGCACTGGTCGATTACACGGAAAGAGAAAAATATATCAATTAGCTGGTAAAGACACCATTACTAATATCAAGGTATATAATTATCTGCTTAACACTGGTGGACACCACAACGAACCGAAAACAGTTGTGAAATATGGATTTGCTGATAGGAGCGACTATACAGATCAGAAGCTATTTGCCACACAGGAAGAAGCACAAGCCAGATGCAACGAACTTAATAAGGAGGAACAGTAACCATGATTAAAAGTACAAAAAATAATGATATGAAAAGCTATGCGGAGAAATTGAAAGCATATACCTACTACTCTTATATATCCTCAATAGTATGGATATTAAGCGGTGTAATACTTGCGGTTTTACTTATAACCGACATTAAATTACCAATTATCAGTTTAATTGTGTTACTGGTATCTTGCGGAATTTATTTGTATTTTTCTCATAAGAAGAAACAATTAGGAGTAGAGGAAGGAATTACACAAGCATTTCTTGTAAATGATGATACAGGCGAAAAAATCAAAATCAACATGCTAAAAATTGACAAGATGGAAGAGTTGTTGAATTTCTTAGGAATCGAGTTTACGGAAAGCACTGTAGAGAATTAAATAAGGAGGCTCAAAATGAACATAAAAATTGAATACGACAAAGAAATAAATCAAGTGTTTATCAGTGGCGAAAACAAATCAATTCAAATAAATAGGACAGAAGTAGCAACAGTGGAAAAGATTTTGGAAGCATTGGAAATTCCATACTCTGAAAAGTTGGGTGAGGTTTTTCTATTTGATAAGGAAATAGCCGATGAAGATAGGCAGACAATGTTATCTCAGCTTAAAGAATTGAGAGGAGGTCACAACTAATGGCAACAGATAGACAGACACCTTGTTTATACTATGTTTGTGCAGGATTATGTACCAAGGGTAGAAAAGCGGATCACGCTCATTATTGCCAGCATTGTAACAAATATAAACCGAGAGCAAGGGTAAGATATAAAAGTCAAAAGAAGGAAAAGTTAGAGAAAATCAGGAAGAACGAGAGGTATTAGAATGAAGAGAAAATTAAAATTTTTTACATATGGATTCTATATAAGCATGATTGTATGGGAGTGTGGTTTAATTGTATCTATGATTGTGGAAAATGTAATAATGAAAATTCTTTTGATTTTCATACCATTAGCAATATATTGGTTTTTCATAATAGGTAAAGGAATCATTGAAGAAAAAATTAAAAAATTTCTCAACACAGGGGAAAACGTAATCTAAAATGTGCATTATATAAGTGAAGAGGTAATAACAAGTGAACGAAAAAGAGATTATTTTGACAGACAAAAATAATGTAACAAGCGATGGAAAGAAATTTCCAAAAACTCCTAGACCAGAAGTGGTATATGGAGGAATCTTCCCAACAAAGGAAATGATTATAAAGAAGGTGAAACAATGGCTATAACAATGAAAGATATTATTGAAAGCAACAAAGTAAAGGATGAAGCGTGGAATTACTACAAAGAGAGTTTAAAAGATAAATTCACATCGGAGCAGTTGGAAAAAATAAAGGATGCTTTTTAAACTGCTGCACAAGACTACATTTTCAGAATAAAGGAATTTTAGGCTATGGACACAAATAATTTTATATTGAATGATATTTTTAAGGAGAATGCAAAAGTATATCAGACAAAGCCAGTCAAAGCAACAAAGTATCAGCCAGGTATGGAAACTGGATGGATAGTATATATGAGTAATAAATTTATGAAAGAGATTGAAAAACGCTGGCATGAAGGTATGAAGTTCTTTGATACAGAACAGGAAGCGTGGGATTATATCAATGTAGACAATAAGCAGTACATTAAGGTGAATGGTGTAGCTGTCGAGATTGAAGTTGATTATGATGCACCAGTACCAGTATTACATAGGAAAGAAACTGATCCAGAGAAGAAAAATAGTGACTGGGGCTTTGGAGAATATGCGCTACTTTCTGATGAAACGTATATGTATGATTTTTATGTTCTTGCATCTGATAGTTGGATTATACAGGATGCAGATGGAACTATCCGAGTTTGGGACAAAGATTATCCAGAGTGCTGCAATGAGTTATTCTTCGGAAAAGATGATGACTATATCTGTGAGAAAGTCGCAGATAATACATATGTCAAAGTTGCGGTATAACTTCTGAAATTTACATATGGAAAATAAGTCAAATTGAGTGTATAATAAAATTGGTATTTAGGAAAACTTTCTAAATATGTTGATTGATTGAAACGGAAAAGGTCATAGTTCACGCTATGGCTTTTTCTAATACACAAAAATAAGCATACGATCCACAAATATGACAGATATAGTATGCTTATCACTTGAAAAATACAATATATAGGATTATTGCAATGCTACGAACACAACATACAGTGGTTTGTAGCCTACTGAATGAAAGACTGATTTCATTCGGTATCTTTCGTTTGTTTATCATTATATTCAGCTTTCTTTATTTCCAGTTCGTTTTTAGATAATTCAAGCATTAAGTTGAATAATTCCTTAGATGACATGTTTTCTAATTCTTCTTTTGGCATAATTTTTGACAATTCGATTATCATTTTGTTAAAGTTATTTGTAAAGTTTTGTTGCTCAATTTTCTGTATACGTTCATAATCCTTTTTTGAAAGATAATCTGATGGATTAAAAAAATCAACATCATAATCATCTTTATAAGAACAGTATTCTATCATAAATCGTGCATTACAAAGATAGCATAAAATAATTAAATCCTTTAATGAAAAGCTATCACGTGACAATTTGTTTCTAAAGGATTGTTCAGTGCAATCTAAGTACAATGCAGCAGTTTTGGCAGATATATCATTTGACTTCAATAATTTACGGACTATATCGCTAATTGTTTTTTTGGGTTTTTGTACTTTTTCCATGTTCGTACCTCCATTACAGTATAATATCATAAGACCACAAAATAATCAAATTGTTTATATCATGTGTAATATGAAAAATTATTTGAAATATAATCAAATTGATTATTGACACATACTCAAAACGATGATATAGTAAAGCTATGTCAAAGGAGGTACAACAGTTAGTAACCCATAAGGCAATGATTTTCAATCCGTAGTACCTTGAATGATATAAAAGTGATTGGTACATAAAAGAAAAAGCCAATAGCGACAATATAAGTGCTGGTAACACTTAATGCTAAAGGCTCATGGTAATTGTAACAAGTCTGGTAAACTTGACACGCTTATAACTATTTCAAATATTATCATGGAAAATTCTTTTAGTCAAGCATTAGCGGTCTGCTAATTGCTTATTTCCCAAACACATTTATATAGTAGAAACACAGCACCTTGACAATTAAATAAAAAAATTCTGCACACATGGGGGAATCCTGATTGTAAAAGGTGTATTAGTTAGTAGAAGCAACAAAACGATAGGAGGAATCAAAAGTGAGAATTATGTATTCAATTTTGAATATCCTTTTCTCCAACAAAGCCAACAGTCAGCTATATGCTCTAACACAGGTAGACATTATGGAAGCTATGGAAACTGATGGCGAGAAGTGGAGCGATAGGACTATTTATAATAAAATTAAGGAACTGAGAAAGAAAGGTTTTGTTAGCACAGGGCTGAGACAAAGCAACTCAAACACATATTACATTACTTCTGAAGGTGTGAACTGGATGAAGGAAGTGGAAGGAGATACAGATAATGAATAAGACGATTAATGAACGATTGAAGGTAACAGTTATCGGATGTGGACAGGCAGGAGGTTCGATCACGGCAAAGATTGAAGAAAGTGTGAATGATTTAGGCGGTAATAAAGCCAATGCATCGTTTGTAGGAATCAACACCAGCACAGAGGATTTGGCATCTGTCAAGTTATCCCACAAGATTCATATGAATAATTCAAAAGGAGCAGCTTGTAACCGGGAAAACGGTGTACAGGATTTAGCAGAAAGCATTGATACGATACTGGATGAACTTCACAGCTATATTATAGAAGATTCGATTGTATTCGTTGCTACATCATTAGGAGGAGGCACCGGTTCGGCAATCGCACCACAGCTTGCGGAAATTCTTCTTGATGAAGGTTACAAGGTAGGAATGATCGTGGTACTACCGGCTGATAATGAATCGTTAAAAATTAGAGACAATGCAAGACAGACATTTTATGAGATCGAGGAATTGAAGCCACGAATGGGAAGTATCTACATTCTGGACAACAATGCAACCGAAAAGATGAAGATTAACAGCACATTTGCTTCATTATTTGCAAGCATTCTTTGCATCAATAATAAATCGCAGGATGGAAACATGGATTTAGCCGAGATCGAAGCGTGTCTTTTAACTCCATCATTCTCCATTATCACAAGAGCCAATAAGAACAACGGAACGACAGTGAATATTATTGATGTACTGAATCGTGACAGTAATATCTTTGCAAAGAGGGAAGATAAGACCATTACAACAATGGGTATCTCCGAAGCGGTATCTGCAAAGGAAAGCAAAATTGATATGACTGATCTTAGGAAAGAAATCGGAATTGCACCAACCGAGTTTCACGGCTATCTGTCAGAATCAGAGGAAAATGTGATTATTCTTAGTGGTCTGACAATGCCATACAGTAGAGTGGACGCAATGACAGAGAGTATTCAGAAGGAAGCAGACATTATCAAAAATTCCCGAAAGGCTACAACAGAGGTTAGAACTGGAAAGAATATTGATATTTTTGCCACACCGACAGTAGAGCAGACAGTATCTACAGCAAATAAGCCAAAGGGATTGACAGCGTTAGAGAAGTTAAGAGCAAAGAGAATTAGTAAGTAAACATAAAAATCATGGTGGGTAGGTTCAAAATCCTACTCACCTAATATAAGAAAAGGAAGGTAAAAATTTATGAGTAAAGCAGTAGAAAACGTATTAAGCAACAAGGATGCAAAAGCAACAGATTATTTTGAGTTGGTAAATACTTATGAGTATTCTGATTTATCAGTACACAAAGACGGAAATACAGTTATTTCCATGAGCATTAACGCATTTAAAGAATTTAGCGGTGTATATGAGTTTAAGCAGAAATGCAGTACATCACATTTTAGCATTGAGAAAAGCAATGTTGAATCTGTAACAGGAAAAATGCTTGATAATATGGACACCTGCTTAATTGAAATCAATATGAAAGATGAAAGCAAAATTAGTATTTACGTCTATCATACAGATACCAATGCCAAGAGAGAAGTTAGAGAGAGATTTTATGAATCAGATGTGTTCTCACTTATGGATTATCTGAATGATGATACGCACAAAGTAATGCTTGTAAATATCCATGATGCGTTTGGTCTTGAAGTTAAGCTGAATGATATTAAAAATTGTAGCTTGGTAGAAACGGAAGAAGCATACGAAATGCAGATTGATTCAATGACATTCCCACTTGTAGATGATAGCTGTAATGAGATTTATATTAAAGAAAATTCATCATGTGATACCATTCTGATCCGTCCTTATGGACAGCCATTCTTAGAAATTTCAATCTTTGTATCAAAGAAAAACAGCAACTAAGCACAACTAAACAGAGAACAATATAGTGTGGGTGGTGGAAATCCACCCTCACGAACCAAAGAAAGGACTTGCTATATGGGAAAATCAAAAGTAATACAGATGAAGAAAGCAGATAAATCACAGGAAGCGAGACAGATTCTAAAGAATGGTATCGTAAATGGAATGTGTGTAGAAAAGCTCATCCAGTTAGCTGATATTAACGCATTTGTTGGTAATGTAGAAGTTATGGTTGGTCTATGTGGCACAAGCAACTATTTTAACCACATGGAATATGTCAAAGCAAATAATGAGGAAGAGTGCGATATTTTATCTCTACTGTATGCAGATGGAGAAAATATTATTGCATCCACAACAATCAGCATAGAGCAGATTGAAGAAATTTCTGGTTGTGTTAATGAGGATAACCCAGATAATGTGCTTGATATTAACATTGTCATGGCAGATGGTTTAGAAATCACGATTAACATAATCTATTAGGAGAATAGGAGGACATTATGAGTGAAACAACAACTAACAAATTATTTAAAGTAATCACAGATAATCTTGTATCAGTTATAAGTGCAGTAGTGAATCATGATGAAGGTATAAAAGAGCCAATATCAGTTGAAAAGTTTAAGGAAGATTTGGAGTTCTATGCTAATTCAGAAATCTTTACAGATACGCTTGATTTCACATTTAAGAAAATCAGCGAGGATCAGATTCGTGTAGCAATCGGTAAGATGAGTTCATACTGCTATGATGATGTAGATGTGACATTGCAACTTAATGATGGTGTGACAATGGATAAAATCATAGATCAGTTATTTGAAAAGATAATAGTCTAACGAAAGATTGGAGGTCTAAAAAATGGATGATAATTTTAAGCAACTCTGTGATGAATATACACAGTCAGTAAAATATCCTGAATATGGCGAATGGTGTAAAGAGGTTATTTTTAACATCATTAAGGAATATGGTGTGAGCGACAAAAAAGAATATCTGATAACAGAGGTATTCAATCCTAATAGTGAGTTATATGAAATTTTTGATGGTAACGATCCAGAATGTGTTTTAGGTTTTATCAACTATAAACCACAATACAAGGAAAGTTTATACGATACGATCTTTGACAGATTTTTAGATGCATATAACGAAAGATATGAAGTCGCCAATAAAGAATTGGCAGACATGAGTTTTGGCAAATATACAGGATTAGATATTCTTGTAGAACTCTTAGGTCGTGCAGAAAACAGTAATGTGGATTTACTCTATAACGCATTTGAAGAAATTGGAGTAAATGGATTCAAAGAATACATTTTACAGTTAGTATAGGTATAAAAGGCGAATAACAATAATAGGAGCATTATTAATCAAAAAGGGGGCATTAGTAGTTGATTATAGCATATCAGAGAGGGTGGCAAGTATATTTTGATGGAATAAATTGGAGATATACTGATAATGATAAAATCTTTGATGATTCAAGACCATGTAAAAAGTGTGGTAAATATCCAACAAAAGAAGGATATGATGCATGTTTGGGATATATAGACGGTGCTATCGCTGCTTGTTGTGGTCATGGTGTAGAAAAAGGGTATGTGAAATTTACAAGAAATCAGTAACAAAAGAGAGAATGAATATACAGAAGAAATAATTACAAAACAATGGAGGAATTAAGAAATGAACAGAGGTACAGTAAAATGGTTTAACGATGTGAAAGGCTATGGATTTATCACAGATGAAGATGGAAATGATGTTTTTGTGCATTATTCCAGTATTATTATGGAAGGTCGCAAATCCTTAGATGAAAATGATGTTGTGGAGTTTGAAATTGGAGAAGGTACAATCGGCAGGACACAGGCGGCAAATGTTCAACCAATTCTTACAATGCAGATGATTGAAAAATCATTAGAAGAGGAAAGGTTATATGTGAAGAATACAAAAGATCAGTATGGAGTAACAAAGTATATTGTCATAAATTCAGATAATGTAGTACAGACAGATGAACACGGAATGTCGTTTGCAGAGCTTGCTGCATATGCTGGATTTTCAGTTAATGAAGAATAAAACAGGAGGATTAAAAAATATGACAAATTTAAGTTTAGACAAATTAAGAAAAGGAACAAGCGCATTTATTTCAGAATCAGATTTTCAGGTTATTCAGTTAGAATACCTTGATTATTTGGAAGAGAATGGTTTGATAGACGCAGAAGCTAATGCTGAAAAATTTTGTGAGATTTGGGTAGAGGAGCAAGAAAATCTTGATACATTCAAACAAACTTCTGATGGCAAGATTGAATATTACAGCATGAATGCAGATGATACACCTATGACAACAGAAGAATATCTGAATGATTTGGATATGACATCGTATCACTGGGAAAATCTGTGTCGTAGTTATTGGAAGATTTTTGAGGACATTCTTAACACGGGTAATGTGGATATGAAATTGCTTGCAAATATTTTAGCAGAAAGAACAATCTCACATGAGAAAATCTACGAATTGCAGAAGATAAAAAGCAGAATTGCAGAATTGGTATTAAATCAGTAAAAATCAATCTCTGAATAGAGAATATATAAAATAGATGGAAGTCCTGATAGGGTAAGCTCCTATCCCATCAAAACATTAAACATAGAGGATCAGCGAAAGGTTGATTCTCACCAATACAAATATGGGAGTAACAGTATATGAGCATGAGCATGAAACCAACCACAGCGCAAAAGTTTCAGAATGCAATCCAAAATCATCTGATCAAAATTACCGATGTGCAGACAACGAGTAAAGATACACAGGAAATCAAGATAGTCACACCTGAACAATTTAAGAACGATTTGGATTTCTATATGGAATCAGGAATCTTTGCTGACACATTGGATTTTAAATTTGGAATTGCAAGCAATGACACACTACAGATTGAAGTAGGATATATGAGTTGTTATTGCAATAACAGTATTAAGATCACAGCAAAACTATGTGAGAGTGTGACAATTGGTGAGACGATGGAACAGTTGAAAAAAGTATGGGAGGAAATTTAGTATGAATCAGGAAAACTTATTGATCGGTAAATACGATTCAAAATTCAAATCAGATGAAGTAATATATGAGGATTTTATTTCAAGAAAAGAATTTATTAATCGTACAAGAATCTATATTTCTACGATGTTCTATGACTTGGTATACAATGATTTCAAAGAGTCTGGCTTATCGGTAGATGAATATGTAGATACATATGAAAAGAATCATCCGATTATGGAAACAGAATTAAAAGGAACTTTCAAATGCAATGTAATAGATGATTCAATAAGCGGACTTGGAACATATGATAATCTGCATGAGCCTAATATTTGGGAAATTGTCAATGCGGTAGATATGGAACTATATCATAAATGGGTACATGGAGATAAAACCATTTCTCAGTTATTGGATATTATTGAGAAACAGGAAAAAATTATATCTGATGTAAAAAGCATTTTGTATGATATTCAAAAAGAAAAGCTTGCAAGTGAAAAATCAAATGGAGTAGTTGCATAAAGAGAATAGCATATATGGCGCCACACTGCTGTGGAGAGAGAATAGTACAAATAACAGAGATGATTGTTGCTATGAGATGACGCAACCGACTATTGAAGCGAATAGTTATTTTCAGAACGGATAGACATTTCCCCTTTTATCAAGCTGCATAGACAGCATTGGTCGAAAGACTTCTTCAAGGAGAACGGAATTTAGTTCTCCATATATCAGTGAAGATGCTGATTACATATAATACGGAATAACAGGCACATTACCTTTATGGTGGTGTGCCTACATTAAATTGAAAGAGAGGTACATTTATATGGAACAGAGAGAAATCATATTAAGACAAAAGTTAGGTAAGCATGGCTATAAATTAAAAGGTGCAAATGAAAGATTCTTTGTCAAAGGCACATATACAGACAAGGTAGCATCACAATTAGATGATAAGAAACAGCCAATTTATATGACATTGGATGAAGTAGAAAAATGGCTGAACGACAGAATCAATGAAGAAAAGCAGAAGGAGCAGCTATGGAAAGACAAACTCAATAAATATAAGAGCATTCTGAAATATCCACAGTATGCCGAGTGGTGCAAGGATGTTGTATTTGATACCCTAAATAGATTCAGAACCAAAGGCAGTAAATGGCTTATTAACGAGGATAAAACCTTTATTGAATCAGAGGTATTTAATCCAAAGAGTGAACTGTATGCTTTTACAGAATATAATGTATCAAATATTCTGGACGAGTTACATATTCATAAATTTTACAATATGCCAATCCTAGAGGAAATCAGAATTGCTTTTTCGGAGATATACTACAAAAAATATGAAGAACTGAATGCAGATATACTTGAAAAAGAAGTGGACGATGGAGAGTATGTTTTACAGGATTTGGTAGGCGATGGCGAACTGACAGAGAATGATTTGTTGGAGATTGCTTTCAATGATATTGGTGTTGATGGTCTGAAAAAATTTATTTTGGAATAAGATTGGAGGAATGAGTTATTTATAAAGGATCTAATAAGACAGAAATGTACATAGTCAGATCACTAGCAATGACAAACTGGCTATGTAATAACGGATTTAAGATTTTAAAAGTCGAGGATTCGGAAAAGGATGATAAGTTAAAAGTTTTCCTATTTGAAGATTCGCCAGCTTTACACGACACTATGATGAAATACAGAAAGAGAGTGTGAGTGTATGGCAAATGGCAAGCAGAAAAAAGAAAAGATAAATTTAACATGGGAGGATTTTGAGACATATCTTCCTGATTATGGATTTGATGAAAAACAAATGAATTTTTTCAAGGATACATTTGAAATAGTCATCCACAATAGGAATACAGATAAAGTTACTTGTTTTGCTAATAGATGCGGCATAGGAAAATCGACATTTATTCATACATTTATGCACTGTTGCATCGGAGATAGTTTTTATGATGGACGGCATAGACCTCAAGGATTGTTGGTTATAACGGATTCAATTAAGAGATTAGAGGAGTTGTCTAATACCAATCAGGACAGAATAGAAGCAGAAAAGTATTGGGGAGAAATTTTCAAGGAATGGGGAATTGAATACCATTACAAGGAATTTGAAAAAAGTGTCATTGTACTGAGATCGGATGAACCATTTAAGGAACAACTTATCAAGCAACATTATAAGCCAATAGTTCTACTTTCTACACAGCGTTATTTCATGTTGGGAGATAATATCAGAGAACAACTTTTCTCATTTACTTATAATGGAGAAACATTAAAAAGAGATATTGTTATCTTTGATGAAAGCCCACAATTTTCAGAAACTGTCACAATCGACAGTGATAACTTGTCCAGAATCGAGGCGGCATTATACAAAGGGCTGTCCGATGAAGTTAAGGACAAGGAGTTTGTCATAAGAGAGTATAAGGCATTTAAGGATAGACTGCTTGAACAGATGGACGAGAAGGAAAAACTACTGAAGGATTCTAATGTTACAATATATTGGAAAGATACACGATATTCCAGTATAACACCGAATGATGATTTGCTTTTTTCAGTATTACAAGACAATATGGAATCTCTGACAAAACAGTATAATTGCATATGGAAAGATATGCAGTGCTTAAAAGAGATTGCTAAGAATGGGGCAATATTTAATTCCGTAAAGAAAAAATATGGAAACTATGAACGCTCATTTGTACTGGTCGTAGATAATAGGAATCATTTCTTTTTAGGACAAGATAAGAAGTTTTTTGTATTTGATGCTACAGCAGATATTGATCCGAGATATGACCTTGATTATGTGGAAATTGTAACAGGAGAAAAATATAATAAGCCTTTGAATATGTTAATAACAAATGTTCAGATTTCCACTAGCAAAAATGTCATGTGTAAAGGAAATAAAAGAGCAATCACAACCTCAAATACCATCATTAAATACTTGAAAAATAAGTTAAAGCATGGCATAGGAAAGCAACGTGAAATTTTAATAGTAGTATATAGTGATTTGCTAAGACGATTTCAAAAGGAATTTGACAATGTAGGTTATTTTGGAAACCTTAAAGGATTCAATGACTTCAAGGATTTATACAGAATGGCACACATTGGAATGAACAGATTTCCTAACATGGCGTATTTCTTTATATATTGTGGTTGTCATATGAAAACATACAGGCAACTTATGGATATGTCAGAAGAAGAATCACTAGATTTCTTTAGTGCATTAAGTAAAAATCATAACAAGGAATACGAAAGCATTATAACATCCGTCATGCTTAGATGTATGTTAGCTGATTTTGAACAGAATATATTCAGATTGGCAATCAGAAATTATAGCAATACAGAAACAGTTCATATCTGGACTTTCTACAATTCTAATGATTCACTGTACAGTGAGTTATCTTCAATGATCGAAGAAAGATATAAACCCTATGGAACAATATTTGAATATGAAGATACTCCCGAAGAATTACTAATTGAAAAAATCAGGGATAGAAAGCCACCAGAAGGAAAGAAAATGACAAATGCACAAAAGATTATAGAATGGTGTGATAAACAAAAATCTGGAAAAGTATTTAAGTTAAATGAGTTATTACAAGATACAGGAATGAATAATGATTCATTCAAAAATACTAGAAAAGATAATCAGACAATAAAAAAGTTATTTGATGATATGAAAACTGATAAAAGAGGTTATTACATGATTGTATAAATTTTTAGGGGGGATTCTCTAATATATTATATTAGGAAAACCCACCCAAAATGAGAATAGAAAAATAAATAAAGTTACAACTGATAATGATTTTCGCTTGATTGGACTGGCATGTTGCGTAAGCAACTGACAGGACACACCAACGAAAAAGGCTGACAGATAAGGATTGACACCGTAGGTGGCAAGACTATCTGGCTGACTAACAGGGTGTGGGATGTTCCCACTAATATATTATGTCACAGACAGTTGGTCAATCGCTTCTTACGAAGCTCATGCCCTTGCATCCGTTCTTGCGAACGTCTGCAAATAAACCTCAGATAGAAGAAGGAGAATTATATATATATATGAGTAAAGCAATTACAGAGAAAAAATATTACAGAGTAGGCGAAACATTTTCGTATACAGATAAGGATTATATTGGACTATTAGATATTCCTTTTGGTATTTGGGTTACAACACATAGCTTTGAGGTAATAAGTTCTATGAAATGGGAAAAAGCATATAAACTATGTACTCAAATTACTGGGAAAATTATTGATGAAAGTGTTAAAAACTGCTGCATTTTTGTCTATTTAGATGGTGCTAATTATGATAAAGAAGAATATAGGCAAGTTACATGGGACAAACTTATGGAAGAGTGTGAGCCTGTAGAATTAATTGTGTGTGAGTAAAGGAGGAAATTTAAGATGAAAATAGAAAATTTAAAAATCGGTAAAACATATTATATGCCAACAACAGGGTTTTATACCTGTGGAGAACTTATCAAGATTACTAAAGATAAGAAAGCAGTATTAAAAAATAAAAAAGGCGAGTTAATAACAGTGTCTCCGAACAAGTTACATAATCGTGCAGATAAAGCAGTTGTAGGGAAAAGACAAAAAGATGCTGCTAGACATGCAATGAAGGTAAAAAAACAAAAAGAAAGGGAGAGTCTTGTTGATACAGAGATTCAGAAAAAGGTAAAAAGATTAGGACATTCCACTTATGCAACAAAAGAATATGGGAAATATGTTGTTAATGGATGGAGACTAGGGCAAGAAAGATTTGATACGTTGGCTGAATTGGAAAAATGGGCAGATATAGAATATGAAAAATTGCAATGTCGTAGGGAGGAGATCCGATCAAAAGGCTACAAGTATCTGAAAACTACCAATAAGAAGAGTGGAGAAAGCACTTATTATAGATGTATAGGTTTTGCTTTTCCTAAATTTATTATTAGATGTAAAGAATTTAGAGGAGATTACAATAACATACCAGAAAATCTTGTGTTAAAACGAGAAGAAGTACCAGAAATGAAAATTGATATACAAAAATAAAGGAGAGTTAAATCATGAACAGAGATATGGTTATTCAAAATATTATGCTTAATTATGGACAGTATGTTGCAAAAGATCAGCTTGAATCAATGATAGATAGTGGAGTAGCAGAAGGACTTACATATGAGTTGATTTATTTAACATTAAAGGCTGAATTGTCAAAATTAGCAGGTGAAGAATTTTATTGTACTTCCTCCGATATGGCAAAGGCGTTGGGGGTATCAGAAAATGAAATAAATCGACTTATAGAGGAATCAAGAAAAGAGTTAATTACTGCTGGTAAAAATCCTGATGATTATTTTAAAACGGTGCAAACAACAAAATTTATGATGTAGTGTGACCGAAAGTGGGCACACATGTGTACGAAAATATTTACTGATCTATTTCAAACGTTTATATTGTAAGATTGAATCTTTATTTAATTCCACACTTGTGTGGAAAATCAGATATTCAGGAACTGTTGGTGTAATTATTTTGAAAATATTTAAAGATACAAATTCTGTATTGGTAAAAGTTAATTCGAAGAAAAAAGAGCATAAACCATTTGTGCGTTCTGTAAATTATATTTTTGATAATTTTGAAATGGCAAAATCTGCTAATAGAGATTGGGAACATGACGAGCGTAAACGTAAAAAGGAAGAGTTGGCTATTAAAAAGAAAACTGGTGCAAGAGGTCTTAGAAGTATCATTGAATCGGCTATGCAGAAAGTCATGTTTGATGTTCCAGATATGACAAGTGCAAAGAAAGTTGTTGTAACTGCTGATTGTGTTGAGGGAAAAGCGGATGCATTGGTTTATGGTACAAGGAATAAGAAGATTGCGTAACATTTTCTCCATTTGAATAAGAAGTTCATTGCACTCCAAATGGAGTGTATTGGAATAAGGAAAGGAGTGTTACTGAAATAAGTTGTGCTGAAATTGGCATAACCTGAATCAGTAACAAAAATACATATGAGATATGAAACATATGAGCAAGAACAGGCAAAATTGAAAAAAGAATATGAAGAATTTTTACAAGGAAAATGGCACTATCAATATTCCTTTAAATTGAATTGTGAATATTGCGGTAGAGAGTTTTATTCAAAAAATCGCAGACGTAAATATTGTTGTTATAGATGTGTAAATGATAATTATATTCAGAAACGAAAAGAAAGAAAACAGTTAGAAAAAAATCGTGTGTGTATGATTTGCAATAAACCTTTTGTGGCTAAGAAAAAGGATGCTATGTATTGTTCAAATGCTTGCAAACAGAAAGCATATAGATTAAAGAAAAAAGATGTTACTGATTGATGTTTCGTCCATTTGGACGGAACTGAGAAAATGTTACCGATATAGGTTCTCTCCAATTGGAGTGCAGT
>OLFZ01000946.1_pt1 | contig 28377 bp, 32 predicted proteins | sample 1604861 | NCBI WGS metagenome assembly OLFZ01 (sample SAMEA3888895, study PRJEB22519) | human gut metagenome | biome: human gut; feature: human-associated habitat; material: faeces | place: Denmark | collected 2011 | reverse complement strand
GCAAAGATAAACAATAATATTGGATTGTTAAAAACACAACAATATTATTTGATCCCAAGGAGTCCTGCTGGAAGAAACAATGACAATACGGACTTAGACAGCACTCGTGCCGAGCATACCAAAAAGGAGACTAAGCCTGTATTAGACTTAGTCTCCTACCCTATATTGTTGTTATAGGAAATTCGTTTTGGTATGGCTTACTTCACCTTCTCAACGATGGCCTTGAAAGCCTCAGGGTTGTTGACAGCGAGGTCAGCGAGCACCTTGCGGTTAATCTCGATGCCTGCCTTGTGCAGAGCGCCCATGAGAGTTGAGTAGCTCATGTTCTCAAGACGAGCTGCAGCGTTGATACGCTGGATCCACAGAGCGCGGAAGTTGCGCTTCTTGTTGCGGCGGTCACGATATGCGTATGTGAGACCCTTCTCCCAAGTATTCTTGGCTACTGTCCAAACATTCTTGCGTGCACCATAGTAACCCTTGGTGAGTTTCAGGATTCTTGTTCTCTTTGCTTTAGAAGCAACATGATTGACTGATCTTGGCATAGTTTCTTTTTTCCTTTAAATGTTTGACTAATTAAATTAACGGAGGCAGAGCAAGTCGCGAACCTGCTTCAGGTTTGAACGGTCTACGATAGTCTCACCAAGGAGGTTTCTCTTCTGCTTCTTTGTCTTCTTAGTCAGAATGTGACTGTGAAAAGCGTGATGACGCTTGATCTTTCCAGTTCCGGTAAAGCGGAATCTCTTCTTTGCACCGGAGTTAGTCTTAACTTTTGGCATTTTTTTGTTTGTTTAAATTGTTATTTATTATGTGTGGCAACGCATATACCAGGGCGTTACGCACAACTTATCATGTTGTCTTTCTGCTGACGGGGCTTGCATTTCTCGCCCTCTTTGCTGCTTTGAGTGGGCTTATTCCTCGCCCTGAAGAGCCTTGAGTGCCTCGGCACTCACCTTGGCGTTGGCAAGGAGTCCGCCGTTAGCGGGCATTGCATTCTCCTCGGTGTCCTTGGTGGTCTTGGCTTCTGCCTCACGCTTCTCTCGGTCGAGCTTCTGCTGGCTCTTCTTCACTACGCCTGCCTTCTTGGGGGCGAGATAGAGGAACATCTTCTTGCCGTCGAGCTTGGGCAGCTGCTCTACCTTGGCATACTCCTCGAGGTCGTTGGCGAAACGCAGCAACAGCACCTCGCCCTGCTCCTTGAAGAGGATTGAGCGGCCACGGAAGAACACGTAGGCACGAACCTTGTTGCCCTCGCTGAGGAACTCCTGGGCGTGCTTGAGCTTGAAGTTGTAGTCGTGCTCGTCGGTCTGAGGCCCGAATCGGATTTCCTTCACCTCAACCTTCACCTGCTTGGCCTTCATCTCCTTGGCGTGCTTCTTCTGCTGATAGAGGAATTTGCTGTAGTCAATGAGACGACAAACCGGGGGCTGGGCATTGGGTGAAATCTCGACAAGGTCGACGCCTTGCTCTCTCGCCATGTCCAAAGCATGACGTGTAGGCATAACAGTAGAGTTACCGTCACTTACTATACGTACTTCCCGAACGCGAATCTGCTCGTTCACGCGGTACTGGTTTTTCATTTTGTCATTCTTCATTAAACTATTTTTGATAAAGCTGTATTTAAAAGCGGGTGCAAAGTTACCCTTTTTCGGCCAATCGGCAAAATATTTATTGTGTTTTTTTGCCTTTCAGCCCCAAAGTTCGGAGTTTTTAATTAATTTTGCATCATCTTCTAGCAATATTTCATACATATTATTAAAAAAGATGATGCAATCTATATTTATGGACATTATGCCGTCGCTGCATTTCACAGGACTTGTACTGGCTGTCGGCACGTTTCTCATCATTGGGCTGTTCCACCCTATCGTCATCAAGGTGGAGTACTATTTCGGCACTCGCCTGTGGTGGGTGTTTCTGGTTGTGGGCATTGGCTTCATAGCCGCTGCCATGCTTGTGGCTAATGTCATGGTGTCGGCCCTGCTGGGCGTGGTGGGTGCCTCGTGCCTGTGGAGCATCGGCGAGATTCTGGAGCAGCGCCAGCGTGTCAAGAAGGGATGGTTTCCGATGAACCCCAAGCGAAAGGAGGAGTATGAAGACTGAACTCATCATGGTGGGCAAGACGGTGGACAAGCTCTACACCAAGGGCATAAGCGACTATCAGGAGCGCATCGGCCACTACATGCCGTTCAACATCACCGTGATTCCTGCGCTAAAGAACACCAAGAGCCTGTCGGAAGACCAGCAGAAGCAGGCTGAGGGCGAACTGATTTTGCGCCTTATCCAGCCGTCGGACACGGTGGTTCTGCTCGACGAGCATGGTGCCGAGCGCACGAGTATGGAAATGGCTACGTGGCTGACGCGCAAGCAGCAGACGGCACACCGACTGGTGTTCATCATAGGCGGACCGTACGGATTCTCTGCCGACGTGTACAGCCGTGCCGACGAGAAGATCTCGCTCTCGCGTATGACCTTCTCTCACCAGATGGTACGACTGATATTCACCGAACAGCTCTACCGTGCCTGCACTATCATTCGCGGAGAGAGCTACCACCATGAGTAATCTATATAATGTTGAATGTTAAATGTTAAGTGTTAAATTGTTGGGATGCTTTAATTCGACATTGAACAATTCACAATCGCAGGCGTCAGCCGAGAATAATTCAACATTCAAAATTCAAAATTCCACATTCATCAAACCCCTAAGAGCGGCAATATCGACGGGGTGAGGAGCGACGTGAAGATGCCGTTGAGCGTGAGTCCGAGGCTGGCGTAGGCACCGTGCACCTGACTGCGGTCCATCGACGTGGCTGTGCCAAGGGCGTGAGCCGCCGTGCCCATAGACAGGCCCTGTGCCACGGGATTCTTGACGCGTGCGAAACCCATTGTGCGATAGCCACATACGGCACACAGCAGTCCTACAGCCACCACTACGGCAGCCGTGAGCGACGGAATGCCGCCCACAGCCTTGGTCACCTCCATGGCAATGGGCGTTGTGACCGACTTGGATGCAAGCGACAGGATCACCTCGCGCGAGGCACCCATCTCCTTGGCAATCCACACCACTGACACTACGCCTACAACGCAGCCTGCCAGTTCGGAGAGAAGTATAGGTGTGAGCTGCTTCTTGATGGTGGACAGCTGCATGTAAAGGGGCACGCCCAACGCAACAACAGCCGGACGCAGCCAGAACTCAATCATGTGGCCGCCCTTGTTGTAGGTCTCGTAGCTCACGCCCGTAATCTTCAGAAAGGCTATGATGCACACTATCGACACCAGTATGGGGTTCATTATCACCCAACCCGTCAGTCGGCGCAGCAGCTTGCCTACGAAGTAAGAACCGAACGTGAGGGCTATCAGAAAAAATTCGTTTGAAAAGTATTCCATTGTTTTCGTTATCCTTTTTTATATTTGTCCCATGAGACTTCCATCTCTCATTATCTTCCATGGCGACTTCTGTTTCCTTGTCATCGACCATGGCCAATTATACATCTTATCATTATCTCGCCTAGGGACTTCTATCTTAGTTTATTCCTTTGTCTCGCCCTTTATCTTGTCCTTTGCCTTGCCATAGCATTGGTGAACCCATCCTGTCACGGCGAGCACGAGCACGGTAGAGATGACCGAAGCTGCAACGATGGGCACAAACTCGGCCTTGATTACGTCGAAGTAGAGCATTACAGCCACTCCAGGCGGCACAAAGAAGAATCCAATGTTGCTGACTAGGAATTCGCTGATGCTGCGCACCCACTCAAGGCGTATTATCTTGAGCTTGAGCAAGAGCGTGAGCAACAGCATGCCGATTATGCTCGACGGCAGGGGGATGTGGGTGAGATAAATGAGGAGTTCACCCACGGCAAGGCAACCGAAAAGGATTGCCAACTGACGAATCATCATAGTGTTCTAGGATTACAAGTGTTGATTATTCACGTTAAAACTTATGTTTAGAGACGGCAAAGGTAAGGATTTACTGCCAATGAAACCAAAGGATTGCAAATATAATACAACAGAGCACAAATATAGTGACATAAATCAAATTTACAGCCCATATAGGCTGACGAATAAAGGCACATAAAAAACCCGTTGCGTAGTCAGAATGAACTATACAACGGGTTCTCTATATATTGGATTGAGGGCTTGATTCTACCCCATCCTATTTCTACATAACGTCTTAGTTGTTGACGCTACCGCCCACAATATCGAGCAGTTCGTTGGTAATAGCCTGCTGACGGCTCTTGTTGTACTGAAGGTTGAGCTCGCGCAGAATCTCGTCGGCATTGTCGGTGGCGGTCTGCATTGCCACCATACGGGCGGCATGCTCGCTTGCTATGCTGTCGAGCAAGGCTGTGTAGAGCATCAGGTGAAGATACTTGGGGATGAGCTGCGAGAGCACGGTATTCATGTCGGGCTCTACGATGAAGTTGTCGTTGAGCGGACGAACGTTCTCCTCAGCCTTGCGCTCCTCTGTCGAGGCGTTCTTCTTGAGATACTCCTGCGCCTCCTTCGAAGTCACGGTAGAGTTGAGGTCGCGAGTGCGGTCGCGCTTCAGCTCCTCGGTGATGTCGATAGGCAGGAAGGTCTTGCGGGTCAGGATCTGCGAACCGGCGCTCTTGAAGTGGTGGTAGACCATCTCCACGCGGTCGATCTCGCCGCTGACGAACTTCTGTCCTATCTCGCGGGCTATTTCAATACATTGCTTCACGTTGGGCTTTTCGGCAAGACCTGTGAAGTCGCCAGCCACATGAAGCCCCATTTTAGCCGTCTTCTCTGCAACCTTGCGTCCTATCGGATAGACAACGATGTTGTCATTACCGCCCAGACTCTCCGAATACTCGTCAACGATGTGCTGAAGCAGACGGATGACATTGGCATTGAATCCACCACACAGACTGCTGTTCGAGGCGTAGACCACCAAGGCAACGCGCTTCACGGGGCGCTCCACGTTGAACACGGTAGAAGCGTCGGCCTCTGAGGCGAGGAATGTCTTGAGGATGTGCTCGAGCATCGTCTCGTAGGGAAGCATGTTCTCAATCATCTGCTGGGCATGGTGGAGCTTTGACGAAGCCACCATCTTCATGGCACTCGTAATCTTGCGGGTGCTGTTGACGGATGTGAGTCGGTTCTTGATTTCTTTGAGTGACGGCATAAGCTATTACTTTTTATACTGACCTGCTACGTCGGCCATTGTCTGTTCGATAACGGCTGTGAGCGAGTCGTCAATCTTACCACTTGCCAGAGCGTCGATGACGTCGGCGTGCTGTGAGCGAATCTTGTCGAGGAATGTCTCCTGACACTCGCGCACCTTCTCAACGGGCACGTCGTGCATCAAGCCGTGGGTGCCACAATAGATTATGGCTACCTGCTCGCCTACGGGCATCGGGCTGTACTGCGGCTGGATGAGCAGCTGGTTGTTCTTGCGTCCGCGGTCGATGGTCATGGCTGTCACGGCATCCATGTCGCTTGAGAACTTAGAGAAAGCCTCGAGCTCACGATACTGGGCCATATCAATCTTCAGCGTACCAGCCACCTTCTTCATACTCTTGATCTGTGCCGAACCACCTACACGCGAAACGGAAATACCCACGTTGACGGCAGGACGGAAGCCCTGGTTGAAGAGGTCGCTCTCAAGATAGATCTGTCCGTCGGTGATTGAAATCACGTTGGTAGGGATGTAGGCAGAAACGTCGCCAGCCTGTGTCTCGATGATAGGCAGGGCTGTGAGCGAACCGCCTCCCTTGACGTGACCCTTCATGCACTCGGGCAGGTCGTTCATCTGCTCGGCTACCTCCTGCTGGTCGTTGATACGTGCTGCACGCTCCAACAGACGTGAGTGGAGATAGAACACGTCGCCAGGATAAGCCTCACGTCCTGAAGGACGACGCAGAATCAACGACACCTCACGGTAGGCAACAGCCTGCTTTGAGAGGTCGTCGTAGACAACGAGTGCCGAGTAGCCACGGTCGCGGAAGTACTCGCCGATGGCGGCACCTGCGAACGGAGCGTAATACTGCATGGCAGCAGGGTCGGCAGCTGTAGCCGCTACAATGATTGTGTAGGGCATTGCGCCGTGCTGCTTGAGGTTCTCGACAAGGGCGGCAACGGTAGAAGCCTTCTGGCCGATGGCTACATAGATACAGTAAACGGGCTTGCCAGCCTCGTAGAAACTCTTCTGATTGATGATTGTGTCGACGGCGATGGCAGTCTTGCCAGTCTGACGGTCGCCGATGATAAGCTCACGCTGTCCGCGGCCGATAGGAATCATTGAGTCGACCGACTTAAGTCCGGTCTGCAACGGTTCCTTAACGGGCTGGCGGTAGATAACGCCCGGAGCCTTGCGGTCGAGCGGCATCTCAAAAGCACCTGTCATATCAATCTCGCCCTTGCCATCGATGGCCTGTCCGAGCGGATTGATGACACGTCCGAGCATATTGTCGTTGACACGGATAGAAGCGATGCGCTTGGTACGCTTAACGACCATGCCCTCCTTGATGCCCTCGGTAGAACCCAGAAGCACACAACCCACGTTGTCCTCCTCAAGGTTCATCACGATAGCCATAGTGCCGTTCTCGAACTCGAGAAGCTCGTTGGCCTCGGCGTTGCGGAGTCCGTAGATACGGGCCACACCGTCGCTCACCTCAAGCACAGTACCCACCTCGTCAAACTGCTGGCTGTTGTTGATGCCCTGCAGCTGTTCGAGAAGCACCTGTGACACTTCGCTTGGTTTTATTTTATCTGACATATACTTCTAAAAAAGTTAGTTAATTAAGCTGCGACAGAATGGCGTTGAGCTGCTTCTTCACGCTGGCATCCATACGATAGGTGTCGTACTCGAGCACGAATCCACCTATAATATTAGGATTTACCTCGGTCTGGAACTCAACCGTACCATTTGTCCTTCCCTCAACCAACTGTCGCATCTTCTTCTCCGTAGCGGAGTCGATGGTGCAGGCAGTCGTTAGTTTAGCACTGATTAGATTGTTATGCTTTCTGTACAGAGTAACAAACGAGTTGGCGATGAATTGCATGATACTCTCACGGTCTTCTTTGAGCACAAGGGCGACGAAACGCTTGGTCAAGTCGCACGATCCTCCGGCTGCTGCCGTGAGGAGCAGACTCTCCTTCTGCTTCTTCGAGAGCATGGGATTATCTATCGTAACCCTCAGCGCAGGCGTCGTGGAGTAGCAATGGGCAAGGCTCTGCATGTCGGCATAAACCTTGTCGGCCTCCTTAGCCTCAATGCCCGCCTTGAGCAAGGCGCGTGCATATCTGACCGATATTAATCCTAAATCCATAGCTTACACTTATTTATTATTGGCTGTAACTTCATCAAGCATCTGGTTAATATAATCCATCTGTGCCTTATCAGTGCCGAGCTTCTGGCGCAAGACCTTCTCCGAAATCTCAACACTCAACGCAGCCACCTGCTGGCGAATCTCGCTGATTGCAGCCTGTTTCTGGCTTTCAATCTCGGCCTTGGCATCGTTGATGATGCGGGCGCTCTCTTCGCGAGCCTTCTCCTGAGCTTGTGCCACGATAGCCTCACGGGTTGAGGCGGCCTCCTTGAGTATTACGGCCTGCTTCTCCCGTGCTTCCTGAAGCATCGACTCGCTCTCCTGCTTGATGTTCTCAAGCTGGGCAGCGGCCTTCTGCGCCTTGGATAGACTCTCGTCGATGTACTTTTTGCGATTGTCTACCATTCCGACGATAGCCGGGAAGGCAAATCTTGCAAGCACGAAGAACACCGTTAGGAATGCCAGAAGCATCCAGAAGAGGAGTCCAAGGTCAGGAGTCAATATTGATGGCAATGTACTAAAATCCATTTGCAATATTTTACGAACTCTTTGTTGCTATTTACGTAAGAGCGCAACACCTTACTTGATAAGGAAGGCGCAGGCTACGATAGCGAACAATGCACAACCCTCAACGAATGCTGAGGTAAGAATCATGTTGGTCTGAATCTTGCCAGAAGCCTCAGGCTGACGTGCGATGGCGTCCATGGCGCTGCCGCCAATCTTGCCAATACCCAAACCTGCGCCAATTACTGCAATACCTGCTCCGAGACCGCAGCCCAGCTGTGCCAGACCTTCAGCAGCCAAAAGTGATGAAATAATCATAGTTGTTTAATTTTTTTTAAGTTGTTATTTTTTTTATTGTTAATTCTGTTGTTAAGCCTCTGCCTCCTCGTCCTTCTGGGCAAGACCAATGAACACGGCGCTCAGCAAGGTGAAGACATAAGCCTGGATGAATGCCACAAGCACTTCAAGACAGTTCATGAAGAGCATCATTATGGCACTTACGAGATTCAGACCGATACCGTAGCCCACGCCCATCGACCATCCGAGGAAGATGACGCAGGTGAAGCTCAGGATGATTGCGTGTCCTGCCATCATGTTGGCAAAGAGACGGACCATGAGAGCGAACGGCTTGGTGAAAACGCCGAAGAACTCGATAACTGGCATCAATGGCACCGGATAAGCCTTGAGGAATACCGGCACATGGGGCCAGAAGATGTCTTTCCAATACTCCTTGTTGCCGAAGAGGTTGATGGCAATCATGGTGCAGATGGCAAGGAAGAACGTCACGTTGATGTTGCCCGTAACGTTGGCGCCACCCGGGAATATAGGAAGCAAACCGAGAATGTTTGTCGTGAAGATGAAGAAGAACACCGTGAGCAGATAAGGAGCGAACGGCTTGAAGTGCTTCTCGCCTATCGACGCCTTGATCACGTCGTCGTAGATGGTCATGACGAACATCTCCATCATTCCGACAAATCCGCCAGGAGCCTCACTTCTCTCGTCCTTACCCTTGTACCAGCGAGCGCAAGAAAGGAACACAGCAATCAGAACGAACACTACTATCCATATCTGTGCCACGGTCTTCGTGATGCTCAGGTCGAGCGGACGCACCTTCGAACCATCAGGCATTTTCTCGTAGATCTTGCCGTGATGCTCTGCGTCGAAGTAATAGTTCTGCGGCAGACTGCTCTCTGTACAGAACGTCCACTCTCCGGTATTGGAGCTTCTGACGATTATCGGCAACGGAATGCTCAGGCTCTTGCCCTCGTAGGAAGCTATGTGCCACTCGTATGAGTCGGACAGGTGCTCAAGTACCGTTGTAGGAATGTCGAGTGACTTGCCGTCGTGGCCTGCTTCTCCCGCCGAGGCGAAGGCTGGCATGAGTGCCAATACCAAGAGAAGTAATAATGACTTTATCTGTTTCATTATCGTTTATTTATTTTCTTTGTCACACTCAGTATGCGAATTGGTGACGTGCGAGAAGAATACGGAATGGTGGGCAATCATCCATAAATAGAATGCCATGAACACCAGGCAGTATTCGAGCATCGCATCGCGACCTACGGCAATGTAGCACCCTACAAGAGTGAAGAGGGCCAGCAACATACGGAAGCCTGACACGGCTGAGAAGAATGTAGGAAGCATCGCTTGGTTTGCCTCGGCTATTCTTTTCCATAGGAATATGTCGGCCAGCTCCACCACAAGGGCGAACACAGCACTCACTACAAGAGGCGGGACAAGTCCGTCAACATGAGCGAACGTCTGCAGGGAAAGAACTGCCAACGACAATACCGCTACAGCCACAACGGTCTGCACGGCATAGCGTCGGCTTATATTTGCTATCTCTGTATTTTTCAACATGTCAACCGGGTTTCATTAAAGTTCAACACAAACGTTGACGTTGTTCTTCTGCACTTCAACGAAACCGCCCGTTGTCTTCACCTCATGCTCGCCTTCAGAGTCAAAAAAAGCAATGCGTCCGCTGTTGAGTGTTGAGATGATAGGAGCATGGCCGGTGAGTATTTCAAACTCGCCGCTCGTGCCCGGCACAACCACACGGTCGACCGTTCCTACGAACTCCACTTTCTCAGGAGAGACGATTCTTAAATTCAAACTCATAGTCTACAAGTATTTAGTGTGTAAGCGGATTATCCCTTAGCTGCCTCAAGAAGTTTCTTACCCTTGGCAATGGCGTCTTCGATGGTACCGACGTTAAGGAATGCCTGCTCTGGCAGGTCGTCTACCTCGCCGTCGAGAATCATGTTGAAGCCCTTGATGGTGTCCTCGATAGAAACCATCACACCCTTTACACCGGTGAACTGCTCGGCAACGGCAAACGGCTGAGAGAGGAAGCGCTGCACACGACGTGCACGGTTCACAGTCAGCTTGTCCTCGTCAGAAAGCTCGTCCATACCAAGGATGGCGATGATGTCCTGAAGTTCCTTGTAGCGCTGGAGAATCTGCTTAACGCGCTGTGCACACTCGTAGTGCTCCTTGCCCACAATCAGCGGGTCGAGAATACGTGAGGTAGAACCCAGCGGGTCAACGGCAGGATAAATACCAAGCTCGGTAATCTTACGCGAAAGCTCGGTAGTAGCGTCAAGGTGGGTGAAGGTTGTAGCCGGAGCAGGGTCGGTCAAGTCGTCGGCAGGCACGTAAACGGCCTGTACTGATGTGATAGAACCCTTCTTGGTAGATGTAATACGCTCCTGCATCTGTCCCATCTCACTTGCAAGTGTAGGCTGATAACCTACGGCTGAAGGCATACGGCCGAGAAGAGCCGAAACCTCAGAACCTGCCTGGGTGAAACGGAAGATGTTGTCGATGAAGAACATTATGTCGGCAGCCTCGCCGTCCTTGCCTCCGTGGTCGCGGAACTCCTCGGCTACGGTCAGACCTGACAATGCTACTGAAGCACGTGCTCCAGGCGGCTCGTTCATCTGTCCGTAAACAAGTGTTGCCTGACTCTTCTTGAGCTCCTCGGGGTCAACAAGCGAGAGGTCCCACTTGCCTTCCTCCATTGCCTTCTTGAACTTCTCGCCGTAGCGTATAACGCCCGACTCGAGCATGTCGCGGATAAGGTCGTTACCCTCACGGGTACGCTCGCCTACTCCGGCAAACACCGAGTAGCCGTTGTGTCCCTTGGCAATGTTGTTGATAAGCTCCATGATGAGCACAGTCTTGCCTACACCGGCACCACCGAACAGACCAATCTTACCACCCTTCATGTAAGGCTCCAAGAGGTCAATCACCTTGATACCAGTTGCGAGCATTTCCTTGTGAGTGGAAAGGTCCTCAAACTTAGGAGCCTCACGATGGATAGGATAAGCGCCCTCCATATTGAGCGTGCTCATACCATCGATAGGCTGACCGATGACGTTCATCATACGGCCCTTGATCTGTTCACCTGCTGGCATCATGATAGCGTTGCCTGTAGGAACAACCTCCAGGCCACGCTGCAATCCGTCAGTATTGTCCATTGCGACGCAGCGAACGGTGTCTTCACCGATATGCTGCTGCACCTCAATGATAAGCTCCTGTCCGTTAGGACGCTTCAGCTTCAGAGCTTCGTGGATTTTAGGCAACACCTCTTCAGGATTCTTGCCGGCTGTATCGAAGTAAACGTCGATAACCGGACCGATAATCTGCGAGATGCGCCCGTTGATTTGTGACATAGTATATTTGATTTTGATTTTAAATTCTGATGCAAATATAACAACTATATTCTTATACGAAAAAATATTTAATCTTTATTGTACTTTTTCGTTCCAAATATGCCATATTTGTAGTGCAATCCGACCACTTTTAGATGCTCAGCTCGTCGAGAACCTTGATAAGCTTACGGTCGAACGGCTTGTCGCTACGGATAGCTTCGCTCAACGGTACATAGACAATCTCGTTGTTGCGTACGCCAATCATCACGTTGCGCTGGCCCTGCAGAATGGCCTCAATCGCACCTACACCAGTACGTGAAGCGAGGATACGGTCGTGAGCGCTCGGGCGTCCGCCACGCTGCAAGTGACCGAGGATTGACACGCGTACATCGTACTGCGGGAACTCGTTCTTCACACGCTCGGCATAATACATGGCACCACACTTCGGACTTTCAGACACGATGACGATGCAGCTCTTCTTCGACTTACGGATGCCACGCTCCATGAAGCGTGCCAACTGGTCGACATCTGTAGAATCTTCAGGAATAATGGCTGCCTCGGCACCACTGGCAATGGCTGAGTTCTGTGCGAGGAAACCTGCGTCGCGTCCCATTACCTCAATAAAGAAAATGCGCTCATGACTCTGGGCTGTGTCGCGGATGCGGTCGACACACTCCACGATGGTGTTCATTGTTGTGTCGTAACCGATTGTTGAGTCTGTGCCATAAAGGTCGTTGTCGATAGTGCCCGGCAAGCCGATACAGCAGATGTCGTACTTTTTGGCGAATTCCATAGCACCGGTCAACGAACCGTTACCGCCAATTACTACCAAAGCGTCAATGCCATGGGCCTTGATCTGCTCATAAGCCTTCTCCTTGCCCTCATCGGTCATAAACTCCTTAGAGCGTGCTGTCTTAAGTATTGTACCGCCCGACATGATAATGCCGCTGACATTCTCGGTTGTGAAGTCCTCAATCTCGCCATTAATAAGTCCATCGTAACCACGATAGATACCTTTTATATTAAATCCGTTGCAAATACCTGCACGAGTCACGGCACGAATTGCAGCATTCATTCCCGGGGCGTCGCCACCAGAAGTCAAAATTCCAATTGTCTGAATTTTAGCCATACGATTTTTGTATTATTGATTATTAATTCTTCCGTTTAATTATTAGTAATTATTAGGGTGTTTTTATGGAGTATTATACAGTAGCATTCATAAGGGTATTAAACCAGCAGCCACAAGCACACCAAGCCAGCCAAGGATGCAACGAGCGAAACCCACCCCACATTGACAAAGTACCAGTTGAGCTTTATGCGCTCCATTTTCATCAAGGCGAGTCCACTCATAGAGCCTATGCACAGAATGTTGCCTCCCATAGCCGTAGCGTAAGCCACTATTTTCCAATAGGCTCCGTTAAGGCAATAAAGTGCAAGATTGCTACCAGATTCGGCTACATCGTGAAGCGAGACCATCGACATAAGCGTGGCGAAATTGTCAAGCACGCTACCAACCAGCTGGGTGGCAAGTCCCACGACAAGCATATTGTCGGCTATGCTGCCCATAAAGTCATCCACTTTAGTCAACACACCCGTTTCGCGCACCACTCCCAGCGCAAGCATAATGCCCAGCACAAACAGAATCATCTGTATCACGCCATATTGCAGCACTCTTGGCACACGACGTTGTATCATCTGGTCGGCATTCATCAGTTTGCGGTTCATCAGCTCGTTGACAATCCACAATACCGACAACACGCACATTGCGCCAAGGAACGGGCTAAGCTTCGTAATGTTATGGAATGTAGGGATAAACCACAGTCCGCCAATTCCTACGAACAGCATCAAGGCTCGCTGCCACAGGTTAAGATTGGTGTCGTCGCCACGATAAGGCATCGTAATCCACTCTGTCTCAATACGTCGTGGCAAGCTACGTTGCAACCAAAGTATCGGGAAGAACCATGCAATAAGGCAAGGCAGAGCCATAGTCAAAGAATAGTTGGTAGCGGTTACTGCGCCAATATTCCAAAGCACGAGTCCGGTAGGGTCGCCGATTACCGTAAGCGCTCCTCCACAATTTGCCGACAGCACAATGGCGCATCCGAAGATGACACGCTGGCGTTGTCTGCTCACAATGGCGTGCATTATGGTAAGCATCATGACGGTTGTCGTGATGTTGTCGAGATTTGCCGAAATCAAGAAAGTAATGACCGACAAGGTCCAAAGCATTCTCTTGCCGCTACGTGTACGGAGCATCTGCGAGATGAAGTCGAAGCATCCGTTGTTCTGCAATATCTCCACGATTGTCATCGTAGAGAGCAGGAAGAGGACTATCTCAGAAGCTCTACTGACGTATTTCAAGAAAAGGTTCTGGAAAATATACTGCTTTACCGCAGCCGAAGAGGCTGGCGTTCCGTCAAGGAACGAAGCGTATTCCTTGGCGTGCTGAGCCATGACAAAGTCCGAACCATAACAAATGTAAAGTATCCAGCCAAGCGTTCCTACAAAGATGGCAACCGCAGCTTTGTTTACATTGGTGAATTTCTCTGTCGCTATCAAGAAATAGCCAATTAATATTATTGTTATGATGACAAGCGTCATAGGCTGTTTTTTTAGATTTATCGATTGCAAAGGTACAAAAATATCTGAACTGCACAAGTTTTACATCTAAAAAATAAAAATAGTTAACAGAGATTTAATTCAAATGCAATAGGTCTCCATCTTTTAATAAAATATAGGTCATGTTTTTATTTTGTATCACTACTGTCCAATAAAAAATGGACAATTCTATCTTTGAAATAGTTGAATTATATTCTTTTATGCAGTATTTGACAATGAAACGGACTGGATTTTTAACTTTGTAGCCAAAAAGAATTGGCTATAAAGTTTCAAGACAAATACGTTTTCGCTCAACTTACTGCATTTCTAAATAGAACTCAGTTCAACAACATATAGTTACTACATTTTCGATAGGGCTTATCGATACTTTCAAGGAACTTTATAAGATTCATCTTACAGGTTCCTACTATGTAGTCAGAGCCCAAACGAATTTGAAGTACAAAACGGTAAAATGGAAGCGACGAATGCCAAAAGGTGAGATGGATGCTCACCTTAATAGTGCTGACCGTAGTTCTGGCAATCGTCGTAACGGCAAGATGAGCAAGACCGTACAGATAAAGTATGGAGAGGTGACAGTCGCCCCCCCCTCATGACCGTGACGGCTCCTTCAAACCGGAGACGGTCAAGAAGCGTGAGACCATTCTTGCTGAAGGTATGGCAGATTAAATCATCAACATGTACGCTCTTGGTACAAGCACTCGTGATATAAGCAAGTACTTTGAGCGTGAGTTTAACACAACCCTTTCAGCAGAAACCATCAGCTCTATAACAGACCGTGTCATTCCTGAAATAACAGCATGGAAGTCACGTATGCTTGACCCGGTCTATGCCATTTGCTGGCTTGATGCCATCCACTACAAGGTTAAGGACGATAAGGGTCGTGCAGGCACTCGTGCAAGAAAGAGTTTCTGAAGGATCTCAAGACCGTATACAGTGCTGTAAGCAAGGATTCCGCATTGGCACAGCTTGACATGGTTGATGAAAAATGGGGTGAGAAATACCCTATAGTTATCAAATCCTGGCGCGACAACTGGGAGCGTCTTACGGAATATTTCCAGTATACTCCTGCAATCCGCAAGCTTATCTACACAACCAATACGGTTGAGGGTTATCATCGTCAGGTGCGTAAGGTAACGAAGAACAAAGGCGTGTTCCCGTCAGACACCGCACTTGAAAAACTTGTGTATCTTGCCTATCGAGACATTAGTGGGAAATGGACTATGCCCCTGTCTAATTGGGCACTGATATCACAACAACTTGCTATAAAATTTGGAGATAGGGTCAAGATTATGTAACTTTGCCTGTGAAAGACTCCTCTTATTTGTATGCATATGTGAAATCTGCACACAAATAAGAGGGAAAGAATAAAAAAAATAGAGCCGTGACACAGTTCAGTTTACACCACCAACATATGAAGTTTTGCATATTCTAAGTATTTCATTGACGGACAAAACCCACCTAATAAATCTATTTGATAAGACTATTTTCAACGATGTCAAAGGACTCGATTATCCCCTCTTTTGGGGACTAATTGATTGATTAATAAACATGTCCAATTTTTATTGAACACTAATGCTTCCAACTGATAAGTTAAAACACCGAAAACGTTTTTAATAAGTTCTCCAAACTCATTCAAAATACACAGATAAACGCTATCTTTGTGCACATCAAGACCACATACTGATTTCATAGGCTTGCATATTGGGGGTTATGAATTCGACCCCAAAATAAATATAATTTGTGATTTAAAGCACGTTGATGCAAGATTATAGGTATGTCGGTCTTGATATTTTAACTCAAGCAGCGAGCACTCGGAGAAATTCATTTCAGTTTTTTATCACAACTGGCTTATAACTCGGAAATTTTATCTAAATTTGTATTAAAGAATGCCAAGCAATTTGAGTTTACTCTCAATAATCGCAACACCACCTTTCACATTACTCTCAATATTTAATGGCATTACAGGATCGTGTAATGACATACGCAACAACCACCAACCATCATCGTCTGCATTGCCACAACTAACACGCAGTCCCTCGTAGTTCGGTTCAACAAGAGTCCATCCAGGCACCTCAACAACTTTAGACTTCACATTCTCAAGCACTTTAGCACCATAAGCCTTAAAATCAGGGGCTGTCAGTTTTATTCTAATTTCCTTACTCTCCTTTGGTTGTTTAAGAGTTGCAATGATTTCATGTAATTGCTTTTCCTGGCTGAACAACTTGGCTGCATAAATTATGAGTTTGGCAGCAAGATATGCACCATCATCGAGAAAGTGATTTTCGCGTAAAGCAGCGTGGCCGGAAGTTTCAATAGCCAACCAACATTCCTCTCCCATTCCATTAAGTCGAATACCTTCATTTATGACATTTTTATAGCCACGACGAAAACGGTGATGTTTTCCTCCCTTTTGGCTGATAAATTCAGCCAAACCATCTGATGTAACCGAATCAGTGACAATTGTACTTCCCGGATGCTCTTCAAGAATGACTGTAGATATCAGCGCAATAAGTGAATTACGATTGATGGGTTGACCATTACGACCAATTATAGCCGAACGGTCAACGTCTGTATCAAATATTACGCCGAGGTCAGCATTACAGTCTTCAACTGCTTTGCAAACTGAAGCCATTGCTTCTGGATTCTCAGGATTTGGAATATGATTAGGGAAATGGCCATCAGGTTCAAGAAACTGGCTCCCCTCAGTGTTAGCACCAAGCGAACTCAATATCTTTTCAAAAAAACCACCATTACCGTTTCCTGCATCCACTATGATATGCATACCTTTAAGGGGGTGTGAATAGTCATAGGCATTCACACCCTTACAGATGTAGTCGGCAATATGGCGAGAATAGACCGTCATAAAATCAAAAGTTGTATAGCAACCTTCTGCCCCATTATATGTATAATTACCATTTTCTGCAATAGCAAGTATTGAAGCGATATCCTTGCTATCTAATCCACCCTTAGAAGTGAAGAATTTCAGACCGTTACGGTTGTAGGGAAGATGGCTTGCCGTTACCATTACAGAAGCAGATGCTTTTACTTGCTCAGTGATTGTTGTCATAAACATAGCTGGGGTTGAAGCAAGACCACAGTCTACAACATTTGCACCAGCTTCTACTGCTCCCTTTACAAAGTAGCCTTTAATACTTTTTCCCGAGAGTCGGCAATCTGTACCTATTGCAATAATAGGTGTTTCATTAACTAAGGTATTTCTAAGCCAGCGAACAAACGACCTGGCGATTGTTTCAATCACTTCTTGCGTAAGATTAACATATTCGCCTTCAATCCCATCAAGAGCCACACCCCTTATGTCTGAACCATTTTGTAATTTTTTCCAATTCATAGTTATGCTTTAAGATTAGTAGAAAACAAAATTATATATTATTTTTCAATAGTCAAAACTAAATCAATGCAAAATAATGCTTTAACATATAAATCTGCATTTACAGAATATTTTGACAATAGCTTATGATCTTACTGATTCAAGATTACTTTTTTGTGTGTAGTTATAAAAACTACACACAAAAAAGAAGTAAAATAAAGACAGAACCGCGAGACTGTTCAGTTTACTCTAAGATATAGTTCTATTGACTATTTTTAAGTAATATATTTCTATAGCTATCTGTTAGAATAAACGGTATAATCTGTCCTTATTTCTATTCAGGAACTGCATACCAGTCGCCAGTTTCCTTTACAAGCTTTCTAGCAAAGCTTTCAGGATAACCAGGACGCATTACCTTCTTCTGTATCTTACCGTCCTTTTCCTGCTTTACACCCATATCATTATATTTCACAATAATGCGGATAGCAAGATTCTTCCACTCTGCAAGCATTTGTTGAGCTTTCTCAACACTATATTCATTGAGCATACGAAGTGCAGCCTGCTTGTCAGTAGCATAGAGTTCCATAGCCTTCTTCTCAAAATCAGCCTGCTGTACAAAATAGCTTGCTTCAAGCGAGTCGCGTACAGTCTTAAGTTCTGGGAAAATCTGCGAATAACGCGGATAAACCATATTGCTTACCCAATTGCATACCCAGAAAGCATTCTTATCAGAGAATGTCACTGCGTCGGCACCAGGAGTATTGTAACACTCTGGCTGAACAGTATTGCCACAGTACACCGGTGTATAGGCAATCATATTAGCATCGTCGTTACCAAACCAAATCACGCCACCTATCTCGCGCGGCATCCATGAGCGCAGCTGCGATACAAACGAGAAAGCCGACTGCTGGGTAGAGATTGGGCGCTCGTTGAAGTATGTCTTGCCGTCAACCTTAAACTGCAATGGTGTGGGACGATATGGCATCTGATATATACCACCTCCTACATTAGTTGTATCAAGAGCCAATGCTGTACCCTCATAGTGGTCGCGCATACCCATTTCTACGTCGTGTACGCTAAGCTTGCGGTCGGGTATAATCCACAGAGGCATGTCTTCGGCATTAGGGTCCTTGCCAAGTGCCCAAGGCAGATAGCGGTCGAATCCCTTCTGATAGTGATTGAAGAAGCTCCAAACACGAGCGTCGCAGAAACGACGACCAGAGAAGTCGGGACGTGCATAAGTATTTTTCCATGAGAAGTCGGCATCCTTACCAGTAAACCAGCCCATCTTGCGGGCATAAGAAATGACATTCTTCGAATAAATGACATTCTTCTTGTCCTTCATATCAAACTTACCTATACGGCTCTGGTTGGCATGAGCGCAGATGGCATTGTCAGGAATTCGTACCGCAACCCAAACAACACCCTTGCTGCCAGGACCTGTACCCATCATCTCCATAATCCATGCCTCGTTAGGGTCGCAAATAGAGAAAGTTTCGCCACTTGAACAGTAGCCATATTTCTCAACAAGAGAAGTCATTATCGATATAGCCTCACGGGCTGTCTTTGCTCGTTGAAGGGTGACGTATATGAGCGAACCGTAGTCAAGAATACCTGTAGTATCTACCATCTCCTCACGTCCGCCATAAGTTGTCTCTCCAATGGAGAGCTGAAACTCGTTGATATTACCGATAACATTATAAGTTACGGGAGCCTCGGGTATTTCGCCATGATACTCGCCTGTATCCCAGTCGAATATCTTTCGCATCTCGCCCTTCTTATGCATTCCTGCCGGATAGTGGCACAAGTGGCCGAACATACCATAGTCGTCGGCATTGTACGAAACGAGTACCGAGCCGTCAACACTGGCCTTCTTGCCAACAATGAGATTAGTACAAGCAGATGCCTCCATTGCTGAAGCCGATATAAGAGCAGCAAGAGCAATATCCTTTAGTCTTTTTGATAATTGCATAGTATAATAGATTAAAAAGCCCCACCCCCTCCATAATAGAAATGGTAAGAGTGAGGTTATTATTATTAATTAGCAAGCCTTGAACGACATGTCGAGCCCCTTTACTGAGTGTGTCAGAGCACCTACAGAGATAAAGTCAACGCCACACTCTGCATAGTCACGAATAGTGTCGAATGTGATACCACCGCTCGACTCTGTCTCGTACTTGCCGGCCACCATCTCAACTGCCTTCTTTGTATTATCTACAGAGAAGTTGTCGAGCATGATACGGTTGATGCCGCCACACTCCATAGCCTGACGCAGCTCGTCGAAGTTGCGCACCTCAATCTCAATCTTCAGGTCAAGTCCCTTCTCTTTGAGATACTCGTGACAACGGTTGATGGCATTGGCTATGCCACCAGCAAAGTCCACGTGATTGTCCTTAAGCAGAATCATGTCGAACAGACCGATACGGTGGTTCATACCGCCACCTATCTTTACAGCCTGCTTCTCAAGCATACGCAAGCCCGGAGTAGTCTTGCGGGTGTCAAGCACATGTGTCTTTGTACCCTTCAGGCGCTCCACATACTTAGCAGTCATAGTAGCAATACCGCTCATGCGTTGCATGATGTTAAGCATCAGACGCTCGGTCTGAAGCAACGAGCGCACCTTACCAGTTACTACCATTGCAATATCGCCCTTCTTGACATGGGCACCATCGCCGATAAGCACCTCTACCTGCATAGTAGGGTCGAAACGGGCGAATACGCGCTTTGCCACTTCTACTCCGGCGAGAATGCCGTCTTCCTTTATCAACAAGTGCGACTTACCCATTGCTGTATCAGGTATGCAGCAAAGGGTAGTGTGGTCGCCATCGCCTATATCCTCAGCAAATGCAAGGTCAATAAGGCGGTCTTCCAATTCGTTTACACTAAGCATAATGTAATATTTATTTAGTAATTAATACTTTGTTATTATTTTTCTTTAAGCATCTTTCCATCCTTATACGCACACAGCTGTTCGTCTGCATAATACTGTAGATTGATTGTTCCACCCAGCCACTCGGTGAACGGACGTTCGCCAAGCAAAGCAGAAACATTAACTACACGTTCACCATCCAACTCAACCACACCTGGCTTTATCTCCTTGCCGTCGGTGGAAATCACTCTGTTGGCTGCAACAAGTCGTGTCATAGCTTACGGTCGTTAAGATGTAATGGTCGGCGTCGGTCTAAGCTGTCTATCTTTGGCAACTCAAGCGAGTCAGGCGACATATTGCCGTCTTCGGGCTTCTTTACGGGTTCCGACACATGCATCTTGACAAGACGTACATTCGACACTACAAACAGCTTGAATGTAGTTGCAGACGACGTAGGCATAGCCCTATCGCTTGACAGCATCCAGAAGCCACGCACCGCCTTAATAGTCAAGCGTCCCTCGTTCATAATCTGCATGTGATAATGCGACGAAGTGCTAATACTGTTATTGACATACTCCACACTATCGTTGGCATAAGTAACAGCCAGTACCACCAATGCATCCCGCATACCGTCCTGATATAGGAACTGAGCATCGAAGTCGAGCACCATACGATCACCCTCGTGGTACGAACTATCGGCCTTTATCTCAAACGAAATTCGGTTGGTAGCCAAATATGGTGAGAGTACAAATGCCGTAGATAGTTTCCACACGTTGGTTGTATCTGCATTTTCAGTCAAATCTGTAAAGCCAGCCTGTCCGCCACGTTCTACAGCCTCGCGGTCGAGCCTGTCTGCAATCTTGTCATACACCTTCTGAAGCAATCGTGTGTGGCGTGTGTAATAAACCATCGACGAATCGAAATCAGCTTGCGACACACCATGGTTCTTCAGAATGCTGATACTATAAGCTCGCATCGCTACTGAGTCAGGACTATCGAAATTGGTCTGAACCATTCCGTCAGCCACATGGTAGTCATAAAGAATGTCAGCCATCTCATCCATCTGCAGATAGCGTCCAGGGATTCCTGGCTTACATCCCGTAAAAACAACGGTCATGAATAATACCAGGCAGGCAGCCAGCAAATGAAGTCGGCAATACGAACCTGCCATATTGGCTATATTGTTAGTATTTATCATTTTTTCCAAGCTAAAGACATGCGCTCCAGATCGTTTCTAAAGAACAGCAACAATACTGCCACTCCTACGCTAATACAAGAGTCGGCAAAATTGAATATCGGCGAGAAGAAGACAAAATCGTCACCACCCACCATTGGCATCCATTCAGGATAAGTAGTACGTATAATAGGGAAATAGAACATGTCCACCACCTTACCATGCAGGAATGTAGAATACCCGGTACCGAAAGACACAAAGTCAGCTACGCTGAATGGCGTTGATGCATCAAATATAAGTCCGTAAAACAGACAGTCGATAAGATTGCCTGCAGCGCCAGCCAATATCATAGCCAAGCAAACTATGTACCCACGACTGAAAATCCCCGTCTTCACCACTCGCCAGATATACCATCCAATGGAGCCAATAGCGAATGTTCGGAACAGCGACAACACTAATTTGTTGAAGAAAGTCATGCCATAAGCCATTCCGTTGTTTTCGATGAAATCTATATAAAACCAGTCGGTAATACGTATGGCTTCACCTAAAGTCATATTGGTCTTCACCTCGATTTTTATGATTTGGTCAATCACAAGAATCAAGATCACTATGATTATAGCAAGCCATCCGTTAGTGATGTACTTCTTATTATTTTCCATATTATTTTTTACGTGCATTCTTCGACTCAACACTCAGAGTTGCGTGTGGCACGATGCGTAGTCTTTCCTTCGGGATGAGTTGACCAGTGATGCGGTCAATACCGTATGTCTTGTTCTCAATGCGCACCAGCGCAGCCTCAAGTCCCTGTATGAACTTCTGCTGACGGTTGGCCATTTGTGCAATTTCCTCTTTCGACTGCGAAGCGCTGCCCTCTTCAAGAGCCTTGTACGTAGGCGATGTGTCTTCCACTCCATTACCATCAGCATTCATCAGCTGCTGCATCATCGAGTTGAAATCGCGGCGTGCCAATCGAAGTTTTTCGTTAATAATGTTCTTAAATTCCTGGAGTTCCTCGTCTGAGTAACGTAATTTCTCTGCCATAGTTGTTTGGTTATTAGTAAGATAAAAAGGCCTGTTTTAGTAAAAATGCAGTTGGGCGCAGCCTTTCAGCCGCACCCTCTCTGCATATATTTTGTATTTAAGCCTTAACTATCTTGATGTTAATCTTGAAGTCGTCGATTTCGCTCTCGGCTCCGTCGTTATCGGCGAGAGTGATGTCGAGGGCGAGCACCTGCGACTGGATGTAGTCGGCAAAGCTTGCCACAGCCTTCTCCACCTTCTCACAAGGAGTGATGGTAACGTGGATGCGGTCGGTAATCTCAAGACCTGTCTCCTTGCGGAGGTTCTGGATGCGCGAGATAAGCTCACGGGCCATACCCTCGTTGCGCAGCTCGTCGTTGAGCTCAATCTCAAGAGCCACGGTCAGCTTGCCCTCGTTGCTCACGAGCCAGCCCGGGATGTCCTCAGAGATTATCTCTACGTCGGCAGCCTCTACCTCAACTGAGTTGCCCTCTACCTCTACGGCTATCTTGCCGTTGGTCTCAAGCTCGGCAATCTGCTCCTGGTCGAGAGCCGACATAGCTGCTGCAATACCCTTCATCAGCTTGCCGAACTTCTTGCCCATGGTGCGGAAGTTGCACTTCACCTTCTTTACCAATACGCCCGAGCCCTCTACGAAGCGAAGCTCCTTAACGTTAACCTCTGAGAGGATAAGGTTCTTGACAGCCTCGATGTGGCGGCGTTGCTCGTCGTCGACAGCAGGAATCATGATAGCCTGAAGCGGCTGGCGCACAGCTATGTTCACCTTCTTGCGCAGAGCGTGAACCATCGAAGTGATCTTCTGTGCCATACCCATGCGCTCCTCAAGTTCGCGGTCGATGAGCTGCTCGTCAACTACGGGGAACTTGGCGAGATGTACAGAGGTTGTACCCTCAAGCTGAGCTGCACCAAGGTCGCAGAAGAGCTGGTCGGCGAAGAACGGAGCGAATGGAGCGAGGAGCTTGGCTACGGTTGTCAGACAGGTGTAGAGAGTCTGATAAGCCGCGAGCTTGTCCTGCGACATTTCCTTGCCCCAGAAACGCTTACGGTTCAAGCGTACATACCAGTTAGAGAGGTCGTTGTTGACGAAGTCCTCGATGAGTCGGCCTGCACGGGTCGGGTCAAAGTTCTCCATCTCCTTCTGCACACCCTTGATGAGAGTGTTGAGTACAGAGAGTACCCAGCGGTCAATCTCCGGACGCTCTGCCACGGGCACCTGATCAGCCTCTGTGTCGAAAGCGTCAACGTTGGCATAGCCCGAGAAGAACGAGTATGTATTATATAATGTGCCGAAGAACTTGCGACGTACCTCGTCTACTCCCTTCTCGTCATACTTGAGATTGTCCCAAGGCTCCGAGTTGGTCATCATATAGAATCGAACGGCATCGGCTCCATACTTCTCAATCTGATCGAACGGATTGACAGCGTTGCCCAAGTGCTTTGACATCTTGTTGCCCTTAGCATCGAGAACGAGACCCGAAGAAATAACATTCTTAAATGCTACCGAGTCGAACACCATTGTAGCAATGGCGTGCAGAGTGAAGAACCATCCACGTGTCTGGTCTACACCCTCGTTGATAAAGTCGGCAGGATAGAATTTAGGAGCGATTGCGAAGCCTTCGTATGTGCTGTTGACAAGAGCCTTGCGGTCTTCCTCTGTGCCGCGCGACATCTCGCCCTCAAACGGATAGTGGAGCTGTGCATAAGGCATAGAACCAGAGTCGAACCAAACGTCGATAAGGTCTGACTCGCGATGCATTGGTTTGCCCTCGTCGTTTACGAGCACGATATAGTCTACGTAAGGACGGTGGAGGTCTATGCGGTCGTAGTTCTCCTTAGAGTAGTCGCCCGGTACGAAGCCCTTGTCCTTCATAGGATTGCTCTTCATCACGCCAGCTGCTACCGACTTCTCTATCTCGGCATACAGTTCTTCGAGCGAACCGATGCACTTCTCGCCACGGTTCTCATCGCGCCAGATAGGAAGCGGGGTGCCCCAGAAGCGTGAGCGTGAGAGGTTCCAGTCGTTGAGGTTTTCAAGCCAGTTTCCGAAGCGACCAGTACCGGTCGACTCCGGCTGCCAGTTGATAGTCTTATTGAGTTCCACCATGCGCTCCTTGCGTGCTGTGTCCTTGATAAACCAGCTATCGAGCGGATAGTAAAGAATTGGCTTGTCTGTACGCCAGCAGTGAGGATAGTTGTGTACGTGCTTCTCTGTCTTGAAAGCCTTGCCCTCCAGCTTCAGTTCGTAGCAAAGCACAACGTTCAAATCCTCAGCCTTGTCCGAAGCCTTCTTGTCCCATACGCCATCCTGATTGAACTGTGGGTCGTAGGCGTTCTTCACGTAGTCGCCAGCGTGATGACCGTATTTCTCATCGTCTACACAGGCCTTCACGAAGTTAGTGTCAAGCTCGTCGATGAGGTAGAACTTGCCCTGGAGGTCAACCATAGGACGTGTCTCGCCCTTCTTGTTGATAAGGTAGAGAGCCGGAATGTTAGCATCCTTAGCCACCTTGGCGTCATCAGCACCGAATGTCGGGGCGATGTGTACGATACCAGTACCGTCGTCGGTTGTTACGTAGTCGCCGAGGATTACACGGAAAGCCTCGCTCTCCATCTCCACAAACTTGTCGCGTCCGTCCTCACCTGTAAACACCTTCTCTGGATGTGCCTCAGCATATTCTGTCACGAACTTCGGAGCGAAGTCGTCCACCTTCTCGCATGGCTTCACCCACGGCATAAGCTGCTCGTAGTGCATTCCCTCGAGTTCTGTACCCTTGAAGTGGCCGGTAATGCGCCATGGGCACATCTTCTTCTCCTTGTCAAACGGAGCCAACTCGCCCTCCTTGCACTCCTGCTCAGGCTTCAAGTAAGCCTTGACGAGGTTCTCAGCCATAATGATGGTGATAGGCTCACCATTATAGAGATTGTATGTCTCAACCGAAACGTAGTCGATCTTCGGACCAACGCAGAGCGCAACATTCGAAGGCAAAGTCCACGGAGTTGTAGTCCATGCCACGAAGTAAGGCTTGCCCCACTTTGTCCACTCTTCCTTAGGATCGCGGATGAGGAACTGAACGGTAGCTGTCAGGTCCTTCACGTCGCGATAGCAACCGGGCTGGTTGAGTTCGTGCGACGACAGTCCGGTACCTGCTCCCGGCGAGTACGGCTGAATGGTGTAGCCCTTGTACAGCAGACCCTTGTTGTAGAGCTGTTTGAGGAGCCACCATAGAGTCTCAATATACTTGTTGTCGTATGTGATGTACGGATGGTCGAGATCAACAAAATAGCCCATCTCCTCAGTTAGTTTGCGCCACTCGGCTGTAAACATCATCACATTCTCACGACACTTATGATTATATTCCTCGGTCGAAATATACTTCTCCGAAGCCTTGTTGTCGATATCCTTCTTTGTGATACCAAGCTCCTTCTCTACGCCCAGCTCTACGGGGAGTCCGTGTGTGTCCCATCCAGCCTTGCGGTGAACTTGGAATCCCTGCATAGTCTTATAGCGATTGAATGTGTCTTTAATGGCGCGTGCCAGAACGTGGTGAATGCCCGGATGACCGTTGGCTGAGGGAGGTCCCTCAAAGAATACGAACTGCGGACAGCCTTCGCGCTCGTCGATTGACTTGTGGAAGACATCGTCAGCCATCCACTTGTCCAAAACTTCCTTGTTGGTTTCTACAAGATTGAAACCCTTGTGTTCAACAAACTTGTTTGACATTTGTATTTAATGTTTTGTATTTATTTTCCTATAGAAATGTTATAACGGATGCAAAGTTAATGAAAAATGAGGATATACGTGCGATATTGAATGCAAAAAATCTTGCTGCTTTGCCTTAATAGTTGTATTTTTGTGGTCGGCAACCAAATCAATTACCTATGAATATTGAAGAAGTCAGAGATTTCACGTTGTCATTATCCGGGGTGACCGAAGACCAACCGTTTGGCGACGACAACATAACTTTCCGTGTTGAGGGCAGAATCTTTCTCTGCCTTTGGCTGGGAGGTGGCAAATATAATATCGATGAATCCATGCTGAGATTTGCCTGCAAACTTTCGCCCGAAAGGAACGAAGAACTGCGCGAGCAATTTTCTGTCATTACGCCTGCATTCCATTGGAACAAACGACATTGGAGCGACGTGTTTTTCGAACAATTGGACACCAAACTTGTAGAGAGTATTATACGAGAGTCGTATAATGTGATAATCAGCAAGTTACCCAAATACGTTAGAGTAAAATATCAGCTATGCAACAGCAATTTGTAGAAACAATTAAGATATCGAATGGCAAAGCAGCAAACCTTCCTTACCATCAGGCAAGGATGGAGCGAACCATTCGTCATTTCTTCCCCCAACTTGCCCTCAACACCATGCCACGCCTTCAAGATTTGATTACGCCCAAGGACAGCATGTCGCTCTTCAAGGCACGTGTAGTATATGGCACACACGGAGTAGAACTCGTAGAATACGCCCCATACTCCATGCGACAGATTAGCACCCTGAAGATAGTCCACGACGACACAATTAGTTATAGCTACAAGTATACCGACCGCTCAGTTCTCAACGCACTCACAGCACAAAAAGCCGACTGCGATGAAATCATCATCGTCAAGAACAATCTCATCACCGACACATCATTCACCAATCTCGCCTTATTCGACGGCAATAGTTGGCTGACCCCCAAACATCCCCTACTTCACGGCACTCGACGCGCCCTACTCTTGGACAATGGCCTCATCAAGGAGGCAGACATCACAGAGGACGACCTAATGAAGGCGAAAAGAATCAGACTGTTCAATGCAATGATTGATTTCGGGGAGAGAGAGATTGAGCCGAGTGGAATAAAATTGTGAGAATAAAGATTCCGCATAACTAAAGTCACAGTACTTACGCCAAGTACTGTAGTAATCCTGCTCAAGTACTTGAGTAATCCTACTAAAGTACTTGAGTAATCTTACGAAAGTACTATCCTAACCTTCAATTTACATACCGTGCAACCGTACAAAAGCGACCTTTAAACAGCGCTTTTGTCTTTTATTACCTTTAAATAACGAATAACGCACGTTATTTATCATTTTATAGACAATGTTACTTCCTCGTTTTCGTACCTTTACACCATCAATTCGAAACAATTATAAGTAAGCGTATCTGCGATGCTAGTAGATACGCTTACCGAAAGCAAAGACATAAGTCTCTTGGAGAATCTTTTGCCTCAACTCGTTCGATCCAACTGACAAACGGCACACTCTGTACTGGAATCCACTGGTCACAACCGATGAAAACGGTAAGGCCATCATAGAATGTTACAATTCCTCCAACACAGCTGCCGTCAGTCTAAATGCTGCGATACTGGAGAAAGGCGTACCTGGATATATAAATACGACAAAACAGTAAAGTATCGTTAACAATAATAGACACTAACCTATATTATTGTTAACGATACCTAAATACCGAAAAATAATTATCTAAAAACTTGGAACTTGCTTGAGAAAATATTTACATTTGCAGTATTCTATTGAGGTAGTACACTAAAACATTAACGATTATGATACAGATTAAAGACATTGATTTCAGATACCCAGGTAGCAAGCACCTCGTATTTAGAGATTTCTCTTTGGAGCTCAAGGAGAACAACATTTATGGCTTGCTCGGTAAGAACGGTACAGGCAAGAGCACCCTGCTCTACCTCATCAGCGGATTGCTCCGCCAGCAACAAGGTACCGTTCTCGTGGATGGCATTTCGGCACAAGATCGCAAAGCCGAGATGCTGAAGGACATCTTCATGGTGCCCGAAGAGTTTGAACTGCCCAACGTTTCCCTCGCCACCTACGTGAAGATGAACCAGGAGTTCTATCCTAACTTCTCGCAGGAAGTGCTGGACCGTTGCCTCAAGGATTTTGATT
>OLFZ01000934.1_pt1 | contig 28667 bp, 21 predicted proteins | sample 1604861 | NCBI WGS metagenome assembly OLFZ01 (sample SAMEA3888895, study PRJEB22519) | human gut metagenome | biome: human gut; feature: human-associated habitat; material: faeces | place: Denmark | collected 2011 | reverse complement strand
TGCAACGTAGTTCTCGAAAAACTTAGGCTGGTCAACCAGACCTGCTTTCACAAGCCTCGGCCTTTAGGTCGGGGTAGTTGACAGCATCTGCAAATGAAATGATAAGTAGAAAGTACTGATTGATTAGCAGATCAGGATCGTTAAATGATCCTGCGGGTTCCAAAGTATATCTCTTCGGGCAGCAGAGGCTCAATCACAAAAATTGCTGACTCATCGGATCTCATCCGTCGATTCAAAAAAAAACCGGTTTTTCTGCCTGGGCTTTGCTTGCTGTTGGACTGCGGCTAAAGATAGGTTTGAGATCTGGTCTCAGCGCAAAGACGGGAGCCGCCATGGCGGTTTAACAGATGAAGCGGGCGAAAGGCAGCGGGTGAAAAGCTTTCGCCGGCAAAATAGACGTTTATTATATTGCGGAAATGTAATACAATTAGAGAACTCTCAACCCGTCAACATCAAAGCATTTCAAAAGACTACAGGGGATGCCATGCTGAAAACAAAAAGCACAACAGAGACGATGGGCAGTTCGGAGATTTCTGATCAAAATGACGGGCTCGAAGGATTCAATGAACTCGAGCCGACGCTGCCGCCGCGGAGAAAGGGCAGCCTGCGCAAAGCCGCTTTAGAGGCCGCTGCGGAGCACGGTGAACGCGACGAAGATGCGCCCAAGCGCAAGCGCGGCCGCCCCAAGGCTGACAATCCTTTCAGCGTTGTCTTTACGCTTCGCATGCGCCCGAGCATGGCTGAACTTTGCCGCCAAAAGGGCGGCAGCAGCTTCGTGCGTGAACTCGTTGAACAGCATCTGCTGCAGCCTCGTCCGGTTCGCTGCGCCAACAAATCGACGATTGAAGCCGACGGCATCGATGCTTCACTGATTCGCCCGGAAGACTTTGGGCAGATTTATCGTCCTGCGGCTTCACCCGCTCGATTCCGTATGAAGCGGATCGGCATGCGTGCGGCCTGCGGTTTCCCGTCGCCCGCTGCTGATTACGAATCCGAAGATATCGATTTGAGCGCCTGGCTGGTTCGCAAGCCCAATTCCACCTTCATTGTGGAAGCGTCAGGTGATTCGATGATTGATGCGGGCATCAGTGACGGGGATATGCTGATTTTCGACCGTGATGCTCAGCCTCGCGGCGGAGACATTGTGCTTGCGCTCTATGACGGCAATATCACGGTGAAACGCTTGAGAATCGTTGACGGCCGCCCGGAGCTTCATCCTGAAAATGCAGCGGCCCGCTACAAGGTGATCTGCCCGAAGTCGACGGAACAGTTTGAAATCGAAGGGGTGCTTCGCGGTCTTTGCCGCCGTTACTCCTAACGCAAGATTTTGCATTTGCAAACTGTTCGATGCAGAGCTATATAGGGTAAAATACTTAGATATGCCCGGGATCAATCCCGGGCTTACTTATGTTTGTTTTGGAGAACAAAAATGAAGATTTCCGCACGCAATACGCTCGTCGGCAAGATCGTTGAAATTCACGAAGGCCCGGTGTCGACTGAAGTCACGATTGAAACCGCCGCCGGCGAAAAGATCGTTTCGTCGATCACCACGACCTCCGCTAAGAACCTCGGCCTCAAGGTCGGCGGCAAGGCCTATGCCGTCATCAAGGCTTCGAGCGTGATGGTTGCTGTTGACTAATGTTTTCAGCAAAAGCCTGCGGCGCTGCTGAAGGCTTTTGAAGCGGACAAAGTCCCGAAAGATGCGTTGTCTTTCGGGACTTTGTCTTTTTTGGAGCTCTGCGAACGTCTGAGCAGGCAGGTTCACCGAGTCTTCATCGTTTTTTAGGGATTAGTGCTGTTCGGCGCTTTGCGGACGAGCCAGAGTGCGAGCACCAGCACAAGGATGGAAGACGAAGTGAACAGCATGTAGTTGGGCGAGATGTGCTCCACATCCACGACGATATAGCGGGCAACCGCCACGATGGCGAGTGCAATCGGCGTATGGATTGGAATCTCACGGGTGCCCAGGGCTGCGCCCTTCACCATGGAGAGGATCTCCACATAGAGAAACAGCATCAGCAGGTCGCCGAGGCTGATGGAGCGGGCGGCAATCATTTCCCAGCCGGCCTGACCGATGCCGCCGATGGCGGCAACAGCGATCGCAATCAGCGCTGCAGCCTGACCATAGGTGAGCCATTGATTAAAGGTTCGGCTCACATCGGCCAAACGCCGGGTCGCAGTCGTGCAGGGCGTAGAGGTGCGGTCGACGTGCGGGTCATCATGAACGCAGCCGGCACAGGCTGCGGGTGCGCCGGCACCAGTCTTTGAGTGAGCGGCAGCGGCATCAGCGGGCGCCGCTGCACTCTGGGATGCTGCAGCCGGCGTCTTCTCGTTGGGGAACGTCATAGTCCTTTGAATAGAAGGTACGAGGGAACGTCATCATACGGATGAACTGAGCGGCTGCGAACTTGATTGGGTTTGCTAATTTGTATCAATAAAAGACGGCGTATAAATAGACGTCCGCTATTGCCGGAAGGATAAGCAGATCGCTCGGCTAAACGAGATGGGCAGCTAATGGTTTACAGGTGTTTGAGCGTCGCGCAGAGCCCTGGCGCTTCCTGATTTTCTGGGCGAGCGTCGGAGAGCGTCAGGTTAAGTTTCCACCGGTCACAGATCGTTTTAACGATGGCCAGACCCAAGCCGGTACCCGACACATTGGTGCCGAGCCGGCGATAGAAGGGTTCCAGAACGCGGGCACGGTCTTCTTGAGGAATGCCGGGGCCCTCATCCATGACGCAGAGCACCGGCGGCTCGATCTGCGCGAGCTTGACCGTGACGGTGCCGCCTTTGGGCGAGTAGCGTACGGCGTTTTCCAAAAGATTGCGCAGAATCGTGAAGAGGTCGTCGGGCTTCATGGTAAACGATGGATCAGCGTTGGCCGGCAAGTCTTCAAGCCCTTCGACTTCAATCGTGATGCCCAGGCGCTCAGCTTCCCAATAGACGGATTCGACGGCTTCGCCAATGGTCTGCGGAATGGAAGCATGGGGCGGAGCGGCATTTGCCGCTTCGGCATTGGGCGCAGCCGCGCCGGCTTGCGCCCGTTTCAAAGCGAGCAGCTGGCTAACCTGCCTCACAGCACGATCAATACCGGAGCGCAGTGTCTGCACTTTTTCGCGTGCTTCTGCTGAAAGATTGGTTTTTTCCAGCGCTTCGGCCTGCAGCGACAGTGCGGTGAGAGGGGAGCGCAGTTCATGCGCCGCATCAGCAACAAAGCGGGCTTCTTGACCTCGAAGCGCGTCAACGCGTTTCAAGAGTCCGTTAAAGGCAGTAATGAGCGGCAGAATTTCATTCGGTACGCCGCATTCACTCACCGGCGCATAGGTCTGACCGCTGCGCTCTCCGATTTCTCGGGCCAGTGTTTTTACAGGGCGCATCGTACGCCAGACGATCCAGCCGATGGCAAAACCGAGGAAGAGCGATAAAAGCGTGAGCGGAATGACGAGGTTGAAGCTGTTGGCGGTCGCTGCGTTGAAGACGGCGGAGGTGCGTTCAGCTGCAATGACGTGGGCACCGTTTTTGAGCGTTCGCAGCAGAATGCGGTACTCCTGATGGCGGCGCAGCGTCATGGTGTGATAGCCGTCGGGCAGAAAAATCCGAAAGCGTGCATGCACCGCTCGGCCGTTTTTATGCAGCGTTTGGATGATGACGTCGGAGCCGGCGGGCAGTCCTGCTCTGGGGTCGTCTTCGTCAAGCAGCCATTGGCGCTCAAAGACATCGTCATCCATGAAGAACGCTTGGAAAGAGGGCGGCTGACGTGAGAAAGCAGCTTTGGTGCGGGCAAGCATGCCGACGACTTCTTCCAGACGCTCATCCTGAGCCTCCTGCGCCTGCTCGTAGGAGACGGCAAACGTGATGGCGCCGGAGGTCAGTGAAAAGAGAAGCACCACCAGGGCGCCCGAGAGACTGACACGCAGCGTGATGGAGGGGTTGTCCGGGCGAAAGAACTTCGCGAACCACGATTTTGCGGACCGCCAGGGATTGGCGCCGCCCTCACTGGTACGGCTGCTCTGCGGGGCGGAATCGCCGGCACCGCTCTCAGCAGCCGACTGCGGTTTCTTTGTGGCCGAGAAGCGCTCAGAGAAGCCCCCAAGCTTATCCTGAACTTGGGAAACCGCAGCGGAAAAGCGTCGCGGAATGCGTGCCATGAGGACTGCTCCTGCCTTATTCAGGTTTGGCGTCGCGGCCGGCAACCATCCAGCCCAGACCTCGGACATTCTTTACCGCATCGGCGCCGAGCTTTTTGCGCAGGGCGTGAATGAGATACTCCACGGCATTGCTGTCGGGTTCTTCGCCAACGGCATAAATGCGGTCTTCAAGCGCGCGGCGCGAAAGAATGGCGCCCGGGCGGGCGAGGAGGGCTGAAAGGAGTGCGTATTCGCGCTTGGTGAGCGTGTAGGTTTGGCCAGCGCGTTCGACCGTCTTGGCTGCTTCACTCAGCGAGAGGTCGCCGTTGGAGAGCACATTGGCTGCTGCGCCATTGCGCCGGCGCATCACTGCGCGCATGCGTGCGAGCAGTTCACTCATGTGAAAAGGCTTAACGAGATAGTCATCCGCACCGGCGTCCAGACCGTTCAATCGGTCTTCGAGCGCATCGCGGGCTGTGAGGATGATGACGGGAATGTCGTTTTTTGCTGACCCCTCTCCGCGCAGCGTGCGAAGCACCGACATACCATCCAACCCGGGAAGGCCCAGGTCGAGAAGCACAAGCTGATAGTCCGAGAGACCCAACTGAGTGAGCGCAGCGCGCCCTGAAGACACATGGTCAACGGCATGGGCTTCGTCGGCCAACGCGGATTTAACGGCGTCGGCAATCATTGGATCGTCTTCAACGAGCAGAATGCGCATGGGGAGTCCTCTAGGAAAGCTCTTCTTTAAAGCTATTGTAGGTCCGCACGGCTTAGCGGCTGATGAGGGGACGGCTGAAGAAAACGATCTCGCAGGGAAGCCGCAGTCTGACTTGAATGGCTTAGAGAAATTTCGCAGGATGCAAAAAGCCCGCCGTGGGAACCCAGGCGGGCTTTCAATCTCGAATCAGCCGAAGACTAAGTCATGAACAACAAAGTTTCGGATGAGTTTTTTAGAGATTAGAAGTTGTGGCGCAGACCGATACCGAAGCCAACCATGGAGGGCTTACGGTCAAAAATTTTGTTGGTGGGAGTTGCCACATCTTGGTCCCCCTTAGCATACGACAGAACGCCGTATACATTGGTGCGCTTGCTCAGGTCATACTTGTAACCAACCGAGGCCACATAGTATTTGATATCGAACCCGGCGCTAGCAGCAACACTGTCAGCCTCAGAGGCGTCAACGTAACCGACACCGAAGTAGCCCGTACCGCCGGCAAGCGGAGCACTGGCAGAAGCCTGAAGGGCGTAGCCTTCCATCTTGCCGAGCGAATCCAAACCAACATTCGACAGGCCGCTAACCTTGCCAACGAGGACTTCATCAAAGTACTGAGCACCCGCGAAAACCTTGACAACGCTGAAGTCATAACTGCCGCCGAAGGCGACCGTCAGACTGTCATCTACGTCCTTCGTTGTTTCTGGCGCAGGCGTGCCAGTGCCACTCTTATCAAAGTAAGAAGCGTAATTCACCGAGTCAACGGCAAAATAGAGATTGACCGGACCGTTCGCATAGGTTGCGCCAAGGGCATAGTAACGATCGGTTGAGGATTCATTCTCGACCATCGTCTGAGTCCATTTGCCCTCTGCGTTTTGAGATGCAGCCTTGGAGGAGCCCATGGAGTACTGAGCATAGACCGTAAAGCCGGCGAACTTCGGGGTCTGGTAAGCAATGGTGTTGTCCATCACGCCGACAGTGGCCGCAAACACGTTCGTAGCGTTCACGACATTGGCGGCGCCGTAAGAAGTACCAAAGGCGCTGACGGCACCAACCTTACCCCAGGAAGACGTGCCCTGAGTGATAGCACCGATCTTGCCGAGACTCAGCTGACCAAAGGGCCCCATGACATTGAGTGATGCTTCACGATTGAACATCGTGCCGGAAACACCCTGCGTGCCGTCATCAGCGTTGAAACCGCTTTCGAGGATGAAGCCAACCTTGAGGCCGTTGCCCAGGTCTTCAGTGCCCTTCAGACCCCAGCGGGAGCCGGCCTGAATACCACTTTTAAGTTCGAGTTTATCAACAGCGTCAGAACCGGCAACATCCGTGTCCTTGTGCGTATAAAGGAAACCTTCGTCGACAACGCCGTAAAGGGTCACATCGGCAGCGAAAGCAGAGCCGGCAAAGGCGCCAAGAAGGGCGACCGCGGCAAGAGACTTCTTAAACATAATTTTCAGAGCCTTTTTTTACGTGAAGAGATCTGAGATCTCAAAAGTCATCACTATCGGTTTGCACGCACCGAGAGTCACAACGTTCCGTCGATTGATGTTTTTTTTGCACGGCATCAATCACTGGTTCAGCGGCCTGAAATTTGGACGGCAAGCCGCTCAGCCATTAACGGATGGGATATTTGTAGCCGCAGTCAGCATCGGACTGCTTAAGGAATAACCCTTATTTCTAATAAATTCATTTAAAAACAGATATTTCATATTTTTTAAGGGAGGCGTGAACGCATTTGTTGCGCATTTGACACATATATGAAATGCGCGAATGGGAAGCATGTTCATTTAATGCAAATTGCAGAATCTGCGTTAGCCGCCCAGTCAAAACGCGAAAGCCCCCCAGCCCGAAAGCTGAGAGGCTCTCACTAATTCATCAGCAGAGAAGTTTTTAGGACTTCATCCGCGCAAATTAGAACGTGTGACGGATACCAGCATAGACGGTGACCGTTGAAGGATCGCGGTCGTTACCCGCCGTATGTCCTTCATTTTTCAGGCTGTCACGATAGTAGGCAGCGACACCGTAGAGATTCGTGCGCTTGCTCAGGCTGTAGGTATAGCCCACGGACGTACCGATACGCTTGAATTCGATCTTTGCCTGATTGGCTTCGGAGTTGGCTTCTTCAGCATCGGTATAGCCGACTGCGAACATCGCCGTGCCGCCGGCAACCGGTGCGCTCACGCCAGCCTGAAGGGCATAGCCTTCGATGGGGTTCTGATCGCCGAAATAGCTGTTAAACGAATAGAACGAGTCAGTGTTGCCAGCGTCAGTCGTTTTGCCGGACTTATCGTTGCCGATCATATTGTCGAAGTACTGGCCGCTCAGGAAGACCTTGGCGACTTCAAAGTCATAGGAGCCGCCCAGCGTAACCGAAAGACCGTCATCCAGATCGGCGTCTTTCTTGGTGAAAGTGCTGGACCAGTTGTAGCTGTCGACGACTGCGGCGAGATCAAAGCCGGCGGCCTTGTAAGTAGCGCCCAAGGCGTAGTAGCGGTTGGCGCTGGCCTTGCCTTCAGTGGCGCCAAGGTTCTCTTCCTGCTTAGTATTCGTTTCGAACGAGTACTGGGCATAAACCGTCACGCCGGCGAACGTCGGGGTCTTGTAGGTGACCGTGTTGTCTGCACGGATGCCGCCAACATAGTAAGTGGAATATTCAACCGCACCAACCCACGAAGCACCGAAGGGCGACAGGTTGCCAAGGATACCGTAGGTACCGTTGGCGGAGCCAAGCGTGCCCATGCGGCCGAAAGCGACTTCACCGAAAGCGCCGTTCACAAAGAGACGAGCTTCACGGCCGAAGAGGCGGCTGTTCTGAGCGAGCGAACCGGTATCGGCAGCGAAACCGTTTTCCAGATGGAAGCCGGCCTTTACGCCGTTGCCGAGATCTTCTGAACCTTTGAGGCCAAAACGAGCGCCGGACTGATTGCCCGAAGAGAGCTGGAAGTTATCGACGGCGTCGGTGTTGGGCTTGTCGGAGTCGACATGGGTGTACTGCAAACCGTAGTCGACGACGCCGTAAAGCGTGACGTCAGCGGCGACGGCGGAACCAGCAAAAGCGCCGAGCAAAGCAGCGGCGGCGAGAGTCTTCTTAAACATTTCAGAGCCTTTAGTTTGTTTGATTTGAAGCACCGTCAGACGGGGGCGCCGCTTCTCAAGGAACACCTTAACTGCATCTGCTTGCGGGGCATTGATTCCGTCTGAATGTGGTCTGCCAGCCGAAGAAATGCAGGTGTACACATTGAATTTAAACAAGTTCCTATTGCTGTAATCCGATATTTTTATGGCTTGTATTCAAAAACACAAAAATGTCAGCTACTTAGAAAACGGATGATAGCTACTATGTTGTAGTTGCGCATTTGCAACAAACAGAAAAATCCCCGTGAACCGAGCGAATCAGATCACGGGGACAGGCATTTCCTAAACGCTTAAAAGCACTACGCCTGAGGCAGTTCCGAATCATTCGTCGGTTCGCCTGGCAGAACCAGCCGCAAGGCTTCGCCTTCAACGACGCGTCCCGGCGCGCGCAGAATGTTTCGCTGCTCGAGGTTGTCTTGGTCAACACCGAAGCGCACCGATGAGGCTTCAGTTGTGAAATGGCCAGCGAGAATTCGCTCGATGATGCCGAAGGTGAGCATTGCGCCCGCCTGCGTGGGGAAGCTCCCCAGGTCGACTTCGAGTTCAGGCTGACTGAATGCTCCTAGACCATAAGTTGCGATGTAGTCTTCGCCGAAATCCGTGGAGACGCCTGCGCGAATCACCGAAAGGATGGGCATTTGACCATGTTTGGCGGGCTGAGCCGCTTCAATGTAAAAACCCGGTTTCTGGAGTGATTCGAGCGCAAAAACGCCTAGCGGTTCGGCCGTGCGGCAGAGCGCGGCCAAAATCTGCGCGAAGAAGGTGGCAGCTTCGACGGCCTCGGTTGGATTTCCCCGCAGTTCAACAGCAAAATAACCCGCATGACAAAGGAGGAGCGTTTCGGCGCTCCGTGTAAAGGGGCTCTTTCGTGCCGCGGTTGCCAGTGACGTGCTGTTGAGGCGCTCATGGATCAGCCGGATGGAGCCCTCAAGCGTGCCGATGCGCAGCGTAAAGCAGTCCGGATCATCAGGCGTGCGGTCGGTGACAGCCAGATTCCACGCTCTCCAGAGTTCTTCAGAGAAGAGTTTCTTGTCGAAAACGAGCTGTGCGGGTGCGAGCAGCAGTTCTGTGCTGAAAACGCCGGGTTTAAGCGCAGGAAGGAGCTCTTTTTCAAAGTTGCTCGCGCGGCGCACCCGTTCTTCTTCGGAGAGGAGCAGCTGCAGCCCGGTAGGGGCTTCAGACTCCAGCGCCTTGCGAATTTCCTGATACTGCGGATGGTCGGAGCCGTATTTCTTGAGGAGCGCCTGAGCAAGCGGGAAATTCGCTGCCGTCATCGTCGAGCTCAATGCCCGGGCACGCTGATAGTGCTCGATGGCCGCATCATCGTCGTCCTGACGCTGAGCGCTCATACCGAGCATCCATTCCTTCACTGCCGCTTCTTCGGCATTTTGAGGCTCAATGGCTTGGGCTGCGGCAGCAGCGGCTTTGATGTCGGACTTGAGGAAGAGTCCGAGGACGCGCTGCTCGCGCGTCTCGAAAGTTTGGTGCGCTTGCGGAATCCGATCAATGGCCCGTTCGACTTTCTTGCCGTCGTGGCGGAAGAGCCAGAATTTCACCCATGCAATGATCCATTGATTGTCTGACGGCCTCCACAGATCCGGCATCGGTTCCTTGAGAAAACGCCGGAGGAACCCAACTTTGGCGAGGTCCGGCGCTTTGGCAGCGGCGCCGGGGAAAAAGGCGTCGAGCCATGCGCGGTCTTCTGCCGACAGTGCGGGCTCGGCAGGGACTGCGGAAGGTGCGGCCGCTTGGGCATCAGCTTCAGCGGCCTTTACCGCGTTGATTTCATTTGCAGCGAGCGCGAGCGATGCCGGAGAGGCAATCTCTATGAGATTGTCTGCCGCATCATCGCTTTGGGCCTGCTGCGGCATTTCTTCGTCATTGTCGGTGTCCGAAGCATCGTCGTCATCGTCCGCATCCGCCGCAGCTTTGCGGAAGGTTTCAATGAGCTCGTTAAGCTTAGCTTCGAAATCCTCAATCGTGAGCGGCGCTCCCGTCTCTGCATCGAGCACAGAAACTTTGGCACCTTGTTTTTCAGCATCCCAGGCTGCATGTGCGAGTGCGCCGAGGTCCGCCGCCGCCAAATCGTCGAAAAGACGCGTATTGGGTTTTTCTTCTTGAGCAGAAGCTGCTGCACCGGCATCCTGATGCTCGCCGGTCTGGTCAGAGTCTCTCGGGAGCCTCGCAGCCGGAAGGTCTTCGGGCGCAGGATCGGTCGAAATGTGAAAATCTTCCGCACCGAACACTTCTTCACGCACCGATTCTAGGAGTTCCGCACCGGCGAGCACCGCACCTTCTTCACCGGGGAGCCCGATGACAAAGGCGCCGCGGACACACTTTGCGGCCGGATCCGCTTTCAGCGGAAGGGCGGCAAAAGGCCAGCCGCTGGCATCAACGGGTTTGGGCGCTCCCAGCCAGATGAGTACGTCGGCCTTGTCGGTACCGGTGAATTCGGGCATGAGCAAGTCACGCACGGGCGGAAGCGCTGTGCGGGCAATCTGCGCGCCGTAGGGCGAAATGAGAAAGACATTGCGCTTAATGAGCTGCACCATGCGTCGGCGGCTCCAGCCGTCCCGCTTCAGGCGGTCGGAGAGCGTGAGCATCATGAGGAGCTGGGCCAGGTCAAACGTGCCGGTCAGTGCGTACCGCCGAGTCAGGAAGTCTTCGAGCTGCGGTTCAAGCTCAAGCCATGTCATCCAGTCAACAATAGCGGCGTCTTCAGGCAGTGACGGCGAGAGTTCAATAGTAATACCGCGCTTTTCAAGCGCAGCAGCCAGTTCCCGGCCTTTGTTCACCCATTCGGGAGACTGCCATTCGTCGCTCACGGCTATCACCGCTTTTTGAATTCGGCGGGGCTCTAGGACCGCTTTACGCCATTTCGCCACAGCGGGCCTAGACATCAAGGTTGGAATGAAGCCCGGATACTGCCAGCGGCCCATCCCCGAATCCGGATCGACACCCTCATGCGCGGATGCTGTCCAGGCGATGGCAAAAGCATCGCGCGCGCGGCGGGCAATGCCGCTCCAGCCGTCAAAGCGCCAGCTGGAGGCAAAGCCTTCCTGCGAATTAAATAAGGATTGGGCAGGGCGAAAAGCGGACACCCCGGCGCGAATTGCCGATTCGCCGGCGTCGGAAGGCCGTCCTAAGACGAGTGCGCCGGCAGAGGCGCCTGCAGCCACGAGGTTTGCCGCCGCTGCGGCAGCGCCCCCGGTGCTCCATTCCGCATTGAGCGCGTTGACCGGATGTCCGCCCATAATAGAGCGGCCCGGCGCATCAGGCGAAAGGAGCCCAAGGAACTCTCCGGCATGCGCAACGGCAGAAAGGAGGGCGCCGCCTTCCAAAAGGCTTTTGACCGGGGCTGCAGAACGCAGACAGGGCTGCTCAGGCAGTTCCATGGCAGCCTTGGTCGTCAGCCCCTCAATATCAATGTTGCCGGCGACGGTGAGTGAGGCGCCGGAAACGGCGGGTTCTGCGGACGACTTTTGGGCACAGTCGGCTGAACTGCAGAGCCGAGCAAACTGACCCGCGCTCCATTCGGGGAGCTCAATCGTACGTTTCGCTGCGGCATGCAGAACACCTCCCAAAGCGGCTGAGAGCTCATCGCACCCCGAAATTGCTTCTTCTTCGGTGATTCCGGCCGCACGCATCGTCGGCTCAATCTCCTGAAAGGGAAGCGCATTGAGGCTTCGCATCAAGCGGGCAGATTCAGAAAGCTTCACCGCGCGGCCGCCCACGGCAAATCGTTCCGGCGTTGCGGCGAGAAGTGCTTTGCGGGTCTCTTGGAAGGCATTCATTTCGGTGTTTTGCTGATCGGCAGGATCATTGAGCCGCTCTTCGGCGTCTTTATTAAATGTCGTATTCGTGGTCATTCGCTGTTTTGATTGCACGTTTGAGACCGAAGGCGTCCTCGGCTTAAGCCGCCGTCTGTGTTGCGGCGATAGAGCCGTTTTTCACGCAGTCAAAGCGTTCAACGGCTCGAATGCTCTTTATATGGGGACGAATCCAATCGAGCGGGCGGCGGTCTCAGGTTTTTACCTAATCCTACACTGTGCGGTCGTCCTTTCGAGCAGGGAAGAAGTTCTCGTGCGCCATGAGACTTCTCTTTTGCGATTTAGACGGCAGCCCGTAAAGTCTGCTGACAACTCATCATAGAAAATAACTAATATTAGCTTGACAATAATAGTAAGCTGCTATATATTGAAGGCTAGCAATAGATAGAACAAATCGCCATGGATTTGGCGATTGCTAACGAAAGGAATTTGACATGATGAAATCCGAAAAAATCAATGCTTACGTCGCAACTTTGGCCGTTTGGAATGTGAAGCTGCACAACATTCATTGGAATGTGGAAGGTCATCTCTTCAAGGGGATCCATGAATACACGGAATCGCTTTATGACCGTGCTGCTGAACAGTATGACGAAACAGCAGAAATTCTGAAGATGCGCGGCGAAATGCCGGTTGCCACGATCGCCGAATCACTGAAGGCTTCTGTGATTGAAGAACTGCCCTCGCGAGTCTTCTCCTGCTGCGAAGCCGTCGCTGTCGTTCAGGCCGACATGGAGAAGGTCGCGAAACTGGCCCGCGAAATTCGCGATGCCGCAGCTGAGGCGGATGATTTCCAGGTGCAGGGTACGTTTGAAGGCTATCTCGCCGGATTTGCCAAGGATCTGTGGTTCCTTCGCGCGATGCGCTCCGATGCGCATGCAGGGGAGGCCTGTGATGCCAAGGCGGAAGAAAAGACCGCGGGCGCCAAGCGCTGCTGCCGCAAAAAGGCTTAATAAAGACGCTTAGCCTTGGGGCGGCGATTGGCATGGAGCAAAGCATCAGTCCATAACTAACGCTGATTCCATAACAAAACGCGGTGTCTCTCATATTGAGAGGCACCGCGTTCGACTTCATAGGCGGCAGCAGTCTTCCGGAAGAAGACTGCTCACATTCGCATTAGAACGTGTGGGTCAAACCGACGTAAGCCTGAACCAGCTTGGTGTCTTCGTCAGAGCCATTTGCCGCAGCATTGTCGACAGAGGTCTGGCCATAACCGGCACCGCCGTAGACGCTCGTACGCTTGCTGAGCGGGTAAACGTAGCGGGCGGAAACGCCGTAGTATTTGAAGTCCTGATCGGCATCCGCGGTCAAGTCTTCCTTGGCATCGACATAATAGAGGCCGGCCGTCAAGGTACCGGCCGCAATCGGAGCCTTAGCGCCGAGATGGAGGCCGTAGCCCTTCAAGCCGTCGGAAGCAACGGTACCCTGATTGGCGAATTTGTAGGCATTCTTAATGCCAGACAAACCTTCAAAGTACTGGGCTTCGGCGTAGACGCGAACTACGTCAAAGTTGTAGTTGCCGCCGACGAAGACGAGCGAACCGTCCTTGTCAGCGACTTCGCGGACACCGGACGCATTAGCGCCGTACTTCGTGAGTTCGTAGCCGGCAGCGAACTGCGCAGCGCCGTAATCGCCGCTCACGCCGATTGAGGCGTAGCGCTTGGCGGAAGAAGTGCCTTCGTCGCCGCTGTAGGTAGCCGCGGTGGCCAAGCTGTCAGTCTTAAAGGAGTACTGGGTCGTCAGCTGCAGACCGGCAAAGCGCGGCGTCTGGTAGGCAACGACGTTGTCGTAGCGGGATGAAGCGGCGAAGCCCCAAACATTGTTGTCGCCGCCGTCGAAGGAATCGACGTAGCCGATGAGGTCATACGTGCCGGCCGCGGAGGCAATGCCGCCGAAGCGGCCGAAGCCCAAGGAGCCGAAAGGACCGTAGAGCGTCAGACCGGCTTCACGGCGGAAGAGGCGGTTTTCCTGAAGTGTGCCGGTGTCGGCGTTAAAGCCGCTTTCGAGCTTAAAGCCGACCTTATAGCCGTTGCCGAGATCTTCCGAACCTTTCAAGCCCCAGCGGGAGCCGAGGTTGAGGCCGGAGCCGAGCTGAAACTGATTGTCAGACTTTTGATCAGTAACCTTGGTGTTGGTGTAGATGAAGCCTTCATCGACCACACCATAAAGCTGAACATCGGCAGCAACAGCACTGCCCGCAAAAGCGCCGAGAACGGCGAGCGCAGCGAGAGTCTTTTTCATGATTAAAACCTTCTAGAGCTAGTTGGTCCGTGTGCAGTCGAAAGTCTTGAAAGGGACTGGCCGCACGGATCAAAAAAAACAGCATTTTGTAAATGCCATTGTCAGCTCACCCTATACCTGCTCGGTATTGAATGCCGCCGAACAGCCTATAAATTAACTCAATAAAATTACAAAATTTGGTAATACCCTAGATTTTTGTCACCTTTTAAAGGAAAACAAGGAAAAAATAAGGTCAACCGTGCAATAAAACAACAAATAACCAATGTATTGATATCTAACTAACTATTTTGTTCATTACGTTATCAAACGGGCATATGAAGATTCTTTGAAGAAAGCATTTGTTTTCAGTTAAAACGTTTTCGTTTACTTTTGTTTGTCATAAAACGTTTTTTTTCTGCTGTCCATGAAAGCAGGTTGAAATTCGCTTCATTTCTTTTTGTGTTTTCAGGCGGATGATGTTTGAGCGCGAGGCAGGTGGTACGCTCGTATAATGCGGCTTTCTTTTCATTCATCATTGATCATCCATGACCGACAAAGCGCCGTCTCAGCTCTCCGAGCATCCCCAGTCCGAAGTTCACGCCAGTGCATTCAAACCTGCGGAGCATCCCGTTACGGCATTGGCGCTTTTGCGCGTGCCGGCATGGGAGCCGGAGCGTCTGGCGGCGCAGCTCGATCTGGACTGGGCTGTCAAAGCCGAGCCGGTCCCGACGGATTTTCGCGAACCGTGGCTCTTTCGCGTGAACGGTTCCCTCGTGGTGATTGGCTTTGAGGGACACCCCGTTCCTGGGAATGCCGCGGACGAACAGGCTAAAAACTGCCCGGACTGGCCGGACGCGCAGGAAATGGCGTCAACGCACCTGGCGTACCTCGCCCTTGCAGTGGTCGCCGAAGAAGCGACGCTCGTTGAGAATGCCCGTACGGCCATGAAGATTTTGGGGTCGCTCACGCGTCAGCCCAATGTGAGCGCCATCAACTCGGCTGGCCGCCTCTTTGAGCCCGAGCGCTTCCGCAGCGATGTGCTCACGATGCAGCATTCCGAGACGGCTTTCCCGATCTTTAATATGGTCTTCTTTGGCCTTTGGCAGCGCGAAGAAGATTCGCCGTTAAGCGGTTATACGCTCGGACTTGACCGCTTTGCCTGTCCCGATCTTGAGATTCTTGAGAGTCCCGATGCGCCTGCCGTCATTCGCGCCCAGATGATTGCGGCTGCTATGGTGCAGATCACCCGCGGCGCTGCGCTTAAAGACGGCGAAGTCCTGACGCTTTAAGGGACGCTTTTCAAAGCCGAGCTCAAAGCTTCTTCGGCGGTGCCGGGTGCCGTCACCACGCACCTCACTGCGATTGAGAAGGCGCCCGAGAGCGAGGCGCCTAAAAAGAAAAAGCGCTTCTGATTCATCCGTTCCGGATGCCGCAGAAAGCCTGCTGCCGCACGTGTGCTCGGCAGCAGGCCTTTTTTTCATGCATCATTAAATTGTGCACGTGTACAATAGGAAATCGTTAGGTATTTCATCCGATTTGTTTGAGCTTTGAACGTTTGCCATGGCCACTGACTTTGTCCTTATGAATCGCCGCACTTTCGGCATCCGGACCGCCGCACTCTGCTTTGCCGCGGGGATGATGGTTTCACCGTTTTCGTTAGCTGCAGAAGAGCCGCTCTTGAAGATCGGCGTGCTGCCGGCGGCCGATTCCGTGCTCCTTTACGCGGCCGAGTCAGAAGGGTTCTTCGAGTCCCGGGGGCTCCGCATCCAGCTCCTGCCTTTTAAATCGGCCATTGAAATCGGCGCAGCTATGCGTGCCGGCGAGCTCGCAGGGCATTACGGCGACCTCATCAACGTGTTCACGCAGAATGCTGCCGGTGCGCCGCAGGCTGTAGCGGCGACGGTGACCTATGCCAATCCGGCCGAGCGCAATTTTGCGCTGGTCACTCGTCCGGGTTCGAACCTGACATCACTCGAAGACATTAAGACGCATCCGGGTACGGATACGGCCATGAGTGCCTCGACCATCATCGACTACCTGCTTGACCGCATGGAAGCGACGACGGGGCTGCCTCCGTCCGCCATGAAACGCGTAGAAGTTCGCCAGATTCCCATTCGTCTTCAGCTGCTCCTCGCGGGCAAAATGGAAACGGCGCTCCTGCCCGAGCCCCTCTGCAGTCTGGTGGAATCGAAGGGCGGAAGGGCACTTTGGGATGACCGTACGCTCGCTGAGCCGCTCGCGGTTGTTGCCTTCCGCAAGGCCGCCGTCACGCCGCAAACGGCAGCCGCCTTCCGCGCAGCGCTTGCCGATGCGGCTAAGGCCATTGAAAGCGATCCGGAAAAGTTCCGTGCCTTGATGGTGAAAAAGAGCCTGCTCACGAAAGCGGCTGCTGCGGCCTATAAGATGCCGACTTATGCGCATTTCGGCACAGCGGACGGTCTGCCGCCGCTGCCGTCTGCGGCGGACGTCAAACGCACTGCCGACTGGATGATTGGGAAGGGCATGATCAAGACGATTCCGAAGCTTGAAGAGGTCGTTTTCGTCCCCTAAAGCTTGAGCCGCCAGAGCGTGGAGTTTAATGCCGGCAAGGGATTGATGAACAGCCCAGGCGGGAGACGGCGGTGCCTGTTTGGCGTGATGGCATGCGTCCTCTCGGACGCATGCATCTCCGTATGCTTTTCAGCCGCAGTAATTTAGGCCGCTTTAGCGAGAGCTGATTTGGTCACTTCACACCAGCCGACGGCGCCAGCGGCCCGATAAAGCTCTTCGGGCGTCAAGCGCACGCCTGAAGCATCATCGCCGCAGGCCGGCCATACCTCGGCGTGACTGAGGAGCGACCGATCAAGCCACACAGGGATGCCGTCATGCCTGCCAAACGGACAGACGCCGCCGGGAGCGTGTCCGACGAGCGCTTCAACATCGGTTCCCGGCACAAACTTGGGCTTAAAGTGAAAAGTGCGTTTGAATGATCCCCCGTCGATCTTTCGGTCGCCGGCAGCAAGCACCAGAATGGGGCCGTCCGGTCCCAGGAGCGCCATGGTTTTGGCAATTGCGCCTTCAGCGGTTCCCAGCTCCTGAGCAGCCAAGGCAACGGTTGCACTCGATCCGGGGAATCGGCGGACACGGTCTTCCAAATGCTGAGCTTTCAAAGCGGCATAGGCGGCATCAAATGACATGGTGTGGTTTTACCTTTGAATGAAAAAATGAGTCTAATCTCTTGCTGGACAGCGGATTTGGCGAAGCGCTGCGGCAGAGGTCTGCCGGCGCAGCGCATCACCCGAAAGAAAATTCGCCGATGTAGGAAGCCCAGAGCTTTGTGAGTCCTTCAACATGCTGCCCGTCCAGATTCGGAAACGCTTGACTGAGTATGGCGAGCCAAAGGAGTTTAGGCGTCGGATTAGACATGCGCTTAAGCACCAGCTCCGCCTTGCCGGCGGGCGCGCCGTTGCCTAGGGATGAATTGTCGCTCTCATTGATGAGCGCGAGGTTGCCAAAGCCATGTCGGCGAAGCAGCTCTTCGCGGGCGGCGTCAGCATCCTTCCCAAGATCAGCACGGTTGCGGGCCAGCCAATGCTCGATGTCGCTTCGGGCAACGATGCGCAGCGTCCGCGCCTTTTCTTTGAAGGCCCTCCAATTGAATGCTCGGAAGGCACCGGCGAGTTCAGTCTCCTCTGTGGACTGAGCTTGGTCCGCAAAAGCATCCATAGCGCGCCTCAGAGCAGCAAAAGAGCGGTTTCCGCCAGTGTGGCCGTCGACCCAGAGCACGTAGTCCGTCAGGAAAAGATCAAACTGAGAGAGGGTGCCGTCGTGGTAGTGCCACCCGGGCGCCGCGGCCTCAACGGCAGCTTGCGCAGTCAGCAGCTCGGCCTGAGCTTGGTTTTCTGAGGGTGTTTCTGCTGTCAGTTTAAATACGCCTTCGGCTCCTCGGGCTTGACCGGCTTCTGCGGCGCGGTAGGCCCAGGCGAGCAGTCGAAGCTGAGCAATCTTGCGGATCTTCGCAAATGCGGGCTTTTTCATGACGAGGAAAGCTTCTGGGCTGTCGGGCAATTTGCCGTCGGTGCCGAGACTCATCTCCAGCGCTGTCGCCGAAAGCACGAGGAGCCAGTATTGCCCCGAAGCGCTGAAGCCGCCCGAGGCCATAAAGGTCTGAATCAGCTGATTGAAATCAGTGGGGGCGCCTTCAAATGCCTCATTCTCTCTCTGACGATAGCGCCCCCAGGCGCCGACCGTCTGAAGGACGATCGAGAGCGCTCCCATCAGGCGCCATACATCGGCTGTGCCGGGCGCCTCGGCCTGCACAATATGATCAAACCGTCTGTCAAAGTTCGTGGTCGCCAGCGCTTCGTAGGCGGGCAGAGGGCCGTTTCCGGCAACGGCCGTTCTGGCTTTGTCGTACTTGAAAAGCTCATTGGCGATGACGAGCATGTTCATCATGTCAATCGGCGGAACGAATTGTTCTCGGCTCTCCTCATCAGCCGCCGGGGGCTGATCCGTTTCGCGCTTGGGCGGCTTGTCGGTCCGTCCTTTTTTGTCACCCGATTCGAGCGGCGCTTCGTCTGCGCCGGCAATAATCTCATCGATCGTCAGCGCGGCGGAGATCGGCGTGTCATCGGTTTCATCCTTGGAGCCCGATGGAGAGACTTGGCTCGAACACCACCCCTTCAGGTCGAAGCCTTCGGCGGCTTTAGTCGGGGAAACCAGACGCTCATCAGTGCTGCGCCAGAGATGCGTAAAGAGCGCTCGGCCGAAGCGGTCCTTTTCGCTGAACCGCGACAGCAAGCGCGACTTCAGAATGTCGAGTACTGAGAGCTGCTGCCCGCGCATATTGATGATTTCAAACATGGCGGGGGCTTCGTTTTCGACCTTGTCGGAGAGCGGTATCACGACGCGTCGAATGCTCACGCGATCGTGAATGCACGTTTCAAACGCCCTGAGAAAGGTCTGCGCCGCCAAATCTTCCCGCAGCCCCTGGCGCTCTATGAATTCGGTGAGCGCGCCGGCAATGCGGTTCCTTTGTTCTGTGCAGGCCGGCAGCGGACTCTCGCAGCTCGCTTCCATGCCGCTCAGGTACCGGTAGGCCGATATGATTCGCTTATGCTTCTCGTTTGCCGGCCGATCGAGCCGGCGGCTGATTTCTTCGAGCAGGAGGTCGATCGTCGTGAGCCGCTGCTGACCGTCCAGAATGGAGAAAACGCCGGGCGTCTCCTCATCGCAGACGATTGTGCCGAGCGAATAGGTGCTCTGAATATCGGGACTGCGGCAGAAGTCGAGCAGATCCTGCATCAGCTGCGACACCTGCACGGAAGTCCAGGCATAAGGCCGCTGATAGACCGGAATGACGTAGCGCGCCTGATCGATTCCGAGGGAACCTATGCTGAGACTTTTCGAAGAAAAGCGCTGGGTACGGGAAGCAGGCGTTTGGGCCGCGGTGTTATTCATGGTCGAAAGCCTCATCCGTCGTGTTTTGCTCTGTGTCTGCTGCAGTTGCCTCGAGAGCGGCCTCCATATCATAGGCAAGCCGATAGCGCTGACTCCGACTCGTATCGTCGATGTAGGGCTCCATCGCTTCCGGCGTTGTCGCCTGAAGCAGCGAGCGTTTGCATGCAGCGGGCGTTGCGGAACGGTGCGGCAGAAAAATGAGATTCGTGCGTGCGTTCGAGTAGCGCAGGCATCGCAGCAGTGCGGCTTTGTCGAGCCGGTCAAATGCCCCCGGGATCTGCTTATCTGCGTTGCGAAGCCGATTGAGAAAGCGTGCAAAATGGCGGGCAAAAGTGCGGAATTCGGCATCCGCTGCGAGCGCATCGGCAAGGGCATGTGAAGAGATGCTGCTCTTAAAAGCCGTGAGCGGAGCAAAGCGGTCAGTCCAAGCAATGAGTGCAAGCCGGAGAACGAGCCTCTGATCATTATTGAGCTTTAAGCCGCTCGCAGGATTGAAAGCCCTTTGCTCGAGCTCGTCGAGCGCTTCGTCTATGCGCCGGTACTGGTCGAGCATCCGGAAGAAGCCTATGCCGGTCTGAACGGGTTCAAGCAAGTCAAAGAGATGCTGGTTGCTCGATGCGGATAGTTTCCCGTCAACGATTCGGTCTCGCCGATGAGTGCCGATGATGCCTTTGAGCAAGTTGGCATTCTGAGGACTATTGGCGCTTTCCGGCCAAGGATCAATGTCGCATCGCATCAGGAGCGCCGGGATGACATGAGCTTCAACGGCGTATTTCCGTTGAGCAAGCCTGGCGGCAGCAGCCTTCGAAGCTTCGTCATCGTGCGTTTCGCGGTCGGATTCGCTCGGCGGCGATTCATTGAAAGCACTCCAGATGCGCCGAATTTCCGTTTGACGATCCGGCGCCGTTTCGAACCGCATGTGATAAGCCTTGAGGATGTCGAGGAGTGACATCGGCAGTCCGCGGTTGTTTTCGCCCTGGAAGTATTGTTCGGCTTCCTTGAGGCTCTGGAGTACGTTGACGGCAAGCCGTCCTGAGAGGAGGATGTAGCGAAATCGCCGGAGATCGCGCAGAAGCGTTTCTTCGTAAAAGCTCAGTGCCCCGGCGTTCTGTGCGTCGTCGAGCGCCGCGTCAGCTTCAATCTGCCGGTATTCTCGGTCAAGGGCGAAATAGATTTGACGGATATGCCGCAGGGTTGCGGGTTCCTGATAAAGAAACGCTCGCTTCCAGATGAGATCCCGCCCCATGATCCAGGCGATATTTGCGCCATATTGCCGGAGGAGAGCTGCCTTGCTCCGCATAGCGCGTTCATAGAGAACGCGGGCCAGAATCATGAGGCTCGTGAGCCGCTGCTGGCCGTCAAGAAGCGCCATGTCGTGGGCATGCTCGGGACTGTCGCTGTCGCGGAGTGGCATGATGCAGATGGCTCCCAGATAGTATTCATCCTCTTCGCGGTATCGCTCTTCGTCAGGGGAATATCGAAGCTCGTCAATATCGTCAAGAATCTTCTGAATGTCGTTTAAGGACCAGCAGTATGGGCGCTGGAAGTCCGGAAAAACGATGTGTTTGATCCAGTTTCTTCCCGGGCGGTCAAACGAGCGTTTGATGACCCCGGCCACTGAGCTGCTTTCGATGATCTGCATGGCTGGCTTTTTTCTGAAACTGCTTGGGATTCTAGCGAACCCGCGGACATGCAGATGTTTAGGTTGTTCCAAGGTTTGAATGCTCAGCCGTATGCGCGAAGCGAGGTGCGATAATGCATGGTCCAAGATCTTTGAAAGATCTTGGACGTTCTGCATCACGACGCCCTCATAGGGCGCAGAGCAGTGAGGCACCGCTGAAAAGCTGGTTTTTGCTGCGCTCACCGTCAAGACCCGCCGTGCCGCTGCCGAGTCGTCCGGAACGCATTCTGATAAACATTCTCCATACCGCTCAAAGTTCTTTGATATGATAATCCTTCTTCTCCCCGACAGCTTCAAGGGCAGCCTCTCTGCTCAACGGGCGGCTGACATTCTTTGTGCCGCAGCCAATGAAGTTCTGCCCGATGCTGAGGTCGTCAAGCTTCCTGCGGCAGACGGCGGCGAAGGCACGCTCGAAGCGGTCAAGGCGGCTGTGGGCGGCGCTTATCTTCCGCTTCCGGTAACGGGCCCCTGCGGTCAGTCCGTACAGGCGCGCTACCTGTCGGTGGGCGATACGGCGGTGATTGAGCTCGCTCAAGCCGCTGGTCTGGGACAGCGGCTTCCTGGCTTCAGTCCGATGCGCACTACTACATATGGTGTTGGCCAGCTGATTTCGCATGCGCTTCAGGTCGGGCATCGACGGATTGTGCTCGGCTTAGGCGGCTCGGCCACGACCGATATGGGCTGCGGCATGGCGGCGGCGCTCGGCACCCAATTCCTCAACGCTAAGGGGCAGCCCTTCCTCCCGGTGGGTGAGACACTTCATTTGGTGAAGGGCGTTCGGCTCAACGGCTTCTTTTTTCAGAAGAATGCTCCGCGCATTGAGGCGCTGTGCGACGTGGAAAATCCCTTGTACGGCACTAACGGCGCGGCTTATGTCTTTGGACCGCAAAAAGGTGCCGACGCCGATGAAGTGAAGCGTTTGGATGCCGGGCTTCGTGTTGTGGCCGGACTTTTTGAAAAGCAGGGCGCGAAGGTGAATTCACTCCAGGGCGGCGGCGCTGCCGGCGGAGCGGGCGCGGGCGTAGCCTGCTTCCTCAACGGCCGCATTGCTTCTGGGATTGATGTGCTCCTTGACTTGATGAAATTTGACGATCTGGTGAAGACGGCTGATTTGATCGTCACGGGAGAAGGTTCTGTCGACGGCCAAACGGCCGGCGGAAAAGCCGTGCAGGGCATCGCTCGGCGTGCCGCCGGGAAGCCCGTCATCGTTTTGTCCGGTTCCGCCAAGCTTGATCCGGCTTCCTGGGAAAAGCTGCGCGAGAGCGGCGTTGCCGCGGTGTTTCCGATTGTGCAGGAACCCTGCACGCTGGCCGAAGCGATGGCGAGGGCTTCGGAAAACCTGCGCGTCACGGCGCTCAACGTGTTTTCGCTCTTGAAGCTCCAGCAGGCTGCTGGCTTGACGCAGCGGCACGCTTAAAGACTCCCGCTTGGCCCTTCTCGATGCATGAGGCGCTTTCTGATGAGTGTTGGAAAGCGCCTTTGGTGATTTTTTTAGACGCGATCGTTTTTGTGCAGAAACACAAAAACCGACGGGCTCACGGCTTTTGGAAGGTGAACCACACGGCCAACACCAGACAGAAAAAGGCGGCGAGATGGTTCCACTGCAGCTTGAGTCCAAAGAGCAGCATTGAAAAGAGGGTGAATACCGTGAGCGTAATGACTTCCTGAATGACTTTGAGTTCAAGGAGTGAAAACGGCCCCCCGTTTCCGTCAAAGCCGATGCGGTTGGCGGGCACCTGGAAGGAGTATTCAAAGAGTGCGATCGACCAGGAAAAGAGCACCACCGCCCAAACGGGCCAGAAAGAGATGACTTTTGCGGCCTGAAGCTTGAGGTGCAGGTACCAGGCGAGCGTCATGAAGACGTTCGAAATGATGAGGAGCCCGATCGTCAAAAAGCCTTTGCTGAGCATGGCGGAAACACTGTAGCGGAATGAAAGAGGCGATTCAATGGATCTGCGGCAGGCCCGTAAACCGTGCTTCGCAGATCAAGAAAAATCCCGCCGCACGTTTTGTCGTGGACGGGATTGCGAAGCATACGCCGAGCCGCAGCGAAACGGTCAGCGAAAGGCTTGAAAAGTCGAGCGTTTAGGCGGCAAGACCCGCATCAATGAAGGCCTTGAGTTCGCTCGGCGTCTTCACTTCAACAAGGCGGCCGTCAAGCGGCTTGCCGTTCTTAAAGATCACCATGGTCGGGATGTGCTGAACGCCCAGTTCCTTCTTGAGGTTGGGGCAGGCGTCAGAGTCAGCAGAAGCAAAGACCAGACGGCCTTCATAGTCCTGAGCCATACGTTCATAGAAAGGACGCGCACGACGGCAGTCGCCGCACCACGAAGCACCCAGCGCGAGAATCACGGGCTTCTCGTTTTTCAAAACGACTTCATCGTAATTCTTTTCATCAACATTGAGAATCTCGGCCATTTTCGGCTCCATAAAGTGAATTTGAGCAGTTAGAGCTCTGGGGGCAAAGCGTTGAGCACCCCCGAAGCAGCTTAGCGTTTCTACTACTATACCCGTGTTCAGCCCCATCAAGCGGTACTCTTCATGAAGATTGCAAACGAGTACATCTTCTTACAGTTGCAGGCATGCGGCATGACGCCTTAGCCACCTGCGGTGAATCAACGGGATGTTTGGTGCGAAAACGCTTTCAAGATTTCATGACTACCGCCTTTGCGTCGACGCCGGAGTTTGCGGTTTGAGCCCTCCAAAGGCTAAGATTCCCAAACTTTTCGCAACGACGTCCAACCACAAGATATGGTGGTTCTTTGATGATAAAACCCTTTTATAAGGGCTATTGAGGTCGGTCAGTCAAAATGATCTGATCCCTCGTTTGTCGTCTCAGAAACGATGCATCCAGCACTGCTGCTTCACCGCCGACGTCCTTTTTCAATGTATTTTCGGGAGCCGTCATGGCGGTACAAATGAACTTTGAGCGAGATAAGCTCTTTGACGAACTCGGCCTCATGCGTCTGCGTGAAAGCTATATGCGCAGCAGCGAAAAAAGCCCGCAGGAACGGTTTGCCTTCGTGGCGGAAACTTTCGGCAGCAACCCCGAGCATGCTCAGCGCATCTACGATTATGCGAGCCGTCATTGGCTCTCCTTCTCTACGCCGATTCTTTCATTTGGCCGTTCAAAGAAGGGACTTCCCATTTCTTGCTTCCTCACCTATATGGAGGACAGTGCTGAAGGGCTCGTCGATACGCTCTCCGAAGTCAACTGGCTCTCCATGCTGGGCGGCGGCGTGGGCATTCATGTCCGCATCCGCAGCGCCGACGAAAAAAGCGTCGGCGTGATGCCGCATCTGAAGGTTTATGACGCCGCTTGCCTTGCCTATCGTCAGGGTTCTACGCGCCGCGGCTCTTATGCGGCCTTTCTCGATATTGATCATCCGGACATCATCCCCTTTATCGAGATGAGAAAGCCTACGGGCGACCAGAATATGAAGGCGCTGAATCTTCACCACGGCGTGAATCTCTCTGACGCATTCATGGAAAAGATTGAAGCGTCAATGCGCGACAGTTCCTACGATGACACGTGGGAGCTTCGTCATCCGAGCACGCATGAGGTAGTGGCCAAAGTATCTGCGCGTGATTTGTGGCAGCGCATCCTTGAGATGCGCATGCATACGGGTGAGCCCTATTTGGTATTCATTGACACCGCCAACCGGGCGCTTCCGTCTTGGCTTAAGGACAAGGGACTGAGCATTCACGGCTCCAATCTCTGCACGGAAATTTTCCTGCCGACCTCTCATGACCGTACGGCGGTCTGCTGTCTTTCGTCGCTCAATCTCGAATATTTCGACGAGTGGAAGAACAATCAGCAGTTCATCACCGACGCCATGGAGCTCCTCGACAACGTCCTGCAGTACTTTATTGACCATGCTCCCGATCAAATCGCCCGCGCACGGTATTCGGCCATGCGTGAACGCTCGGTTGGACTTGGCGCGCTGGGGTTCCATGCCTATCTGCAGAAGAAAGGGGTGCCCTTTGAGAGTGCGGCGGCCAAGTCCATCAATAAGCAGGTCTTCCGGATGATTCGGACAGCCTGCGCAGAGGCCGACAAGAAGCTCTGCGCAGAGCGCGGCGCATGCCCGGATGCAGCCGATTCCGGCGTTTCGCGGCGCTTCTCGCACTGGATGTCAGTGGCGCCAAATGCATCGTCCTCGCTCATTATGGGCGGCACGTCGCCCTCTATCGAGCCGTATCGCGCCAACATTTATCGTCAGGACACGATCTCCGGCGCCTACATCATGAAAAACCGGTTCCTCAAAGCCAAGCTTGCCGAACTCGGACTCGATACGGAGGAGGTGTGGGCAGATCTCATCGCTCACGACGGCTCCATCCAGCATCGCGACGATATTCCGCAGGCTGTGAAGGATGTTTTCAAGACGGCTCCTGAAATTGATCAGCGCTGGATCGTTGAGCTGGCGGCTGACCGGCAGGAGTTCATCGACCAGGGACAGAGCGTCAATCTGTTCTTCCCGCCAGACGTATCGATTGCGTACCTTCATGCCTGCCATTTCCTGGCTTGGAAGAAAGGCTTGAAGAGCCTTTACTACAACCGCTCGGACAAGCTGAGAAAGGCTGACCGCGTCGGCGTGAAGGCTGAACGCAAGCGCATTGAGGATGAAATCGATATGCGGGCCGTGGCTGACAATTCGACGTGTCTCGCCTGTGAAGGCTGAGTTTTGTCGGCCGCTGATGGAAGCATTTGAAATAAGGTAAGCAGAGAAAATGATGGAAGACGAAAAGATCAATCAGCCGATGACGGAACTGGCCGGAGAAGCAGCCAAAGCGGAAAGGGCGGGCGGGCTTCTCGAGTCACGCGATTACTACAAGCCTTTCCAGTATCCATGGGCCTATGAAGCGTTTATGCAGTCCGAACAGATGCACTGGCTCTGGACAGAAGTGCCGATGCTCGAGGACGTCAAGGACTATCAGCAAAAGCTCACGGATTCAGAGCGCGACTTCCTCACGAAAATTTTGCGGTTCTTCACGCAGGGTGACATTGACGTGTCAGGGGCCTATGTGAATTCTTATCTTCCGCGCTTCAAGCAGCCCGAGGTCCGCATGATGCTTTCGAGTTTCGCCGCTCGCGAGGCCGTGCACATTGCGGCATATTCGCATCTCATCGAGACGCTCGGGCTTCCGGAGTCGATTTATAACGAATTCCTTCAGTATGAAGCGATGGCGGCTAAGCATGACTTCTTTAATGAAGTCTGCCGTGACAAGGGCGATCTTGCAGCACAGATTGCCGCTTTCTCCGCCTTTACCGAAGGCATGCAGCTCTTCTCGAGCTTTGTCATGCTTCTCAATTTCACGCGCTGCGGCACGATGAAGGGTATGGGGCAGATCATTGCCTGGTCCATCGCAGACGAAACGCTTCACACTGAATCGATGACGAAGATTTTCCGTGAATACATTACGGAAAATCCGGAGTTATGGACGGATGAGCTTAAAGCCAAGATTTACGGCATCGCGGAAGTGATGGTCGATCTTGAAGACAAATTCATCGATTTGGCTTTCGGTGTTTCCGAAATGAAGCGCCTTACCCGTGAAGATGTTCGTGCCTATATTCGATACATTGCTGATCGTCGGTTAATGGGCCTCGGTTTGAAGGGTATTTTTAAAAGTACAACAAATCCGCTTCCCTGGGTTGATGCAATGCTGGGCGTAACCCATACCAATTTCTTCGAAAACCGTGTCGTAGACTATGCGAAGGGCGCCTTAACTGGTACTTGGGCCGAAGTATGGGGTGCTGCTAAATATTGATATCACATAGTTAATTGTCATCTTTGATGGAAGTAAGCTATGTTGTCGACTTAATTTGACTATCTTAGCGAAAATGAGCTGCAGGTCACTAATTATGTTGCCGCTCCTATTTACAAGCTCTCTTCAGATCTCCTTTGAGCCGATGTAAATACTTCAAGACGCGTCATCAATGTGTCTAGAAGACGAATAAAAATCATGAAATGAACATAACCCACTTTTGGAAGAAAGTGGGTTTTTATTTTATATAAATATTTAAAGTATCCTTGTTAGGTTGTTTGAAATGATGGTTTAGATTTTTCTGAATTCGTTGTTGAGCTAAGGCTGTTCGTGTAGCTGCGCAAGCCGAATTTGTTAGGTATTTTATCGAGCAGTGTTGCTAGACTCGCCAATATCTGCGAAGGTGGTAGTTTCCCTATTATGCTCAGTCAATGTTGAAAGCTTCACAGTGCTTTCGAACGCAATTCCTGGCAGATAAGGTATTTGCCGCTAATCAGCATGGACAAGCCGATAGCATCATAGAGACCGATGCAAAGTCATTACTAATGAATGACGAGATCTTTGCTTTATATGACAAAATGACTGAGAGGATATACAGTGAATACACTAACGACAATTACAGTTATACTGTCAATAAAACAGTTTATGAATAAGTTTCGGACAGCATTATCTTAAAGTACTGTTTGAAGTGGGTCATATCAATAAGGGGAAGCGTTCATGTCTAAAAATAAACTAGCAAGCAGTAACATTTCCATTAACATCAATAAGTTGGCTCAGATTGTTGTCAAAGAATTAAAGAAAGATAACTACATTTTTAATGTTCTTAATATTTATGAGTGGCCTCCTAAAGGAAAGAAATTAGATGGTAATGAAACATTGAGGTTTAAGCGGAAAATGTGTGGACGTTTTGCTTCCATTATCGATAAAGAAAATAAAAACCAAATAGAAATTGATGGAAAAAAAGTGGAATGGACTAAAGCTGTTCTCAAGTGGGGCGGAATTCTAGGAAATAATGAGGAAACCATATTAAAATATGCAACTCAGTCTGCAGAATCCCTTTGTAGTCTTTCCGAAAGCGTCGCTTCTTGGTCTAAAGTGTTGGCATTTCAACGTCCAGATAAATCTTTTATTTACGATTACCATGTTGCATTTGTCTTAAATTATATTTTGATCAGTCATGATGAAACAATTAGCCAATATTTCTTTATTCCTCTATCTAAACGTTTAAATTCCAAGTCCAATTTGGATTCTAAATATGCATATTGCAATCTCATTGCAAGATTGCTTGGAAAAATAAACGATGGCGTTAGTTTAGGGGTTTTCGAGCTTAGTCTGCAAGAAAGTTATCGTCTTTATCTCGATCTCATTGAACAAATCGTTGAAGTTCTTAACGACGAAACTGATAACTGTTTTCATCTTGTAGGGGATGATAAGCAAAAGGTTGAAATGGCATTATTTATGAAATTCAATGAATATGAAGAAAAGGTTAAAGCCTGGAGATTGACGGACGATTAAGAAACCTAATTTCATGAATAATAGATCTCTACCTCCTGTGATCAAAGTCAAGGATCTGTTGTTTTGCTGAGCTAATTTCGTGAAAATGACGCCATACGCTTTTAGGGGATTTCTTTTCCGCTAAAACGTTACCTATGTTTTAGTTAGGTATCTGTTAGCGGGATTGATGATGAAAAAGGCTAGCGACAAGTGGTATTTCACCAAGGAAACCAATGCCAAGGGCTTGTGCTACATCTACGCCT
>OLFZ01000923.1_pt1 | contig 28856 bp, 54 predicted proteins | sample 1604861 | NCBI WGS metagenome assembly OLFZ01 (sample SAMEA3888895, study PRJEB22519) | human gut metagenome | biome: human gut; feature: human-associated habitat; material: faeces | place: Denmark | collected 2011 | reverse complement strand
CATTTTGATTACCTCCTGCGTTTAACAAGGCTGTTCACTCAGCACTATTCTCTGTTTTTGCGGGTTGTCTCCCGTTTGCGTTTTTAGGTCGTCCCTGACCATTTATCACCTTACGGCGGGTAAATCGAAAAAATAAAGGGGCTACCCTTTCGGATAGCCCCTCGGCTGTCGGTCAAGCCCTTGCCAGACCCACTCAGCATTTCTTTTTCCTACGCACTTCGATTACTACGATCTTCCCGTTCTCCACTTTCACCTCCGCTTGATTGCGGCTCTTGAGAATTTCGTTGATCGTCCGTACCATCTCCAGCGTTAATTCCATTGTTTCCTCCGTTTTCCTCGACATATTCCATGCTCATCTTGTATGCCAGCTGCGGATCGCTGAATAGACCGCAATGTGTAAATGCAAGCTGTGGCGCAATTTTCCCGTTACCAAGCATGGTTACCAGCACATTTGCCTTTTCGGAAATATTCTCATAGTTCCGCCGGGTGAATCTGATCTCGATTGCAGACAGTTTCAAAGACAAATCGCTCAAGTCATTGCAAATCCGCAAAAGCACTTTCAGAAACTCTTTTTCGGAACGCTTGAACACCAGCTCGGAGTCCTTAGCTCTTGCTTCTGCCGCAGACCAGCCGTCACGCATAATGACTGCAGAGCCAGTATCAGAAGTGGAAGAACCGCCGTTTCTGTTGGGCATCCCGCAGATGGTCAGCACCGTGTTATACAGATTGTCCGCAAGAGTCTGTGTCTGCGTTTGATTCAGCTCTGTAACAAGGTTCTTGATCTCCGCTTTCTTCTGCGGGTCAATATCCTCAAACTGAATTGCTCCGTCCTGCCGCAGTGCAGAATATTGTTCTTCGGAAATACGCACATTATGGAACAGAAGCAAGGACTGCACGAACTGCTCCACGCCATCCATGCGATTGGATTCCACATTGTTGATTGCATCCAGCAGATTCAGTACGATTTCAAATGCGCCAAGTCTTGCCCGGTTTGCCGGGTACTCGATGATGGGGATTCCCAAAATCTGCGGCTCACTTCTGGTGATTTTCCATGTGTCGGTCACCTCGTAGAAGTGGTCTTTTGTGTAACAGCTGAAAACGACTGTCCCATCTTCCATTTTGACATACTTGACCGCCATTAGGGGAGGATTTCCCAGCTGCACGGAATACACCACAAAGCAAAACCGGGGGTCAAGGGTATAAATCTCAAACGGGGCTTCATCTTCATCTTCCGGTGTGTCCGGCATGACCATGCGATAAGCCGTGCCGCAGATGTGGAACCAGTCTGCCAGTTCCTTATCCTTTGCCGGTTTGTCCTCGGACAAAACATAATCGTTCAGTTTTGTCACCATCTCGGCGGTTTTTTCATCTGCTGTTCTGCTGACATACTGTACAGGCTCTCCCATCAAGTAGCCGACCTTGAAGGACACGATCTCGTTTGCCCGGTTTTCGACAATCTTGTTGTTGATCTCCGGGCGTACATCCTTTACTCTCGCAAGGATAGGCTGATCGCCTTTATAGTACCTGTATAAATATTCCATGTCTGCCCGGTTTGCGGTGTGGATAACCATTGCCTTTTGCAAAATATTTGCAATATTACCCTCGTTTACCTCGGTAACATCGGAATAAATGACCTTTCTACCAAACATTTGTCTCAATAGCGTCACCCCTTAAAACGGTCTTTTGAATATCTCAATCTTGCCGCTGATGCGGTTTCGGATTTCGTTCTCCAGCAACGACAAGGAATCAGGCGCGTCATCGTGCGCCACCTTGCCGCTTCTTACATAGGTGGTCACTTCCTGCATGAATCCCCAGTATTGACACCCTCGCTTGTATGTGGACGGATGCTTGAAGTAAAAATTCTTCTTGATTCCATCCGATGCGAACTCAATTCGTGTCTGCTTGTTGGAAATCGTCCTTTTTGTCCGTATGCTGGTATTAAATCCGGCGTTTTTGACGATTTCCGCAACATCTCTCGCAAAATACATACCGGCGTTATTGGATTCGAACAGTGCGTCTCCCACCTTGTTATCAATCAGGCACCTTGCGCATTCCGGCTTTGTTACCTCTGCGGGGGAATCATCGTATACCACATCCACGATGTAGACTTCATCCCCATATAAGGCCGCAATAGGCATCGCTGTACTGTCTTTTCCGCTTTCTGCGGTGTCTGCCACGGCAATGACTGCATCCGGGTCACGGTCTACCGGCAGTTCAAAGAAATAGTTCAGCTCCGACTTATTGAAAAGCAGCCCCTTTGCTTCAAAGGGCTGCTGCTGGAATTCGCTTTCAAACTGTTCCGCGCTCAGAAGCTCTCTCTGCTCACGGAAATAAGCGGTGGTAAAAACCTTTTTACCCTCCCGCTCATACTCATAATTGCTTTCGTCTGTAATTGGGTCAAGGGCAGGTATTTCAATAGCTTTCCATGCCCAGCCGCCTTTTTGCGCTTCTTCCTGTAAATGCCCTATGGGGTCATATAGGGAGTATCTCGTCCCGGTGGCCACAATAGGCGTACCCTCGATGGCACGGCCTAAAATATCGCCGGAAATTACTTCCCACTTATCATCCAGCCGTTGACGGTTTTTCGCTTCCTCTCTGCCCTCCACACAGTCATCCAAATAAAGGACATTGGTTGCCTCCGACAAGCCAACTTGCCGTGCGTCAATCGACCGGCACATGACCGTGGGGAATCGGGATTTTGACCGCAGATTGATAATTTTCGTGTCTGCGTTGGTCTGCACCAATGGAGCATCCGGGAACACATCGTAGAACAAATATTCGTTTGGCGTTTGCAGATATTCCAGACAGCCGTTATAGAAGCTTCGCACAAGATCGTCGCCCGTGCCTTCCATAAGGGACGATTTATCCGGGTTTCTCCCGGAAATCATGTTGATGAAATTGATTCCCAGCTGGCTTTTCCCGGCTCTTTTCGGAAGCGAAATGGTCAGCAGCCTCAATTTTCCGTCAAGGACATCTTGATACCCCTGCACAATAGGTCTTAGATACCGCCTGCGTGGAGCATAAAACCGCTTCTCCGGCTTTCTGTCCATCTCCACATACAGCAGGAAGGTATCGAAATCATGCGGCGCGTCAAAAAGCATTGACTGCTTATGCAGCGTGTAGAAATACTCCGCGTCTTTTGGGTTTCCGTTACGAAGTGCCTCGGAGGTCATCTTTCGGACTTCGGAATTTAACTGGTGCGCTGCAGCAAAATCTTCCGCTTCGTACCCAATGCACAACGCCAGCAAATCCTTGTAGGCTTCCCGGTCATGCGTTTTCTCTATGCGGTTTTTGATGCTCTCCGCAATCTTCCGATAATCCATTTGTCCTCCTGCAATAAAAAATGGACTGCCGAAAAATCGGTAGTCCATTCTATTTGGTTTTGTGGGAAGTCAGTTTACAAGTTCACAATCAGACCAAGAGCCTGCGCTATAACAAGTCCCCTCAAATGTGATTTCGTCTCCGACTTTAATATTTTTCAAGGCTTCCTCTTGGTCTCGCTCAAATTCGGCAAGAAATACAACGATTGTATTCCCAATCTTCTTTTCCATCGTCAAGGTCGCTCCGCCGGTCATGTTCATAAATCCGCCGGTTTCCATACCGTTGATTGTTGCGGTTATCTCATATCGTCTGCCTTTGTATAGATCATCTGCCACAAGCTCGTTATCTTTGTAAGCCTGGTAAATCTCCTCGAAGCTTGCGGGGGTGTACTGGTCTTCTTCGGCAGGCGCCTGTTCGCCGCTCTTGCTACTGGTTGCAAAAGCTATAATAGCAATCATCAGAATGACAAAAACGATTATCATCCTCTTGTCAGCGGGCTTCGCATTGCTCTTTTTCATGGCTCTTTCTCCCCCTCAACGACGTCTCGGAATCCCTGCGGAATCCTCGTAGTCCCACATCCGGCGGTAAAAGGTATTCCGGCTTACACCCAGCCGCTTAACCGCATAGGCCGTGGTAATTTCGTTATTGTACCACTGCTCATGCACCGTTTTAAGCAGATCATCGCTGATTGCTATCGGCTGACGGCCTTTGTACTTGCCAGCCGCTTTTGCAGCCGCAATTCCTTCTCTCTGCCGCTGTAAGGTCTGCTCCCGTTCCAGCTCTGCCATTGCACCAAACACCGTGAGCATGAACTTGCCCTGCGGCGTATTCGTGTCAATGGATTCCTTCTGCGATACAAAGCCCACACCTTTTTCTGTGAGCTGCTCTACCAGCGTCAACAAGTCCCTCGTGCTTCTCGCAAAGCGGCTGATGCTTTCAACAATGACCACATCGCCCTCTCGGACGAAATCCATCATCGCTTCCAGCTGCGGCCTGCCTGTGCGGCTCTTGCCACTCGCTTTATCCATGTAGACACGCTCCACACCAAGGTCTTTCATCAGTATCTCTTGGCGGATCGTGTTCTGCTCCTCTGTGGACACCCGAATATATCCGACTTTCATGTGCATCGCTCCCTTCATCTTGTAAGGGTAGTGTAGCACACGGCATAATTTGTGTCAATATGTTTTATGCCCAAAATAGCCTTTTTGTTTTTGCCGGATTTTACAACATGGGGTAAAACGGCTTTTTATTTTTTGCGGGATTTTTGGGGCTTACCCCGCCCCCGGCTTCCGCCGCATATCCCCCGCCCCCGGTCATGCCTGCCGGGGATCGACAGCCGCCAGGGCTTGCCCTGATTGCCCCATATGGGTATACCACAATGGGCATATTATACAAATACCCACACAAATTATTATCTATATTTTAAGGGCATTATATTGCCCATAACTATTGACAAATACCCTAATGGGCATTACAATAGACACATACAAGACGAGGGCGCACCCGGCAGCCGACCAAAGCAACCCGGGAACGCCCCCAAACCAGCCAACAGGCCAGCACGGAGAGTATACCACATCCGGCAGCCGTTGGCAAGAGATCAGGCCATAGGGCCGGGAGGTAATATAATGTATGAAGGACATGTTGAAATGATTGTTAAGCGCTACGGCGGTTTACGCGAACGCGCAATTTTGAAAAAACCGCACACCATCGAAGAAGCCGGAACATGGAACAATGAACACAAAGTTTTGAATGTGTTAGAGCGGAACCCCGGCGCAGATGGTTATAGGGCCGGTTTTCAAGTCGATTTAGTTACAATGTCAATTTGTGGTTAAAACGGGGGGTTATGTCATGAAAAGAAAAGAGTTTATCGGGAAATTGACCTATTACGAACGCTTGAATTGTTCCTGCTATGGGAACCCCCGTTTTTATGGGGGATTTACAAGCGAAAGCGGGGAAATGCTGACAGGAAAAACCGCTGTAAATGCTGCTTGCGCCTATGGCTTTTTGAGTTATCAAAACGAACCCCGGAAAATCACATATCATACAACCCGGAACGGAAATATTATTTTTGATTATATTACAGTTTTGAAGGGGGCGGCGGATCATGAATAAAAAACAGTATTGCGAAAGCCGGGAAAGTATCGCATATTATAGCGGCTTAAACGGTCTTGAAATAAAAGGCATTGAATACGGGATCGACGATTATATTTATTGCGTTTCCGGGGCATGGGGCGGCGGTAAAGCGTTCCACCGTTGCAAAATCTACTACCCCGCAAACGGGAAAGACAGCGCATTTTTCCGGGTATGTGGGTATAAAATCCAGCTTGATGAATGCATTAGAATGGGGGCTTGAATTATGAATTACATTTTCAAAACAACGGCAACAATGAAAGAATACAACAATAAAAAGTGGTACATTGACGCCGGTATTATTTCAGATATGCGCATAAATGCGGATAGCGTGGGAAATGCGCTTGAAATTTACCGGGAACGGGTGGAAGAAAAACATTATGTTACCATTTCCCGAAATGCCATTAAAAACAAGTCGGAAATGTTTATTGATCTGTCAGACGGGGGCGCGAAACAAGTCGGCTATGTTATCACGGGCAAAACAGAATTTGACAAGGGAGATTATACCGGATACAGCACACAATATATTGATTTATGGGTAACAATTCTAACCGTTGTGGATACGGTATTTTAACGGGGGTGTAAAACACAATGAACATTGACAGCATCATGAAAGAGCTTGCGGAGTATATCCGGATGCAGGAGGAAGCCGCCGCAATGGTGGAAAGCCTCAAGGACCAGCTAAAAGAGCGCATGACCGCCGCCGGGGTGGAATCCCTGGCGGGGTCAGAACACAAGGCCACCTATAAGGCGGTTACATCCTCCAGGGTGGACACAACCAGACTTAAAAAGGATCTCCCGGAGATTGCAGCCCGCTACACCAAGACGACAACAACCCGTAGATTTACATTTGCGTGAGGAGGGCACAGCATGACACGCATTTTACCGCAGCGGATTACCGCAAAGCACATTACCGGCAACATCGACTACATGCGGCACAGCGGTGCGCACATCGTATACGGGGGGGCCGAGTACTGGATCAACTGGGCATATGACCCCAACGTTATCTGGTGGATCAGCGAGGACCGCCGCATCGCCGGCAGCATCAACGGGCGGGAGTACGCCCGCATCGTCAACGGCATCCCATACCGCATTGCCAATTGACGCAAGCGGCCATGTGTGGTACAATCAAAAAAAGGGGGAAAAATGAATGAAAATTACAGACGGTAAGAAAACTGTGGAAATCAAAATACAGCGCTGGAATGGTAGCGGATACGATCCGGACTGGAGCACAGATTATTTTGACGCCGGCACGCTACCCTACAACGAGGAGGCGGACACCTACACCGTAGACAATGTTGACTATTGCATCGACGCGGCGAACAGCGCAGACGAGGATGGCGCATGCTGTAAGTATGATGCCGAGTCAGGCGAGTTTGTCCGCGACGAAGACATGTGCGTCGTTGTCACGGAGCTGTAAGGAGGTGCCGCGCTTGATCCTGTTGTATATCCTGTTGCAGCCTATTCTTCTGCTTTTCGATCTGGCCAAACTCCAGAAATGACCACCGCCCCGCATGGCGCAAGCTGTGCGGGGTTTCCATTTGCTCTCGGTGTATTCCGGGGGCTTTTCTGTCATATGCCTTATTTGCCATTTTAACGCACCTGTAAGGCGTTTTAATTCTGGGTGCTATCCCTATATTGCCGCCGTTCTGCATACGCTGTACACCTTGTTTGCGCCCCTATGGTGTGGCGTTATCCGCTGCTCCGTGGCTTGCCGCTTGCGCTGCCAGCTTGCCGCCGCCCTTGTTCCCCTGTTGCTTTGTCGGGGGGGGGCGGCCTGCTCCGGGGGTGCTGTCTCGGTGGCCTCCGGCGGCTGCTTCGCCGTGAGTGGCTCTCCGCTAAAGCCGCCGGAAAAGTCTCCGGGAAAGTCGCAAAAGTCGCTGGCATAGTCGTTCCCCCCTGTGCGAAAGTCGCTGGCAAAGTCGCTGTAGAAGTCGCAAGTGTCTGCGCCAAAGTCGCTCGTTTTACCCCAAAATCATAGTTGTTTACAGGATTCCGTGTATAAACGCGGGATTTTCCTTGCCTACTTTCCCAGAATTGACGGAAAGTCGTGTAAAAGTCGCTCGGTTTCGGCTCATTTTACATCAAAGTCGCTGGCTGCAATGTACTTCTGCTGGAGCTGTTCGGGGGTCAAGCCCTCAAGCTGTGGCTGGTTCGGCGTCAACACCATCTCCTGCTTGTCCACCATGCCGTAATAGTTCTTGGCGCGGAAGCAATAGGCAAGGAAATTCAGCTTCCCGGAAACCACAAGTTTTGCGTCAAAAGTCTGCATAAAACCCTTGGCTTTTTTAATTATGGCCGCTGTTTCGGGGCTAAATCCCTTGCGTCTCCCGTATTCCCAGTCCTTAACTGTGCTAATTGCGTAGCCGGTAGACAGGAATAGTTCCTCTACTGTTGGTGTCTGCCCTGTCTGTGCGCAGCGTGCGTAATAGTCGTTTATTCTCTCCTTGAGTTCTTCATCACTCTTTACCTTTGGTTGTCTGTACTCTACAAGTACCTCTGTAAGGAGCTGAGATACAAGTGCTCTATCTTCATCGCTACTGAGGTCAGGGAGGCAGGAAGGAAAGTTTCTTTTCCCGCCTCTGCCGGTCTCTGGTCGGTTATCCTTTGCTTTTGCGATGGCGGTAGGTTTCTTTGTAGCCATTATGTGTATCACTCCTGTTCGTAGAGTTTACCTGTATGTGGGGTATAGGAAATAAGCGCCCCAGAGTCTCCTATTCGGTCCTCCAAGCGCCTTGAGAATATTCGCAGTTGCTCCCGCATTGGTAAGTCCACAGCGACCGTACCCACAGCATTGTCTTGTTTTTCGGGCGCGATGTATTCCGGCGTTCCGTTTGGCACCTCTACGACATTATGGCATCCTTCCTGTGGGCATTCGGCCCACAAAGTTCCGTATATGCGTGTCAGCTCTCCCAAATTGCAGGTAAATTCGCATCCACATTCGTCGCATTTCAGTTTTATCTTCCTGATTTTTCCGGGTTTGATGATCTCCACAGTTTCTCTCCTCCTTGTTTGTCACCAGCCCCCACCCCTTGGCTACAGTAACAGTCTTTACCCTCCCATGCGGCCTTCTGGAAGCTCTCAAACATGGGTTACACAGTTTGCCAGCAGGTGGCAATGTCTTTTCCACAGCTCACTTCTGAGCGGTATAGCCGCACTTCCGGGCAGGCGCCATGCCATTTGCCCACGGCAGCGGCTCTCCGCTTTTGGTGCGGCATTGCAGTCCTGCCCTGCTTTAGCGCTTCAGGGAAAGTCCCCGTCACTCGCTGTGGTCTCCCCTTACGGGGCACCTATGCCGCATATTGGCCGTCTTCCCGCTTAGATTGTCACACGCTCATGCCCGCTTGAGGCCCCGCAAGCATCTCAAGCGCCGCTGTTCGGTCATGGCAAGGAGGACGCATCCTCACGCGCAGTTTTCAGCGAGCATTGTCATTTCCATGTGAGCCACGACGAACGGTCTCACAGTGTCCGGGCGCTACCCGGCCTCTTGTGCAGGCGACAGGATTCGAACCTGCGAACCCGAAATTTTACTATCGGAGCTGATTCCTCCCAGCTTCCGCCCGCATATATTTGTGCCGTGTGGGAGGTGCGACCTCCCGCCCCTGATCGCGGGGTGCAACGAGCGCACGGCATATGACAACAGCCCATAGGTTTCCCTACAGGCTGTTTGTGCCGGTATGACCTTGCGGTGCCAGAAGGTGCGCCCAATACCGGCGGCGCATAAGATGGAGGAAACGGGTTGAGTGGAAAGACGGGTGGATGGCTATGCCTTATCATCCACTGTACCTATTGTAGCACATCATTAGGTGGAATTTGTGCCAACTTTCTCTGCAAAACCACAATATATGGCTATGTCAAGCAAAAACTGCTCTTTTCTCCTGCTGAATGTCCGCTCGCTTATCCCCGGCACGATGATCCTACTTCGAGAATACTTGTGCTTGCCCTGACAGTTGCGCATGATCCCCTGTGTAAGCTGCTTTCGGACGCTCTCGCTCTCCAAATCCAGCCCGCAGCGGTCTATGGCGTATTCTACAGCCCGCATTTTCTTGGTTTCCGGCCAGTTTTCTATGGCGGCAAGCTGCTCCGCCTTGCTCTCGGCGGGTCTGCCGGCACCTCGTCCTCTTGGCATGCCCTCCGTAGTACTATGTGTCCCGTCCATGATCTCCGCTCGTGCCTCGCGATACGCCTGCACCCGGCGCGGATATCCACGCACATAAGCAATGCACTCCAACCGCACATCATAAGGCAGTGTCGCCTTTTTGCTCATTTGTCCTCCTTTACTCCGCGCTGTTTACCAGCTTAAACCGCTCAGAGGGGACACCCGCCACGGGTGCCCTCTCTCTTTTGCTTACTTAAAGACCTCCGGCGGGTACCGCTCCTCCCACGGGCGGAAGCCCTCCCCCATGATGCGCCGCAGCTCCCGGTCGATGGTCTCCTTGGTATAGGCGATCTCCTGATCTCCGCCTGCGTCCTCCACGCAGAGCCGGGCAAAGGACCGGAAGGTCTCCCGGAAGGCATCCAGCGCCTCCATGGCCCGCTTGGGGCCGAATCCAAAGTCCTGCCCCAGCGTGATGATCATCATGTCCTCGCACTGCTGGATGGTAAAAAGCCGCTGCAGTTCCATGTTCTGCCGGTGCTTAGCCTCCATCCGCTGCAAAAATGCACTGGGCTTAGCCATCCTCGCCACCTCTTCGCTCCCCGTAGGAGCAGTAATCATCAGGCCACACACCATCTGATTGGTTCGTACACCACAAAACACCGTCAGCATACGCTTCTTCAATCCGGTCTTTCCGGTTTAGCTCCCTGCAATGTTTGCAGCCCTTACACCGTACCACCGGCACAGCGTCAACGGTGGGGGCTCCAAAAAGAAATTTCATGTCCGCACAAGCCGGTTCGGTCTTGCAAAGCTTCCTGATCTCCTCCGGACAATCTCTGCAACTGTCGGCAATCAGCGCATCCGCATCAATCAGACGCATCCTCACCACCTCCGTCCATCTTGGCCCCGCAGTTGGGGCAGTAATTCGCACCATACGGCAAACATTCGCCGCACAGAGAGCACAGCCAAAAACACCCCATGTCTCCGTCTTCAATTTTTCGCCCATGTACCACCGTGGCCACATCAGCGGCGGGAGCATCGCTTACTTCCCTCAACACTTTGGCAGCCAGCAAGTACGGGATTTCCTGTGAGTTATCTGCAAACACATCTTTGGTATAAACAGCACCGTGATAGCGCTTTGTGTTCTCGATTGCTCTCGCCCCGGCGTTCATGGCAAGCATGAGTTCTTCCGTGAGCTCGATGTATTCAGCCATTGACGACCCTCCTGTTCCATGCTTCGATTGCATTCTCTATGGCAACATAGACTCTACTCGTAGCACCACACACTTTGCATTTCACATAGACGTAATGTGTGTTGAAAGGAAAGCGCATAGAGGCAAATAACCTCTTTCTCTTAATATATCCTTTTTCTGCATCTCCACCACAGAACGGGCACCGTTTGAGTTCATAATCAGCCATTGTCAGCCCTCCTCGACACCTCCCCATTGAACCACTTCCGCAATTCGTGTGCGCACGAAACACACAGCTCGTAGTCATTGTCGCTTATGTCGTTTTTAACTCGCCGCATACCGGCATAAGTGACGGAGTTGAACGGGTTTATCTCCGCTCCGCAACGGTCACACACTCTCTTTGTTGCCATTGTCAGCCCTCCTAAAACAGTTGAATGTGCTTTAGGCCCTTCTCAAGGTCACAGTTCTCGTCAAATCGTTTCGCATCGTCCATCGTGTAAACGTTCGCCAAGTCCTCACGCGCTTTTGCGATGCGATCACTTAGGGTTTTGATTTCGGCATCCAATTCTGCAAGAACCGCAAGCAGTTCATCCTTTTTCTTTTCAATATTCATCCTTCATCGCCTCCAATGCTTTCTCCGCCTCCTCGCGGGTCAGAAATACGGTCTTGCCGATTTCTCCGGCGTTTATACCTGCCAGCGATTGCCAAACAAACCCTTCTACGATGTCCCACTCGATAAACAAGCCGAACAATTCCACGCGGATGGCTCTAACTTTGTACACACTGATCGTTTTTCGACCCGTTACTTCGTAAAGCCTGTCACCCACCTTGCACGGCGGCACCACCAGCCGACCGTCTTTATCTGCTTCCGCCAGCTCCCGCAGGCGGGTATAATTGCAAATGCTCTCCAAATCAGCAAGACGCATCAGCTTCGGCAGAACTTCCTCCGGCGCACACCCGCTATCCTCGTAGGCAGCGAGGCGTTCAACCAGACGGTCAAACGATGGGCAATCTATGCAATCCATGTCCACATTGCAGTTGCCAGAACACTTTATGTAATGGTCGGTGCCAAGATAGTGCTTTTCAGTCAGTCGTTCCATCACTCCACCTCACAGTCTTTTCCCGAACACCCCATTGGAGTGCGTCCTCGTGGCTATCAAAGTACAGGTCAATGCGGTTTCCGCTGATTGCTCCGCCCACATCCTGCGCTATGTAGATATGCCCATCGATCTCAACCTCTGTCCCCAACGGTATCACATCGGGGTCGGTAGCGATGGTCACGCCCTGTGTTGCTTTCACTCCTGTGGCTGTATAGCCGTTTGAATACGCTCCACAGCATTTTTCGCATGGGCAGTATGCTGTCACGGTCATGGTGCTTTTGTGCGTGTAGGCGGCTTCCTGCGGCGTTTCTGCTGCCGTCACTTCGGCTGTGTGCCACTCCGATAGTTTCTTTTGCCACAAGTCAAGGTTCCGACCACCTCGCACAAACGGCACGCCCAGCTTTTCTCCATATTCTCTGATGGTGGCGCTGCAACAGCCCATCTCGTCTGCAAGGTATGTAGCTGCCCCTCCACAACTCTGCATATTCCGCAGGTATTCTCGCTGCAGATCGTCCGGCATTCCCTTGAATTCATCCAACGGCATAGGCCGCGTGATGTTGTAAGTTTTCACCGCTCCGTTCATCTCCTTTTTCTGCGCCGCAGTGAGATAGTCACTGGGCAATCTGCATTTCCCACGCTTACGGTTTACATGGGCAAACGCACCTCTTGCAACACGCTTTTTCTGCACGATGTCATAGTCAAAATCATTCATAGGCGGTTATGCTCACCTCCGTCCGTGGGGTCTCCTTGTCGTACAGCACCCGGCTTTCGTCATGACTGACGATAATGCCGCAGTGATCGTCCAGCAGCACACGCGCCTTGACCATCACATCGTCAACAGCTTCCAGCAGATTGGTTAAATCCACTCGCCGCTTGGTGGGCATATAAAACAGGCATTTAACCTCCACTGGATAATCGATCGGCTCATGCACACCAGCCTTTTTGCAGTACCACACAGCTTTTGCCTCGTAGTCGATGTACTTCTGCGACGGCATGATAAACGATTTCCCTGTCTTGCTGCTGTGCATAATGCGCTGGCTGTTTTTCTTTGTAACCGGCGGCAGGGGTATGGTAATTTTTATGCTCATTTCAATACCTCACTCCGATGTAGTCCAATACTCTGGCGTATCCAAGCCCCTTTTCAGTGGGCTTCCACAAGCCGTCCACAGGGTCATACGCCCCACCGCCGATGCAGAATTCGTAGTGCTTCGGGTGTGTGTGTTTCATGCGCTCAAAGCGGTTTTCGCCCTTTTCGAGGTGCGCTCCAAATCCGCAGAAAACACACCCCGTTCTCTGGCAGCCAGTGCAGTGCAGCTTGCAGTCCGTTAGCGTTGCATCGTAGTCGTTTTCGCCGTCGCTGGCCACGATGTCGCCGTACACGCTGGCGTAGGGTATTTGGCGCTCCACGATAAACCGCAGCACATCCTGCTCCGTCCAAAAGCTCATGGGCTTTCCCATCGGTCGTTTGCCCTCAAAAGCGTTGCATCCTGTCGCCGTCCATTTCTGGAATCTCTGCCGCCCTTCTTCCGCCATTGCCGCAACGATTGGCTTCGCTTTTGTCTCCGCTTCGTACTTATGCGCTGTGTTTTTCTTCATGATCCGACAACACTCGGAAGATACGAGAAACGGTGCGTCTAAAAGGAATCTCCAGTTAGCGCAGTTATACGCAGACGGGTTTCCATCTTTGTCCAACAGCTCACCGCAAAGTCGAGCCATTCTCGTTCTATTTCCGCTCTTTCGAGCCAGCCAAACGCAGTTCGCTACCTCCTTGCTCACGATGCTATAACCGTACTTCTGCCCTACCTGCCGAATGTTCATCTTTGGGCGCAGCCGAGTAAGGTTGATCGTCACGCGGGGAAACTCCCTCCGCAGCCAGTCGGCGTACTCGTTGACGAACTTCTGTATCTCCGGGTACTCAAGGCCTGTGTTGACAAACACAAGATTCAGCGGCCACGGAGGTGTGCGGAACGACGATAGATACCTTGTAGCCAAATATGAAAGCACCGTGCTGTCCTTTCCTCCGGAAAATGACACATAACACTGGCCGCCCCACGCGGTGTACCACTCGTCCAGCTTCTCGTAGCTGGTAATCACCTTGTCCTCTAAATCCAAAGCCAGCAGTGATTTCGCCGCCTCTTTCGTCAGTGGAGTGTTAAACCGTTCCATTTCCACCTCCCATCTCCATCTGCCCGTCCACCTGCATAGCTCTGGCAAGGCGGCGGTATGTCCCCAGCTCGTCCAATGCCCGCTTGCGGTACATGGCAAGCAAGGCTTGCTTTTCCTCCTCCGTTTCCGCCAGCTTGTACCCGCCGTCTTTCATGGCAACGATTGGCACACCCTGCCGCCTCTGCTCCCGTATCATCCGGCGGTTTGCTCTGTCTGGCATCCCGGTCAATGCTTCAAGGTTTTGCCGGGTGTATGTAATGCCGGGAATCATGCGTAATGTGGTCATATCAATCCTCCCCAAATCGTAGTTTTGTCACCGCAATGGGAAACTGCTCGATCTCGCTTGCCCACTTGGCTGTGCCATCTCCGTGCGTTCTCTGCCAGCACAGCGGGAAACCGCCAATTCCATCGAATAGGCTGCCCATCGTTGCACCCTCCGGCAAATACGCCGCCATACGATCAATAAGCCATTGCCAAAACGGCAGGGCAATGGAATTACCGAGTGCCTTATACCGGGGGCTGTCCGCATCCTTGTGGCGCTTGCCCTTGCTGTCCATCCACTCGCCAATGTCTGTCCAGCCGTCCGGGTAGCCCTGCAGCCGTTCGCATTCCATCGGGGTCAGGCGTCGCACGATCATGCCCGTTCTCACAACGGCACACACAAGGTCAGTGCTGTCCTTGAAATCTCTCTGCTTGCAACTGCTTGCAACGTCCCCCTTGCGGTAATCGCCAAATCCCTGCATTTGATACGTCAGCGGGATTTGATTGCCGCCGGTTCCCATACGGGCTTGCAAACTCGGAGCGATCTCGCCGCAGTCCCGGATGACATCGCAAGCGTGCGTCATATCCAGCGCCACAAACGTCTGGCAGTGCATACCGACCTCCGCAGCAAGCGCCACTGCCTTATCCCCCACGTTGCGAACCTCTTCGCGCTGATTTTGCGCAAAAGCGATGACCGCTGGCTGGTGCCCATGCTCCTGTGCTCTCAGCGTCCCGGAAACATCATGGCTCACGCCCATCACATTCCCGCCTTGATCGTTCAGGCACATCACCGCCGGTTTGTTCCCCCCACACTCTGCGTTCAACGTTGGCGATCGCTCCTCTGCCTCCGTCACAGCCGCCCCTGATCCGGACTGCATAAGAAGCACCGTTTTCAGCGTTTCCGGCAAGTCTTTCCCGCGCCGCTCCGCTCTCCGCAGGATGCCTTGACACGCTTTTGCGCTCAAAGAGTATTTCTCCTGCGGTGTCGCCTCCAAAATCTGCGACAACCGAGATACGGCGGCGGCGTTGGGGGACTCCCCAGTATTGCGCGTCATGCACTCGCCAAGCCACGCTCCATCGTCCTCCCACCTCGTCGTGGTAGCCCCCCCAAGTTGGCCATCCTTTTTCAGGCACTTCAATATCGGGGGCTTCCGGCTCTGCGATGCGGATGATCTCTTCGAGGACTGCCGCGAAGTCTCGCCCTTTGTTGCTGCTGAAGGCTCCTGGCACGTTTTCCCAGACCATAAACCGAGGTCTGACCATGTCACCTGTCCGTCCGCTCTTTCTGTCATGCTCTCTCATCTCCTTTACGATGCGGATCTGCTCCATGAACAATCCGCTCCTTGCGCCGGCCAATCCGGCGCGTTTTCCCGCAATGCTCAAATCCTGACACGGCGATCCGCCCGTGATAACATCCACGATTTCAATTTCTGCGCCGTTGATTTTCGTAATATCGCCGAGGTGCTTCATCTCCGTTCCTCCCGTTTTGTCATTGCAGCCTCCAATTCTTCTTTTTGCCGATGTTCAGCATATAATCCTTCGCCCTCTGGTTGATCCTGCTCCCGATTGCCTCGTCCCAGCTCAAAATGCGGTCAATGGTCAGCTCCGTGGAGATGATCGTGATTGCATCCGGGTTGATATACCTGGCATTCAGCAGGTCAAAGGCGATGTTTTTGTCGGCATCCGTTACGCTCCCCTTGAGAAAATCGTCGATATACAGCGCACGGACGGTTTTCAGCGGCTGCATGGCTTCGGCGTATGCTTCAGCATCGTTGGTCTTTGCCTTGATTGCCGGAATATCTCCCCGCCATTGCACATACCGCACTGGGATGCCTCCGTCCATCAGCTTGGCGCAAATCGCCGTACACAGGTGTGTTTTCCCAGTGCCGGGAGAGCCGCCGATGAAAAACCACTTGCCTTTCCAGTCGGTCAAATACTTCTCCGCCGCTTGCTTTGCGGCCCGTTGCCAATACTCCTGAGTTTGGAACGACTCAAAGGTGCAGCTATCCAGCAGTCCCAGAAGTCCGGAACGCTCCATGCGAAGCCTATTCCGACGAATGATCTCACATTTGCAGGTTCTACTCACCAGTTTGCCGCTTTCCGTGCGCCGGACGGTGTAGCCCAGCCCGCCGCAGATGTCACAGCCATGTTCCGACATGGTATTCTTGCTTTGTTGGCTGTTCACCGGCTTCCTCCTTTCTGCGCTTCTCCCATGTTCTGACGGCAGCCTTCCAGTCCTTCATGCGGTTTTTCCCAACCATCCATCCCTTGCTGGCGTAGAAATCGACGAACTGCTGTGCGTCAACCGCAGACCCCCGTTCGGAGATATAAGCCTGAACTTCGGCCAAAGAAGGCGGAGAGAAGCGCGCCTCGCGCGCATTATTCTCGCTTCTCGATTCTCGTATATCGATTCCCGATTCTCGATTCTCGAATACGGGAACATCTGCATTCATTTGTTTGCAAATGATTTCATCTGCTTGCGTAGGCTCTACAGGCTCAGGATATTTGCTTTCCTTTGCTCTCTGGTTCTGATACTTACCCCATGTTGGTAGGTAGAGGAAGCGCTTGCCCTGTGAAGTATAAAGGGCAACCAATCCAGCACTCGCCAGTCCATGAAGGGCGTTTTCTACAGTTTTCAGAGTAAGATTTTCTTTCAAAGGGAATAGCCTGTTTTTGATAATTGCGGCCCGTCCGTCATAGCGTCCGAAATCATCGCAAGAAACAATCAGCCGATAGAACAAGACCTCCTCGAACCACGAAAGCCCATCTATGCTGTCGCTGGTGCAGATGCTCTCGCGTATGATTCTGTTCGGCATCGGCGCACCGCCTTAAAACGGCAAATCGCCGTCGTCCTCGGAAATCTCCTCGAATGTCTGTGCGGGCTTCTGTGGTGCGCTGTCCTTGCTGCCGCAGAAATGTACCCGGTTCGCCGTCAGCTCCACCACCGTGCGCTTGTTGCCGCTGTTATCCTCGTATTCCCGGCTGGAAAGTTTGCCCTCCACGATGATCTCCTTGCCCTTAGAAAAGTGCTTGCAAATCATCTCCGCCGTGCTCTGCCATGCCACGCAGGGGAGAAACAGCTTCGTTTCTCTGTCCTTTACCTTCTCGCTCCATGTCACACGGAAACTGCACACCGCTGTTCCGCTGTTGGTGCGGCGCAATTCGGGGTCAGAGCAAAGCCGCCCCTGCAAAATCATTCTGTTTACCATCTTTTTCCTCCTTACAAATAGCTTTTTCCGAATTCACGCCGGAAGTCATCTTCCGTCCACCCCTGCTCCCGCATGGCCTTTAACTGACCATGTCGGCGCAGCATACGCATTTGATTCCCGTTGCGGTGTACGGATAGACGCCCATTCCTATGGCACCGATCGCCGCAGAGATCCACCACAAGACCGTATTTCTCGCTTTTGTTTCGGTACGCACCGCCGAATATGTGGTGCCGCTCCAGCGGGTCACTTGCGCCATTTCTGCCGCACAGAAAACACCGTCTTTCATCAGTCACCTTTATCACCTCCCAGCGGCTGAGCTTCGCCCCAGCGGGATTTTAGCGCATCCAACTCCTGCGGTGTCATAGTCTCGATTCCAGCTTCTCGGCAATCGGCAACAATCTGGTCAATCAGCCGTGACATCTGCTCTGTGTCGTAGGTGCTTGAGCCGTACCAAACCGCCACGTTCACGCAGCCAGGAATTTTGCTTGGCCCTTGTTCCGCCATCCAGCCGGTTCCTTTCGCCTCCCATCTGCGGCAGAACTCGTCCGCTGCCTTTGATACCATGCACACAACATCGCTCACACCGCCGATGATCTTGATTTCTTCCCGGTACACATCATTCCTCGGAATCCCATAGTGTGCCGCCAGTTTATCCAGCAAAACCCACGCATAAGCATTTGCGTCAAGGCTCCTGCCCTTGCGCTTGATCTGCGCCACATACTGCTTGTCCGGCTTCATCTCGTCACAGATGGTCATTGCAGAGGTGGGGGACTGCACCCGGAGGCACAGCCACGCCCCATCGCTGTCCTGCTGCCACCGTGCGGCGGTCACATCAGCCTGCAACATTGCCCTGCTCCTTCTTCGCGGCCTTCATGCAGTCGGCGCACATCTGCGCTCCGTAGCGGCCCTTGGAGTACTTAACCATGTCCTTTACCGTCCACATTTCGCCGTTGCGCTTTCTCACGGACACAATGTCAGCTCCACATCGCTCACACACCGGAGCGGCGTTCCGCTCCTTCTCGTCCAGCTCGGCGGAGGAAATTTTGTCCGGGTCCTCGCCGGTGGGAAGCGCAAAGGTCCGCAGCCACATATACTTAAACGCATAGGTCATGGCCTTGCCGCTGCCCTTGTCTTGTGTGTCTGCGCCATCTCCGCAGGATGCAATCTCGATGTATTCCTCCGGGTTTTCCACGTTGACCATGCGGTAGATGACATCCACGTGGGTAATGTTCCCAGTTCTCCCGGCTGTCTGTGCGATGGGGTATACAACCAGTTTGTGTTTCAGCAGTTCCGCACGCATGATGGAGGTTACTTTCTCCTCACTCAGTGCCTTGTATTTGGTGCTGCCAAACTCAACATGATCGTCCTTTGCCAAATACTGGACATCCTGCATGATTGCAGCGATTTTCTCGTAGATATTCATCATTCGGTTTTCTCCTCATCAACAACTTGTAGCGGGCAATATGCCCCGACGATTCGTGTGTCCAGCAAATACTCCCCCGTGCGGCGGCATTGATTTCGCGAATACGTCTCCAAAAGTGGGCAGAGGTTACAGCACATTTTCCCCTCTGGGAATGGGATTTCCACTGTAGCTTTTATGTACCGGAGGACGCCGTTTATCATCCCAAGCCCCCCTTATGCAAAAACTCCGAGAGATACTCACCCTCCGTCAGCTCGGAAATATAATCAAGCTGCACATCGGAGAACTTCCGTATAGCCAGCTTGAAATTTCCGATTGTTTCCAGCTCGCACTTGTGGCACATAGCAGACTTCATCGGCTTCCAGCCGTGGCAAACAGGACATTCATCCGCTTCTCCGGGGATAATCTCCTCTCCGCACTCTGGGCAAACATAAATTATGCTGTTTCCGCACTCATCGGACTTTTCCTCGATGTAATCCAACGAATGGAACGCTGCCCCACAATAATCACACAAATACATCGTCTTTCCCTCCGTTTGTGTTACTTCCCGTCCAGCTTGTCCACCAGCCGCATGAGCCAATAACTCACCGTTGCGGCTCCTATAATGACCAGCGTCAATGTGTACCCGTCCATGTTTACTCCTCCTCTATCCCCAGCCTCCGCAGAAACGGCATCCGGGGGATTTTCGTCCTGTTGCCAACCCGCATTGTCGGGAATCCAAGTTGTTCAGGGTTGTGCCTCGCTGCGTCCCGTATCGCTTGCGGGTCACAATTCAGCAGCTCCGCAACCTCTGCCGGGGTCAGATACAGCTTATCCGACTTCCGTACATCATTGATTGTCACGCTTCTCACCTCGGTTCGCCGCCCGGATAGCGTCCGCAGCGGCCTTGATCTCTTCCTCCGACACACCGTACAGCTTCGCCATCTTCTTGTAGTATTTCCGTGCCGGTGCCCAGTCTCCGTATTCCCAATGTCTTACGCAGGACTGGTCAACAAACAGTTTCTTGCCGACCTGTGTGCAGGAAAGATTTGCTCTATCCCGCATTTCTCTCAATGTCAAATTGCATTCCCTCCTTATATGTGAGATTTCATTGACTGCGGCGGGGAAATGTGGTACTCTTCTGATAGCCCGTGTGGCAAAATCAAAGGAGGTGGCCTTTTGACCAAACTTTTGACCTTGCCCGTTCCAGACCGTGGGGACACGGCGTGATGCAAATGGGCTTTGCGGAACCCATCCCGCAAAAGTGAGCGGCACTCCCAAAGAAGCACGGCTGTTTCATCGTGTACCTCTCGTAGAACCGGCAAGCGTCCACGCAGTGAAGCGTGTAAAAAAACGCAGCTTGCAACTGTCGGGTCATGCAGTGAAGCAGGTATCAAACTCACGCCGACAGTGCGGAAGGTTGCAAGGGTGTTCTGGTGGACAAATTTGGGGGAATACCGTCTGCGGAAACAGCCCGCAGGCGGTTTTTCTATCCCCGCCGCAGTCAACGCCCACCGAAAACTCATATTCATGAGGTTTCACACGTGACACCCCGCAAAAACTGCGGTACAATACCTTCGCCAAAAGAAATTGTTAAAAGCCGCTTTCGTGGGGGCTGGTGTTTTTGTACCATTTTTCGGTGGGGCTGATATAAAGATACCTCATAATTCTCATTTTGTAAATAGTGAAATCTCATTTTTCTCACTTTTGGATAATCTCACAATTTTCAGGAGTATTTTTTTATGTTTTGGTCAGTCTTTGTCGGCCTATGCGCAAAGCGTGGAGTATCGCCCAATGCAGTTGCAAAAGAACTCGCCCTGTCATCTGGGTCTGTTACTTCGTGGAAAGGCGGGGCGATTCCAAGGCCAACAACGATAAAGAAAATTGCGGATTATTTCGGCGTTTTACCGGATTTGTTTTTGGCAGAAACGGATGATCCAAGCATAAAAAAAGCCCCCGGCATAAATGCCGAGGGATTCGTGCCGACTATGAAGGATTGGGAAGAACAGGCTGAAAACTGGACGGATGACCAGATTCTTGAGGCCATGCAGAAGCTTGTAGAGATTCAGCAGAGGAGGCGCAGCGATGGGCGTTGAGCTGACAAGAAGCGCAAAAAAGGCGCTGGCAACTCTCTACACGCATTACTGCCAGCGCCGGGCATACGGGCAGTCGAAGCAAAACTCCACATTCTTCATGCCGATTCCAGAAGCAATAAAGGATGGGTTACAGGAGATTTGTGCTGCCGGATATGCCGAGTATTCTCGTTTTGGTGGTGTTGTCCTGACGGATGTGGGCATTGCCTACATGGATAAGCAAGACCAGGAAACCGTCCTCATGTGGGATTTACATGACGGACAGATCATAACCTAACTTGTTTTTCACAAATGCGGCAAAGTCACTGGCTTTGTACAGGTTAGGTGTAAGCAGGGCGTTAGACACACTGAGCCGGACACCGCACATATCAGATTTGAAGTCAATCTTATCTCCGATAAGCGGTGTTCCATTTACGAGGACGAATGTCTTCTCGCCGTCAGATGCAATCAGGACTTTTGCGTTTGATAATTCCATTTTGTTCAAGCTCCTTCCATAGTTCGATTTGTTCTTCTTCTGTCAGTGTACGCAGTGCGGACAGGAAATCCGCTTTGGCGTGCGCAGGATGCTCTTTTCTAATTATACCATATTTCTTTTCGATTGCAAACATTCGTTCTATTCCTCCGCATTAAGTCTTTTCACCTATATACGCCAGAGGTGGGTTTGTTGCCCTGTTTCGTGCAACAAAAATAAAAAAATTAGAAAATTTGTTCGATTTGCCCACCCCGCCCCCGCACCGGACAGGGTGGGCTTTGCCCACGAATCACCTATCGGCTTATCGTTTGCATCGCCACCATATCAAAAACAAATCGGGCAGCGCAATCCCCAAAAGGGATTTTTACAATATTTGCACGGCAATAAAAGGGTAGATTATGCCCAATAAGGGGAAAGAAGTATGAAAACGCTGAGAGAAATTTGCAAAGAAGCAAAGGTAAGGCAAGGGATTACCACGCAGCAGCTGGCAGACGAAACGGGGATTTCTATTTCTACCATCAACAACTATTTTGCATCGGCATCCAAAGCCCCAAGCGTGTATAACGCCGGTGACATTTGCGCCGTTTTGGGCGTGTCGCTGGATCAGTATTTTGGCATCGTCGAAAATGTCCCCGCAGAAAAACAGCTGGAGGAGTTAAAACAAAGCAGGGAATCGGAGATAAAAGCTGCCAAATTAGAGGGCAATGTAGAGAGCATGAAGAAAACCATAGACTTGCAGCACAAGCGCATCAAGTCGCAGCAAAGGGTAATTTATATCACAATATCCGCGCTTATAATTGTAATGCTCTTGTTGGCCGTATATGTGTTTCTTGATTTCCGCGCAAAAACAACGGGAATGATTATCGGCGGGGGTTCAAGCGTGTTTGCGTGGGTGCTTATCGCCGTACTGCTGGCCGGGAGCGCAGTAACGATTGCGGCCATGATTACGGTTGTACGCATATCAAAGGAGTAACACAATGGCAAATTGTATTAAATGCGGCGCTGAGCTTATGCCGGGGGCGGTGTACTGCCATGCGTGCGGCAAAAAACAGGTGGCTGAAAAGAGAAAAGGCCGGTCACGACCAAACGGTGCAGGAAATGCCTACAAAAGAGGAAAGACATGGACAGCCCGTGCAGCTGGATATTCCTACACAGTGCAGGAAGCGGACGGTAGCCATAGGCTCGTTCGCAAACGGCCCACAAAGGGCGGCTTCCAGACAAAAACAGAAGCCCTGAAATGGGCGGCGGCCCAACTGCCGGGAGAGGGTCAAAAAGCATCTCATACGCTTTTAACCCTGTGGCAAGGCTGGAGCGAAAACGATATGCAAAAGCTCTCCACAGATAAGCAGGCAGGCTACAAAAAGGCACGGGAACGCCTTGATCCTATTATATCACGGAAAATCGATACACTTTCCATAGATGATTTACAGGCCGTTGTCAACGAACAAGCCACATCCTACTACACGGCCCGTGACATGAAATCCTTGCTGTCACACCTATACAAAAGGGCGATGGCCAGCAACGGTGGAAATGGCACAGTGACAGTAAATCTGTCCCGTTTTATTGTTCTGCCGGAGCTGGTGGAAAAAGAACCAGAACCGTTTACAGAGCAGGAAGTAAATTCCATGTGGGAAGCGTGGGACAATGGGGAACTGTTTGTGGGTTATATGCTCCTCATGATTTACACATCCATGATGCCTGGAGAATTGTTCGCCTGTAAATCCGACATGATCGACTACGGAAAGCACGAAATATACGGATGCGGAAGGAAAACAAAAAAGCGGAAAGACACCCCAATTGTATTCCCGGTTTTTATGTCCCCAGTGATACAGCGATTGGCAGAATCTGCATCACCGGAAACACACCTACTGTATAGCGGCTATGAAAACAAATTCTATGAGGAATACCATGCTACCACCAAGAAACTTGGAATCCGGGATTTGCCTCCTTACTCCTGCCGCCACACCACAGCAACAGAAGCTGTAAAGAAAGGCGTGGAGTTGCCGGTCGTCCAGCAGATCATGCGTCACTCCAAGCTTGCGTCCACTCAAAGATACATTCATGTGTCTACGGAAGCGGCGCACAGGGGAGTAAATCAGCTCGAAAAATAAGCCCTCTTTGTGGGCTACAAATGGGCTACAAAATCTCCGCAAACCATTGATTTATAGGGGGTCTGATTTACCCTGCTAAGGGAGTAGGCCGTCAAAAGCGGCGCGAGGGTTCAAATCCCTCCTTCCGCGCCAAATCCCCGGAAATCCTTGTAAATCAAGGGTTTCCGGGGATTTTTTATCGCCCTATACGGGCTACTTGTAGGGTGAAGCGTTGCGCAAAATTGTGCCAAGTTGTAGTAAATTGCTCTGCGTGGGCTACATTATGGGCTACAAATTTTACCCAGCAATCAGCCGTTACGATACATGCTTTGGCAACTCTTTACATCCTTGGCCTTGTCGATTTGCTTCTCGTGCAGATAATCATAGATAGCCTGCATGGCCGCAGGCGGTTCGCCCTTCGTCTTACGATATTGCTCGATCTGGCGAACAACTTCTCCGTGCAGCAAATCCATGTGTCGCATTTCTTCCGTGGACAAATCGTAAAACAGTTTCGCAAGCGTGGGGTCGGATTCCTTGTACTTGAGGGCGCACTTTGCATATACTTCTGCATCGTGGATTTCGCTATCGATAAAATTTTCTAATTTTTCAATAACTTTCATCCCGCACCTCCGTCAGATGCGCTGTACCCGAAGGGCAACATTGCTGACGGTGGATGCAGCGCCGGTCAACACCAAAGACAGGGCAGAGCCGGACGCACAACACGCTTGCCGGACAAGAGCGGGGAATGCCAGCGCAACAGGTGCGCCAGCCGCAGCGTTTGCGGAAGCTGTTGCGCCGGGGACAACAACGCCGTCCTTGATAAGCGTTGCGGTAACCGTCCCAGCAGCCGTGGGGGCAACGGTAACGGACACATCAACATCATAATAGCCCTTGCCAATGATGTTGACGGCATTCCCGTTCAGGGAAATATCGCAGCCGTAGCGGCGGATAAGACTGCCCAGGGGGATGACACCGTTTACGGCAACCTCCGTGGGGGTCTGCATAGCAGTGTAAATCGCAGATTTGCAAGACATTATAAAATCTCCTTTCAAAATAAAGAGGGCGGGACACCAGCCCCGCCCATAACCCGGCCAAGAGGGGCCTTTCGCTTTTGTCAGATGTTTGCGCCGCAGCAGCTATTGCAGCCGCAGAAGGGGGAATTGCCGGCATTGTAGGTGTAGCCGTTGGGATAGCGAACCACGCCATACATCCGATTGTCCATCTCAAGGCTGGCAATGCGGGCGGACTGCTCCGCAATGCGCTGCTCAAGCTGGGACTTCTCCAGAGCCGCAAACTTGGCTTCGATGTTGGCGTTTACGCCGTCAATCGCCCGCTGGGTTTCGCAGCAGCACTGCGCCATCTGGCTCTGGATGCTGTTGCCGGTCTGCATGATGGCCATGTTGGTGCCGTTCTGCGCCAGAGCCATCTCCTTGCCGAGCTGGCCAATGTTGCCCTGCATCTCGTAGCCAAGATTGCAGATGCCGTTTCCGATGTTGGTCAGGCGGTCGTTGATCTGTCCAAACTGCTGGCCAAACAGAATCTCCTGCTGGCTGGCGGCGGTGGCATACTCCCCGAACTCACCCTGACGATTCCAGCCATTTCCGCCAAAGCCGAACATGAACAGGAACAGAACCACGATAAGGAACCAGCCAGAACCCCAGCCGTTCTCGTCATTCGCTCCCCGTGTCACAGCGGCGATATCGCTAAGGGACATACCGTTCTCCATGTGGGAAACTCCTTTCATAATTTTTTATAAATAAACCGTGTCGACCCGGCCTATTTCAGGAATTGCACAAAGTCCTTTGCTTGTTTCTGCAAATCAGCAAACTGCTCTTTGCTCATTTGCCCGGAAGTTAGTAACCGCTCGATTTCCTGCTGCGCCTTTTGCGGGGTCATGTTCGCTGCAAATTTTCGGAACTCTGCCACCATCGCAAGGGGATTATTCGGCTTTCGGCTTCCGCTTCCCATCAGCATTTGCATCATTGGATTTGCCATTGATCGTGTCCTCCAATCTCTTTACGCGCTCTTCCAGACTACTTACATCCACAGGAGGTGCGGCCTGATACGGAGAAACTGTGTAAGGCGTTACCGTTGCATACCCAGCTCCGTCTGTCTGCTTCATCCACACAATGGGGTCGTTCTCATCCATCAGCAGAATAGAGCTGTTGGGGGCCATTCTGAACGCATCTGCGCCGTTTCTCCCATTTACCCTTGTAATTTGACACCCGAACGCTTGCGGCGCTCCTGCGGCGCTCTGCGGGGCATAATTGCCGTATTGCCCGTTATACCCCATCGGCTGATACGGATTTTGGTAGTAAGGATTAAATGACATCAACATACCGTCCTTTCTTCACGGAACAGTTCGGCAAAATATACATATATCCGCAATTCTTCCGGGTCAGGGAATAGTTTCAAGATATCCGTTGCCATTTGCTCCGTGTAGCCGCAGGCGATAAGCCGGTCGTACATTTTGCCACCTTCTTTCTGCCTTTATGATACAAAAAAACAGGCACCTGAAAGTGCCTAAAAAGTGTCAGAAAAGTGCAAAAAGCCCCCTGCCAATTAAGGCAGGGGGTTAAATAGCTCCTGTGCAATTTTGTGGTATGCTCTACACCTATACCGCTTGACAGTATCTACGGACATATTACGCTCTATAGATACCTGCACACAGCTTTTCCGGCGCACATCGCAATCTATGACGATCATTTCCTCAATCTCCGGGAGTAAAACCGATTTCACGATGGCGATAGCACGTTTCGGCGGCAGATTTGATAAGAGCTTCCTTATGGCCTTATGGTTGTTATCCATCGGCAAAACAATAGCCGTGGACGTGCGGACGCAATGCGTGGGCGGAGGGTGCGGCGCATGGTCGCCCTCCGCCGTCCATGTGGTGTGGTTACTTCCCCAGCAGATAGCCCCAGCTGGCGGCACCGAGGATGCCATCCACGCCGAGGTCGTGGTCAGCCTGCATCCGGCGCAGACCGGCCTCCATCTTGGGGCCGAACAGCTTGTCACCGCTCCAGATTTCATCCGGGTAATAGCCCTTGTCCTTCATCAGCAGCATGGCGGCCCGGACATCATTGCCCTCCATGCCACGGCGCAGCATACGCAGTTCCATGTTGATCGTCTCCTCCTTAGTTGTCGGTGTAGGTGCGGGTTTGGGCTGCTCGTTCAGCAGCGCCTTGACGCTGGCCTTGAACGCCTCCCACTCCGCATTGTTTTTGCCTGCCATCTGCCGGGGGCAGGACTTCCCGGTCACGTCGTAGTGCCGCAGGACGTAGGTGTCCACGCCGGAGATGCCCAGCAGCTTGCACAGCTCCGCCGTCAGTGCCGCAGCGTTGGCCTTGGTGCGCTCGGAAACATGGTAGTTCCCGGAGCAGCACATCTCGATGGAGATACTGTTGGTGTTGCGGCAGAGGGGATGTACCGGATCAGAAGAGCCTACCGCCCATGCCCGGTCACAGGCCGGTACGGACTGGTAAATGCTGTCCTCGTCCACAAAGTAGTGTGCGCTGGCCTCCCGGTCGCCGCCTGCGAAATACTTGCAGTTGGCCTCGGCGGTGTCGCTGACGTTGCCCGTGTAGTGCAGCACCACAAAGGCCACGTCCCGCCCGCCCAGCCGGTCATAGGTCTCCTTGCTGGCCGGGATGCTGGTGTTGATGGGGATACCGCCCGCCTTGGCGATGGGATATGCGGCAGTGATGCGCTTACCCATATCTCACTCCCCCTTGCTCAGCTGCTTGACAGCCTGATTGATGCCGGTGGCCGCCAGACCGCTGACGATGCCCACGGCAATGGCGGTGATGGGGTCGCCCGCCGGGAAGTCCGGGATGGGTGCCAGATAGTAGCTAACAGCCCCCAGCAGACCGCCGCAGACCCCGCACAGGATGGGGATCCACTTGTCGTTCATGCTGCTGGCTTTGCCCACCAGCCCCACGAGGTAGGTAATGACGGTGATGACCGCCACGCTTGCGATGCCAAAAGTTTCCATAATTTCTCCTTTCCGTGCCCGATTCGGGCACACAAAAAATGTTGACAAGTCTTTGTTTATCGGTTTAGTCGGTATTGTACATTCACTGCCGTCTCCTTTCTTTTTTAATTCTCAGTATAATCGTAAATGATGGTGGCATTGCTCGCACCCCAAGGAGCATTCGATACTTGCCCCTGCGACCACGGAACATAAATGGTGGTTAGGTTGGAGCACCCGTTAAATGCAGAAGAGTGGATGGTCTTTGGGTTTCCCTCGAATGTAATACTTGTTAGCCCGGTGCAATTAGCAAACACACCGAAACCAATGTTCGTTATCCCAGGTGGCAGCCTAGTTATTGCCAGGTTGCGGCAACCATTGAACGCATAGTAACCGATGCGTGTTATTCCAGACGGCAGACTAGTTAGTGCAAGTTTGGGGCAGCTTTGAAACGCATAGCTACCGATATTTGTCATGCCAGACGGCAAGCTGGTTAATGCAAGGTTGGGGCAATTATTAAACGCATAGTCACTGATGCTTGTTACCCCAGACGGCAGGCTGGTTAATGCAAGGTTGGGACAACCGCTAAACGCACTGTAACCAATGGTCGTCAAATCACCCGGAAGTGTAGGGCTGACAGCCGTGCGTTCTATCACTGCCTTGAAGCTGCCGCCATCCTCCAGAGTTCCGGTCACGCCGCCGATCACCACATCCTTCTTGATGTTCTCGGATAGTAGGGTGTCCGGTTTTTGAATAGTCACCTTGCGCATGACCTTGCCGCTGGTGGGCAGGATGACCTGATTGCCGTAGGGCATAGACAGCTCCACCGTCCGCTCCTCGGTAGCAAGCACCTCCATCACCTGACCCATGTCAGCATCCAGAGGGACTTCCCCGCCGAAGGTGACTGCGAAGTCATCGCCGGGCCGGAACGCTACGTCAAACTCGATCATAGCGCACCATCCCGGAGAATACGCTCCACCGGCACTTCGAATACCTGAGATGCCATGCGCTGCGCCCCAACGCCCACACGGAGCTGTATCTTTGCGTCAATGCCTCTCCCGGCAGTAAGCGACAGGGTCTCGGCTTCCGTCAGTGTGCATGAGACAACATTCCCGTCCAGCTGTACATCCGACAATGCTTTTTCGATTTTAACCTGTCCGGCCTGTGCTACGGCCAAGGACAGCACCGTGATGCTCCCCGTGTCGATGGGCAGGCGGAATGTCAGCGTGGGGGTTGTACCTCGATACATACATATACCTCCTCATACTATAGATTTGCGAGGCTCAGCGGTTGGGCAGTCTTTCCAAATCCGCTATCCTGTGATTGGCGACCCTGATCTGCAATCACAAGATCGGAAGAGCA